>OLWU01000422.1_pt1 | contig 11146 bp, 10 predicted proteins | sample 1673351 | NCBI WGS metagenome assembly OLWU01 (sample SAMEA103958109, study PRJEB25191) | human gut metagenome | biome: human-associated habitat [ENVO:00009003]; feature: intestine environment [ENVO:2100002]; material: feces | place: Germany | collected 2013/2015
GGGTGTATTTGTTATGTCCAGCAGGAAAAAGACAACCGATCACTCCCGGACCGCCGTGATGGCGGTCATACTCATCATACTGCTCGCCGCTTTGGTCTTCATCATCGCGAAGCTCCACGGCGCGGAGCCTGCCCAGCCGGTGCCGACGCAGACGGCTGTAGAGACTCCGCAGCCGACGCCGACGCCGGAGCCCACGCCCGAACCGACCCCGGAGCCGACACCCGAGCCCACGCCGACGCCCATCCCGGAGTTCGAGCCCTACCACACGGAAAACACGGACCCGGATATCTATGTCACGAACACCGCCATAAACGTGGACGGCACGACGCTTGGCAGCGACGAGGTCTATGAGGCGGCGGAGCCGATCGACTTTCTGACCGGCGACGATTACACCGATATGGAGGGCATCATCACCTTCCGCGGCAACAACTTCCGCGACGGCGGCAGCTACGGCTACGCGAACCTCAAGGAGTATAAATTCGGTGAGTCATGGAGCTACACGACCGGCTCGCTGAGCTACAACGGCGCAACTTGGACCGGAAGCGGCTGGGTCGGTCAGCCCCTCATCGTCAAATGGCCGCGCGGGACGAAGGCGATTATGAACATGTATGACTGGGCGAAGGAGGACGACGAGCTCGTTGAGGTCATCTATGCCACGATGGACGGCAACGTCTACTTCCTCGACCTGAACACCGGCAAAAAGACCCGCGACACGCTGACGCTCGGCTACACCTTCAAGGGCGCGGGCGCGCTCGACCCGCGCGGCTATCCCCTGCTCTACCTCGGCGCGGGCTACGACAGCGACCGTGGCTATTCCCGCGCGTTCATCATCAGCCTCATCGACTTCAAGGTGCTCCACACCTTCGGCAACGTGGACCCCTTCACCCTGCGCGGAACGCTCTCTTACTTCGACGGCTCCGCCCTCGTGGACGCGGAGACGGACCAGCTCATCTACCCCGGCGAAAACGGCATCCTCTATATCATCAAGCTCAACACCGACTACGACCCCGAAGCGGGCACGATCAGCATCGACCCCAAGACCGTCAAGTGGCACTATTACGGCACGCGCACGACGCTCTATCAGTACTGGGTCGGCATGGAGGACAGCGCCGTCATCTGGCGCAGCCACCTTATCGTCGCGGACAACGGCGGGCGGCTGATGTGCATCGACCTGAACACGCTGGAGCTCGACTGGGTGCAGGACATTCTGGACGACTCCAACGGCTCACCCGTGCTCTCCATCGAGGACGGTCATCCCTACATCTATATCAGCACCTCCTTCCACCTCGGCTGGCGCAGCTGGACGACCGCACCGGTGCCGATCTTCAAGATCGACGCAGAGAACGGCGAGATCGTCTGGCGCAAGGATTACACCTGCCACACGGAAAAGGGCGTGTCCGGCGGCGTGCAGTCCACGATTGCGCTTGGCAAGAACGATCTGGAGGGCTACATTTACGTGACCGTCGCCAAGACGGACGCGAATAACGGCGGCGTGCTCGTCTGCCTCGACCGCGAAACGGGTGAGGTTGTCTGGGAGCACAAGGCGATCTACACCTGGAGCTCGCCGGTGCTCGTCTACAACGAGGACGGCAGCGGCTGCGTGGTCTATTGCAGCTTCGGTCAGACGATGTATCTGCTGGACGGTCTGACCGGCGAGGTCTACGACAAGTTCGACCTTCAGGGCGGCGTGGAGGCGAGCCCCGCTGTCTATGAGGACACCGTCGTGATCGGCACACGCCAGTGCAAAATCTGGGGCGTGAAGCTCAAATAAAGGCATAAAAAAAGCAGCCTGACAGTTTGTCAGGCTGCTTTTTTCAAAACACTTGAGCCGTCTGCTTATGGCGGGTGCTGATTCGGACGTCGAGCGCCGGGAAGCGTCCGCGCAGGAGCGCAGCGAGGTGCGGGACGACGACGTTTTCCGTGCAGAAGTGGTCCGCATCGATGAGATTGAGCCCCATCTCCTTCGCCCAGAGAAAGTGGTCATACTTGAGGTCTGCGGTCACATAGGTATCGCAGCCGGCGCGGAGCGCCTTCTCGATCTCGCTGCCGCCGGCTCCGCCGCAGCAGGCAAGGCGCTTCACCGGCTTGCCGCCAGAGACATAGCGCAGCATATTGACGCCGAGGGCGTGCTTCGTGCGCGCCAGAAACGCCTCCAGCTCCATCGCCTCCGTCATCTCGCCGAGACGCGCAACGCCGTAGTGTCTGCCGTCCGGGTGGGCACCGTGGGGGTCCAGCAGCCCGGTCACGGTGCCGCCGAGCGCCGCCATCAGGCAGTCATTCACGCCGCCGTCCGCCGTGTCCATATTCGTGTGGAGGCAGATGGCGGAGATATCCTCCCGGATAAGCCGGTAGAGCTTGCGTCCCTTATAATCATCCGCAACAACGGTCTTGAGCGGATCGAAGATGAGCGGATGGTGGGACACGATGAGCTGCGCACCGAGCCCGCTCGCCTCGGCGATGACGGCGTCCGTGATGTCCAGCGCCGTCAGCACGCGATGCACCTCCTGCGCCGGGTCGCCGACGAGCAGCCCGATGTTGTCAAAGTCGAATTTCGTGTAAAACGGCGCATTTTCGTTGAAAAAATCGCAGATCTCTCTTACGTTTGCCATGTCTTGACCTCCTGATAGAGTGTTTGCAGCGTCTGAAGCTCCGTTTGCAGGCGTCGGAGCGTTTCCGCGTCCGCGCGGTCGGAGCGCGCCATGCCCTGTGTCTGGCTCAGCAGACGCTTGATCTGCTCCTCCAGATAATGCCGCAGGAGCGGGTCGCGCTTTTCGATGAGCGCGCGGTCGATGGGGTAGTCATCTATCTCCCCCTCTCCCCTTTCAACAAGCCAGACGAGATAGAGCCGCCCGGCGTCATAGCTGAGCGCGGCGTCCGCGATGCGCAGCCCATGGTCACGCAGCCAGCGGCGCAGCTCGTAAAACTTGGTCTGCGGCTGCAAAATGAGGCGTTTTTCCCAGCTCCACGGCGCGGCGGCGAGGATATTCTGAATGGTCTCCCCGCCCATCCCGGCGGCGATAACGGTGTCCACACCGTCCGGGTCCACGCCGGCGAGCCCGTCGCAGAGCGTCAGCGTCAGGCACTCGGAAACGCCGCAGCGCTCGGCGTCGCGCAGGGCGTTGCGGAGCGGACCGGGCTTGATGTCCGTCGCGACAGCGCGTGCGGAAACGCCGCTCTGGAGCAGCCAGATCGGGATATAGGCGTGGTCCGTGCCGACATCGGCGACGACCGCGCCTGGGAGCACGAAGTCCACAATGCGCCGCAGGCGCGGCGAGAGGGTGATAGGCATTTTCTTCCAGCGTCCCTTTCCATAAAAATCGGCGGGGTCCAGCAAAAGACCCCGCCGCATTTCCAACCGATTTATCTCAGCTGTTTGCGATGAACTCGTTGAGCTTCTTGAGGAAGGCGTCGACGTCCACACCGTGGGCAAAGCATGCCTGCTCCACGGTCTCGCCGGGCTGCATTATCACGCCGCCGATGCTGGCGGACAGCTGCAGACGGGAATACCCCGGCACGCTGGCGGTGTGCAGCTGCTCCCGGATGCGGTCCAGTTTGGCCAGGAACGCCGCGCGCTCAATGCCCGGCAGCACCAGCAGGAATTCGTCGCCGCCGTAGCGGATGAGCACGTCCGATTTGCGGATGCTGGCGCGCACCACGTCAACGCAGGTGCGCAGCGCCATGTCGCCGGCCTGATGGCCGTAGGTGTCGTTGATCAATTTAAAGTCGTCCAGATCGAGCACGGCCACACCGGCGGGGTCGGTCTTGTCCTTGAGCTCGTCCTCAAAGTAGAGGCGGTTGTAGCTGTCGGTCAGTGCATCGTGGTAGAGCTTGGTGTGGTAGCGCGTGATGCTGTCTATCAGGCGGTCCCCGTTTTCGGGGTCAATGAGGGTCTCGCCGTCCAGCTTCTGGACCAGCTCCATGACACAGGGAGCGCCGTCGACCTCGCGGTAGACGGCGGTGACCTGAAAGACTTCGCTGCCCATGTATTCCAGCTTGGTGCGCTGGCGGTGATCCTCCAGCACCTGCCGGGAGATGCAGTTCCGGCAGGGGGTGTTTTTGCCCCAATAGCTGTAGCAGCTGCAAAAGCTGTTGACGGACTCCTCGCCGCCGACCTGCGCAGCATGGGCAGCGCCGCCAACAACAGCCTGTACGTCAGCGGCGTGCGGCACAGCACCTTCATCGAGGTGGACGAAAACGGCACGCGGGCCGCTGCCGTTACGGCGGTGGAGGCGAACACGAACGCCGACGACCCCGGCCCGAAGCAGCAGGTGGTGCTGGACCGCCCGTTCCTCTACATGATCGTGGACACCCACGCCTGCCTGCCCATCTTCGTGGGCACGGTGACCACCCTGGCCGAATAAAACCGGTATACATGCACAGATAAGGAAAAGAGCGCCGCCGGCGCTCTTTTCCTTATGCCCTTTATTCCTCTCCCACGTACTCGTGGGGATCGATCACCGCGCCGTCCCGGCTGACGGAGAAGTGCAGGTGCGGGCCCATCTCGATCTCCGCCGCGGAGGTCGTGCCCACGCAGCCGATCACGTCACCGGCGGACACGGTCTGCCCCTCCTCCACCGGCACGTCCTGCTGAAGACTGCTGTAACGGGTGGCGTAGCCGCCGTCGTGCTGGATGACCACCGTTGTGCCCATCAGCTCGTCATCGGTGACGGACTGCACCACGCCGGAGGCGGCGGTTTTGACCGACGCGCCCTCGGCGGCCTGGATGTCGATGCCGTCGTGGGTGCGCCAGTCGGCCATGGTGGCGTCATACAGCAGTTCGGTCATGCTGAACACCGTCACCGTCTCGCCGCTGAGGGGCGACACCACCTGGGGCAGCAGCACCGACGGCTCGGTAATCTCCACCTCGGCGTCCGCCGCCGTGTCGATCTTCGGCTCAGGCAGCACCACCGGCGCGGGCTTGACCACCGGCGTGGTGGGCGTGTTGGGCTGCACGTCCACGGCGGGCGGCTCCTGCCTGACCTCCGTGCCCCGGTCGAACAGGGCGAAATATCCGACGATCCCGGCGGCCAACAAACACAGAGCGAACACGATGTAGTAGCCCCGTCCGCCGAACATGGCCTTGATCCTGTTTGGTTCTTGTCTGCTCATGCACTTGCCTTTCCTGGCGGGGCGACCCCGCCGCCGCCCCTTCCGGCGGGCGGCGCACCGTAATAAAAAGACCTCTGCCCGTATTGTCGCCGGACAGAGGTGTTTTTATTCACTTGAAAGCGATGTCAATCCTCAAATTCCGCACGGAGGCCGCGGCGCAGCAGGCTTTGCAGCGCCGCCTGAGGGTCGGCGTGCTCGTAGAGGATGTCGTGCACGGCCCGGCAGATGGGCAGCTCCACGCCGTACTGACGGCCCAGCAGCATCAGGGCCTCCACGGTGTAGTAGCCCTCCGCCAGGCGGTGGAAATCCTGATGGCGGATAAACGCCTCGCCGAACTGGCGGTTGTGGCTGTACGGCGAGAACACGGTGGCCTCGTAATCGCCCAGGTGGCACAGGCCGTAGGCCGACAGCTCGCTGCCGCCCATGGCCTTGATGAGGCGGGCTACCTCCCGCGTGCCGCGGCTCATCAGCGCGCCTTTCAGGCTGGACATCTCCACACCGTCGAGAAACCCGGCGGCGATGCCCACCACGTTCTTGGCCGCCGCGCCTACCTCGTTGCCGATCATGTCGCCGCCGTAGTAAAAGCGGATCAGGTCGCTGGAAAACGCCTGCACCAGGCGGCGCTTCACGTCCTCCCTCTCGCTGTCGATGACCATGCAGTTGGGGATGCCGCGGTAGAACTCCTGCACGTGGCCCGGGCCAAGCCACACAGCCACCGCGTTGGACGGGTGGAGACATTCGGCGGCGATCTGACTGAGGCGCTGGCCCGTGCCCATCTCCAGGCCCTTCATGCACAGCACCACGGTCTTGTCCCGCAGGGCCTGCATAGGTGCTTCCCCCAGCAGCGAGCGCAGGCTCTGCGAGCCGACGGAGATGATGACCGTCTCCGCGCTCTCAATGCCGTTCAGCTCCGTGGTCAGAGCCACGGAGGGCGGCAGCGTCAGCAGGTCGTTCTGCCGGGTGGCGAGAAAGGCCTGCATCTTGGGGGAGCTTTTGCGGCCATACAGCGTGACACGGTGGCCGATGCGGTCCAGATACCAGGTGATGAGCGAACCCCAGCGGCCACAGCCGATGACGAAAATATTCATGGATACTCCTTCATTCCAAAAGACTTCCCGGAGCTTGCTCCGGGAAGTCTCCGTGGGTGCGTTATTTTACGATGAGCGTTTTGCCGTCCATCTCCGGCGGGCAGGCCAGGCCCATCACATCCAGAATGGTGGGCGCGATGTCCGCCAGCCGTCCGGGCCGCAGCTCCGTCCCCGCGCCGCAGAGGATAAACGGCACGAGGTTGGTGGTGTGGGCGGTCATGGGGCTGCCGTCGGGCTGCTTCATGTCCTCGGCGTTGCCGTGGTCCGCCGTGACCATGGCGATGCCGCCCATCTTCAGCGTGGCATCCACCACCCGGCCCACGCAGGTGTCCACCGTCTCCACGGCCTTGATGGCGGCCTCCAGCACGCCGGTGTGGCCCACCATGTCGCAGTTGGCGAAGTTGAGGATGATCACGTCATACGCGCCGGACTCGATGCGCTCCACGCACTTGTCGCAGACCTCGAAGGCACTCATCTCCGGCTGGAGGTCGTAGGTGGCCACCTTGGGAGAGGGGACGAGGACACGATCCTCGCCGGGGTACTGCTTCTCCACGCCGCCGTTGAAGAAGAACGTGACGTGGGCGTATTTCTCCGTCTCGGCGATACGCAGCTGGGTCATGCCCATGCTGCTGAGGTACTCGCCCAGGCCGTTCTTCACGGCGATGCGCGGCCAGGCCACCCGCACGTTGGGCATGGAGGCATCATATTCCGTGTTGCACACGTAGGTGGTGGGGAAAAACTCACGGGCAAAGCCGTCGAAATCCGGGTCAACGATGGCGCGGGTGATCTCGCGGGCGCGGTCGGGCCGGTAGTTGAAGAAGATGATGCTGTCGTTGTCGCTGATCGTGCCGTCCGGGTCGATGACCACCGGCTCGACAAACTCGTCGGTGACGCCGTTGGCGTAGCTCTCCGTCACGGCGGCCACCGGGTCGCTATTGCGGTGGCCCTCGCCGTAGACCATGGCGTCATAGGCCATCTGCACCCGCTCCCAGCGCTTGTCGCGATCCATGGCGTAATAGCGGCCCATCACGGTGGCGATCCTGCCCACGCCGAGCTGGGCGCACTTATCCTGCAATGCCTTCACGAAGTCCTTGCCGCTGGTGGGGGACACGTCCCGCCCGTCCAGGAAGCAGTGGACATACACCTTGGTCAGGCCCTTGTCCTTGGCCATTTGCAGCAGGGCAAACAGGTGCTCGATGTGGGAGTGTACGCCGCCGTCGGACAGCAGGCCGTACAGGTGCAGGCTGCTGTCGTTTTTCAGGCAGTCGTCCATGGCCTTGTTGTAGGCCTCGTTCTTGAAAAAGCTGCCGTCCTCGATGGCGCGGCTGATGCGGGGCAGATCCTGGAACACCACGCGGCCTCCGCCGATGTTGGTGTGGCCCACCTCGCTGTTGCCCATCTGCCCGGCGGGCAGACCCACGTCCAGTCCGCTGGCGGACAGGGTGGTGTGGGCGTATTCCTTGAACAGCTTATCCAGCACCGGGGTGTTGGCCAGGGTGACGGCGTTGTCGTCCGCCGCCGGAGCGAGGCCGAAGCCGTCCATGATGATGAGAGTAGTGGGAGTTTTATTCATGCCGAACCTCCTTGGCGCTTCAGTCCTGGTTGGCCGCGTTGATGATCTCCACAAAGTCCGCCGCGTTCAGCGCCGCGCCGCCGATGAGGCCGCCGTCGATGTCGGGCTGGCTCAGCAGCTCCGCCGCGTTGGCAGGCTTCATAGAGCCGCCGTACTGGATGGTGATGGAGCGGGCGATGCGCGCACCGTACAGATGGCGCACGGTGGTGCGGATGAAGGTGCAGACCTCGGCGGCCTGCTCGGCGGTGGCGGTCTTGCCCGTGCCGATGGCCCACACCGGCTCGTAGGCGATGACGCACTTACGCAGCTTCTCGGCGGGCACGCCGGCCAGAGCGGACTTCACCTGCAGAGCGATGAGCTCCATGGTGATGCCCAGCTCACGCTGCTCCAGCGTCTCGCCCACGCAGATGATGGGGTGCAGACCGGCCTCCAGGGCGGCCAGCACCTTGCGGTTCACGGTGAAATCCGTCTCGCCGAAGTACTGGCGGCGCTCGGAGTGGCCGATGATGACGTACTTCACGCCCAGATCCTTCAGCATATCGGCGGACACCTCGCCGGTGTACGCGCCGGACTTCTCATAGAACACGTTCTGCGCACCCACGGACACGCGGGCGTCCTTGAACGCCTTAATGGCGGTGGAGATGTTGGCGGCGGGGACGCACACCACCACGTCGCACCACTTGGCCTTGGGCAGCAGGGCCTTCAGCTCCTCGGCGAATTTCTTCGTCTCGGTGGCGGTCTTGTTCATCTTCCAGTTGCCGGCGATGATGGTCTTACGGTATCTGCGATTCATAACTGTTTACTCCTCTGTCTTTTCATATATATTAAATGGGAAATATGCGCTTATTTATCCAGCAGGCAGGCCACGCCGGGCAGCTCCAGCCCCTCCAGGAACTCCAGAGACGCGCCGCCGCCGGTGCTGATGTGGGTGATCCTGTCGGCAAAGCCCATCTGCTCCACCGCCGCGGCGCTGTCGCCGCCGCCCACGATGGTGATAGCGCCGCTGTCGGCCAGCGCCTGGGCCATGGCCCGCGTGCCGGCGGCGAAGTTGTCGAACTCAAACACGCCCATCGGGCCGTTCCACACCACCGTGCCCGCGCCGCGCACCGCGCCGCAGAAGGTCTTGATGGTGTCCGGGCCGATGTCCATGCCCTCCCAGCCCTCGGGGATAGCCATGGTGCTGACCACCTGGCGGTGGGCGTCGTTGGAGAAGTCGTCCGCCGCCACGGTGTCCGTGGGCAGCAGCAGCTGCACGCCGTTCTTCTTGGCCTTTTCGATCATATCCAAAGCGTAGTCCAGCTTGTCGTTTTCGCACAGGCTCTTGCCGATGCTGCCGCCCTGGGCCTTGGCAAAGGTGTAGGCCATGCCGCCGCCGATGATGACGGTGTCGGCCTTATCCAGCAGGTTGTTGATGACGCCGATCTTGTCGCTGACCTTCGCGCCGCCCAGCACCGCCACGAAGGGGCGCTTGGGGTCGTTCAGCGCGCCGCCCATGACCTCCAGCTCCTTGGCCACCAGCAGGCCGGACACGGCGGGCAGGTAGGCCGCCACACCAGCGGTGGAGGCGTGGGCGCGGTGCACCGTGCCGAAGGCATCGGACACGTACAGCTCCGCCATGCTGGCCAGCTCCTTGGCAAAGGCGGGGTCGTTCTTCTCCTCACGGGGGTCGAAGCGCAGGTTCTCCAGCAGCATGATCTGGCCGCCCTGCAATGCCGCGGCCTTGGCCTTGGCATCCTCGCCCACGATGTCCTTGGCGAAGATGACCTCCTGGCCCAGCAGCTGGCTCAGACGCTCCGCCACAGGGGCGAGGGTCAGCTTGGGCTTCCACTCACCCTTGGGCTTGCCCAGATGGGAGCAGGCGATGACCGCCGCGTTCCGCTCCAGCAGGTAGCGGATGGTGGGCAGCGCCGCCACGATGCGCTTATCACTGGTGATCGCGCCCGTCTCCTTGTCCTGGGGCACGTTGAAGTCGCAGCGCAGCAGGATCTTCTTTCCGGCGACGTCCACGTCGCGGATGGTCTTTTTGTTGTAATTCATACGAAACGCTCCTCTCGCATAAAAATCACGGTTTATACTATATGTTCCGCCATCTCACCCACGCCGGACAGACCGGGGAAGCCGTTCTGACGCAGCGCCTCATAGGTGAGGATGGCCACGGAATTGCTCAGGTTCAGGCTGCGGGCCTCCGGGCGCATGGGCAGGCGGAGGCAGCGGTCGTAATGGGCCATGCGGAAGTCCTCCGGCAGGCCCGCCGTCTCCTTGCCGAACACCAGCCAGCAGTCCGGGGAGAACCGGGCCTGGGTGTAGTCCCGGGGCGCTTTGGTGGTGGCCAGCCACATATCCTCCGCTGCCTGGGGGTTGCGGCGGAAGAAGTCGTCCAGCCCGTCGTAGTCGTACACGTCCACCAGATGCCAGTAGTCCAGCCCGGCCCGCTTGACGGCCCGGTCGGAGATGTCGAAGCCCAGAGGGCGGATGAGGTGCAGGCTGCTGCCGGTGGCGGCGCAGGTGCGGGCGATGTTGCCGCAGTTCTGCGGTATCTCAGGCTCTACCAGTACGATATGCAGCATACGCGCCCCAACTCCTTCCTCAGATACCTGCTTATTGTAATGCAGAAGAAACGAAAATGCAACTATAAAATAGGAAAAATGCCCTATATTTATCAGAAGCACGAAGAATGTCGGCCATTTGGCGAAAAATTGGGGGTGAAAAAATTATTGCCGAAAAAAACAGGAAAAATACTGGATTTTCTCAGTAAACCTGCTATAATAGGGGGCAGTACAGGAAAGGGGGTGCGTGCCGATGGGCTGCACTGGCTGCAAGCAGGTGCATATTGTCCGTGACCGCGCCCTCATGCCCGAGGGGTCGTTGCCGTCCGTGCTGTTCGCCGCGTTTTGACGCGCCGGTGCAGCGGGGCGGCTTTTTCGTTTCCTTTTTAACGAACCCTTATCGCCCGCGTGAAACAGTGACCTGTTTCCATATATACATACACACCAACCAAAACGGATAGAAAGCGAGAGTGCGACCATGATTTCTCACGGCAAGGACATGAAGATCTTCACCGGCAACGCCAACCCGGCGCTGGCCCAGGAGATCTGCAAGCTCATCGGCATCAAGCTGGGCGAGGCGGAGGTCAAGAGCTTCGCCGACGGCGAGGCCTCCGTATCCCTGTATGAGACCGTCCGCGGCAGCGACGTGTTCCTCATCAACTCCACCTGCAAGCCCGTCAACGACAGTCTGATGGAGCTGCTCATTATGATCGACGCCTGCAAGCGCGCCAGCGCGGGCCGCGTCACCGCCGTGATCCCCTATTTCGGCTATGCTCGCCAGGACCGCAAGGCCAAGAGCCGCGATCCCATCTCCGCCAAGCTGGTGGCCA
>OLWU01000424.1_pt1 | contig 11112 bp, 12 predicted proteins | sample 1673351 | NCBI WGS metagenome assembly OLWU01 (sample SAMEA103958109, study PRJEB25191) | human gut metagenome | biome: human-associated habitat [ENVO:00009003]; feature: intestine environment [ENVO:2100002]; material: feces | place: Germany | collected 2013/2015
ATCCAGCCGAGCGGGGATCTCCACCTCGGAAACTACCTCGGCGCGATCCGCAACTGGGGCGCGCGGGCGGAGGAGTTTGACTGCTATTATTTCATGGCGGATATGCACACCATCACCGTCCGCCAGAACCCGGCGGATCTCCGCCGCCGCACGCTGACCCAGCTCGCACAGTACATCGCCTGCGGGCTCGACCCGGAGAAGAACACGCTCTTCATCCAGTCCCACGTCCACCAGCACGCGGAACTCGGCTGGGTTTTGAACTGCTACACCATGTTCGGCGAGCTCTCCCGAATGACGCAGTTTAAGGACAAATCCGCGAAGCACAAGGAGAACATCAACGGCGGGCTTTTCACTTATCCCGCGCTTATGGCGGCGGATATCCTGCTCTATCAGCCGGACTTCGTCCCCGTCGGCGAGGACCAGAAGCAGCACTGCGAGCTCACGCGCGACGTGGCGCAGCGCTTCAACAGCATTTACGGCGAGGTGTTCAAGATCCCGGAGCCCTATATCCCCAAGGCGGGCGCGCGCGTCATGAGCCTCAGCGCGCCGGAGAGCAAGATGAGCAAATCCGCGCCGGAGGGCTGCGTGTTCCTGATGGAAAAGCCGGAGGACATCATGCGCAAGTTCAAGCGCGCCGTCACCGACTGCGATACGGAGCGCTGCGTGCGCTACGATACGAAGGAAAAGCCCGGCGTCGCCAACCTGATGAGCATTTATGCCGCCGTCACCGGCAAGAGCTACGACGAGATCGAGGCGGAGTTCGACGGCAAGGGCTACGGCGCCTTCAAGCCCGCCGTCGGGGAGGCGGTCGTCGAGACGCTGCGCCCAATCCGCGAGGAGACCGAGCGTATCCTGAAGGACAAGGCGTATCTGGAGAGCGTTTACCGCGCGGGCGCGGAAAAGGCGGGCTACGTTGCGAACAAAACGCTGCGCAAGGTCTATAAAAAGATCGGCTTCGTGGAAAGATAAAAAGAAATAGGAGCTAATTTCGGATATGTTCCCTGACATGACTTTGTGGCTGCGCGTGCTGCTCGCGATCGCCGTGGCGCTCGTCGTCTCCTTCGGGATGACGCCGATCGTCAAGACCTTCGCCTCCCGCGTCGGCGCGATGGACATCCCCGACAACGCGCGCCACATCCACGCCCACCCCACGCCCCGCATGGGCGGTATCGCCATCTTCCTTGGCTTCCTCGTCTCCGTGCTGCTGTTCGTGCCGGTGACGCGCCCGGTGCGCGGCATCCTCATCGGCGCGGTGCTCATCGTGGCGACCGGCGCGGTGGACGACGTGGTGAACCTGAAATACTGGATCAAGCTGCTCGCCCAGATCGCTGCGGCGGTCGTTGCCGTCGCCCACGGCGTCGTCATCGAGGTGCTGATGAACCCCAACGTGTTCAGCGAAAACGAGAGCCTGCTCATCGGCGTGCTGAGCATCCCGGTGACGATTTTGTGGATCGTCGGCGTGACGAATGCCGTCAACCTCATCGACGGGCTGGACGGGCTCGCCTGCGGCGTTTCCGTTATCAGCTCGATGACCATGCTCGCCGTGGCGCTGCTCGTCTCCGAGCCGAGCGTGGCGGTCATTTTAGCGGCGCTTATGGGCGCATGCATCGGCTTTATCCCCTTCAACTTCAACCCCGCGAAGATCTTTATGGGCGACACGGGCGCGCTGCTGCTCGGCTATGTGCTTGCCACGGTGTCCATCATGGGCATGTTCAAGTTCTACGCGGTGATGACCTTCCTTGTGCCGCTGCTGGCGCTCGCGCTGCCGCTGCTGGACACGCTCTTTGCCATCATCCGCCGCCTGATCCATGGGCAGAACCCCATGACGCCGGACCGCAGTCATCTGCACCACCGGCTCATTGACCACGGCCTCAGCCAGAAGCAGGCGGTCGCCGTGCTCTATTCCATCTCCGCGATGCTGGGGCTCACCGCCGTCGTGCTCTGCACCACGGGCAAGCTGCGCATGCTGCTGCTCGGCGTGGACCTGCTGATCGCCATCGCCGTCGGCATTTTCGTCTATCGCACGCTGGAGCACCCGGCGCATGACGTCACGGTCGAGCCGCCCCCCGGCAGCGAGGCTTACCGCCGCATGCTGGAGCGGCAGGAGGCGGAAAAGGCGGAGAAAAAGGAGGAGCAGGCATGAAGCCCGTCCGCGTCCTTTCCGTCTTCGGCACCCGCCCGGAGGCGATCAAAATGTGCCCCCTCGCGCTGGAGCTGCAAAAGCGCGACACGTTTGAAAGCCGTGTCTGCGTGACGGCGCAGCACCGCGAGATGCTCGACAGCGTGCTCGCCGTGTTTGGCGTGAAGCCGGACTATGACCTCGACCTGATGGAGCCGGGTCAGACCCCCGCCTCCGTCACCGCGAAAATTCTGGAGCGCATCGGCGCGGTGCTGCGCGAGGCGCAGCCGGACGTGGTGCTCGTCCATGGCGACACGACGACGGCGTTTTCCGCCGCGCTCGCCGCGTTTTATGAAAAGCAGCACGTGGGCCACGTCGAAGCCGGACTGCGCACCGGGGACCGCTGGTCGCCCTATCCGGAGGAGCTCAACCGCCGCCTCATCGCGGACCTCGCCGAGCTGCACTTCGCGCCCACGGCGCGAAACCGCGAAAACCTCGCCCGAGAGGGCGTGACGGACGGCGTTTTCGTCACGGGCAACACCGTCATCGACGCGATGACTTACACCGTGAACGGCGCGCCCTTTTCCAGCGCGGCGCTGAACGCGCTGGATTTTTCCCGAAAGATCATCGCCATGACCTGCCACCGGCGCGAAAATTACGGCGCGCCGATGGAGCAAATCTTCTCCGCCGTTGCCGCTCTCGCCGCGGCGCACCCGGAGATCACGGTCGTCTACCCCGTCCACCCCAGCCCCGCCGTGCGGGGAACGGCGGAGCGGATGCTCGGCAATATTGAAAACGTCCGGCTCATCGAGCCGCTGGACGCGGCGGATATGCACAAGCTGATGGACCGGAGCTATTTTGTCATGACCGATTCCGGCGGCTTGCAGGAGGAAGCCCCCGCGCTGGGCAAGCCGGTGCTCGTCCTCCGGCGCGAGACGGAGCGTCCCGAAGCCGTCGCCGCCGGCACCGTCGCCTTGGCGGGCACGGAGCGGGAGAACATCCTGCGCCTCGCCGAAGCCCTGCTGACGGACGCAGATGCTTACGCCGCGATGGCGCACGCCGTGAACCCTTACGGCGACGGCAGAGCCTGCGTGCGCATCGCGGACGCGCTGGAATACCGCTTCGGGCTCCGGGGCGAGCCGCCGGCAGATTTCACCATCGATTAACAAGGGAGCGCACGGTTTTGGCGATCCCGGCGGCGCTCATGCCGTGTCATCAGCCTTGGAAATACACAAAGTATTCCCTGCGGCTGATTCCTTGCCTGAACACCGCCGGGAGCGCCAAAACTGCTTCGCACCTGTCAGCGCTGCGCGCTGTCAGGCGCGCGTGCCCTCGTCAACCGATGGTAAGCCCTGAAAAAAGGAGCGTAGCCCTATGAAGAAAAAACGCGGCGCGTTTTTCACCGTTCTGCTCGTGCTGGCGCTGCTCGCTGCGGCGGGGCTCGTCTGGCTGCTCGCGCCGGGCGCGAATCCGGAAACGCCGCCGGTCGTGCTGCCCCCCGCGCCGACCGCGTCGGGCGCGCCGAGCGGCGTTGCGGACGATCCCGCCGGCGAGGAGATCGCCGTCACGCCCGCGACCGTGCAGGCGGCGATCGCAACGCTCGCGCGCCCCGGCAGCTACGCGCGCACGCTCTATACCGAGCTCTTTTGGTCCGGCGGCAGCCGCGCGGACGAGCTGGACGTCTGGGTCCGCGGCGAGAACACACGCATCGTCATCCGCGGCGGGGACGAGGAGAAAAATATCCTCCTGCGCGCCGACGGGACTTGGCTCTGGTACACCGGAGCCGACGGCGCTTACCGCGGACCGGCGCGCACCGGCGACAGCGACGCATGGCAGACTCTGCTGCGCTATGAGGACATATTAAGCGCCGACCCGGACGACATCACGGACGCCGGCTACACCGATTTCGGCGGCGAGCACTGCATTTACGCCCGCTGGCGCGCCGGGGAGCTCGGCTACGAGAGCCTCTGCTACGTTTCGGTGGACACCGGGCTTCTGATGGGGCTCCAGACCTATGACGGCGAGATCCTCATCTATTCCATGCACTCCTCCGAGCCGGACATCTCCACCCCGGACGATGACCTCTTTGAGCCGCCGTCAGAGGAACAGTAAGCCCCCGATCATAAAGAGAAAATCCTCGTCCCCGCTGTCGCGATAGAGCAGATAGAGCACCGCGATGAGCAGCAGGTCCTCCGTCTCCAGCTCCATCGGGGAGAGCTTTTTCAGCAGCCTGCCGAGCTCGCCGCTCAGTCCGCTGAGCGGACCGGGCGGTCTTCTTTCTCCCGGACCGGGCAGCGGCGGCGTCGTCCGCGCCGGAGGGAGGGGAACGCCGCGCGGCTCCTCCACGCGCTGCACGCGCCCGGAGTTGCCCTGATACCGGTTATAAGCCACCGCCCTTCCCCTCCTCCCGCAGCATTGCCCCGGCGAGATGCGCCGCCTGCGCAAGCCGCGCCGCCTTTGCGAGCTTCTCGCGCCGCCCGTCATGGAGATAGGGCGCGAGCGCCGCGACGAGCGCCGCCTTGCCGCCTCCGCCGCCCTTTCCGCCGAGACTGCCCAGCAGCCCGCCGAGCTTTTCGCCGAGCCCGCCGCCGGTCGCCTCCGTCTCCGTCGCGCCGCCGTCGCCCATCAGCTCCGCGGCAAGGCGCGAGATGCGCTCAAGCTCCGCGGGGTCGTTTAAAACGGCGTTTAACTTTTCCTCCAGCTCGCTCACGGCTTTTTCACCGCCTTCTGCACCCGTTCGGCGAGCGCCCTGCCCTCCGCCGTAGCGAGCACGCTCTGCAATGCCGCGCGCATCGCAGCCGTGTCGCCGCTTTTCACCGCGCGCTCCAGCGCCGCGGCGTCCAGCCGCTTTGCCAGCGCCGCGCCCTCGCTGCTCTCCGCCGCGGCGCGCAGCGCGCTCTGTTTTTCCAGTGCGCGCTTCATTTCCGCAAGATCCATGAAAAAATCACCCCGCCTTCCGCTATCAATATATTCCCCACCGACAGAAAGGTTGCCAAAAATGCTGCTTGCCGTTTTTTCCGACTCCCACGGCGCGGCGGAGCGTATGATCGCCGCCGTCCGGGATGCTTCACCGGACGCCGCCGTGTTCCTCGGCGACGTGACGCCGGACGCCGAGGCGCTCCGGCGCGCCTTCCCGGACCTGCCGCTCACGGTCGTCCGCGGCAACTGCGACGGGGACCGCGACTATCCCGACAGCGCGCTTTTTGATTTCGGCGGTGTCCGCATTTTCGCCGCCCACGGCCACCGCCACGGCGTGAAGCTGTCGCTCGATGGCTTCGCCACGAGCACGCTCTGCTCCGGCGCGGCGCTCGGTCTTTTCGGCCACACCCACATCCCCCTCCACCGCGCCCTCGGCGGCATCGAGCTTCTGAACCCCGGCGCGATCGGCGACCCCCACCGCCCCAGCTTTGCCCTCGTGGAGGCGGAAAACGGCGTGTTTTCCTGCCGGATCACGCCAATTTGAGCCCCAAAAAGAGAAAGGAGGCGACGCGCTGTGCGCAGCCCCGAACAGATTCGCGGGATCTTGGACTCGCTTGCGGCGGAATATCCGGACGCGGCTTGCAGTCTGGAATATGAAAAGGACTATGAGCTGCTCTTTGCCGTGCGGCTCGCCGCGCAGTGTACGGACGAGCGCGTGAACCGCGTGATGCCGGCGCTCACCGCGCGCTTCCCGACGCTGGAGGCCTTCGCCGCCGCGGAGCCGGAGGACGTGGAGCCTTATGTCCGCTCCTGCGGCTTTTTCCGCGCCAAGGCGCGCGACATCGTGCTCTGCGCGCGGATGCTCTGCGCGCGCTTCGGCGGGCGCGTGCCCGGCACGATGGAGGAGCTGCTGACGCTCCCCGGCGTCGGACGCAAGACCGCGAACCTCATTTTAGGCGACATTTTCGACCGCCCCGGCGCGGTCGTTGTGGACACCCACTGCATCCGCCTCAGCAACCGCCTCGGTCTTGTCGACGGGCTCAAAGAGCCGGAGAAGATCGAGCGCGTGCTGCGCGCGGAGCTGCCCCCGGCGGAGACGAACGACTTCTGCCACCGGCTCGTGCTCCATGGTCGCGCCGTCTGCACCGCGCGGAGCCCCGACTGCGGGCGCTGCTGCTGCCGGATGTATTGCAGGACCTTTACAGGAGAATAAAATATGATAGAACAAAACGCAAAAAAGATCGAGCGCGCCGCGCTCTGCGGGCTTGCGGCGGACTGCTTCGCGCCCGGCGAGAGCTCCACGGAGGTCAGCATGGCGGAGCTGCGCGCGCTGGTGGAGACCGCCGGCGGCGTCGCCGTCGCGGAGCTGATGCAAAACCGCGCGACGCCGGACCCCCGCAGCTTTATCGGCGAGGGCAAGGTCGCCGAGCTCAAGGAGATCGTGCAGAACAGCGACTGCGACCTCGTCGTGTTCGACAACGAGCTCTCGCCCTCCCAGATGCGCGTGCTGAACGAGGACCTCGGCGTGAAGGTCATGGATCGCAGCGGGCTCATTCTGGACATCTTCGCCCAGCGCGCCCGCACGCGCGAGGGCCAGCTTCAGGTGGAGCTTGCGCAGTATAAATATCTGCTGCCGCGCCTGCTCGGCATGTGGACCCATCTCGAACGGCAGGAGGGCGCGATCGGCACCCGCGGCCCCGGCGAGACCCAGCTCGAAAGCGACCGCCGCCACATCCGCCGCAAGATCCAGAAGCTCGAAGAGGAGCTCGCCGAGGTGCGCAAAAACCGCGCGACCCAGCGCCGCCGCCGCGAGAAAAACGGCGTGCCCGTCGTGGCGCTCGTGGGCTATACGAACGCCGGAAAGAGCACGCTCTTGAACCGTCTCACGGGCAGCGACATCCCCGCAAATAACCGCCTTTTCGACACGCTGGACACCACGACCCGCCGGTTGATGGTCGATGAGGTGCAGGAGGTCCTGCTCTCGGACACCGTCGGCTTTATCCGCAAGCTGCCGACCCATCTTGTCGAGGCGTTCAAGGCGACGCTCGAGGAGCTCGCCTTTGCCGACGTGCTGCTCCATGTGATCGACATGAGCTCCGACGAATGGGAGAGTCAGGCTGCCATCGTGGACGACCTCATCGCCCAGCTCGGCGCGGAGGGCACGCCCTGCATCCGCGTTTATAACAAGTGCGACCTCTGCCCCGGCGTGCTGCCGCGGGAGGCGGACGCCGTGTGCATCTCCGCCCGCACGGGCGAGGGCACGGCGGAGCTGCTCGAAAAGATCAGCGCCGCCCTCGGCCGCGGCAAGCGCCGCGCCGTGTTCTGCATCCCCTTTGCAAAAGGCGCGCTCGTCCAGACGCTCCACGACGAAGCCGCGGTGCTCTCCGTGGACTATACGGAGACCGGCACGCGCGTCGAGGCGATCGTGAAGCCGGAGCTTTGGGCAAAGCTGCGCGAATATGCGGAGGGGGAGGCATGAGCTCTTTTCTGGTGCCCGCCGGTTTCGGTGAGGCGGAGCTGACGGAAAAGCGCTCGCACTTTCTCGCGCGCGTCTGGCATGTGGAGACGGAGACCGAGGCGCTTTCCTGCATCGAAAGGATGAAAAAGCAGCACTACGACGCGCGGCACAACTGCTTCGCTTACGCCCTGCGTTCCGGCGCGATGCGCTATGGGGATGACGGCGAGCCGCAGGGCACCGCGGGTCAGCCGATCTTAAACGTCTTCCGCGCCGGCGGCGTGACGGACTTCTGCTGCGTCGTCACGCGCTATTTCGGCGGCATCCTGCTCGGCGCGGGCGGACTCGTGCGCGCTTATTCCGGCGCGGCGAAGCTCGCGCTGGATGCGGCGGGGCTCGCGCGCTTGGCGCGCTGGGAGGCGCTGGAGCTCGCCGTGCCTTACCCGCTGCTCGACCGCGTCCGCCGTCTGGCGGAGACGAGCGGCGCAGCAGAGGAGTCCGCCGACTACGGCGCGCTCGTAACCCTGACGCTCCTGCTCCCCGCCCCCGACGTCCCCAATTTCACCGCCGCCCTCCGGGAGCTCACCGCCGCCGCAGTCGAGCCGGTCCCGAAGGGCGAGCGGTGGAGAGGGGAGAGGCTATGAAAAAAAGAGACCGCCTCGGCGGTCTCTTTTTTGCGCTTATTCTGCCGTGTCCATCGGGGGCTTCGGCTTTTTTCTGCGGGGGCGGGAGCGGCTGCGCTTGTTGTTGGGCTCGTAGCCGCCGACCTCCTCGGTGTCGGGCTTGAGGCGCGGCTGGGGCTGGGTGCGGATCTCGCCGCCGGGGGTGGTGCTGCCGGGCTTTTTCCCGCCGCGGCTGCGGCGGCGGCTGGAGCCGCTGCGGTTTTCGCCCGCGGGCTTGGCTTCCCCGTTCTGCGGCTTTGCGGATTGCTTCTCGCCGCCGGCGGGCTTCACCGCGTTCTGCGGCTTTTCCTTCGGCTGGCCGTCCTGCACGCCGTCGCGCTTTTTCCCGCCGCGGCTTCTCCGGCGGCGCTTTTTGGCATCGCCGGACTCCTCGTGCACTTCGCTCCGGCGCTCCGGAAGCGGGTTCGCCGTGTCCTCGGCGAAGATCGGCGGCGCGACCCAGAAATCGTCGGCCTCCTCCGGCTCGGCTTTCTTGCGCTCCACGGGCCTCAGCACATGCGGCAGCGGCTCGCCGGGCTTGGGACGCCCGCCGGGAACGGCGGCGACCTCGTCCGCCTCGAAGGTCTTGGGCGCGTCGTCCGTGTTGTCGAGCCGGACCTTGACGCGCTGGCGCAGCAGATTGACCTGCACGACGTTGCCGTAGCCGTCGATCGTCTCGACAAACGCGCCGTTTTTCGGCACGGTTTTTACGAGCTCCTCGTAAGCCTCCTCCTCATAGCGAAGGCAGCACATCAGTCTGCCGCAGCAGCCGGAGATCTTCGCCGGGTTCAGCGACAGGGACTGCACCTTCGCCATCTTGGTGCTGACGGGCTCGAAATCGTCCAGAAACTGATTGCAGCAGAACGGTCTGCCGCACATGCCGATGCCACCGAGCATCTTCGCCTCGTCGCGCACGCCGATCTGGCGCAGCTCGATGCGGGCGCGGAACACCCCGGCAAGGTCGCGCACGAGCTCGCGGAAGTCCACACGGCCGTCGCTCGTGAAGAAAAAGAGCATTTTATTGCCCTCAAAGTTGCACTCGACGTCCACAAGCTTCATTTCGAGGCCGTGGGCGGCGATCTTCTTCTCCGCGATGCCGAAGGCTTCCTTCTCGCGCTGGCGGCAGAGCTCCGCGATGCGCAGATCGTCCGCCGTCGCGATGCGCACGACGGGGCGCAGCGGCGGGACGATGCGCTCGTCCGTCACGATATGGTTGCCCTGCACGCACTCGCAGAGCTCCAGCCCCTTGCTGGTCTCCACGACGACCTGCGCGCCGTCCGGCACCTCCAACGCGCCGGGGTCGAAGTAATAGGTCTTGCCCCGGCCTCTGAATTTTACACTGACAACTGTAATCAAATTTGTTTCCTCATTTCACTTGATCGTCTCCGCCGTCAGCATCCCCAGAACGTGCTTGGGACTGACGTTGAGACGCAGATAATCCTCCGTTTTGCGCAGCAGCGACGCAAGACGCATCAGCTCCGCACGCGGCAGCTTTCGGTCCGGCAGACGGCGGCAGAGCATGTCCGCGAGCAGCGCCTTTCCCGCGCGGCAGAAGTCCAGCAGCTCCGCGTTCGTGAGCGCCTCGTTTTCGCTCGCAAAGCTCAGGAGCGAGAGCCGCGCGCGCCCCGCGGCGCAGTCGATCCAGCGCTCGGCACGCTCCCGCGCGGCGGCGGGCGGCGCGCTCTCCCCGGCGTTCTCCGTCAGCAGCACGCAGCGCGAGCGCACGGTCGGCAGAAGCTGCTCGGCGCTGTCCGCCACGAGCAGGAAGGCATCGAACGCGGGCGGCTCCTCCAGCAGCTTCAGCGCGGCGTTCTGCGCCGCATCGTTCATAAGCCCCGCCTCGCGGATGATGTAGACCTTTTTGTCCGCCTCACTGGGCAGCACCGCGGCATCCGCCGCTAAGTCGCGGATCTGGTCGACGACGATCTCTGCCTTGAGCTTTCCCTTGTCGTCCGTCAGGCGCTCGACGGTGATGACATCCGGGTGCGCGCCGTGGGCGATCTTGCGGCAGTTCCGGCAGACCCCGCAGGGGCGCGGTGCGGACCCGGTGCAGAGCATCGCCTGCGCCAGCTCCCTCGCCCGTGCATAGCCCGCGTCCGGCGCGGCGGCAAGGATATAGGCATGGGAAAAGTGCGCGCTCTGTTCCATTTTCCCGCCTCCCGCTCAGATTTTTACAGTCTATTTTACCGCGGAAGGGCGATCGAGTCAAGAAGCAAATGATCCCGCCCGGTGCCGGGCGGGATTTATAGAGATTCCGGACGGTTTCTTTGTTGTAATTCATGACAGGCTTCTCTCCCTATAAAAATATCTGCGGGAGGCCGCGTCCGGCAGCCTCCCGCTTGGTGCTTCGGTTTTCTTTTTTTTACGGCACGAGGACCTTGACGGACGCCGCGACGCCGCCGCATTCGGCGATGATCTCGCATCTGCCGCTGCCGACACCGGTGACGACGCCGTCCTGATCGACGGTGCAGACCGCCTCGTCGCTGCTGCGCCATGTGACGGTGTTCTCGGTCAGCGCTTCGAGGGGATAGACCTCCGCGTCGAGGTCAATGGGCGCCCAGGTAGTGCGCTGGGTGAACTCCTGAATGGCGTCGCCGAGGAAGGTGATGCTGACGCTCGTCACGGGGATGGGCGTCGGCGTCGGGCTCGGCGTCGGGGGAGGCGGCGTGGTGACGACGACGGTCGGCAGGGGAGAGGGGTCCACCGGCGTGACCGGCTCGTTGGGCTTCAGGCTCGCCGTGATGAGCACGATGACCGCCACGATGACCGCGACGACGAGGATGCAGCCGAAAATGAACTGCCACTGGGTGTTGGAATTGAGGCGCTTGCTCGCCTCGGAGCCGGAGACGGCGCTCGCCGTGGTCGCGGCGGAGCGGGTGCTCTGCTTGACATGGCGCGTGCCGCAGTGGGGGCAGCGCAGGTGCAGGGCGGAATACTTCTGTCCGCAATGGCGGCAG
>OLWU01000428.1_pt1 | contig 11082 bp, 8 predicted proteins | sample 1673351 | NCBI WGS metagenome assembly OLWU01 (sample SAMEA103958109, study PRJEB25191) | human gut metagenome | biome: human-associated habitat [ENVO:00009003]; feature: intestine environment [ENVO:2100002]; material: feces | place: Germany | collected 2013/2015
TTTAACAAAATCAGAAATTTGGTTCAGTCTCTTGCAGTCCGCGCCGAACATACAGACAATACATCTTGCAGCAATATCTTTTGTGTCCGCTTCAATATCAAATATTTCTTTTAGCTGGGCAATGGTCTTGCCTTTGAAACGAGCCGCAAGGGCATGGCATCTCGCATCAAGTTGGGCAAAACTTGAGAATGATTCTTTTAGGACAATCTCGTTCTTCGCCCTACTCTTATCAAAATGCCCACGAACGATGTAATCAACAAAAGTTTGCTTCAATCTATAGCGTGGCTTCTGATAAGAGACTGAACCAAATTTCTGATTTTGTTAAAGCGGGCATAATAGCAAAAACAATCACAATTACTCCGAAAGGCACTTGGACAGAGGATATGAAGTTAAAGCGTATCAACTTTGAGGAATGGGCAGATAGAGATATAGACTTCGAGGATTCAGACGTTTATGGCTATTTTTGTGAACATAGTTTCCTTTGCCCGATTTTCTGTGAGTATGATGACAAAAATCATAATAGTACCACTTTTGAAGGTTTTAAGCGATTCGCCTTTGACGAGGAATTTATGGAGAACGAGGTGCGCCGCACATGGGAAGATTCAAGGAACTTGATACATAGGAACGAGCTTAGATGGGAATACGCGTATGACAAGCAGGGGAATATACGCAAGAATGGCAATGGCGCATTTATAGGAGCACCAAATTTTCCAAAGAGTTCCGAATACAAGGTGTTTTTCCGTGGGGGGGCTGATGTCTCTACAGAAAAATCAAGGACAGAATGTGTGAACGGCATACAAATGTTACCCCAGTTTTTTTGGCTTAAAGGCTCATACATAGCAAGAAAACTACAAGAGATTCCATATTTATAATTATGCAAAATAGATTTGACAAAAAGATTAGAGTTGTGGAATTGTTCGCTGGTGTTGGCGGATTCCGTATCGGATTGGAAGGTGCATCAGATGCGTATGAAACTATATGGAACAATCAGTGGGAACCCTCGACAATACATCAGGACGCATCTCTCGTTTATAGGGCGCGGTTCGGTTCAAAAGGACATTGTAATAAGGACATAAATATGGTTTTAACAAGTGAAATTCCCGACCACGACCTTTTGGTTGGAGGTTTCCCTTGTCAAGACTATTCCGTGGCATCTACTCTTAGTCGTTCAGGGGGCATTGAAGGGAAAAAGGGTGTGCTTTGGTGGCAGATTTACCGTATACTTGAAGAAAAGTGTGATAACCGTCCTGACTATGTTTTCTTTGAAAATGTAGATCGTTTATTGGGTTCTCCAGCCAAGCAACGTGGCCGTGACTTTGCCATTATCCTTTCATCTCTTGCAGACCTCGGCTATACGGTCGAATGGCGCGTTGTCAATGCCGCAGATTATGGTATGCCACAACGCCGTCGGCGTACTTATATTGTCGGCTTTCGAGATGGTTCCCATATTTCAAGCCAAGTCCAAAAGTTGGAAGATTGGGTTTTGTATGATGGCGTTTTGGCAAAGTCTTTCCCATTCGAGTGTAAAAAAGGTACGCAATCGGAATTTGAAATTAATGGCACAATCAAGCAAGTGTCTGACAACTTCAACAAAGGAGGTAAAGACAGCCCATTTGGCAATGCAGGAATTATGCGAAATCGTCGGGTGTATTCTGTCGATGCGTCTGCTGTGTATGACGGCCCAACGATGACGCTTGGAGACAATTTGATTGATGAATCTCTTGTCCCGGATGAGTTTTTCATCAACAAAGATGAAATTGCTAAATGGGAGTATGAGAAAGGAGCAAAGAAAATAGAACGCACTACAAAGGATGGTTTCAAGTATACCTTCTCTGAGGGCGGAATGACTTTCCCAGATTTTTTAGACAAGCCCTCTCGTACTATTATTACCGGAGAGGGAGGCCCTGCGGCATCTCGTTTCAAGCATGTCATCCTTACTCCGTCCGGGCGTTATCGTCGATTAGTGCCAATAGAATTAGAGCGCCTAAATATGTTCCCGGATAATCATACTTATCATCAGGATGTAACAGATGGTCGAAGGGCATTTTTGATGGGTAACGCATTAGTGTGTGGTGTGGTCAGGCAGATAGGTAAGAACCTATATAGATTCATATATGAGAAAGAGCCAATATCATCTCGGCCTATAGATGCCATGCGTGAGGCGCAGCCAAAGTTGTGCTTTGACTTGTTTTCGGGACTTGAACCGCTTCTGAAGATAAACAGGTCAAAGAGAAACTTGGCTTTGGATATGAATAAAAACTTGTTGATTGGTTTTGTAAAGCCTGACAATGCTGACTACTTCCTTGACGGAGGCCAGACTAAAATCTACTATACGGGCAAAGCCAAGGGATTTCCCTCAACCGTGGCATTGAACAAGTTGTTCTATTTTATGCCATACATCAAGGGCAAGGGTGTCCGCGACCTGTATTTGATACGTATTGCCCGCATTGGTAACAAGGCGGAGATACATCCCGAATCTGGTGATACAGAACCTCGACTCGTGTTCGAGTTGGAACTCTTGAAGAGCCTGCCAGGCTATGTAGCAATAAAACTAAATATATTCAATACATACTGCGATACAATCCTCGGACGAGTGATGGAAGGTAATGTTTGAGGTGTAAACATCACAAATCTACGTGTAGGTTATCAATTGCTTTTCGCTTGTAGGAAGGCATTCGGTTCGTTGGCGGTAGATGTTTATTAGGCGGGGTTGTGGTTGTCGAGAGGAGCCCAGCGCTGGCGTAATGGGAAGCGCGTGGGGAGGATGAGCAGGCGCAGGCCGGACGAGTAGGTGAAGTAGCCCCAAACCCAATTGATGAATACGGAAATTTTGTTGCGCATTCCCAGTAGTGACAATAGGTGTATTAACATCCATGCCAACCATGCGGGACGGCCGTAGATGTGCAACTTTGGGTGAGGAAGGTCGACGACAGCTCGGTTGCGGCCGATGGTGGCCATGCTTCCCTTGTCTTTATATACGAAGGGTCGGCGGCGTGCTGTGTCCCGACCGAGGTTGTGCGCCAAGTTAATGCCTTGCTGTATGGCCACTTGTGCTACTTGCGGACATCCGCGTGGATAGCGCTCATCGCTGTGTGACGCTATATCGCCTATGGCATAGACGTCTTGCAGCCCGGCCACGCGGTTGAACTCGTCAACCTCGAAACGCCCGCCACGCGCCATCTGTGGCTGTGTGCCGACAAAGGTGAAGGGTATGCCCTTGACCCCGGCGGTCCAGATGACCATTTCGCTGTACATCTGTGTTCCATCGGTGAAGGTGATGGTATTGTCTTCGTAGCTTTTGACCAAGGCGTTAAGGCGTACGTCCACCATCAGGTGGCCCATATATTCGAGTGCGTGTGCCGATGATTGTTCGTTCATGGCTTGGAGCAGTCGCCCGGTGCCTTCGATAAGCGTTACGGATACATCATCAATGCTTATGCCCGGATACTCGCGCCGCAGCAGGTAGCGCTTCATCTCGCCTATGGCACCGGCAACCTCGACACCGGCGGGACCTCCGCCAATGATGGCGAAAGACAGTAGGCGGCGACGCTTGTCTGCATCGGGTTCCAATGATGCACGTTCCAGTCTGGCCAGTATGTCGTTGCGGCAACGTATGGCCTCGGGTACGGACTTGAGCGTGTACACGCTTTGCTGCAAGCTGTCATTGCCAAAGAAATTGTTTGTAGTGCCGGCGGCGATAACCAGGGTGTCGTAATGCAGCGTCTCGTACTGAGTGCTTAAGGTCTTGGTTGTAGTGTCTATCTCGGATACTTCGCCCAGATGGAATGTGCAGCCGCGCAGCCGACGCTGCCGCATCTCACGCCTCAATGGAAAGCTGATACTGCCGGGGTCAAGACCCGCGGACGCCACTTGATAAAACAGCGGCGGAAAGCTGTGGAAATTGAAGCGGTCGATGACGACAACGTCCCATTGTCGTTTGTTTAGGCGTTTGACGAGATTTAGTCCGGCAAAACCTCCGCCGATGACCACAAGAGTCTTTTTGTCCGTGGTTTTGCAGTGACTGTCGTTATGCTTGTTATCGTGTGTGTTCATAGTTCGGTTGTCTTAATCGTTGTGTTGATGTTGGTGTGTGGCGCGTCTCGGGAACGGCGCGTCCTTATATTCAACAAATCCGATGCCAAAATGTTTTTTTTGTCGCAAAGATAGACACATAAAAAGCCCCAGGACATATGTGTCCGAGGGCTTTATAGGCGATGTGAGCTCGAGACGTGCCTTATTCGGCAGCGGGAGCTTCGGCTTCGGCGGCAGCGGCCTCGCCTTCGCCTTCTTGGGCGGCAGCTTCGGCAGCGGCAGCGGCTTCGGCTTCAGCCTTGGCAGCGGCGATTTCGGCTTTCTTCTTGGCTACGGCTTCGGCCTTAGCTTTGTTCTTAGCCTCTTCTTCGGTCAGACGTGTCTGAGCCTCTTGTTTCTTCTTGTCTGCTTCTGAAGTCTTTACGGCTTCAATTTTCTTGCTCTTGTCAGCCTTCCAGGCATCGAAGCGGCGTTGAGCCTCGGCTTCGTCAAAAGCGCCTTTCTTGACGCCGCCCTGGAGGTGTTTCATCAGCATCACGCCCTCGCGGGACAGGATGTTGCGTACGGTGTTGGTGGGTTGTGCACCGGTGTTAACCCAATACAAAGCACGTTCGAAATTCAGTGTGATTGTGGCGGGATTGGTGTTGGGGTTGTACGAACCAATTCGCTCAATGAATCGACCATCTCGTGGTGCTCTGCTGTCGGCGATAACAATAGGATAGAACGCATAGTTCTTGCGACCATGGCGTTGCAGTCTGATTTTTGTTGCCATTAAACGTTGTTTTGTAAAGTGTTATGTATAAGATGTGTTGTGCTGTTAAGCGACTGCAAAGATACGCATTTTCTGTGTAACGACCAAATATTCCGATGTTTTTTCGCTCGAGCATGTTCCGAGGTTACACCATACGAAAAGACGTAAGAATTAAGCAATGTTAAGCGGTGGGGCGGTCTCGAAAATACTTTGTACATTTGCATACGCCGAAAAGATGGATTGACGCAATGCAAGCGATAGGCAGAGATGCTTGCGAGTATTTGCGCAGGTTCTAATCGGCGGTATCGGTAAAGACTATATAATACGCAACAGTGATATAAGGTTATGGGAAAGACAAAGATAGAGAATAAGGAATACGGGGGCGAACGGCCGTTGTTCGCCGCTCACGATTTGGAGCTGGAACATGTAATCATCAATCCCGGCGAGAGCGCTTTGAAGGCATCGCGTGATATCGTGGCACGTCATTGCGAGTTTCGCGGCAAGTACCCCTTCTGGCACGCACGCAACTTCGAGGTCGAAGGCTGCTACTTCACCGAGGGCGCCCGTGCCGCGCTGTGGTACAGCCGAGACTGCGTGATGCGCAACTGCCGTGTCGAAGCGCCCAAGATGTTCCGTGAACTTAAGGGGCTGTATGTCAGCGGTGTCGAATTCCCAAATGCGCAGGAAACCCTGTGGCATTGCAGCGATGTCACCCTCGAAGATGTCAAGATATTCAATGCCGACTACCTGTTTATGCACACCGACCATGTGGTCATCGACCGATACGAGCAGCACGGCAATTATTCCTTCCAGTACTGTCACGACGTGTTGATACGTAACGCCAAGATTTACAGCAAAGACGCCCTGTGGAACACCGTGGGCGTCACTGTGCGCGACAGCGAGCTGCACGGCGAGTACCTCGGTTGGTATTCGCACGGCCTGCGCCTTGTCAACTGCCATATCACCGGCACCCAGCCCTTGTGCTACTGCCACGACTTAGTGCTCGAGAACTGCACCTTCGGCGCTGATGCCGACTTGGCCTTCGAGGACTCGGACGTGCGTGCCGGGCTGCACGGACATGTCACCAGTATCAAGAATCCGCGCCACGGATACATCTATTGCGACAGCGTGGGCGAGGTGATACTTGACGAGAACATCCAGTCACCTGCCGACTGCCGCATAGTCACCACCGGCAGCGCCGACGCATGAGCCGAGGCGCGGCATCAGACCTCGCGGCCCAATTGCGGTCGCCGCGAGTGGCGACACTGCGCGGCAAACTTGCGATGGTGGCGCGGCTTAGTTGGCCTGCCATTATGGCCCAGTTGTCCACGCTGCTTATGGAGTATATCGATGCTGCTATGGTGGGTCACCTCGGTGCCGAGCCGGCCGCTTCGATAGGACTTATTGCAACTACGACATGGCTCTTTTGGGGCTTGGGTACGGCCACGGTTATGGGCTTCTCCGTGCAGGTGGCCCATCTTCTGGGCGGCGGCAAAGACGCCGAGGCTCGCAGTGTGGTGCGTCAAGGCACGGTCATTGTTACCGCTGTCGGTGTATTGGTGGCCTTGCTTGCCGTGGCTATTGCTCCCGGGCTGCCGCACTGGCTTGGCGGCAAGGGCGTCGTATGCGACATGAGTACTTCCTACTTTTCCATCTTCGGAGCCTCGATGCCGGTAGTATACCTTACCTTTATGGCCGGGGCGATGCTGCGCAGCAGCGGTAATATGCTTGTTCCCGGTGTGATAGCGGTGGTGATGTGCACCCTTGATGTTGTATTCAACTTCTTTATGATATACCCGGCACATGCCATAGAGACACCTTGGGGCGTGCTGACACTGCCCGGTGCCGGGCTCGGCGTCATCGGCGCCGCCATCGGTACGGCCATGGCTCAAGTTGTGGGCTGCGTATTTCTGTTGTGGTACCTATTGCGCCGCTCGCCGGCGCTGTCGCGTCCGTGGTCGCGTGCTCGCGGCTTTGTCGGGACGTGGTGGCGTCTCAATGGGCGTGTCATGCGGCACGCCGTTTCCGTGGCCAGCCCCTTGGCGCTGGAGCGTGTAGTGATGTGTGGTGCCCAAATTCTGATAACCGCCATTGTTGCGCCGTTAGGCAATACCGCCATTGCCGCCAACGCCTTTGCTGTTACTGCCGAAAGCCTGTGCTATATGCCCGGTTATGGCATCGGCGAGGCCGCTACAACTCTTGTCGGGCAGAGCCTCGGGGCTGGGCGCCGAGCACTTGCCGTAAGCTTCGGGCGTATTACCATGATACTTGGTATAGCCATTATGGGCGTACTTGGCGTAGTCATGTGGTTCTGCGCCTACGACATGATAGCCTTTTTTACGCCAGACGTTTCTGTCCGCGAATTAGGAGCCATGGCCTTGCGCACCGAGGCTTGGGCCGAGCCGATGTTTGGCGCCGCCATAGTCGGCTACGGCATCGCCATAGGCGCACGCTATGCCACTGTACCGGCTTTTATCAATTTCGGCAGTATCTGGGCTGTCCGCCTGACGTTGTCCGCTATACTTGCTCCGTCAATGGGGCTGTACGGCGTGTGGCTGGCCATGTGCATCGAATTGTGCTTCCGCGGTGCGCTCTTTGTTCTACTCTTTGTGCGTGGCCGGTGGCTGAAACACGCCACAGCTATTGCCGCCGAGTCTTTGCCTGCCGATACTTAGGTCCGTCGATCGAATTTCAGAACTGTCGAGCCTAACGCCAAGCAGGTATGAATAAACAATAGAATATAAATACTTACAACCATACAAAACATAACACTGCCATGGATATGGAAAGATACGATTTTGACACTCCGGTCAATAGGCTGCACACCGACAGCATGAAATGGGATGGATACAGTGTCCCGGGACACGACTTGATACCGCTATGGGTAGCCGATATGGACTTCAAGACGGCGCCCGAGATTGTGGAAGCGCTTGTGCATCGCGCTGCTCACGGGGTCTTTGGCTACAGCTTCCCCGGTGATGAGTACTATGATGCCATATCCTCGTGGTTTGAGCGCCGCCACCATTGGCATATAGACCGCGACTTGTTTATCCCGACCACAGGAGTGGTTCCCGCCCTTGCCGCCGTGCTGCGTGCAGTCACCCGACCCGGGGATGGCGTGGTGGTACAAACACCTGTATACAATTGCTTTTTTTCGAGCATACGCAATGCCGGATGCCGCAATATGAACGCTCCGCTACATTTGGATAGTCACGGGCTATACCAAATGGACTTCGAGTCTTTGGAGAAAGCCCTTGCCGATCCCAAGAGCACGGCCATGGTGTTGTGTAATCCCCACAATCCAGGCGGCCGCGTATGGTCCGCCGAGGACTTGCGCCGCGTTTACGAATTGTGCCGCAAGCACGATGTGACCCTGATAAGCGATGAGATACACTGTGAGATAGTCTTTGCACCACATATCTACACGCCCATGTCCACGCTGTGTGACGGCGACTGCATTACAATGATTTCGCCCAGCAAAGCCTTCAACCTTGCCGGCTTGCAGGTAGCCAATATTGTAGTTAAGGATGCACACTTGCGCCGCCTTATCAATCGCGCAATCAACGACAATGAGACATGCGACATCAGTCCCTTTGCAATCATCGCTTTGCAGAAGGCATATAACGAAGGCGAAGCTTGGTTACAGGCTATGCTCAGATACGTACATGCCAATTACGAGAGTGTGCGCGATTACGTCTCCAAAAGCATCTCCGGAATGCGCATATTGCCCCTCGAAGGCACCTATCTCGCATGGGCAGACTGTCGGGAGATGCTCGAAGGACGCGGGCAGACAGTAGCTGAGTTCGCGGAGGCGCTCAGACGAGACACCGGCGTATGGGTGCAGCCCGGTGCAGCCTATGGCGTTGAGGGCGAGGGATTTGTGCGTATCAACCTTGCCACCACCCGAGCACTTTTGGCCGAGGGTATGCGCCGCATACGAGCTTACACGCAGGCATAAGGCGAGGTAATGCGGCGCAACGCGCCTATACACAATACACAAAAACAGGGCGGCAGACATCGGATTGTCTGCCGCCCTGAATTATTTGCTTAAAAGGTATGTTGTTCAGCCCTCTATGAATTCAATGATGTTTGTCAGGACATTGGCATCGTTGAAACCGAATTTCTCGTCCAGGACCTTGTAGGGCGCGGATGCGCCGAAGTGCTCGAGTCCGAAGACATCCCATTTGGCGGTACCGCGCATCAGCGGATACAATGCCGCAGGCAGCCCGGCGGTGATGCCATAGCGCGGAATGCCGGGTGTGAGTACGCTGTCGCGGTATTCCTTGTCCTGACGCAGGAATAGGCCTACGGATGGGACGGAAACCACGCGTACGCTGCGGCCTTCTTCGACCAGGGCTTCGGCGGCATGTACGGCCAAAGCGACCTCACTGCCGTTAGCTACGAGTATCAGCTCGGGATTTTCGGCCTCGATGACGGTGTATCCGCCACGCTGCGCGCCGTATGCGGCTTTGCGTCGGTTGCCGTCAGCGGCAGGCAAGTCTTCGAGATTTTGGCGTGAAAGTATTAGCACCGTCGGGCATTCCTTATTGTCCATGGCCATTTTCCATGCCACGGCGGTCTCGGCACTGTCGGCGGGGCGCAAAACCAAAGTGCTTTGGCGACCTCCGAAGTTGTCAAGAAGCTCCATAAGGCGTATTTGCGCTTCCTGCTCTACCGGCTGGTGAGTGGGACCGTCCTCGCCTACACGGAAAGCATCGTGTGTGAATATGTACTTCACGGGCAGTTCCATAAGTGCTGACATGCGCAAAGCCGGTTTGATGTAATCGCTGAATACGAAGAATGTGCCGCAGGCACCAATACATCCGCCATGCAGGGCGATGCCGTTGATAGCGGCGGCCATAGTCAATTCGGCCACGCCGGATTGCAGAAATTTGCCGCCGAAATCGCCGCGAGTAAAGGCACGAGTCTGCTTCAGGTATCCGTCGGTTTTGTCCGAATTGGCAAGGTCGGCCGACGATACAATCATATTATCTACGGTCTGTGCAAGCAGTCCCAGAACCTTGGCCGAGGCGTTGCGCGAAGCCTCATTAGCTTTGAATTCGATACCATCGTATTCGATATGCGGCAACTTGCCATCGATGTAGTCTTGTAAGGTCTTTGCAGCTTCGGGGTTGGCTTCGGTCCATGCTTTGGCGGCAGCCCGGCGTTCGGCCACGATCTTGCGCAGCTGGTCGGCGCGTGTCGCATAGAGTTCGCATGTGGATTTGCGTATTTCAAAGGGCTTGGACGGATCACCGCCGAGGCCTCGTATGGTGGCATCCAAGTCTGCTCCGGCGCCCGTTAGTGGTTGGCCATGTGTGGATACAGCTCCTTCGAGGCTTGTACCATCGGGGCGTACAGCGCCTTTGGCCATAATTGTATGTCCGATGATTAGGGTAGGGCGGTGTTCCTCCTCGCGAGCCGTCTCTATGGCGGCGGCTATGGCTGCGCAATCGCTGCCATCAATGTCGATTACGTTCCAGCCCCAAGCACGATATTTGGCCGCGGTGTCTTCATCAGTCACAGCATCTGTGGTGGTGGATAGTTGCACCTTGTTCGAGTCATAGAACATTATAAGGTTGTTCAGTCCTAAGTGTCCGGCAAGTCGTCCGGCGCCCTGGCTGATTTCCTCCTGTATTCCGCCGTCGCTGATAAAGGCGTAGGTCTTGTGTCCGCAGGCAGCCTCGCCGAAGCGTGCCACAAGAAAACGCTCGGCTATGGCGCAGCCCACGGCCATGGCGTGCCCCTGACCTAAGGGGCCGGAGCTGTTCTCGATGCCGCGATTTACATCAAGCTCTGGATGCCCCGGAGTCACGCTGCCCCATTGACGGAACTGAGCCAGCTCCTCGGGCGTGAATTTGCCGGTAAAGGCCAGTACGCCGTAAAGCATCGTGGACATGTGTCCCGGGTCAAGGAAAAAGCGGTCGCGAGCAATCCATTGGGGATCTTCCGGGTCATAGACAAGGAATTTTGCGAAAAGTGTGTTTATGAAATCGGAAGCCCCCATGGCACCGCCCGGGTGACCCGATTTGGCTTTCTCGACCATGGATGCTATCAGCACGCGAAGGTTGTTGGCAGCACCATCGAGTTGTATTCGTTCTTGTTGATCCATATATTTTTATAGTGTTTTAGGTTTTTTTTTATTGTCCGATGTCGGCAGTGATTTTCTGCAAAAGTAATAAATAATCGCGAGAACTACGCTATCTAAGGCATCCAAATTGCAAATCCAAGTTTGGTTATATAATCTGTAACATCACATTAGCTTTTAGAGAAACTAAAATGTGAATGGCTTATCAAAG
>OLWU01000429.1_pt1 | contig 11078 bp, 10 predicted proteins | sample 1673351 | NCBI WGS metagenome assembly OLWU01 (sample SAMEA103958109, study PRJEB25191) | human gut metagenome | biome: human-associated habitat [ENVO:00009003]; feature: intestine environment [ENVO:2100002]; material: feces | place: Germany | collected 2013/2015
TATTTTCCAACGTTTTCAGCAAATCGCCATCTATGGTGCACATCGCGTCATACGACGAAAAATGCGGCGCGATGGCGCCATAAAATCCAAGTAATCACATTTTCTTCACATTCTGCCGCAATGCAACCACTCCGACAGTCAACGGCACGAACTTTTCCATCACACATTTCCACCGCGGCGAGCCGAATAGCACGCATCATCGTCGAGCCCGTCGACGCGCCAGAGGCCCTTTATAATAAGGACCATGGCGCGTCACAGGAGTATATGACGCGCATCAAGAAGGAGAAAGGCTTACCTATGGCATGCCCAAATTGCGGTCAGCCGACCATCGAAGGCGCTAAATTCTGCGCCTCGTGCGGCTCACCGCTCATCCAAACGACCGCGGCGGCACCGCAAGCGCCGGCCGCGGCGGAATCCGATGACGGCACCATGCTGTCTTCCGCGCCGCACATGGCACCGGCCCCGCAGATGCCGACCGCTGCCGTCCCGCTGCCCAATAGCGCCGCACCGGCAGCTCCGCAAACCACCGTCCCGCAGCCCACCACACCGCAACCGGCGGCGCAAGCACAGCCGACCGCTCAGGCGCAGGCAACGCAAACGGTGGCACCACAGGCCGCGCCGACGCAGCAGTTCCAGTATGCGCCATCCCCGGCCCCGCAGCCGGCAGCAGCGCCGCAGCCAAGCCAGCCGACCCAGCAAATCGCCCGTCCGGCGGCCGATCCCACCATCACCGCGCTGACCACACCGCAGTCCATGAAGACCATGGGCGCCAGCCTCGGCATCGGTCTCGGCGCGAGCGTGGTGTTCGCGCTGCTCGCATCGATCGTCTTCTTCATGGGCAATGCCGCGGCCAGCAACGGGCTTGCCGGCATTCCGGGCTTTTCCGACACCGCCTCCTTCCTGGGCAACAACGGTGTGTCCGGCTCCGGCCCGAATTTCTTCCAGATTCTCTTCACCGTGATGACGCTCGGCGTTGGCGGTTCGCTGAATCTCAAAACCAGCTCCCAGGGCTTCTCGCTGAGCAATCTCGGCATTGACGCCTCGCACGTCAGCGTGACGCTGCCGGTCGGACTGCCCGGCGTGGCATTGGCGATCGGCGCCGCGTTCGGCGCATACATGCTGGCACGCAGGTTCGCGCTTCGTTTCAAGTGGACGGGCGTCATCAGCTCGCTGATCGTCGGCGTGCTGTCCGGCCTGGTGCTGCTGGTCTTCGCCGCCATCTTCCCGGTGACGGTGGGTGGTTCCTACAGCGACTATTCCGCTTCCGCGTCGCTTTCCGGCGTGTCCTTCCGCACGTTCTGCATGGCGTTCCTGCTGTCGGCGGCCGGTGCGCTGGCCGGCTACGCGTTGGCACAGTATGCGGGCGATTCGGGTAACGTCTTCTCCGCCGCTTGGCGTTGGGCGCACCGCGCTCGTGGCTTCGTGCGCACGCTGGTCGAATCGTTTGCGATCTACGGCGTGCTGTTCCTGGTGCTTGGCCTGGTGGCGACGATCGCCATGTCCGCCGCGAACCATCTCGGCGCAGGCGGTCTGCTGCTGGTTCCGCTGCTGTTCCCGGCTCTGCCGCTTATGCTGATTTCGCTGTCCTCGTTCGGCGGCATCGCCTTCTCGACGTCCAGCTACAGCGTCCATACGATCACGTTGTTCAACGTGTCCTCCCTCAGCCAGTATGGCTGGATCTTGTGGATCTGCTTCGTGCTGTTCCTGCTTGCCACGTTCTATATCGCGCTGCGTGAGACCGCGCGCAATATGTACGACCCGTATTACGCGGGCTGGCAGCATACGTGGAAGGCTCCGGTGGCCGCGATGGCGTTCTGGCTGGCCGCGGAGTTCCTGTTCACTTATTTCGCGGCGGGATACGCCTCGTCCAGCATGTCGATGACGGCTCCGATGTGGTATTTCCTCGTCGCCGGCATCTGGGCGTTCCTGATCGAGGTGGCCGCGATGACGTTCGGTCCGACGCTGGTGGCGTCCCTGCCGGGCATGTGGCGGATCATCGTCGGTGGCACCGTGCAGCAGACCCCGCAGAACGTGGTCGATTACGTCAAGTCCTGCGATCCGTCCTACGGCATGAAGAAGACCTCTGCCACGGCGAGCGCCACGACCGCAACAGCGACCATGCCGACGGCTTCGGCTGCCGCACAGCCGGCCAATCCAACTACTCCGGCAGCTCCGGCCGCATCGGTCCCCCAGCCCGCGACGCCGGCTGCGCCAATGCCCGCGCCCACCGCTCCTACCGCAACGCCTGTTTCACAGGCCGTTCCACAACCGGTCGCCCCGACGTCCATGCCCAATACGACAACGGGCAACACGGCAACGGGTGCGGTGCCGCTGCCGCAATCGCCAGCAGGCGCGGCTTCTATGCCGGTCGCAGCTCCGGGGGCAGGTCAACCGCTCGACCCAAAAACTAAGAAGACGATCCTTATCAGCGGCATCGTAATCGGTGCCCTGATTGTGTTGGGCATTGTCTACGGTGTGCTCAACTCGACCGTCTTCAGCGCGAAATCCGTGGCGCAAAGCTATCTGACGGCGATTGCCGACGGCAAGTATGGCAAAGCCAATGGCATCGCCGATCCGCAGGTGGGCAAGGACCAGCTCAAGCTGCTGTCCGACGCCGTGGCGAAGGCCGACAACGCCACGATCGCCAACCCGCATATCGATAGTGTCAAAACCGTCGAAGGCGTGGCCAAGGTCAACGTGACGTATTCGCTGAACGGCAAGAACGTCAACGATTCGCTCACCATCAACAAGGACGGGTCGAAGTTCCTGCTGTTCCCGAATTGGAAGATCTCGAGCCCACTGCTCAAGACCATCACCGTGTCGGTGCCCAATGCCGTGGAATCGTTGTCCGTCAACGGTGTTGACGTGACCGCGAAGAATGCGGAGAAGTCGGACAGCGGCACGTGGACGCTGCGCGTCTACCCGGGTTCGTACAAGGTGTCGATCGGCAAGTCAGGGTATGTCACCAGCGGCATCACCATGGTGCGCACGAACGCGGACTCCGATGCCGCCGATCTCAAGATCATGCCTACGGCCAAGCTTAAGGAGGACTTGAGCAAGGCCGTGAACGCCAAGCTGGACGAATGCGCGAAGTCCACCGACTACGCGCCGGAAGGCTGCCCGTTCGGCTTCGACCTGTACGACGAGGACTACTACCGCAACTTCGCGTGGTCCATCAGCGTCTATCCGAAGCTGTCCGACATCGATCTCGATTACGGCACGTTCTCCACCCGGCAGGGCAAGGCGAAGTGCACGTATGAAGAGAAAAATTTCGACGATTCGTGGGAGTCTCAGGACGACAGCACCCACTTCACCGTCAACGGCAGCTTCAGCATCAGGGATGGCAAGCTCAGCGTCACGATTGACGATGAGGACTGATGCCGGCTAAAGAGCGGATATAGGAAAATCCCCCGCACCAATCGGTACGGGGGATTTTCGATGCTTAAGCTCAGACGTGTTCCAGCCTGAAGTCATTCACCGCCGGTCCGTAAGGACGTCGAGCGGTGAATGGGGCGAAATCACTCAGCGACGACCTTCACGAAGAAGTTGGCGGTGATTTCCGGGTGCAGGGCGACGGTTGCCGGGAAGTCACCGGTGGTTTTGATCGGCTCAACGGTGATGTTCTTCGGGTTGACCTCAACCTTGGAGGAGAGCGCGATGGCGATCTTCTCTGCGGAGATGCCGCCGAACAGCTTGCCGGACTCGGAGACCTTGGCAGCGATTTCGACGGTGGAACCCTCGATGATTTCCTTGGCGGCAACAGCCTCTTCGCGGGTGGCGACGGCCTTGGCCAGACGAGCGCGCTTCATGGCCTCGATCTGGGCGGCGGCACCCTTGGACCAAGCGAAGGCCAGGCCCTGCGGGAACAGGTAGTTGCGGGCGTAGCCGGACTTGACGGCCACGACGTCACCCGGGTGACCCAGGTGGTTGACGGACTTGGTGAGAATAACCTTAGTTTCAGCCATTGTTCAAACCTCTCTAAGATCAGCGGCCGGACGTGGCGTACGGCAGCAGGGCCATCTCGCGGGCGTTCTTGATAGCCTTGGAGATCTCGCGCTGCTCCTGCACGGTGACACCGGTGATACGACGGGAACGAATCTTGCCGCGATCGGAGATGAACTTACGCAGCAGGGCGACGTCCTTGTAATCGATCTCGGTGACCTTGGCGGCCTTCAGTGGATTCGGCTTCTTCTTAAACGGCTTGACCGGCGGCTGCGGCCTCTTGCGTGACATCTTGATGTTCTCCTTAAAATCTGGAAATACTGCGATTAAGCTGCTTGTTTCGCTGTTCGCCTATGTTGCGGACGGGGTTCGGTCCGTCAGAATTCCGGTTCGTCGCTGTCGCCGCCGAATTCGGAGGAACCTCCGAAGGACTGGGACGCGCCGAAGGAACCGAAGGACGAGCCGGAGTTATCCGAGCTTGACCACGGGTCCGAGGCCGGAGCGGACTGTGCGGGAGCGGCGTTGACCGGAGCGGAGGCTCCACCCTGATATCCGGCGCCGCCAGCATAGCTGGAGCCACCCTGATATCCGCCGTTGTTGCCGCCGAAACCGCCGTTGTTGTTGGCGTTGTTGTAGCCGCCGCGATTGCCGCTGAAGCCTCCGTTGCCGGACGAGCTTTGACGGGTCACCTGGGCGGTCGCGTAGCGCAGGGACGGGCCGATTTCGTCGACCTGCATCTCGATGACGGTTCGCTGGGAACCGTCCTGCGCCTGGTAGGAACGCTGCTGCAGACGGCCTTGCGCGATGACGCGCATGCCCTTGGACAGACTCTGCGCGCAATGTTCGGCCATGTCGCGCCACGCGGAGCAGCGCAGGAATAGGGCCTGACCGTCTTCGAACTGGTTCGAGTTACGGTTCCAGGTGCGCGGAGTGGAGGCGATCGTAAAGCTGGCGACGGCGGCGCCGCTGCCAATGGTACGAATTTCCGGATCGGCCGTGAGGTTGCCCACCACGGTGATTACAGTTTCACCTGCCATGTCGTTACCTACTTACTTTGCAGCTTAGAAAGCTTGGTTTACTTACTTGCGAAGAATCTTCGTACGGATGACGGATTCGTTCAGGTTCAGCAGACGATCGAGTTCGTCGCTGGTGGCCGGCTCAGCGGAGTAGTTGACCACGACGTAGTTACCTTCGGTCTTGCCGGCGATTTCGTAGGCAAGCTTGCGACGGCCCCAGATGTCGATGTTCTCGACGGCACCGCCTTCCTTGGTGACAGTTTCCAGATACTGCTCGGTCAGCTTCTTCAGACCGCGCTCATCCAGCTCAGGATCAGCAATGAACATCAGTTCGTACTTATGCGCAGACATCACCCACCTCCTTCGGACTATCGGCCATGGACCTTCCATGGCAGGAGTGTGTATGCGTGCTGCCTTCAGGCATCGATAAGTCGCAATGAACATATGGATACGATTGATGGCAACTTGTACAGGCTACCCCGACGCCGCGACGTATCGAAACGGCGTCTGCCGGGCGCGAAATCACGTGCGGAGGCAAGCAAAAAGCCCCGCTCGCAAGCGGGGCTTAATCGCAAAAAATCGTAATAAATCCTGAAATATCACGATAGCCGTATGGCAATCGCACGAAATATCAGGCGTAGATGTTGCGCGGACGCATGTCTTCGGGCAGGCCGTTGAGCAGCGTAGAAACGGAGCCGGATTCGAACACGGAGCGGATGCCGGCGGCCAGCAGCGGGGCCACGGACAGGACGGTCATGTTCGGCAGGCGCTTCTCTTCGGGCACCGGAACGGTGTCGGTGAGCACGATTTCGCGGGCGCCGCAGTCGCGCAGGCGCTCCACGGCCGGACCGGACAGCAGGCCATGGGTGGCGACGAGCGTCACGGACTTCGCGCCGGCGTTGTTCAGCGTGCGCACGGCCTCGCAGATGGTGCCGGCGGTGTCGATCATGTCGTCGACGACCACGCAGTCGCGTCCCTTCACGTCACCGATGATGCCGTGTGCCTCGGCATGGTTCGGGCGCGTGGTGTCACGGGTCTTGTGGATGAAGGCGAGCGGCAGTCCGCCGAGCTTGGCGGCCCACTGTTCGGAAACCTTGATGCGGCCGGCGTCCGGGGACACGATGGTGGTGTTCTCCAGCGGCATGCTGTTGCGCACGTAGTCAAGCAGGATCGGCATGGCGGTCAGATGGTCGACCGGGCCGTCGAAGAAGCCCTGCTCCTGGGCTGCGTGCAGGTCGACCGTCATGATGCGGTCGGCGCCGGCGGAACGGAACAGGTCGAACATGAGGCGTGCGGTGATGGGCTCGCGGCCCTGATGCTTCTTGTCCTGGCGGGAGTAGCCGAGGAACGGCGCGACCACGGTGATGGAACGTGCGGAGGCGCGCTTCATGGCGTCCACCATGATGAGCTGCTCCATGATCCACTTGTTGATCGGCTCGGTGTGGGCCTGCATCACGAAGGCGTCGGCGCCACGGACGGGCTCGGTGTAGCGCACGTACATCTCGCCGTTGGCGAAATCGTATGCGGTGGTCTCAAGTACGTCGGTTCCCAGGTATTTTGCGGTTTCCTGAGCCTGCTCGGGGTACGCGCGACCCGTCACCAGAGCCAGTTTCTTATCCGGAGTGCCTTCGAGAATCGCCGACATGCTTGCCTTCCCAATTGTTCGGTGCGTGAAATTAAGCCAAACTCCAATATAACAACGTGGGTGCCCACGCCACGCGGCTTCTGTGGAAGCGCCTCCCCGTTCCGTCTACTCGGCGTCGGCGAAGGCCTCACGAATCTGCGCCGCGGTGCCGTAGGATGCCTGCGCGCCATATCCAGTGGCCGCGTAGGCCGACACATACGAGGCGAGTTCCGCGGACTGCGACAACGTCATGCCGGAGGCCAGGCCGGCCAGCACGGTACCCATGAACGAATCGCCGCAACCGGTGGTGTCTACTGCCTTGACCCGCACCGGAGCGATGCGCTGGATGCGATGCTCCGGATCGTCCGCCGTGCCATCAAGCACTACGGAGCCGTCGCCGCCGAGCGTCACGATCGCCTGTTCGAAGCCGAATCCGCGCAGTTCGTCGAGCGCGTGCCACCAGTCGAACGAATCCCAATCGTCGTTCTCCGGCTCGTCGATGCCGAGCAGTTGCGCCATTTCATGCTCGTTGACGAGCAGGATGTCGGATGCTTCGATCAGTTCCGCCGGCAGGGACGGGGTGAACGGCGAGTCGTTGAGCAGCACCTTCACGCCCGCTTCGTGGCACATGCGTGCGGCCGCGGTGACGGTTTCGATGGGGCTTTCCAGGCACAGGCCGAGCACTGTGGAGTGGGTCAGCGCGTCACGCACGGATTCGACGTAGTCGACGGTCACCTGCGCGTTGGAGCCGGGCGAGTACACGATGGTGTTCTCGCCGTGCGCGTCCACGGTGATGACGGTGGTGCCGGACGGGCCGAGCACGCGGCGCACGTGCGTGGTGTTGACGCCCGCTTCGCCGAGCGCTCCGAGCAGGAAGTCGGCGTTGTTGTCGGAGCCGACCGCGCCGAACATCTGCACGGTGGCGCCGATGCGTGCGGCCGCCGCGGCCTGGTTGCCGGATTTGCCGCCGGGCAGCAGCTGTAGCGGGCCGCCGGTGATGGTCTCGCCCGGCCCGGGCAGTCGCTGTGCGGTGACGGTGTAGTCCGCGTTCATGGAACCGATCACGGAAACGGTGCCGTGGATGCGGTCCAGTGCGGAGAGGATTTCTGCTGCGCTCATGATCGCTTTCCTTTCTTGCGATTATTGCGATTGCCGACGGTCGCCGCACTTTCACTGCGCGGTTATTGTGCTCTCACTGCGCTTTGGCGGCGAGGCCGGAGATGCGGGTCATGAATTCGTTGAGGAACCTCGGCACGTCCACGCCGACGGCGACCTTCATGGTCTTGACCGGGTCGTTGAGGCGGGTTTCGTCGCCGATGGTGCGTCCGCGGGTCGGGCCGTCCACGTCGACCTTCATGTTGATGTCGAGCGTGGTGACGAGCGTCGGGTCGACGGCGACGCCGACGGCGAGCGGATCGTGCAGGCCGCAGCCGCCGAGGTGCGGCGAGGTGGTCTCGTAGGCCTTGATGTAGAAGTCGGTCATGTCCGCGAGGAACTTGCCGGCCTTGGTGCCAAGGTCACTCCACTGTTGGGTTTCCTTATAAGTAAGCAGGGTCTGCAGGGTCACGTCGAGGCCGATCATGGTGGTCGGGGTACCGGAACGGAACAGGTAGTCGGCGGCTTCCGGATCCTGCGAGATGTTGGCTTCCATGCAGGCGTTGCAGTTGCCCGGCACGGTCAGCGCGCCGCCCATGAGCACGATTTGGCCGATTTCGTCTTTGATTTCCGGTGCTTTCTTCAGTGCGGCTTCGATGTTGGTCATCGGGCCGGTCGGCACGTAGATGAGGTCCTTGCCGTAGGTCTTGACGGCGTCGATGATGAAGTCGACGGCCGATTCGGTTTCGACGGAACGGTTGGAGTCGGGGATGTCCACGTCGCCGATGCCGTTGTCGCCGTGGATGAACGCGGAGACGGGCAGCACTTCGAAGTGGTCGGTGGTGCTGGAGTGCGACAGGCCTTGGTAGACCTTGACTTCCGGGTGGCCGAGCAGGTCGGTGACGGCGAGCGCGTTGCGTACGCCCTGTTCCACGAGCACGTTGCCGTAGGTGCCGGTGATGCCGATGAGTTCGACTTCCGGGCTGCCCAGCGCGTAGGAGATGGCGAGCGCGTCGTCGACGCCGGTATCGAGATCAAGAATGAGCTTCTTCATGATTGTGCCTTCCTCGTTGATTGGCTGTGACGGCCGTTCGCGTCCGCGCGGCTGCCGCCTTTGTTGTGTTCTTTTTTTGTGCGATGTTTTATGCGATTGTTGTGTGGTGTTGAGTACGGTCTCTGTATCACCTCACAACATTATGATAAAACGTTTTATCAAGATTTCCAAATCATCCTTTCGACGTGCGTGTCGCGGCGGAAAACCGCCCCTTTCTCCGATACGCGCCCCACGTTACACGCGCAATACGCAATACACGCATCGCACGCGTTATGCGCGTTATGCGCAAGCGGCCTGCACCAGTTTCGGCGTCAACACCTTCACCTGCGGCGAGGCGAGCCACGGACGGCCCGCACCGGAATCGCCATCGCCACGCACCACGGCGTCGATTCGACTGCCCAGCATGCCCCAGCCGGCGGCGGCCAAATCGACCACGCTCTGTTCGACGGTGGTCATGCGCAAACCCAATCCGAATCGTTTGAGAATGTTGTCGTAGCCGATCACCTGCATGTCTTCGGTGACGTGCAGCCCGCGTTCCGCCATACGCTGACGGAAGCCGAGCGCCATCACGTCGTTGCAGCAGAACACGGCGGTCGCACCGCCGTCGATGATCCGGTCGGCAGCATGATAGCCGCCGTCGAAACGGTAGTCGCCGGACACGCACAACGCGGGATCGAACCGCTCCCCCGCCTGCTCGATCGCATCCACGAAACCACGGCGACGGTCGGCCGCGCTCGATTCGGCCACATCGCCCGTCACAATGCCGATGCGCTTGTGCCCGCCTTCCAGCAGGTATTGTGCCGCGAGCCGGCCACCGAGATAGTTGTCGAAGCCGACCGCGTCACACCAACCGCATTGCGTCAGTCGGTCGATGAGCACCACCGGGCAGGTGACACGCTCCACGTCCTCACGCAACGCGGCGCCGGCACCGGCCGCGCAGGATTCGCGCGCGGGAATCAGCAGCACGCCATCCACCCCACGTGACGTCAGCCTGCGCAGCAAAGCCTGTTCCGACTCACGCGAATCATCGGAATTGGCCACAATCAGCGAATACCCCTGCGCGGCGCACTCATCCTCCACGCACTTGGCAAGCGCCGCGAAAAACAAGTTCTCAATATCAGGCACGATCAGCGCAACCAGCTGGGACTGCTTGGTCACCAAGCTTCGCGCGCTCTGATTCGGCACGTAATTCAGTTTCTTTGCCGCGTCGGCAATGGCCTTGCGCTTCTCCTCGGACACGCGAGCCGGTCGATTATTCAACACCAGCGAAACCGTCGTCACAGACACCCCCGCGGCAGCGGCCACATCCTTCAGTGTCGCACGATACGCCATCAAACCCCCTTAAAACGTTTCTCCCTCCAGCATAAATGCCATGCGATCCTGACGCGCCCAGCATCGCAATCACAAACAAATTCCTTTCACAGCAAAATAATCCGCACTATTTCCACCGGTAAATCGTTTTTCGGAAGTGTTTTTTGCATACTCGCAACGTTTGTCCAAAATGAGAGCCGCACAAGAAAAAAGGAACCAGCAATGCGGCCAACCACGCAGAAAAACAATGCGAGACCGCGCAAAACCATCGTCATCGTCGCAGTGATCGCAGTGGTCGCCATCGCACCCACCAAACGCTATGAGAGGTCGAGATCTCCGTCCGTGCGTAGAAACTCCATCAGGTTGAGATGCCTTACGCCGTCACGTTGCATTGGCAGCTGGTCCAAACTGAACAGGTATTTCGGATACCCGTCAGCCAGCTTCGTGAACGGACGGAATTCACGCTCCTCAACATTAGGATCCTGCACACTCATCGACACCTGCACATAGGCGTACCGTTCCCGCTTACGCACAATGAAGTCGCACTCCAGCTTACCAATAATGCCCACGCTCACCTCGTAGCCTTTCGACCTCAAATGCACGTACAGCGCATTTTCCAAGGCTGGTCCGTAACTCATTCGCGTACCAGCGTTACGCGCGAATCGTATGCCAGGATCCGCAAGATAATACTTCTCCCCTCCTCTCAACGACCTGCGCGAACGCAAATCGAATCGCGGGCATTTGTAGAGGACCTTCGCACTCTCCAACAGCCGGACATAGTTCGCAAGAGTCTCACGTTTGACCGTCACGCCTTCGCCATGTTTCATATAGTCGACGATCCCCGACAGATTCGTGGGAGCTGCATAGTTGTTGATGAGATAGTCCTGCACACGCTGGAAGGTATCGCGGTGACGCACCACTTTGCGTGCGGCTATGTCTTTGTTGAAGATCTGCCCTATGACCTACCACAACCAAGAACCTAACCCACGAAAACAGCAGAAGCCTCTTTTTTGTGCTATCCCGTAAAACTGCGGGA
>OLWU01000435.1_pt1 | contig 11011 bp, 10 predicted proteins | sample 1673351 | NCBI WGS metagenome assembly OLWU01 (sample SAMEA103958109, study PRJEB25191) | human gut metagenome | biome: human-associated habitat [ENVO:00009003]; feature: intestine environment [ENVO:2100002]; material: feces | place: Germany | collected 2013/2015
AGAACTGCTCCGGCGCGGCATAGCCCCTCGTGCCGAGGATCTTCGTGTCGGAGGTCTTTCCTTCTTTGTACTCGCGCGCGATCCCGAAGTCGATGAGGCGGACCGTCCCGTCTTCGCGAAGCATGATGTTCGCCGGCTTCATGTCGCGGTAGATGATGGGAGGCGTCCTCGAGTGCAGGTACTCGAGGACTTCGCAGAGCTGGATCCCCCAGCCGATCACGTCCCGCTCGGCCATCGGGCGCCCGGCGGCGCGCATGGCCTGTTTGAGCGAGGTCCCCTCGACGTAGTCCATGACGACGAAGATGGTCTTGCCGTCCTCGATGATGTCCACGACTCGCGGCAGCATCGGGTGGTCGAGGCGCTTCATGAGGTTCGCCTCGGTGATGAGGCTCTGCACGACGACCTCGTTGTTCGCGTCGCGCGCCGTCCGGCCGATCTCCTTGACGGCCCAGAGCTTGTTCAGGCGCCGGTCGCGCGCGAGCCATACGCGCGACATGCCGCCCTGCCCCACGAGCGAGAGGGCCTCGTACTTGCCGTCGATGATGTCGCCGACCCGTGCCAAGGCTACTCAGCCCCCAGGCCAACGGTCGGCTCGTCGTCCGCCTCGGGCGCCGAGGGCGAGAAGGACGCGCAGCACAGCTCCGTCGGCTGGTCGTCCGACGCCGAGGCCGGCGAAAACGGGCCTGGCTGGCCCACATGCAGGCAGGTCGCGGTGATGTTGTCCTTCTCGCCGGCGTCGAGCACGCGGGCCATGGCATCGGCTATTGAAACCCTCAGGGCATCCTCCGTCGCATGCGGCCCGTCCGCGAAGGCGCGCAGGAGCCCACCTTCGCCGAGCCTGCGGTAGAACCCGTCGCATGCGACGACGAAGGTGTCCCCTTCCTTGGCTTCTCCCAGGTAAAACGCGGGGTCCACTGCCTCCTGAGCCCCCAGGGCCTGGAGGATCATCGAGCCCCTCGGATGGACGAGCGCCGCCTCGGCGGAGATCCTGCCCGCCTCGACCTCGCGCTGGATGAGGGTCTGGTCGCGCGTCAACTGCTCGCAGGAGCCTCCCCGGACCCGGTACGCGCGGCAGTCGCCGACATGCCCGATCGCGAAGCGGCGCCCAAAGACGAGAAGCGCCGTCAGGGTAGTGCCCATGCGCACATTGAGGTCGCGGCTATAGCGCCACATGCGCGCGTTAAGGTCGGCGAGGAGGGCGCCCCATTCCTCCCCGATGGGCCTGAGGTCGACGGCTCCGCCGCGCGCGTTCTTCGCGGCATAGGCGGGAAGCGCCCCCTCGAACCATCGGGAGAGCTCCCGGATGGCGGCGGAGCTCGCGACCTCCCCGCTCGCGAGGCCGCCCACGCCGTCGCAGACGGCGAGAAGCGCCGCGTCGCCGAGGGAGGTCTCGGCGCTCAGCGCGCAGTACGCGTCCTGATTGATGCTCTTCGCCGCGCCGACGAACGTTTGGCCGCAGACGGTGATCATGCCGAGCCTCCCCTCCTTGAAGACGCCGAGCGCATCGACGCCGAATGGAGAGCCAGCTTAGGGCACGCCCCTTCCCGGAACCTGACGGGTAACTTGCCGCAAGCTTACGGGTATCTCCCGTCGCGCCTGCCGACGACGGAGAACGCACAGGTCGGCGCGCGGCGGCGCCCGACCGCCTTTCGCGGGAAGATAAAAGCAGATATCTCCTGCGAGCTGATTTCCACAGGGTGCCCACAACTTCACGCAAAAAAGCCCCGGGAACTGAACTGCGCCCCAATTCTTGGACGGGGTAATAAGCGGCCTACGCCGCGCATAGGGACTGATTCCGGAATTCCTCCGGGGTCAGTCCCTTCAGTTTAATCTGCCTCCTTCTCGTGTTCCAATGGATGATGTATTCGTCCAGGTCTTTCTTGAAGTCTTCGAAGCAAGGCCATTTTCTTCCGCGAAAGAACTCGTCCTTCATATGGCCGAACACCTGCTCCGTCGCGCCGTTGTCGATGCAGTTGCCCTTCCGGGACATGCTCTGCACCACGCCGGCCTCCTCCAACCGCCTGCACCAACCGGCCTGCTGGTACTGCCAGCCCATGTCCGAGTGCAGGATCGGCCTGGAGCCCTTGGGCTTCTTGGACACGATCTGGTCGAGCAGCTCGTGCTGCTGGGCCATGTCGGGGTGCAGCGACGTGGACCAGGCGACGATCTCCTTGCTGCCGAAGTCGTAGACCGGCGCGAAGTAGGCCTTGCCCCAGGGCTGCTTGAACTCGGTGACGTCGGTGCCCATCTTCTCCCACGGCCCGTCGGCGGCGAAGTCCCTGCCGATGACGTTCTCGAAGGTCTTTCCGACCTTGCCCCTGTACGAGTTGTAGCGGTGGTAGTCGGTCTCGCGGCGGATCCCGCAGCGGATCCCCATCTCGCGCATCATCTTCAGCGCCGTCTTGTCGGCTATGCGCACGCCCCGTTCGGCGCGCAGGCACATGGCGATCTGCCTGTGGCCGCACCCGTTGGCGGTGCGCGAGAATATCTCGGCGGCGGCCTCCCAGAGCTCGGGCCTGGTGGGAGCCTTCGGGTGCGACAGCGCGTAGTAGTAACTCGACCTCGCCAGGCCGGCGCATTCGAGCAGGTCGGCGAGGCGGTATCGCCCTGAAAGCCCGCTCACGACCGCGGCCTTCTCGCCGTTCGAGAGCGCTTCTCCGCCTTCAGGGCGATCGATTTTTTTAGGTAGGCGTTCTCCGCCTCGAGCTTCTCGACCCTGCGCTCGAGCTCTCGCTCGCGTGTCGTCTCCCCGGACGGGGAGACGGACCCCCTCGGCCTCCCCTTGGGCTTTGGCCTGAGCGCCTCCGGGCCTCCCTCCCGGTACGCCTTCAGCCACTTCTTGAAAGGGCTTGGCGAGGCTATCCCGAACTTCGCCATGGCCTCGGGCTTTGTCATGCCCTCGTCAACGACCGCCCTGACGGCGGCCAGCTTCGTCTCGAACGAATAGGCGGTGTGCCTCTTTCCCATCATGGCCAGAACCTCGATGCCCGCGGATCTGTAGGTGCACAGCCATTTTCTCACGGTTTCTTCCGGCACCCCGAGAAGGGCCGCAATCGATGCGCGTCCGTGCCCCTCGTCGTGCAGCTCCGCCGCTCGCAGCCTCACCCCGACGTCGTACAGAACGTTTCCAGCCATAAAAAGCCTCCCATTTCTTGTGTCCAAGAAATGGGAGGCAGTTCAAACCGTCCCGGGGCTTTGCTTCGAGCTCTGGTATCGAGTGGGCGCGGGCGCTACGCGAGCTTCCGGATGAGCGCCTCCAGCTTGTCCATGCCCTCGTCGACCTGCTCGCGCGTGATCACCAGCGGCGGCAGGAAACGCAGGATGGAGTCGCCGATGTGGTTGAGGACGAGGCCCTCGGCCAGGCCCTCGTCCACGAGCTGGCAGGCGATGGGCACGTCGAGCTGGGCGCCGCGCATGAGGCCGCGGCCGCGGACCTCGGTGACGTGCGGCATGGCCTGCAGGCGGTGGCGCAGGTGCTTGCCCACGGCGATGACGTGCTCGCCCATGTCCTCCGCGCGCAGGGTGTCGATCGTGGCGCGCGCCGCGGCGACCGCCAGGGCGTTGCCGCCGAAGGTCGAGCCGTGATCGCCCGGGCGCATGAGGTCTGCGACCTTGGTGCGGGCGGCGACGGCGCCCATCGGGAAGCCGTCGGCGATGCCCTTGGCCATGGTCACGATGTCGGGAACGATGCCCGCGCGCTGGAAGCTGAAGGGCGATCCGCAGCGGAAGAAGCCCGTCTGGACCTCATCGATGATGAGCATGAGGTTCTTCTCGCGGCACAGGTCGGCGACGTCGCGCAGGTAGTCGTAGCCGGCGGGCCACACGCCGCCCTCGCCCTGGACGCACTCGAGCATGACGGCGCAGACGGGGCCGCACTCGGGCGTCGGGTTCTCGACGGCGCTGCGCAGGGCATCGATGTCGTTCAGGTCGACGGAGGCGAAGCCGGCGGGCATCGGGCGGAAGGTCTCGTGGAACCTGTCTTGGCCGGTGGCGGCGAGCGTCGCCAGGGTGCGGCCATGGAAGGACTTCTTTGCGCTGACCACGCCAAAGGCGCCGTCGAGCTTGACCTCGCCCCAGCGGCGGGCGAGCTTGATGGCGCCCTCGTTGGCCTCTGCGCCGGAGTTCGCGAAGAAGGTCTTCCAGGTGACGGCGGCAGAGCCCGTGTCGTGGCCGGACTCGTCGGTGATGCGCGAGAGCAGGGTCGAGAGCCCGTTGGCGACCTCGCCGCGGTTCTCGACGTAGAAGTAGTTCCCGACCTGCCAGAGCTTATCGGCCTGCTCCTTCAGCGCGGCGACCACGGCAGGGTGGCAGTGGCCGAGCGAGGCGCAGCCGATGCCGCCGAGGAAGTCGAGATAATCGTTGCCCTCGGAGTCGGTGAGGACCGCGCCCGAGGCGCGGACGAACTCGACGGGCAGGCGGCCGTAGGTGCCGAGCACGTACTCGTCGTCGAGCGCCTTGATGTTGGCGGGCACAGTGGAGAAATCAGACATGCGGGCTTCTTTCTAATCCTGGGTGAACATAGTGCCGCAGCCGGCGTCGGTGAAGATCTCGAGCAGCAGCGAGTGGTCGGCCTTGCCGTTGACGATGACGACCTGCTGGACACCCGCGTCGAGGGCATCGGCGACCGAGCGGATCTTTGGGATCATGCCGCCGTCGAGTTTACCCGAGTCGAGGAGCTCGTGGGTCTCGGTGCGGGTCATCTGGGCGATGAGGCTATCGGGGTCGTGGACGTCCTCGAGCAGGCCGTCGACGTCGGTGAGGTAGATGAGCTTGTCGGCGCCCATGGCCTCGGCGATCTTTCCGGCGGCGACGTCGGCGTTGATGTTGAGGAAGCCGTCCGGGGCGCAGCCCACCGACGCGACCACGGGGATGTAGCCGTCGTCGAGGATGGTGTTGATGAGGTTCGTGTCGACCTCGCGGATGCGGCCCACGCGCCCGAGCTCGGGATCGACGACCTCGGCCTTCATGGTCTTGCCGTCCGCGCCCGAAAGCCCGACGGCGTTGTGGCCGTACTCGTTCAAGGCCCATACGAGCTCCTGGTTGACCTTGCCGATGAGCACCTCGCGCACGGCCTCCATGGTGTCGGGGTCGGTCACGCGCAGGCCGTCCTTGAACTTGACCGGCACGTTCAGGCGCTTGAGCTGCGCGTTGATGGCCTTGCCGCCGCCGTGGACGAGCACGACGCGGACGCCCATGAGCTTGAGGAGCTCGATGTCGGCCACGACGCGGGAGCAGAGCTCCTTGTCCTCCATGGCGCTTCCTCCGTACTTGATGACGAAGGTCTTGCCGTTCATCTGGTTGATCCAGGGCAGCGCCTCGATGAGGGTCTCGGCCTTCGCCGCGGCCGCGTCGCGCTGCTGGATGTCGCGCTTCTTCATAGCTCCCCTCCTGGGAATGAGATAGAAGGAGACGGGGCGCCCTGCCGAGTTTTCCTTTGCGGATGCGGCAAGCCCCGTCCCCTTTGCCACATCGAGAGAAGGGCTACGTGCGGTAGTCGCCGTTGATGGTCACGTAGTCGTGGGTGAGGTCGCAGGTCCAGATGCGGCAGGACGCGTCGCCGTCGTGGAGGTCGACCGCGATGTCGATCTCGGGCGCCTCGAAGCGCCGCAGCATGTCGTCTTCGTCCATGGGAACGGTGAGGCCGGCGCGGCACACGGGCACGCCCATGAAGTCGATGTCGACGCGGGACTGGTCGAAGGCGACGCCGCACTTGCCGGCGGCGGCGGCCACGCGGCCCCAGTTGGCGTCGTGGCCGAAGATCGCGGTCTTGACCAGCGGCGAATTGGCGATCGAGCGGGCGACGGTGTCCGCATCGGCGTCGTTTGCGGCCCCGAGGACATTGACGGTCACGAGCTTCGTGGAGCCCTCGCCGTCTGCGGCGATCTTTCGGGCGAGCTCGCCGCAGACCGCCTTGATGCCGGCAGCGAGCGCGGGGTAGGCGGGCGAATCGAGGCCGATCCTCTCGCCCGCGGGGGCGGCCTTGCCGGTGGCGAGAAGGACCGCGGTGTCGTTCGTCGAGGTGTCCGAGTCGACGGTCACCTTGTTGAAGGTCTGCTTCACCGCGGCGAGGAGCGCCTCGTGGGTCGCCTCCTCGGTGAGGGCGGCGTCGGTGGACATGACGCAGAGCATGGTCGCCATGTTCGGCTGGATCATGCCCGAGCCCTTGACGAAGCCGCCGAGGTGAACGGTGTACTCTTCGCCGTTCGCAGCGGGGAGGAGGCCCTCGAAGGAGGCCTCCTTGGGCACGGTGTCGGTGGTCATCACGGCGCAGGCCGCGTCATGGGCGGCCTCGGGAGTGTGGGCGAGGGCCGCCGCGGCGGCGGGGACGCCCTCCTCGAATGGCTCGAAATCGAGCTCGACGCCGATGACGCCGGTCGAGGCCACGAGCACGTCGGAGGGCTCGCAGCCGAGCTCCGCGGCGACGAGCTCGGCCGTCCGCTTGGCCGTCGCGAGGCCGGGCTCGCCGGTCGCGGCGTTGGCGTTGCCGGAGTTGAGGACCACGGCGCGTGCATGGCCATCGGCCACGTGCTCGCGGCTGACGACGACGGGCGCGGCGCAGAAGCGGTTGGTGGTGAAGGTGCCCGCGGCGACGCAGGTCTCGTCGGCGGCGACGAGCGCCATGTCGCGGCGGTTGGGATCGCGGCGGAACCCGGCGTGCAGGCCCGCGGCGCGGATGCCCTCCGCGGCGCAGACGCCGCCGGCGCAAGGGGCGAACCCGAAGGCCTCGGGCGCATCGCCGGGGACGGGCACCTCTATGGGAGCGAAATCAGTCATATGAGCCCTTCTTGGTATAGGACGGAAACGGCGCGAGCGTCCGATGGGGCCCGCCTAGATGAGCGGCGCCGCGGAGTCGACGGCGAGGCGCTCGGGCAGGCCGCAAACGATGTTCGCGCACTGCACCGCCTGCGCCGCCGCGCCCTTTCCGAGGTTGTCGATCGCGCAGGAGGCGATGATCACGCGGCGCCGGCGGTCATCGAGCGCCACCCCCACCTGGGCGCGGCCCGTGCCCACGACGGAGCTCGTGGACGGCATGGAGCCGGACGGCAGCACCGTGACCAGGGGCTCGTTCGCGTAGCGCGCCTCGTAAGCGGCCTGGACCCCCTCCGCCGTCGCGTCGTCGGCAGCCTCAAGGTACACGGTGGCCAAAAGCCCTCGCGTGAGGGGCGCCAGGTGCGGGGTGAAGACGACGTTGATGTCGCGACCCGCGACCTCGCTGAGCGTCTGCTCGATCTCGGGCGTGTGACGGTGCTTCGCGACGCCGTAGGCCTCAACGGACTCGTTGGCGTGGCAGTAGTGCGTGCGCGCGTTGCAGCCGCGGCCCGCGCCCGAGACGCCGGAGATCGCGTCGGAGATCACGAGGTCGCCGGTCGCCAGGCCCGCGGCGAGCGCCGGGGTCGCGGCGAGCGCCGTGGCGGTCGGGTAACAACCGGGGACGGCCACCAGGACCGCCTCCCCGGTGGCGCGACGCGCGGCGAGGGAGCCGAGGCCCGCGCGGTTGAGCTCGGGCAGGCCGTAGACGGTCTGCGAGAGGAGCTCGGGGCTCGTGTGGGGAGTCTTGTACCAGTCCTCGTAGACCTTGGGGTCATGGATGCGGTAGTCGGCCGAGAGGTCGAGCACGGTCACGCCCGCGGCGAGCAGCTGCGGGGTCAGGCCGAGGGAGGCGGTGTGAGGCACGGCGAGGAACGCCACGTCGGCGACCTCGGCGATGCGCCCGGGCTCGGGCAGCGAGAGCTCCAGGTCGCATACACCGGCGAAGCTCGGGTACACGGCGCCGAGCTTGGTGCCGGCCTCCTTGCGGTCGGTCGCCATGACGAGCTCCATGTTCGGGTGGTTGAGCACGAGGCGGCAGACCTCGATGCCCGCATACCCCGTTGCCCCGACGACGCAGACCTTTATGCATTCCATTTGGTAATTCTCCCTTGAATTGTGCATATTATTTTGCGTTTATGCACGATTTCTGAATTTTAGCGCGGTTAAAATACGCTTCTACCAAACGAGCGTCAACCCTAGGCACCGCCGCTGCCACGCGATGGACACAAACGCGCCGGCCGCCGAGGCGGTAGGCGGGACCTAGTCCATCAGAACGATGCCCTCCTTGACGTGCTCGACGACCTCTGCGGGCACGTAGCGCTTGACGATCTCGAGACCGAACCACACGGCGGTCGCCATGCCCTGGCTCGTGATCACGTTGCCGTCGGTCACGGCCTTCTTCGCCGGCTCGAGCAGCGCGCCGTGCTCGGCGACGACGTCCTGGAAGTGCGGGTTGGCCGTCGCGTGCTTGCCCTTGAGGATCCCGAGCTCCGCCAGGATGGAGGGGGAGGCGCAGATGGCGGCCACTCCCCTGCCCTCGGCGGCGTGCTTGACGAGGGCGTCGCACAAAGGCTCGCAGGCGCGCAGGTTCGGCATGCCGGGGATGCCGCCGGGCAAGACGAGCATGTCGTAGTCGTCGAAGTCGAAGCCCTCCTCCTCGATGCTGCGGTCGCACACGACCGTCACGTCGCGCGAGGACGCGACCTGAAGGTCGTCGGTGATCGAGACCATGTCGCACGGGACGCCGGCGCGGAAGAGCAGGTCGACGACCGCGATGGCCTCGACCTCCTCGAACCCGGCGGCAAAGAAGACCGCGACGCGTTTCTCGGTGAGCTGCTTGAAAGCCATGGTGCCTCCTTGTGGGAAGCCCCGCCGGCGAGGGCGGGGCGAAGTGCGGTTCGGTTGGCGGGCGGCGCGGGGGCTAGCCCTCGATGCCCTTCTGTATGGCGGCGGCGATCTCGGCGGGGTCCGAGCTCTGGTGGACGAGCCCCTTGAAGCCGTCGTTCATGAGCAGCGTCGCGGTCTTGGACAGCAGGCGGATGTGCTCGCTTCCCGCCTCGCCGTCGGGGACCATGAGCGCGATCGCGCAGGTCACGGGCTTCTCGTCGAAGCTCGGCCAGTCGAGGGGCTCGGCGTTCTTCAGGACGACGACCGCGGCGCGAGCGACGGAGGCGCTCTTTGCGTGCGGGATGGCGAAGCCGTCGGTCATGCCCGTCTCGCCCATGGCCTCGCGGGCCATGAAGGCCTGGCGCAGGGCGTCGGCGTCGTCGGCGATGCCGAGCTCGGCGGCCTTCAGGGCGATGATGCCGATGGCCTCCTCGCGCGAGGCGGCGTGCTGGTCCAGAAGGACGCTTTGGGCGCTGATGATGTCGCTCACTCTGGTTCCTTTCGGTCGGTGCGTATTCGCAGGTAAGTATAGACGCGCACGGCCCCGCGGGGGCTCGCGCGCGCCAGCCGTAATTTCTTGTAAACCGTCTGGGGAGAGGGACGCCGAGCCTAGCGCGGCCGCCCGGCGCTAGAACATGTTGCGCTCGGCGAACTCCGCCTGGACGGTGCGCAGCATGAGCTCAACGTCGTCCAGGCCCAGGTGCACCTCGGACTCACCCGCCGAGAGCGTTCCGCGGCGGCGCGCCCAGTTCTCGAGCGTCGCCGGGCGGGACTCGCGCGGGAGCGTGCGGACCTCGGGGTCCACGCGACGGCAGATGTCGCGCGAATCGATCACGGTGATCCTGCCCGCCTTGCGAGCCTCGGCGTAGCCCGCGATGTTCAGCATGAACCATGAGTCCTCGAAGGCGGCGTTGTGCGCCATGAAGGGGTAGGCGCACATAGCGGCCAGGATCGCCTTCTGCATCGGCGCGTTCGCGCGCAGGGGCTTGACGTCCTTGACGTCGTCCCAGGTGATGTGGTGGATGAACTCGAGCGGCACGCCCTTCTCGGCGTACATGGCGGGTATGCCGCAGTAGCCGGCGAAGGCGTCGTGGGGCTTGGCCTTCGCGGCGAGGTCCATGAACTCGAGGCCGATGTTGACCACATAGCCGCGGGCGGGGTCGCGGTCGGTCGTCTCGATGTCGATGCCCATGACCATGCCAGAGACCGGCGCGTCCACATAGGCGATGTTCAGGTCCTCGAGCGCGGGGCCGGCCTGAGCGGCGACCTCGGCGTCGGGGCGGTGCTGCATCGCGGCGACGGCGTGGACGAGGTCTGAGTCGGGGAGCTTTCGCGCGAGCGCCGAGGGCGAGGTGTCGCGGAGCTTCTCCGCGCCGATGCGGTCGCAGACGCCGCGGTTGCGGTCCACGAGCGAGAGCACGAGGTCGAAGCCGAAGGGCTCTTTGCCGGCCGGCGCCGACTTCCAAGCGTCCATCAGGGTCTTGATGGCGTCCTCGTTCTTCATGCGCTCCGCCTGCAGGGACGCCTCGTCAGAGACAAGGCCCGGCAGGACGAAGGCGCTCGCAAGGTCGATGGCCTGGCTGAGTTCCATAGTGGCGGCTTCCTTCGCGACGTGAAAAAAGGCCGGCGGCTCGTCGCCGCGCGGCCTTCTAGGCTAGCAAAAAGTGCGCGAGATGACCTGCGAAGGCGGGCTACTCGGCGCAGAACACACGACCTTCGCGGCGAGCGGGCGCCTCGGGCTTCTCGGCGCCCCAGTAGCCGACGGCGCAGTGGCCGATGCCCTCGTAGTCGCCCTCGACGCCGAGGTCGGCGAGGATCTTCTTGCCTTCCGGGGAGTCGAACTCCTCCTTGGCACGGTGGACCCAGATGCTCGCGAGCCCCAGGGACTCGGCGGCAACCATCATATTGCCCATGGTCAGGGAGCCGTCGTAGACGTGGGTGGGGACGGTCTTGTCGGCGAGGACGACGAGGATCGCGGGCGCCCCGTAGAACGGGTCGAAGTCGGGGCCCTTGCCCATGATCACCGCGTTCATGGCGCTCAGGCGGTCGCGGAGGTCCTTGTTGGTGACCTTGAGGACGATGGTGGACTGGCGGCCCATGCCCGAGGCGGCGTAGAGGCCCGCCTCAACGATACTGTCGAGGTCGGCGGCGGCGGGCATCTGGTCCTTGAACTGGCGGCAGCTGCGGCGGTCGCGCATAGCGGTGAGCACTTCGTTCATAACGAGTCCTTTCTGCTCGGCATACACCTCCGATTGTACCCACGCCACCAACACTGGGTGACAGTCATTGCGTGCAGCTTTCTGGGACACCCATC
>OLWU01000442.1_pt1 | contig 10977 bp, 10 predicted proteins | sample 1673351 | NCBI WGS metagenome assembly OLWU01 (sample SAMEA103958109, study PRJEB25191) | human gut metagenome | biome: human-associated habitat [ENVO:00009003]; feature: intestine environment [ENVO:2100002]; material: feces | place: Germany | collected 2013/2015
GTCGCGGCTGTAGGGGTGGCAGCTGCTGTTCATGCAGAACTCGTCGGAGTTCTCAAGGCCGCGCGCCTCCACCAGCTGCGTGGCCGTGCGCTCGTCAAGCGGGCTGTCGAAGTTGCCGCTGATCCACTCGGTGCCTTCGGTCATCTGCTCGTCGAGCTGCGGCACGTGGCAGTCCATGCAGGTCTTGCCAACCTGGTTGTGCACGGCTGCCAGCATGCTGCCGGCGTCCTCCACCTCGTTGCCCCACTTGTCGGTTGCGGCCTGGCCGGGCTCGGCCTCGTCGTCGAGGCGCGTCACGCGGACGCTCACGTAGTCGCCGAGCTCGTCGGCGAACTGCTCGCCCCACTCGATCACGCAGACGCCGTCGGCTCCGAGCACATCGTAGAGGCCGATGTCCTCGAGCTGGTCGGGGTCGTCGAGGCGGTACAGGTCGAAGTGGTACAGCGGCAGCCGTCCGCCCTCGTAGACCATCTCGATCGTGAAGGTCGGGCTGGTGACGTCGCCGTCGCAGCCGAGCGCCGCGGCGATGCCCTTGGTGAGCTGGGTCTTTCCCGCGCCGAGATCGCCCGTGAGAACGAGGACATCGCCGGCAACGAGCTCGCGGCCGAGCTGCTCGCCAACGGCGATGGTCTCGGCCTGAGAGTTGGTAACGAAGTGCTGGGGCGTCTTCATCGCTGGTCTCCTTCGGGGGCAGGTGCGGGGATGGGTGCCGTTGCGGGGGCGGGCGCCGTTACTGGGGCGGGCGCCGCTGCGGAGGCGGGAACTTCCGCAGGCGCGGGGGCGCCGGCGGGATGGGCGCGGAGCCAGTCGCCGACCATCTGGAGGTCTTGGACGAGCAGCGGCTCCCATTCCTGGTGGTAGATGCACGCGGCGGGATGGAACGTGGGGCACACGACGAAGTGGCCCTGCTGGTGAAGCTGGCCGCGCAGGCTCATGACGCCTTTGCTCGTCCGCAGGACGAACTGCGACGCGAAGTTGCCGAGGCAGACGATGACGTCGGGCCACACGCTGCGGATCTGCTCGCGAAGGAACGGCGAGCAGGCGGCGATCTCCTCGGGGCGGGGATTGCGGTTTCCGGGCGGGCGGCACTTGATCACGTTGGCGATGTAGATCTCCTGCCGGGTAAGGCCGGCGTTACCCAGCAGCGCGTCGAGCTTGTGGCCCGCGGCGCCGACGAACGGCTCGCCCTGCAGGTCCTCGTTGCGACCCGGCCCCTCCCCCACGAACATCACGCGGGCATGCGGGTTGCCCACGCCGAAAACGAGGTTCGTGCGGGTGCCCCCGAGCGGGCACAGCTGGCAGTTGCCCATGACGGCGCGGATCTCGTCGAGGGTGACCTCGCGGGGTTTCTGGTGGTCGTGACCGGGAATCCTCATGACGCCCATCGCGCGCCGCCTTAGACGTAGACCTTGGGGAGGCGCATCCCGAAGCCGCAGACGACCTCGTAGTTGATGGTGCCACGCAGGCGGGCCATCTCGTCGGCGGTGATGCGCTCGTCGCCGTCCGCGCCGATCACGGTGACGACGTCTCCCTCGCGGACCTCGGGCGTCGGGCAGTACGTCCGCGTGGTGTTCACGTCCACGGCGAACATGAACTGATCCATGCAGATGTTGCCCACCTGACGCTGTCGGCGCCCGTTGACGATGACGTCCATATTGTTGGACAGCGTGCGCGAAAGGCCGTCCGCATAGCCGATGGGCACGGTGGCAATCTGCACGTTGCGCTTGGGCACGCGATACGTCATGCCGTATCCGACGCCGGCGCCCACCTCGGGGTAGACCACGCGCGTCACGCGCCCGCGGACGCTCATCACAGGCTCGAGGTCGATCACGCCGACGGTCGTCTCGGCGGGCTGCAGGCCATAGAGGCCGATGCCCACGCGGCACATGTCGAACTGGCACTCGGGGTGCAGGACCGTGCCCGGCGTGTTGTCGCAGTGCACGAGCCCGGGATTGAGCCCGGCGTCGCGCAGGGCCGACACGGTATTGCGGAAGCGGTTGAGCTGCAGCGCGAAGTCCCAGTCGTCGGGGACGTCGGCCGTGGCGAAGTGCGTGAGGGTGCCCGCGCACTCGATACCGCGGTGGAAGTCGATGGTCCGCCGCAGCTCGACGGCGTCGGCGGGCATGACGCCGATACGCGTCATGCCGGTGTCCACGATGAGATGGTACTTGGCCACGCGCCCCGCGGCAGCGGCCGCCTCCCCGAGCGCGAGCGCGAAGTCCGGCTCGTAGACGCAGGGCATGATGTCGTTCTCGACGAGCGTCTGCACGCTCTCGATGGGAGGCTGAGAAAGTATGAGGATCGGCCACTGAACGCCGGCGCGGCGCAGCTCGAGGCCTTCCTCCACCGTGGCGACGGCGAACTGATCGGCCCCGGCGATGTGCATCGCGTTGACGCAGCGGACCGCCCCGTGGCCGTAGGCATCGGCCTTGACCACGCACATCATACGGACGCCGCGGGCGAGGCTGCGCTTGAACGCCGTCGTGTTGCGCCTCAGCGCCGAGAGGTCGACCTCGACCCAGGACCACCGGTCGTCGGGGCAGATTTTCTTTGCCATGGTCGCTCCTTCCGCGCGCTGCAGGCACGCGTCCTAGTCTAGGCCTCCGCGCCGCCCTCGTCGGGCACGAGCGCGTGCTCCTCCACGACATCGGCGGCAAGCCCGATGCGGTCGATGAGGTCGCCCGCCATCACTCCTCGCGTCCCGAAGGCCTCGGCGGCAAGAGACCCGGCGTAGCCGTGCACCTCGCACACGAGCGCGCACATGAGCGGCAGGTCGGCGCACTCGCCGTGCGACTGCGCGAGGTAGCTCGCCATCATGCCGGCGAGCACGTCCCCGGAGCCCGCGGTCGCGAGGGACGCAGGGCCGGGCTTGGGCATCACGGCCTGGTCGACGCCCACGCAGGCGGTGGCGCTCGCCTTGGCGACGACCACAATCTCGGAGCCGCCGTCGCTCCAGACGACCTCGCGGGCGCACTCGAGCTGGTCCTCGAGGCTCACGGGCGGGTTGTCCGCGCGGCCCACGAGGCGGCCGAGCTCGCGGCGGTGCGGCGTGAGGATGAGCGGCGCGTCGCGACGCGTGAGGTCGGGGAACTCGGTGATGTTGTTCTCGGTGAGGCGCGCGAGGCAGTTCAGGCCGTCGGCGTCCACCACGAGGGGCACGTCGCTGCGAAGAAGCGCGTTCACGCAGGCCAAGGGGCCCGCCGCAACGCGCATGCCGGGGCCGATAAGCGCAGCGGAGTTGTGCTTCGCGAGCGCCACGACCTTCTCGGCCGCGTCAGCGGTCAGCACGCCCTCCGCATCGCAGGGCAGGCCGACGACGGGAATCTCGAGCAGGTGAGCCTGGACGGTCGCCACGATAGTGCTCGGCACGGCGAGCGTCACGTAGCCGGCGCCGGCGCGCGCCGCCGCGCGGGCGGCCATGATCGGGGCGCCCGGGAAGCGGCCGGAGCCGCCGACGACGAGCACGGACCCGCGGCTGAACTTGTCCTGAGCGGAGGACGGCTCGGAAACGACGTCCAGGTAGTCGGCCAGGTCCGTGCGCCACGCCACCGGGTCGGCCTCGACCACGAGGCGCTCGGTCTGCTCGGCCAGGGGCGCGACGACGATAACGCCGCACGCGTCACGGCCGGTGTCGGCAAGAAGGCCCGGCTTGAGCGCGATCATCGTGACCGTCATGTCCGCGATCACGCAGTCGCCCTCGGCGAGGCCCGACTGGGCGGAAAGGCCGCTCGGAACGTCGACGGCGACCACGCGGGCGCCGGAGGCGTTGATGCATTCGATCCAGATGTCGAACGGGGTGCGGACCGCTCCATGGAAACCGGTGCCGAGCATGCAGTCGACGACGGTGTCCGCGCCGTCGAGCGCCTGCTTGACCTCCTCGCGAGAGGGCCCCACGACCGTGGGCACGCCCGCGCGCACGGCGCTCTGCGCCACCTGGCGTGCGAGGTCGCCGGAGAGCTGGTCGGGCTCGATGGGGGTCACGACCTGCACGTTCACGCCGCGCGAGAGCAGCGCCTCGGCGCAGACCCAGCCGTCGCCGCCGTTGTTGCCCATGCCGCAGAAGACGACCGCCTTCCGGGCGCCGAGCTCCAGGACCTCCTGGGCGACGGCGCACCCGGCGCGGTGCATGAGCTCAGAGACGCTCACGCCCTCGCGCGTGAGCCCGACCTCGACCCGCTTGATGTCATCGATGTTGAGTACAGGCTGCATAATGGCTACTCCTCAGCGGTTTGTGCAGGGATTCGTTCATTGGAAAGAGGCACTTGCTCAGGCGCGGGCGGGCATTCCTCGCGGACCGCGCCCGGGGCCTCGCCGCGCGCGGGCGCGACCGGGGCCTCCTCGCGCGCGGCGCCCGCGACGGTCGCGGCGACGGCGGTGGTGTCGGCGCCGACCTCGTCAAGCGGCAGCTCGAGCTGGTCGTCCTCGACGCGCTCGAGCTCGTCGAGGACGCTCCTGGCGGCCCGGAAGGAGGCCTGGAGGGCGCGCGCGGCGTCGGCCTTTGCGTCTGGTTTGGGCTTGACGGCCTCGGTCACGGCGACGGCGTTGGCCACGGCGACCTCGCGCGTGTAGCTGATGGAGAGGGCGACCTCGACGATGCCCTTCTCCATGGCGACCTTGGCCGCGCCGCCGGTGAGGCGGGCGTGTACGCCGCCGCGCTCGTCGCGCGCGACGCTCACGTCGTGGACGCCGACCCCGTTGCCGAAGCCGCAGCCCAGGGCCTTGACCACGGCCTCGCGTGCGGCCCATCGGGCGGCGTAGTGCTCCGCCGGGCGGGCGCAGCGCTCGCAGTAGGCGCGCTCCTCCTCGGTGAAGACCCTGCGCAGGAAGCTCGGGCGGCGGTCCATGACCCGCTGCATCCGCGAAATCTCGAGCATATCGACGCCGATCCCGGCAGCCGCCACAGGCCTCGCCTCCCTTTACCTTCAACCCTCGTACCTGCGCCCGAGCCCACCGCGGGCCCCGGGGTGCGTGCGCAAGGCGCGCGCCGAGGAAGCCCGGCGCGCGCCCTTCTTCGTAACTTTTAAATTCTACCAGTGCTCGGCGGCTCCGTTAGGCCTTATACGGCTCCAGCGCAGCAATCACAATCTGGTTGGCCTCGGCGCAGAGCTTCTCGTCGGGAGCCTCGGCGAGCACGCGGACGAGCGGCTCGGTGCCGGAGGCGCGCACGAGCACGCGGCCGTTGCCCTCGAGGAACTGCTCGGCCTTAGCCACGGCGGTCGTGACCTCGGGCGCATTCATCGCGGCGTTCTTGTCGGTCACACGGACGTTGTCGAGCTGCTGCGGGTAGAGCTTGACGGGGCGGGTGAGCTCGCTGAGCTTCTCACGCTCACCGCGCAGGACCTCCATGATGCGCAGGGAGGTCATGATGCCGTCGCCGGTCTTCTCGAGGTCGCTGAAGATGATGTGGCCGGACTGCTCGCCGCCCAGGGTGTAGCCGTTCTCGCGCATGCAGGCGTAGACGTTTTTGTCGCCCACGTCGGTCTTCTCGTAGGCGATGCCGGCGGCGTCGAAAGCCTTGAACAGGCCGAAGTTGCTCATGACGGTGGGGACGACCGTGGACTTGGCCAGGCGCCCGTGCTTGTTCATGTAGCAGCCGCAGACGTAGAGGATGAGGTCGCCGTCGACCACATGGCCGCGCTCGTCGACCGCCAGGCAGCGGTCGGCGTCGCCGTCGTAGGCAAAGCCCACGTCGAGGCCGTGCTGGACGACGAAGCGCTGCAGCTGGTCGATGTGGGTGCTGCCGCAGTCGACGTTGATGTTGAAGCCGTTGGGCGAGTTATTGATCACGTGGGTCTCGGCGCCCATGGCGTCGAAGACCGGGCGCGCGACGGAGGAGGCGGAGCCGTTGGCGCAGTCAAGGCCGATCTTCAGGCCCTGGAGAGAGAACCCGCAGCTCGCGATGAGGCTGGAGATGTAGCGGTTGCGGCCCTGCATGTAGTCGACCGTGCAGCCGATGGCGTCGCCGGTGGCCAGGGGCACCTCGGACTTGCCGTCGATGTACTCCTCGATGAGCTCAAGGACGTCCTCGTCCATCTTGTAGCCCTCGCGGTTGACGAGCTTGATGCCGTTGTCCGTGTAGGGGTTGTGGGAAGCGGTGATCATGACGCCGCAGTCGAACGCGCCGTCGACGACCTCGTACGAGACGCCCGGGGTCGGGATGACGTGCAGCATGTACGCGTCGGCGCCGGAGGCGACGAGGCCGCTGACGATGGCGGACTCGAACATGTAGCTGGAGCGACGGGTGTCCTTGCCCAGGATCACGCGGGCCTTCTTGCCCTGGCGGGCGCCGTAGTACCAGCCGACGTAGCGGCCGATCTTGTAGGCGTGCTCGACGTTGAGGCCCTCGTTGGCGCGGCCACGGAAGCCGTCGGTGCCGAAGTACTTCATTCGGTGTCCCTTCTCGGTCCGCCGGCGGACGGCCGGCATCGCGTGTACTGGTTCTTGAATAGTGTAACCAGTCTGAGCGGAGAAAAAAGGGCCTGCCGAACTTGTCGGCAGGCCCCCATGGTGCAGATTTGGCGCTCGAAGGCCTTAGCGCTTCGAGAACTGCGGGCGCTTGCGGGCCTTCTTGAGGCCGTACTTCTTGCGCTCGACCGCACGCGCGTCGCGCGTGAGGAAACCGGCCTTCTTGAGGTCGGCGCGGTACTCGCCGGCGTCCAGAAGGGCGCGGGAGATGCCCAGGCGGCAAGCGCCGGACTGGCCGTTGATGCCGCCGCCGTCGCAGTTGGCGAGGACGTCGAAACGATCAGCGGTCTCGGTCAGCTTGAGCGGGGCAAGGGCGTTGTCGACGAGCTGCTGACGACCAAAGTAGTTGAGGGCGTCGCGGCCGTTGACGAGGAACTTGCCGGTGCCGGGGACGAGACGGACGCGGGCGACGGCCTCCTTGCGGCGACCAGTGCCCCAGTAAACCACGGAGTTCTCAGCCATGATTAGGCCCTCCAATCGATCTTCACGGGGTTCTGGGCGGCGTGCGGGTGCTCGGGGCCGGCGTAGACCTTGAGCTTGGTGCCCTGGGCACGGCCGAGCGAGGACTTGGGGAGCATTCCCTTGACCGCGTGCTCGATGACGCGCTCGGGGTGCTTCTCCATGGCCTCCTTGAAGCTCTCGAACTTGAGGCCGCCGAGATAACCGGAGTAGCGCCAGTAGCGCTTCTGGTCCATCTTGTTGCCGGTGAGGATGACCTTGTCGGCGTTGATCACGACGACGAAGTCACCGGTGTCGGCGTTCGGGGTGTACTGCGGCTTGTTCTTGCCACGGAGATACATGGCAGCAGTGGTCGCAAGACGACCGAGGGTCGCGCCCTCAGCGTCGAGAAGCACCCACTTGCGCTCGACTTCGCCGGCCTTGGCGAACTGAGTCGACTTCTTCACTTGACTCCTCCTACGTACTTACGGTTCGACGGCTTCTGGACAAACCGCCGAGATGCTTGTTCATTTTCAGAGATTACGGGGCTCTGTTGACAAAGCTTGTAAATTGTACGTCACCGCAGGTCGCGCAGGCCGGTGATTCTTTCGTGCACGCTGCGCACACAAGATGCGCACACAGAAGCGCCCCAAGCGCCCGCGAGCGGGCGTCAGCTCGGGGAACTCCGCGCCCACCGTCCCCCGGTCAGCCGGCGAGGAAGGCGTCGATCTCGGCGAGGCGAGCCTCGGCTTGACGCCTGCCCTGCAGGTAGAGGTCGAGCAGCGGCGCGCCGGCGGTCTCCATGACGCCGACCTCGACGGGCTTCTCGGGCGCGATGACGAGGCAGCGACCCTCGCGCTCGAGGTCCCACAGCTGCTCGCGCTGGGCGTTGTAGCGCGGTCCGCGCGTGCGCAGGGCCTCGGTGTAGTACGGGAAGTCGTCGTAGCGGTGCGAGCGCAGGACCATGGCCTCGGTGCCCGCGCCCTTCTGGTAGCCGCGGTCCTGCGTGACGACGACGAGCGCGCGGTCGACCGGCTCATGGCCCTCGACGCGGCGCGCCCCCGGCAGCCCCATGGCCACGGCGAAGGGGATGGAGTCCGTCGTGCCGCCATCGAGGTAGCGCTGGCCGCCGATCTCGACCATGCGGCTCATGCCGGGCAGCGAGGCGGACGCGCGGACCTTGACGGCGTCGGCGGGCAGGCGGCTCACGCGCAGGTAGTCGGCCGTGCCGAAGGTAACGTTCGAGGCGACGGCGAACATCGGCATCGGGTTTTCCTCGAAGGCCTCGTTGTCGCAGGGGTCGAGCTCCTCCTGGATCGTCTCGTAGACGAACTTGCCGCCCGCGATGTCGCCCGTCTTTGCGAGCGACTGGAAGCTCATGAAGCGCTTGTCGTCGCGGAAGGCGAGCATGATGCGCATGGTGCGGCCGATCTGCCCGCTCTTGAAGCTGACGGCGTTCAGCGCGCCGGCCGAGACCCCCCACACGCTCGAGAACCCGGTGAGCCCGCGCTCCATGAGCACGTCGAGCACGCCTGCGGTGAACATCCCGCGGAACCCGCCGCCCTCGAGCACGAGCGCGGGGGCGGGGCTGGCCGCTGTCTCAAGCTCGATCGCGTCCTCGAGCTCGGCGGCCATCGCTTCCTTGATCTGGACATCCATATTCATGGCGGGCTCCTTTTTTCGGCGGGGCTTCTTTGCGAAGCCGGCGCCGGAGTTGACGCTGTGTCTACACCCTTACCACAGTACCCAAAATGAACGAGGGCCCGCTCCCCCATTCGGGGTGCGGGCCCTCGCGATTCGCTTATGGTGGAGCTGGCGTTCATTCGGTCGAACACCTCGCCACCTGGATCTATAGCGCCAGGCAGCGACGGATTATCGCCCAAGCCGGCAGAATCGTCAAACGTGAACGCCACGCGCAGGCCGTCGTCATCGTCGGGGCCGCCCAGCACCACGCGCGCCACGAACGTGCGCAGAAGCTGCGCGTCGTCCACCTCGGCGGCGGCCATGCCCTCAAGCCAGAACAGCGCGCGGTCGTAGTCAAGGCGGGCGGCCTCAAGGGCCTCGGCCGTGCGCAGCTCGTCCTTGAGGAGCGCCTGCCGCTGCTTCAGCGCGTCTATGCGCTCCTTGCCGCCCGGCGGCGCGATGCCCGACTCGATGGCCGCCCATATGTTGGAGAACGCCGTCTCGATCTTGGCCAGCTCGCCCTTTATGGTCTCGCTCAAGGGCTTCTCGTCGGCGCGCTCCTCCTCGGCGTCGGCCAGCATGCGAGCGATGCGCTCGCGGCTGTCGGCGCTGCCCAGGGCCTCGCGCACGGCGTCGGCCACGCGCTTCTCCACGGCATCGCGGCGCACGGTGCGCCCGCAGCTGCGGCAGCGGTAGTAGTGATAGGGCCTGCCCGACTTGCCCGTGCCGCTGGTGCCGGTCATCAGCCCGCCGTCGCGCCCGTCGTAGAGCTTGCCCGTGAGCGGGAAGTCCCACGCTTCGGTCTTGGCGCGGGGCCTGTGCGAGTCCTCAAGCATCCGTATCACCCTCTCCTCGTCATCCATGGGAACGATGGCGGGCATGCCGCCGGGCACGACCACGCCCGCGTAGCGGTACTCCCCGCCGTTCTCCCGCCGCATCAGTATGCGGCGCACCGTCTGGAAGCGCCACTTGCCGCCGCGCTTGGTGCGGTACGGCTCCCAGGCGCGCACCACGTCGGCCACCGACTTGCCCGACAAGACCATGCGCACGCCCAGGCGGATGGCGGCGGCCTCCTCCTCGTTGACCACGTAGCGCCCGTCCACTATGTCCCAGCCGTAGCGCACGCACCCGTTGGCCATGCACCGCTCGGCGTTCTTCTGTATGCCGTCGCGTATGCGCTCGCCGTCGAGCGCGCTCTCGTACTCCGCCAGCACCTCCAGCATGCCCAGCTGCAGCACGCCCGCCGAGCCGTCCGAAATGTCCTCGCCCGCGTACAGTATCTCGACGCGGCAGCGGCGCAGCATGATGCGCGCCATGGCCATCTCGTCGCGGTTGCGCATGATTCGGGTAACTTTATATATGACCACGAAATCGAACAGCCCTCGCTTGGCGTCGGCCATCATGCGCTGGAACTCGGCGCGGTCGGTGTTGGTGCCCGTCTGCGCGAAGTCGCAGTACGTGGCCACCACGCGCAGGTCGTTCTCGGCGCAGTAGGCGCGGGACTTCTCCACCTGTATCTCTATGGACTCGCCGCGCTGGTTGTGGCTCGAGAAGCGGGCGTATATCGCCGCGCGCCCGCCCACGGCTACTCCATCTCGTCGGCGGCCTGGAACCACACCACCGTGCCGATCACGCGCACGGGTCCGTCGTCCATGCCGAAAATCATGTCCTCGTAGTCCTCGAAGCTGTCCGCCGACAGCATCAGCTTGGTGCTGCCCTTGTACCAGCGGCGCATGACCGCGCGGTAGTCCTCGGTCTCCACCACGGCGATGGACCCGTTGGCGGGCTGGCGGTCGGGGTCGACCAGCACGTGGCTGCCCTCGGGTATGACGCGGTTCATGCAGTCGCCCTCGACCTCCAGGGCGAACGCGCGCGGATGCCCGGCGCACACCGAGGCGGGCACCTCAACGCGGTGCGCTATCTCCTCCTCGTCGGCGAGCGCGCCGGCGTGCACGCGCCCGAGCGTGAGCAGCGGCACGGTGGCGCTGCTGGCCACCACCGGCATGGCGCCGGAAGGCAAAACAACGCCATCTGTTCCCTCGTCAATAACCTCGCCTTTACTGATATTGAAATAATCCGCAATACGCTGAACTGCGCCCATGCGAGGCACTGCTCGCCCGTTTTCCCACTGAGATACGGCCATAGCGGAGACGGCGGCAACTTTGCCGAACTCCTCCTGCGTCATGTCGTGCTGCGTCCTAATCCTTCGGATGTTCTCGGCTATGCTCACGTGTCCTCCTTCCGCTGCGACCGTAAAAATCTTTTTATAAAATATGACAAATCTTCTTTACAGTCACTATGTGTTTGGTATAGTCTTAGGAATACCAAGCAAGGAGGTGATTCGATGGAATTGGTTGATGCGCGCAAGAAGGCACGGTACTCACAGGAGGC
>OLWU01000446.1_pt1 | contig 10949 bp, 10 predicted proteins | sample 1673351 | NCBI WGS metagenome assembly OLWU01 (sample SAMEA103958109, study PRJEB25191) | human gut metagenome | biome: human-associated habitat [ENVO:00009003]; feature: intestine environment [ENVO:2100002]; material: feces | place: Germany | collected 2013/2015
CGCCCTGTGCATGGGTAGGCGGCAGGCTAAATTCTTTCTGTGCTGTCTTGCAGGAATGGGGGCATGCCTGCTCTCTGCTTACATCAACACCTTTTTTGCATTTTTTTATCTTTTTTTCAACTTTCGTTCCGCCCCGCATATCTTGTGGTTTTGCTCCGACTCCGGACAACAGTATGTAGCGCGCGCCGGTTTCTGCGCGCGCTTTTGGTTTTGGCTCAGCGGCGTTTTCCCATGTCGGAATCCGGCATTTTTGTCTCCTTTGGCTCGTTGCCAAGGACGCCGTCTTCGTCTGTGACCTCGCCGTTCTCCGGGTCGAGGCTCGGCATCGGCGTGACCGCCGGAGTCGGGCTCGCGCTGGGTGCGGCTGTGGGCATCGGCGTTGCGGTCGGCGTCGGCGTCTCACTGCCGCAGCCGCTCAGCAGTGCGGCGAGCAGAGCGCAGAGCACAAGGACAGCCGCAAAGGGCTTTTTCGTTTTCATCGCTCGATCATCCTCCAAAGCTTTTTATTGATGTCGCTCAGCCGTAGTTTCTGCTCCGGCGCGGAAAATATACGTTTGCCCTTGCTCTTTTCGGCGGAATTTTGTATAATTACAATATGTATGAATTGAAACGGAAAAAACTGACATTTCGCGGCTGGTTCCGCCTCTGCCCGGTGCGGCATTGTCTTTTGCTCGCGGGCGGGCTTTTGATCGGCGGCTACTTTGCGCTGCGCGGCTCCGCGGCGGTGATGGCGGCGGTCTGCCGCGGCTTTGTTCGACCGTGGCACCGCTTTTTCAGCCGCCTGACCTCCCCGCTGCCGTTTTCAATGGCGGAGGTGCTTATCGCGCTCGCCGTGCTCGCGGCGGCGGCTTATCTCGTCGGCTTCCTCGTGCGCCTCATCCGGCGGCGCGGGGAGCGCGGGCGGACGGTCTACCGCTTTTTCGTGACGGCAGCGATGGCGTTCGCCGTGGTCTACGGCGGCTTCTGCCTGCTCTGGGGCGTTTATTACTACGGCACCGACTTTGAAGCGGCGAGCGGCGTTTCCGGCGCGCCGTCGAGCGCGGCGCAGCTGGAGACCGTCACGCGCTGGTTCACCGACCTTGCGAACGAATACGGCGAGCAGGTACAGCGGGACGAAAACGGCGAGTTTTCCGAGGACTTGGACCCCATCTTTGCCCGCTCCGCCGCGCTTTACGACGCCGTGGAGGCGGTCTTCCCCTGCCTCGCGGGCGACGATATTGCCGCAAAGCCGTTTTTCTTCTCGCGGGCGATGAGCTACATCAACTTCACGGGTTTTTTCTTCCCCTTCACGGCGGAGGCAAACATCAACGTCGACTCGCCGGCGGCGTTCGTACCCTCGACCATCGCGCACGAGATCGCGCACCAGCGCGGCGTTGCGCCGGAGGACGAGGCGAACTTCTGCGCCGTGGCGGCGTGCCTCGAAAACGGCGATGCGGTCTACTGCTACTCCGCCGCGCTGATGGCTTACGTCTATCTCGGCAACGCGCTCTACAGCGCCGACTATGACGCTTGGGCGGAAAACTATGACCGCCTCAGCGACGGCGTGCGCGCCGATCTGCGCGCAAACAACGCCTACTGGGCGCAGTTTGAGACCCCGGTCAACACGGTTTCCGACGCGGTCTACACCGGGTTTCTGAAAAGCTACGGCCAGTCCGACGGCTTGCAGACTTACGGCAAATGCGTCGATCTGCTCATCGCATACTATTATAATATTGCACTGGAGGCTACCTCATGACGATCGTGCTGCTTATCATACTGGTGCTCGCGCTGCTGCTCCTTACGGGCGGCTACGCGGCGTTTCTGCTCGGCATCGTGCGCCTGCCGCGCGAGCGCGAGCCCGATCCGGGGCGCAGCAAGTGGCTTGCGCCGTTCCGACAGGAGATTCTGGACGGCGGCGCGTGGTTCCGCGAGCAGAAGCCGGAGCGCGTCTCCATCCCCAGCTTCGACGGGCTCACGCTCACGGGCTATTTTCTCCCGGCGGAGGACGCGAAGGGCACGCTCCTGCTCGTCCACGGCTACCGCAGCGGACCGTTCACGGACTTCGGCGTCGTGTTTTCCTACTACCACGACCTCGGCTGGAACATCCTCGCCCCGTGGCAGCGCGCCCACGGCGAGAGCGAGGGGCGCTACATCACCTTCGGCGTAAGGGAGCGCTTTGACGTGCGCGACTGGGCGCGCTATCTCTGCGACCGCTTCGGTCCGGAGCACGCCATCGTGCTCGACGGCATTTCGATGGGCTGCACGAGCGTTCTGATGGCGCTCGGCACCGAGCTGCCGGGCAGCGTCCGCGGCGCGATCGCCGACTGCGGCTTCACCTCGCCGCAGGATGAGTTCGTGCATTTTCTGAAGCACCGCTGCCATCTTCCGCCCCACCCGATCATGGACGTGGCGGAGGGCTTCGCGCGTCTGCTCGCCGGCTTCGGCTTCCGCGATTATTCCACGCTGGACGCCCTGAAGGTCAGCACACTGCCGGTGCTCTTTGTCCACGGCGAGCGCGACACCTTCGTTCTGCCGGAGTTCACGCGCCAAAACTACGCCGCCTGCCGCGGCGAAAAGCGGCTCGTCACCGTTCCAAACGCCGGGCACGGCACGAGCTATCTCTTCGGGCGCGAGGAATGCCGCACCGCGCTGGAGACCTTCCTCGGCGAGTGCGCCGCGGAAACCTGACTTTTTAAGTAAAGGAGTCTTTTCCCCTTGAAGCAGCTATCGCGCGAGGAGGCGCTTTTCCGGACCGCACCGGTCGGACGGGCGATCGCGGCGCTCGCGGTGCCGACCATCCTCAGTCAGATCATCACCGTCATTTACAACATGGCGGACACGTTTTTCATCGGGCAGCTCGGCGACCCGAATCAGGTCGCGGCGGCGACGATCGGCATGCCGCCGTTTATGATCCTGACGGCGCTCGCGAATCTTTTCGGCGTCGGCGGCGCGAGCCTCATCTCCCGCGCGCTCGGCGCGGGAGACCGCGAAAAGGCAGGGCGCGGCAGCGCGTTCTGCATCTGGGCGGCGGCGTGCGCCGCGATCGTCTATAGTCTCGCGATGCTCTTTCTTCGCCCCGTGCTGCTGCCCATTCTGGGTGCAGACGCGGCGACGGAGGGCTATGCCTCGTCCTATCTTTTCTGGACGATCACGCTCGGCGCACTGCCGAGTGTGCTGAATCCGATGCTCGCCCACCTCGTCCGTGCGGAGGGTCATGCACGGCAGGCGAGCCTCGGCGTCGCGCTCGGCGGCGTGCTCAACATCGCGCTCGACCCGCTGTTTCTGTTCGTCTTCAACATGGACATCACCGGCGCGGCGATTGCTACGCTGCTCAGCAACTGCACGGCGATGGTCTATTTCTTCGTCTTTCTCCGCCGCATCCGCGGCGAGAGCGCGCTGCGCACCTCGCCCCGCTGCATCTCGCTCCGCGGCGGCATTCCCGGCGAGGTGCTCTCCGTCGGGCTGCCGAGCTGTCTCGTCTCCGTGATGGCGATGATCTCCAACACGGCGCTCAACCACATCATCGCCGGCTACTCCAACGAGGCGGTCGCCGGGATGGGCATCGCGAAAAAGCTGAATATGCTCGCTTTCGCCATCGGGCAGGGCATCACGCAGGGCACGCTGCCGCTCATCGGTTATAACTACAGCTCCGGCGATCGGGCGCGCATGATGCGCGCCGTGCGCGTGCTGCTCGTCGACTGCATCGCCGTGTCCCTCGCCGTGACCGCCGTGCTCTATTTCTGCGCCGCGCCGTTCACGCGCTGCTTCATCAATAACGCCGAGACCGTCGCCCACGGGCGGACGTTCCTGCGTATCATCTGTCTCGCCTGCCCGACCTCAACGCTCATCTTCTTCGCGATGATCGTCTTTCAGGCGACGGGGCAGCGCGTGCAGCCGATCGTGCTCTCCATGCTGCGCAAGGGACTGCTGGACGTGCCGCTGATGTTTCTCTTCGACCATCTCATCGGGCTGCGCGGCATCGCGTGGGCGACCCCCGCCGCCGACATTCTCGCCCTCAGCGCCGCCGCGATGCTGCTGCCGTATTTAAAGCGCCTGCAAAAAGCGGGCGAACCGAAAGGAGTCTGATCCTATGCTGAAAAAACGTTCCGCCGCGTGGCTTCTGGCGCTCGTGCTCCTGCTCTCCCTCGCGCTGCCCGCCGCGGCGGAGGAGATCACCGCCACGCCGACGGGCTCGACGGTTTTGGTGGACGGGCAGAGCGTCGTCTTCGAGGCTTACCGCATCCACGATTACAACTATTTCAAGCTCCGCGATCTTGCGCAGGCGCTGAACGGCAGTGCCGGGAGCTTTTCCGTCGGCTGGGACGGCGAAAACCGCGCGGTCAGCATCCGCAGCGGGGAAGCTTACGAGCCCGCCGGCGGCGAGCTTGCCCCCGGTGACGGCAGCGCCAAGCCCGCCGCCGAGAGTAAGGACGCCATCTATCTGAACGGCGCGGAAGCCGCCTTCTCCGCTTACAAGATCGGCGGCAGCAACTACTTCAAGCTGCGCGACGTGCTCGCCGCACTGGACGTCTATGTCGGCTGGGACGGCGAGAAAAACCTCATCACGATCGACACGTCCCGCGGCTACGGCGATGAGAACAGATCCGCCTTTTCGTTTTCGGATGTTCCCGCCTATTCCGGCGCCGGGGCTTACACCGTCAACGGCGGAACGCCGTTTTTCACGGACGCGGACCGCGCCGGCGAGCCCCATATCGTCTATTCCCCGCTCGACAGCCTCGGACGCTGCGGGGCGGCGAGCGCGCTGCTCAGCGCGGAGCTGATGCCGACCGAGCCGCGCTCCGGCGCGCTGACGTGCAAGCCCAGCGGCTGGAACAACGCCTGCTATCCCGGACTTGTGGAGGGGAATTATCTCTATAACCGCTGCCACCTCATCGGCTATCAGCTCGGCGGCGGCGACGGCGCGGAGAACCTCATCACCGGCACGCGCGACCTGAACATGCTCGGCATGCTCCCCTACGAAACGCAGATTGCCGACCGTCTTGCGGCGGGCGGGCAGGTCCTTTACCGCGTTACACCGGTCTTTCAGGGCGACGAACTGCTCTGCCGCGGCGTGCTGCTGGAGGGGCTCTCCGCCGACGACGGCGGCGAGGCGCTGTGCTTCTGCGTTTTTCTCTATAACGCCCAGCCCGGCGTCACGCTCGACTACGCCACCGGCGAGAGTGCGCCGACCCCGCTGCTCCCCGCCCCGGACGCCGGCGACAGCTCCGGCATCCCCGCCGGCAGCGGAGAGGGGACACACTATGTGCTGAATACGAACACCCACCGCTTCCACTACCCCGACTGCTCCAGCGCCGGCAGGATCAGCGCGGAAAACCGTGCCGATTTCACCGGTGACCGAAGCGAGCTCATCGCCGCAGGTTACTCCCCCTGCGGAAAGTGTGATCCCTGATATTTTGTCGCCCTTACAGAGTGATAATTCAGCAGATCTTCTATTCAAACTGCCCGCCCGGCTTGTTCCGGGCGGGTGTTTTTTTCTTTTTTCGACCTGCATCTCATACTTTGGACGGATTTACAACCCTTGCAGGGTGAGGTAATATAGAGCGGCGCGGTCTGGGGAGTCCGCGCGGAAATCTGTCTGGAAGAGGTAGGTCCCATGCTGCTAAACTTCGCGATCGCAGAGGACGTCGCGGCGGACGCGCAGGCGCTGGGCCGCGCGCTGCAAAGCGCGGCGGCGGGGCTCTGCGAGCTGAGCCTTCGCTTTTTCGAAAGCGGCGACGCGCTGCTGCAAAGCCCCGCGCCGACGGAATATGACGCCGTATTTCTCGATATTCTCATGCCCGGGATAAACGGGGTCGAGACGGCGCAGCGCCTGCGCGAGCTCTCGCCGCGCCTCCCGCTTATCTTCATCACCGCCTCCGGCGATTATATCTGGCAGGCGCTCCCGGTCCATCCCTTTGACTATCTTCTCAAGCCCTACACGGATGCCGCCATTGCGAAGCTGCTGGGCGATCTGCTGCGTGTCTCGCAGCATGTCGAGCGCGAGATCGAGGTGCGCCGCGACCGAAAGAGCCTTCGCATTCCGCTCGACCGCGTCGAGTATATCGCGGCGCAGAACCACACGGTCTCCGTCATGACCGACGAGGGCGAATACCGCGCCGCGGCGAAGTTTTCCCAGCTTCAGGAGGACCTCTGCGAAGAACCGCGCTTCCTCGCCTGCAACCGGGGCGTGATCGTCAATATGGACCGCGTCCTGCGCTTCGGAGAGGACAGCATCGAAATGCTCTGCGGAAAGAGCTTTCCTGTCCGCCAGCGCGACAAAAAGCGCCTGTTCGCCGCCTTTACGCAATACCAGTTCCGCCGCATGCGGAAGGAAGTCTGATCCGAGGGAGGAAAAACGTGATGGACCCGGAGCTTTTTTGGCGTTACCTGCTCGATTTTGCCACCCTTTATCCCGGCGCTGTGCTCTGCTTTGTGCCGGCGCTGGAATTTCTGCGCACGCCGCGGCGGACGCTTCCGCTCGCCGCCGCCGTGCTCACGGCGCTCATCGTCGCCGACGCGGCGCTCTGCGCCTGTTTCCGTTGGAACAGCAACCACTTCATGCTCGCGGAGCTTGCGATCGTCTTTTTCCTCTACCGCCGCCTTTTCGCACCGAAATTCTCGCGCCGGCGCGCGGCGTTCTCGTTTTTAACCGGGGTCTGGCTCGTGGAGGTCAGCGTTCTGCTCGCCCTGATCTTCAATGCGCGTGCGGAGCTCGGCAACACCCTGCCGGTCTGCCTGCCCTCCACGGCGCTGCTCGCCCTTGCTCTTGCAGCGGCACTCGGCGCGGTCTACTGCCTCACCGCGGCACGGTGGATTGCGCGGCTGCTCCGCGCGTTTCCCGCCGAGCGCATCTGGCGCGTTGCGTGGCTTCCGCTCGCGCTGTGCACCGTGTGCTATGTGTTCTTTCTCCCGCGCGACCCGTCCATCGTGCTGTGTGAGCGTGTTCAGTCGGTCGCCGTGCTGGCGGTGCTCGTTTCGCTCCTTCTCGTGTTTTTGCTGCTTTATGCGCTTTACTGCGGCGGGCATGAGTATCTGGCGCGGCTGAAGCTCACGCAGGAGAATCATCTGCTCGCCATGGAGAGCCAGCGCTATCAGGAGCTGCGCGCCTACGTGGAGCAAACGCGCGTGCTGCGCCATGACTTCCGCCAGCATCTGCACGTGATCTGCGGTCTCGCCGAAACGGGGCGGCTGGAGGAGCTGAAGGACTATCTGCGCCAATACGAGGGCGAGCTCTCCGCGCCGCGGTCGACAATCTGCGCCAACGCCGCGCTGGACGCCATCGCGGGGCACTACGAGCTGCTCTCCCGCCGCGCCCACATCCCCGTCAAGTGGCAGATCGCACTGCCGGAAACGCTGCCGCTGCCGGAGGAGGAGCTTTGCATGATGCTGGGAAATCTGCTGGAGAACGCGCTGCGCGCGAGCGAATCGCTGCCGGAGGAGGAACGGCGAATCGACGTCGGCGCCCAGATGCCGAGCCCTGCCATGCTGGCGCTCAGCGTGGAAAACACCTATGACCCGCGCCCCGGCGCCACCCCCGCCGGCGAGGGCATCGGTCTCGCCTCCGTCAAAGCCGTCGTGCAGAGATATGGCGGCGGGATGACCGTGGAAACCGACGGCGGCGTCTTCCGCGTCAACATTCTTCTGAGCTTTTGAATAAACCCCTCACCCCGCGCGCCAAGCGGCGCGGATCCGATGCGATTCACGCAGTTTGGCGCGCGTTTTGCGCTTCTTTGATTGAAGACGCTTCGACAAAAAGCTATAATTTTTCGCGCAAAATGCAGAAACACCGACAGGAGGAACGACAGCGATAAAGATGAGAAAAAGATGCCTCGTCCTGTTTCTGGCGCTCGCCCTGTGCGCTGGTCTTCCGGCTGCGGCGCACGCGGCGGAAACGCGGGTTGCCCTAACCCTGCACACCACGGACAGCAGCGACAGCGTACATTTCGTCGAAGCCGGTGCGCTCGCCGCCTTCCGCGACCTTGAGCCGGAGCACTGGGCTTATTTTGAGATCATGGAGGCAGCCAACGACCACGGCTGCGTGAAGACAAGCGGCATCGAACACTGGGAGTAAGGATAATCATGCGAGCGAACCTGGAAGAATACTGCATCCGGCGCGGAAAGCCGGAGATACTGGCGCAGTGGGACGCGGCACGCAATGCGCCGCTGACGCCGGAAGATATCCCCCACAGCAGCCGGGAAAAGGTTTGGTGGCGCTGCGAGCGCGGCCACGCCTATTGGGCGAGCATCCAAAGCCGCGTCATCATGGGCAGCGGCTGCCCGGTTTGCGCCGGAAAGACGGTGCAGCCCGGCTGGAACGACCTTTTATCGAAGCGGCCGGAGATCGCGGCGGAGTGGGATGCGGAGCGCAACGTGCCGCTGACGCCGGACGCCGTCGCCGCCGGGAGCGGAAAGGCGGTGTGGTGGCGCTGCCCGGAGGGCCATAGCTACCGCGCCCCCGTTGCGGAGCGGACGAGGGCGAAGACCTCGGGCTGCCCTTACTGCGCAAAGCGGCTGCTCCTGCCGGGCGTGAACGACCCGAAAACGCGCAACCCCGCGCTCGCCGCGGAGTGGGACGCCGCGCGCAACGGCGACGTGCGCATGGAGACGCTGCTCAACAGCAGCACCTACAAAGCGTGGTGGCTCTGCCCGGAGGGTCACTCCTATCAGGCGAGCGTGCGCAACCGGGTCTATAACAAGACCGGCTGCCCTTACTGCACCGGGAAAAAGGCGCTCGCGGGCTACAACGACCTCGGCTTTCTGCGACCGGAGCTCGCCGCGCAGTGGGACGCCGCGCGCAACGCACCGCTGACGCCGGAGACGGTTACGCTCGGGAGCGGGCGGCGCGTTTGGTGGCGCTGCTCCGAGGGCCACAGCTGGCAGACGGCGGTGTTCAACCGCGTGAACGGCAGCACCGGCTGCCCGGTCTGCCGCGCACGGAAGACCGGCCCCGACCGCCGCCGCTTCGACGCGGTCCTCGCCGACCACTCCCTGCGCCAGAGCTCACCCTCGTGGGAGGAGCTTCCCTCGATTATCTGACGAATATTGACGAAAATCGCGCGCCGGACTGCGCGAATCCGATGCGATTCACGAAGTTTTGCACGCGATTCACGCAGTTTCGCTTGAGCGCACCCCTTTAGGGGTGATATCATATCGCCGCAAGAATTGTCCGCCCCGGGTCCGCCGCCCGGGGCGGACGGCGTCACACAGAAAGAAACAAAGGAGAAACAAGCGATGAAGAAACGAGTATTCAGCGCGCTCCTCGCCTTCGTCATGGTGCTGGCCATGGTACCGGCCATGGCGACGCCCGCGAGCGCGGCGAGCACCCCCACGATCGTAACCGAGAAGCTCACAACGAACATGGAGCTGCAGGATAACACGATCTATGTCGTGAGTGAATCGTACAAGATCGGAGGCAAGACCGACAAGAACGGTCTGCGCGTCAAAGAGGGCGCACAGACGGTGATCTACATTGCAAAAGGCGTTACGCTGACCGTAGAGGGTGGCGACTCCGTTCATAATGGCAAGGGCGGCAAGGCGGGTATCCTTCTGCCCTCGACCTCCACGCTGACGATCACCGGACAGGGCAAGCTGGTCGTGACCGGCGGCGACGGTGCGTCTGCCGCAAGAGGTGATGAGGGCACGGCCGGCGAAGCCAGATTCGACTTGGGCAGCGATGGCAATGATGACAGCAACAAGGGATATAACAGCATTCACACGGTACTGTTTACAGGCGGCGCTGGCGGCAACGGTGGACATGGCGCAGGCGGCGGCGGCGCTGCGATCGGAACTGACGGCGGCGCTGGTGGCGCCGGCGGTCAGAACGACCCTGAGCTCCAAAAAAGCGGCGAAGGCGCAGGCGGCTCCCAATTCATCCGCGGAAATAAACACTCGAAAAATCTCGGTGATCTCATCGACAGCCGCAATGCTAAAGCCGGCAAGAATGGCGACGACGGTTCCGTTGCAGCGCAGGACGTCGGGTCTCTCTATATTGTTGGCGATGTAAGCGTGACAGCGACGGGCGGACAAGGCGGCAGTCAAGGTGGCGCCGGGACGTCGGTTAATACCGTCCAAGACATAACATTTACAGCCGTGTCAGGCTCAAAAATGCCGCAAAAGTCGGATCGCGAACACCACATTGGCTGTCTTGTACGAATGAATTTGAAGGACGCAAACTGGACCACCTTCTGCATAGGCGCCGGCGGCGCTGGCGGCGGCGGCGGCGCCGGTGGTGACGGCGCAGCGATCGGCACCGGTGGTACCGGCGGCGGTGGCGGCGGTGCCGGCGGCGGCGGCGGTGTCTCCGGTACCGACAAAAATGATTCCAACAACGAACCACCCAAGGCAGTAACTGCGTATGGAAGCGGTCCGCTGGAGGTTGGTCGTGACGGCAGCGGCGGCAGCTCGAACGGCGGCAGCGGGACCTCTCCCAGAAGCGGGACATTCGGACTGTTTAACAAAGGTCATAATACCTTTGGCAAGCGCGTTGAGCTTGGTAACGGCGGCACCGGCGGCGCGGGCGGCGGCGCGGGCGCGGAAGCAAGGGCAAACACCGACAGCTACCGAGTTGCAAGCACCGCGAAGGTCAACGGCGCCAACGGCGTGGCTGATCCGGAGACTCTCAAGCCCCCGGTGGCGTATCACACCTTTACGGTGCACAAGAACAACGGTACCGGACAAGTTTTTAGTGCAAATGTCGTGTTTGGCACGACGGAAACGACCGTTCTGCAGGTTCCGACTTACGTTCCGCGGCTATTTCTCTAACACAAGCAACATAGAAAAGCTATATGACGCGGAAGGCAAACCCACAAACTATCTCAAGCCATACATTCCGTTCAATTACGACGTGCTCCTGAAGTGCACCCAGCTATCCGCGCTGTGGGACCCGATCACATACACAGTCAATTTCTATAACGCGGACGGCACGGAGCTGCTGAATACGGTGAACGCGACCTATGGTCAGGACTTCAAAT
>OLWU01000449.1_pt1 | contig 10913 bp, 12 predicted proteins | sample 1673351 | NCBI WGS metagenome assembly OLWU01 (sample SAMEA103958109, study PRJEB25191) | human gut metagenome | biome: human-associated habitat [ENVO:00009003]; feature: intestine environment [ENVO:2100002]; material: feces | place: Germany | collected 2013/2015
TTTGACGAGCGAGAAAACAGGGCCGCGACGTGCGTAAACGCCCTCCTAAGTCATACGAGCGACGAAGAAAGACATGGGCGGACGCCCCTGAAGAGGCATCCGCCCATGCCAGGCGATTCTTGGCCGGGGCCAACCTTAGAGCGACACGTTCGTCGTGGCGCCCGTGGAATCGGTGACGACGATGGTCGTGCCGTTGAGCTCGGCCGAGGTGATGGAGCCGGAGCCATGGACCAGGTTGCCGTCGGCGTCCGCGACCTGAACGGGCACCGAGCCGTCGGCTGGCCTGTAGGCGATGACGTCCCAGCCGTCCTCCAGGCTCTCGGGGATCACGAGCACGCCGTTGCACTGGATCAGGCCGGAGGGCTTGCCGGAGAGGCGGATGCCCTGCGTGCCGCCGTCGATGAAGTTCTCCTCGCCGTTGGCGAGCACGACCCACGCGCCGTCCTCGGCCTGGCCGAGCGTGTATGCCACGCCGTGGATGGTCACCGACCCCTCCTCGCCCGGCTGCGACTGGGCGGGCTCATCGGTCTGGGCGAGGTCCTGGCTCTGCTGGGGCTTCTCGGGCTCCGGCGTGAGCGCCGCCGTCGCGCAGCGGACGATGAAGAAGAGGAGCACGAGCGCGAGGATCGCGCAGCCCACGATGATGAAGATGTTCTTGTTCGTGCGCTCCGGGCCGGAGTCCTCGGCGACGGTCCCCTCCTCGGAGCCCAGGCGTTTGCTCGCGCGGGCGGCGGAAGCGGAGAGCTTGTCGGACGAGTGGCGCTTGCGGAAGCGCTTCTCGGCGTTGACGCGGGCCAGGTCGGCCGCGTGCGCCGCGTTCTTTCGCGTGGTGACCTCAGCGCCCTGGCCGGCATGGAGCGTGGTGATCTTCGAGGGGTTGACGTCGCTGGGTCGCGACTTCTCGTCACAGTACGGCATGGTTATCGGGTCCTCCCGTCGCGCCCGGCGGGCGCGCTGTGTTTGAGCTGCGTTTGCAGAGAGTATACCCCGGGCAATAAGCCGAGAAGGGCGCGGACTTGGCGCGGCGGCGCGCGGAGCCCTTGCCCGTCCCCGAGCTCGTGAGATTCCGGCTAGAGCTCGCGGCGGGCCTCGATGGCGCGCCCGAGGGTGACCTCGTCGGCGTACTCGAGGTCGCCGCCCACGGGCAGGCCGCTCGCAAGGCGCGTAACGCGGATGCCGAGCGGGTGGATCTGGCGGGCCAGGTAGGTCGCGGTCGTCTCGCCCTCGACGTCGGGGTTCGTGGCCAAGATGACCTCGCCGACCTCGTCGGACGCCAGGCGGGCCAGGAGCTCGCGGACGTGCAGCTGGTCGGGGCCGATCTTGTCCATCGGGCTGATGACGCCGCCGAGCACGTGGTACAGGCCGCGATACGTGCCCGTGCGCTCGATGGCCTGCACGTCGCGCGGCTCGCCGACGACGCAGATGGTCGAGCGGTCGCGGCTCGGGTCCTCGCAGACGTCGCATTTCTCGCGCGTGGCGTAGCTGAAGCACACCGGGCAGAAGTGGACCTGCTGCTTGACCTCGAGGATCGCGTTGGCGAGGCGCCGCGCCTCCTCGGCATCCGCCTCGAGCAGGTAATACGCGATGCGCTGGGCCGACTTCGGGCCGATGCCCGGGAGCCTGCCCAGCTCATCGAGGAGGCGTTGCAGCGCATGGCCGTCGTTTGCCTGGTAGTCCATGGTGTTCGGACGCCTCGTTCCCGAAGGCGCCTAAAAGAGGCCCGGGATGTTGAGGCCGCCGGTCACGGCGCTCATCTGCTTGCTGGCCATCTGCTCTGCCTGCTCGAGGGCGTCGTTGACGGCGGCGAGGACCATGTCCTGCAGCATGTCGACATCCTCGGGGTCCACGGCCTCGGGGTCGATGGTCACGCTGGTCACGCGCATGTCGCCCGTGGCGGTGACCTTGACCATGCCGCCGCCCGTACTGGCCGAGACCTCGGTCTCGGAGGCGCGCTGCTGGGCGGCGAGGAGCTGCTCCTGCATCTTGCGCGCCTGCGCCATCATTTGGTTGCGGTTCATGCCGCCCATGTTGAATCCCTTGGACATGTTCGTTCCTCCTGGTTCGGCCCTTCCCCACAAAGAAGGGCGCTGGTCTTCTTGCTTGATCGTGCGCCGGCCGGCGATTACTCGTCGTCGGCGTCGTCGGCGGGCTCGTCGGCGAACTCGGAGCCGTCGGACGGGTCGGCCTCGACGCCCTCGTCATCATACGAGACGTCGGTGTCGTCCTCGTCGGCGACGGGCTTCTCTACAGAAACATTGGTCGGCGCGCCGAACACGTCGGTGAGCCCGGCGAGGATGTCGCTGAACTCGGGCGCGAGGTCGGCGGGGTCGACCGGGGCCGAGACGGCGGGCTGCTGGGCGGCCGAGGGCGCAGGCGCGCTCGCCGGGGCGCTGGGCGCGGTCGACGGTGCCGCAGCCGCAGCGGGCTGCGCCATCGGTGCGGGCGCGGGGACGGGAGCCGTGATCGGGGCGGGAGTGGGAGGTGCCGCCGACGCCGCGGCGGCAGGGTCGTCCCAGGGCATCGGGTAGTCGGCATCCATCGCCTCGGACGGCGCGTCCGCATAGGCGGAGTCGGGGACGTACTCGGGCTCGGGCGGCTGCGGCGCAGCAGGCTGCGGAGCTGGTGCAGGCGCGGGAGCCGGCGCCGGGCGAGGAGCCGGGCGCGGCGCGACAGACTCGACGGGCCTTTGAGCTGCGACGGGTTGGGGAGCCGGGGCTGCCGAGCGCGCCTGCGCCGCGGGCTTCGGTGCGGCACCGACCTCGGTGAAGACGACCTTCCTGTGTCCGAACACCGCGTGCACAGCGGGATCGACCACCGCGCGGACGTCACCGCGCTCGAGCATCTTCAGCGCGAAGCCGGAGCCGGCGGGCAGGCCGACGGTGAGCGTCTCCCCATCGTCGGAGACCGGCGAGGCGGACAGCAGCAGGGAGCGTTTGGCGGGAGTCTGCTTGAGCGGGCCGTCGACAACCTGCTTCCAGGCGCGCTGCAGCGCAGCGGGCGCCATGGGGGCGGAGAACGCCGCGGCGGCGGGCTGCGGGGCCATCGCCGGCTGAGGCACTGGCTGCTGCACGAATGCGGGCTGAGATGTCATCGTCGGCTGGGGCGTCCCAGTCCCCCCGTTGCCAGCTCGGCGCTCGCCAGCTGCGCGACTCGTGTCAGCAAAGGGAGCCGGGGCTGCCGGAGCGGGAGCTGCCGACGTCGGCACTTGAGAAGCCGCAGTGCTCGCGACACCGGGCGCGGCTGTCGGCCCAGCGACCGGCGCCGCCGCGAACGCACCTCTTTCCAGCTTCTGCTCGAGGATGGCGAGGCGATCGGCGAGCGCCTCGACCGTGAGGTCCGTCTCCGGCCGCGCGATCCGCGTGAAGGCGATCTCCAGAACGAGCCGCTGGTTGGTGGCGGTGCGCATCTCGCTCGAGGCGTCGCCGAGCACGGTGAGCGTGCGGGCCACGCGGTCGGGGGAGCCGAACGCGGCCGCCTCGGCGCGCAGGGCGTCGAGGGCCTCCCCCGTCGCGCTCACCGCGCCCGGAGCGTCCGGCGCGACCGATACAACGTAGACGTCGCGCACATGCCCGGCGAGCTCGCGCGTGAACTGGAGCAGGTCGCGGCCCGATCCCACGAGCTTCTCGACCTCGGCAAAGAGCGCCGGCACGTCCCTTTGGGCGAGCGCCGTCGCGGTGGTGCCCAGAACAGACCCGGAAACCTCGCCGAGGAAGTCCTGCGCCGCCTTGACGCCGATATGCCCGTTGCCGAAGACGCTGAGCTGCTCGAGCGAGGTCAGCGCGTCGCGCATGCCGCCGCGCGCGTGGCGCACGACGAGCTCGAGCGCGGCGTCGTCGAAGGTGAAGCCCTCGCGGCCGCACACATAGGCGAGGTGCGCCTGCATCTCGTCGGGTGCGATCGAGTGGAAGTCGAAGCGCTGCACACGCGAGAGGATCGTGGGCAGGACCTTCTGGGGGTCGGTCGTGCACATGATGAAGACGACGTGCTCGGGCGGCTCCTCGAGCGTCTTCAGCAACGCGTTGAACGCCGCCGTGGTCAGCATGTGGACCTCGTCGATGATGTAGACCTTGCAACGGCCCATCGTCGGGGCATAGTTAACGCGGCTGATGATCTCGTCGCGGACGTTGTCCACGCCGGTGCGCGACGCGGCGTCGAGCTCGGCCACGTCGGGGTGCTCGCCCGCGGCGATGAGCCGGCACTGCTCGCAGGTGCCGTCGGGCAGGCCCTCGCCCTTCTCGCACATGAGGGCCTTGGCAAGCAGGCGCGCCATGGTGGTCTTGCCCGTGCCGCGCGGTCCGCAAAAGAGGTACGCATGGCTCGTCTTGTGCTCCGAAACAGCGCGCATGAGCGTCTCGACCACGTGTTTTTGGCCGACGACCTGCTCGAACGTCTGTGGGCGGTACTTTGTATAGAGCGATTCCATGCGGCCTCCGCGGCTTCTCGATAGCTGAGGTTCCAGTATACCCGTGCGCCGCGCGGGCCGAAGCCGCCCTCGCCGCTCCCCCAGCGCGCCCACAACTCACCGTTGTTCGGGCGGCGTGCGCGAATCTATCGAAGCCGCCGACGTCACATGGCGGCGCGGACCGCGTCCAGGAGCTCGGCGTTGCGAACGGTGGCCGCAAGCGGCATGACCGGGCTCTCGGCCGCCCCGGAGCAAAGAAGCCCGCAGAAGTGCGCGATCTCGCCGTGGAAGTCGTCGGGATCGTAAGGCGCCTCGACGACCTCGTCGCAACGGCCCGCCCGGTGGACGACGGCGCGCTCCGGGCGATGCGCGCGCTCGACGGCGATGCTGCCCTTCTCGCAGGTAATCAGGCACGAGCAGTCGTACTCGGCAGAGTCGCCCGCCCAGGCAACGCTCGCCTCGACGCCTCCTACGAACAAAAGCTCCGCGCGGCCGGCCCAGTCCACACGGCCGCCGGGCACTTCTTTCCAACGCGCGAGGGCAGATACGCCCGTCGGCGCGCCGCACGTCAGTTCCTCGACCCAGCTCATGGGATAGCAGCCCAGGTCATATAGGGCGCCGCCGCCCACGGGCTCGGCAAGGTAGCCGAGGCGGCCCTCGCCGTAGTCGACGAGCTGCGCGCAGTCGATCCGGCAAACCCGCCCCAGCTCACCGGTGCCAAGAAGTGCCTGTACACGGGAATGGAGCGGCACGAACCGGCACTTCATCGCCTCGACGAAGAGCACGCCGGTTTCACGTGCAACGGCGGCGACCTCGCGGGCCTCGCCGGCCGTGAGCACCGCCGGTTTCTCGCAGAGCACGGCCTTTCCGGCGCGCAGAGCGCAGACGGCCCAGCGCGCGTGCATCGAGTGCGGGAGCGCCAGGTAGATGGCATCGACCTCGGGGTCGGCGAGCAGCCGCTCGTATGCCGACACGCCATCAGCCCCGTCGGCATAGACGCGCGCCGGCGCGAACGCCGCGAGTCGCTCGGCGGACCGCCCGGACACCGCAACGAGCTCCGCGCCCGTGACCCCCGCAAGGCTGGCGGCGAACCTCTTTGCGATCCCGCCGGCGCCGAGGATTCCCCAGCGAACCGTCCCCTCAACTGCCATGGCAACCTCCCGTCGTCGCTTCTCTTTGCCAAGATAGCGCACGGAGTGGCGGTAAGGCACCGGATGCCTCTCAGGTGATAGCATTTTGCCATTGCGCCGCGGATGAGGGATCCCGGCGCCGCAACGATCCCAAGCGGCAAGAAGCGCGAGGTCCACGTGGCGAGCATCGACCGCGAACGCTGCGTGGGCTGCGGCCGCTGCATCGCCGTGTGCAACCAGGACGCCATCCACCCCGACTACGACGCGGCGCCCGAGGTCCTCAACTGCAAGATCGCCGAGTACACCAAGGCCGTCGTCGACGGGCGTCCCTCTTTCCACGTCAGCCTGGCCATCGACGTGAGCCCCAACTGCGACTGCCACGACGAGAACGACAAGCCCATCGTCGGCGACATCGGCTTCTTTGCGAGCTTCGACCCGGTCGCGCTCGACCAGGCGTGCATCGACGCCGTCCAGGCCGCCGCTCCCCTGCCCGACACCGAGTTCACGCGCATGCGCCAGAAGCTCGAGGACGCCGGCGAGCTCGACGAAGAGCACGCACACGACAAGCTCTACATCACGCATCCGGACACGGACTGGCAGAGCTGCATCGAGCACGCCGAGAAGATCGGGCTCGGCACGAGCAGGTACGAAATCGTCCGCGTTAAATAACGGGCCGCGGACGATTTCGTTCGGTTACCGTGTGGGGGCGGGGCGCGGCAAGGCGCCCGCCCTTTTTTGTTCTCGCAGTTGGTTGGGGTTTGTTTTGAAAAAAGTCATGGCCGCGGCTTGGCCGATCGTGCTCTCGTACGTTCCCATCGGCCTGGCGTGCGGCGTGCTCAGCGTCAAGGTCGGCATCGGCCCTCTATGGGCGCTCCTCATGAGCATGACCATCATGTCGGGCGGGGCGCAGTTCATGATCGCCAACCTGTGGCTCGCCGGGCTGCCGACACTGACCATCGTGGCGAGCGTCTGCGCCATCAGCCTGCGCTTCGCGCTCTACTCCGCCTCGCTCGCGCCGTACCTGCAGCGCGCCCGCAAGCGCACGTCGCTCGCCATGGCGCTGACCCTCATCGAGGAGGGCTACGGCGTCACGCTGTCCAAGCTCTCCGGCGGCGAGAAGGACTGGGACTTCCGCCACGCCGTCGCGCTCAACGTGGTGACGGCGGCGGCGTGGTTCGCCTCGGTCGCGGCGGGCGCAGCGCTCGGCGCCGTGATCGACGTGCCGACCGCGATCGCGAGCTTCGCCATGACGTCGCTCTTTGCCTACCTGCTGTGGAGCCAGGTCGAGGGCGGCTCGCGCGGGAACGCGGCGGCGGCCGTCGCGGGCGCCGTGGTCGTGGTCGCGTGCAAGCTCGTGGGCTGGACGGAGGTCGCGGTCCCGCTCGCGGCGGTCGCGGGCGTGGCGGTCGCGCTGGCGGCGACCCGCGGCGAGGCCCAGGCGCGCATGGCCGGACCGCAGGACGCCGACGCTTTGCGAGGGGATGCCCAGAGAGGCGGTGATGCCGCGTGAGCCCGATGACCACCCATGACATCCTCGCCATCTGGCTGCCCGTCACCGCCGTGATCGTCGCGTGCCGCGTGGTGCCGATCTTCGCGTTGCGCGGGCGGGCGCTGCCGCCGCACGTGGTCGAGGCGCTCGGCTACATCCCGCCGGCGGCCTTCGCCGCGCTCGTGGCAAACGACCTGTTCTCGCCCGGCGCGTTCGCCGCGGGGCCGTGGCCGGCGCTTCTGCCCGCGGCGGCGGCCGCCGTGGTCGTCATCGTCGCGAAAAAGACGCGCTCCATGCTCTGGTGCTGCATCGCCGGCGTCGTCGCGTACATCGCGCTGGGCGCGCTGCCGCTGTAGCGGCTCGCAGCCGCTTAGAGGACGGGCGCGGGCACAGGCTTTCCGCGAATCGCCGGAAAACCGCGCCCGCGCCGCGCCGCTCGCCCGAGAGCGTGCTACAGGCTGCTGACGTAGCTGTTCCAGACGTCGATGATCCTCGGCGAGCCTCCCTGGGTTGTGAGAACACCCGCCTTCGCCACCTCATCGTTAAACAGCGTGACGCCTATCGTGCCGTCGTCGTTCACCGCCGCGACGACCATGTAGCGCGTAAGCGTGTAGTTGTACACCAATGCGTACAGCATCCCGTTATAGAAGAAATAATCCTCGCACGAGAGTCCTCCCGACCCGCTCACCGCGCGCATAAGCGCCATCGACTCATCGGTATTGCCGTCGAGGTATCCGTCCAGCGTGATGTAGTACGCGACCGGTTGGCCGGCGGCGCCTTTTTCGAGCTGCCCGACCCACTTCTCGGGGAGCAGATTCACATCGCCGCCCTTCGCGTAGAATCCGGCCAAAACCACGCGACCCTGCCCGTCCTCGTATCGCGTGCGCTGGTCGTTCCAGGTGAATCCACGCTGCGAGAGGAGCGTCTGGAGCTGCCATCCCTTGAGCTCAAGGAGCGCCTCGACGGTCACGTTCCCGCGGTCGTCTGTGCAGTTCTCTCCCCAGGTATCGAACTCGGACGCCTCGCCCGCGCTCGCGGAATCGCCGCCCGCCGATGGCTCGCCCGACGATGAGCCGTCCGCCGAGGAGCCCCAGCCAGTCTCCCCGCTCTTCGTGTCGGGGATCTTGTCCTTCCCCGCCCCGACCTCCTTGCCCGCGTCTGCCGAGACCTCGTCGAGAATATCGGCCCCGCTCGCGGCGTCGGTAGATTTGGCGGAGGCGTCGGGGGCTGTCGTCGGGGCGTTCGCCGTCGCCCCGCACCCGGCCAACGGCGCGACAAGAAGCGCCGCCAAGGTCGCCGCGAGGGCCCTGCGCTTTGCAGATGTTGCGTTCATGGTTCCTCCTCTGAGCTCGTTTGATGCATTAACCTGCCGCTGTAAGCGCTGCGGGTCGCTCCCGGGTCGCGCGGCAGCCTTCTTTACCGCTGGTGCAGCTCCGTCCATCCGGCACCGGGATCGAAGCCGCCGCGTCGAAACCTCCGGGATAGCCCGTGGTCGTCGCCAGGCGTATGGAGGCGCCCACGCGCTGCGCGTACGCTATCGCCTCTTTGTCGAGGAACGTCTCCACGTCCTCGAACGCACGCTCCGGAGAGCTCTGCATGCTCGTGGTAATTCCGTACATCGCCCCCATCACGCCGAGCCCCTTGACACCTGCGCCGAGGACGCAAAAGCGATCGCCCGACTGGAACTCGATGCGCGAGCCCTCCGGGCCTTGCGCGAGCACCCGCACGCGCATCGGACGCTCGAACGACCTGACGCGCTCGAGCTGCCCGGACACCGCCCAGCCCTCGGGAACGGCGACGCGTGCGAGCGCCCTGCCGGTCGCGCAGTCAAAGACGGTCGTCTCCGCGAAACCGGCCTGCCCGGCCCGCGGCGCGGCGCCCTGTGGGGATCGATCCGCGAACGGTCCCGTTACCTGCTGCATCGTCATCTCCCATCCCTCGCGGCCGTCTCGGCCACCGCGCCCGACTCACGGACCGTCCGCAGCGCCCGCGAGAGCGCGTCGCCGCCCTTCGTCATCACGCGGCTCGCGTCGCCGTCTGTGTACGCGCCCGCCTCGAAGTAGAACGAGCGCCTCGTCCCGTCAGCCAGCAAGAAGTCCAGCCTCTCGCCGGCATCGGATGCCGCGAGCGTCGTGGTGTCGCCCAGCTCAATCGACCTCAAGGCATCCACGACCTGCGCGATCAGCTGCGTGTCCTCGCACTCGAAGGTCGTCGACGCCTCGCCCTCGTGGGTGTAGGTGAGCCGGATCGCGTCGGTGGCCTCGAAACCGATGGGGATGCCGGTCACGTGGTCGGCGGGCGCCGGGGAATTTGCGTTCGTCGCGGGGTCGACGTCCGTCGATGTGCCCGCCGTTGGGCCCATCGGCGCGCCGCTCGAGCTCGCCGAGGCTCCTCTGTTCTCGGGGGCAAGCTCACGATGCCAAGCCCCCGCGGGCGCGCGGCCACCGCAAGCCGTGGCTTGGCAGCCTAATCGCGCGCGTCAGGCTCCCAGGCGAAGTAGCGGAGCAGGAGCGCCTGGCGATTCTCCACGCCGACGCGCTTGCAGATCGACGAGATGTGGCGGTACAGCGCCGACCTCGATATATACAGCTCCTGGGCGAGCTCCTGCATGTTCGCGTCGGACGTCGTCAGCGCACCGAGGACCTCAGCCTCGCGGTCAGTGAGGCCGAAGGCCTCCACAAATGCGGAGAGCTTTTGGGCGGGGTCGAGCGAAGCCGATGTCTGGGAATCGGCCGGGGTATCAAGCGGCGCCGGGGCCGGGGCCGAACCGGAACCCAGGTCAGCAGCCGAGCCCTCCGTCGCCGCCGAGCCCCTCTCCAGCCCGAGGAACACCAGCACGTAGATCGCCGCAAGGACGACGAGAACGACCGCCGAGGTCGCGAGCCCGTTCGCCTGCGTGACCAGCACGAGCGCAGGCACAGCGACCGCGAGCGAGACGACGTTGTTGACCACGCGGCCCATCGAAGGCCAAAGGCCGGCGGGAGCGCAGCCGCGCCCCGCGATGATGAACGCCGCGGTAAAGAACGCGACGAAGGCGCCGGACCCCAGATAGAACACCATGGCCGAGACGATTGCGGGCCCACCACCGATAGCCGAGAAAATCGCGAAGCACGAGAGCGTCGAGACGAGCGCCAGCGCCGCCGGCGCGTATCGGCGGCTGAGCTTGTCCAGCACGAAGCCGGTCGCGAGCGCACTCGCCGCGAGGAAGAGCCGCGGCCACGAGCCGAGATCGACCTGGCCTGCCGCGTGCATGCTCGTGAGCGTCACGTTGAGCGTCGAGAATATGCAGGTCATGAGCGCAACGATGCCCGCAAGAATCGGAAGCGTGCGCGATGGCGCCCCCCCTGGACTTCGGCTCCGGCCTCTTCCCCATCGACTCCGCCTTCCGCCGCTCGCAGCCCCGCCCGGGCGAACCCTGCCGACGCGACCGCCGCTGCGGCCAGGATCACGCCCCTGGGCGCAGCGCCGGGAGTCGCGAGCTGCAACCCGACTTGGAGCAGCACCCCCGCGGCATACGCCGCCCCGACGGCCGCCCCAAGCCCGACCGGCTCATCCGCGCGCGCGATCGCGTCGTGAGCCGCGGCGCCGACGAGCCCCAGGCACAGAAGCCCGACCCCGCCCGCCGCGTACACGACGCCGAGCGAGCCCGCGAGCCCGAGCGCCACCAGGCATGCGGCCGAGACGCCGCCCGCCACGTAAAGGACATTCCGCGCACGGTTCCCCGCGAGCCTCAGCATAACCGGGTACAGCAAGAAGCCCGCGACGCTGATGCCGACCACGACGGACTCCGCGAGCGCCACCGCAGAGGCGCCCGCAAGGGCCCCGACACGCTCGTCAAAGAGGAACTCTCCCCCTAAAAACGCAAGGTAAAACAAGGCGAGCCCGGCCATGG
>OLWU01000452.1_pt1 | contig 10898 bp, 10 predicted proteins | sample 1673351 | NCBI WGS metagenome assembly OLWU01 (sample SAMEA103958109, study PRJEB25191) | human gut metagenome | biome: human-associated habitat [ENVO:00009003]; feature: intestine environment [ENVO:2100002]; material: feces | place: Germany | collected 2013/2015
CTGCACGCTCAAAACTCACGAATTTCGCACCAAGGATTTCTTAGTGCGCTGGGCTCGCAGTATTGAGCGTTTGAAAGACAAATATTGTGCATGTGTGTAGCTCAAATCTGCCACAAGTGGCGGTGGCTCAGTTACGTATGTCAACAAATTTGGTTAAATCCGTAGTTTTTTGAATTTTTATAATAATAATGTCATTGGTTTTTACTAACTTTGCAGTTCAAAGGATAGCTTTAGGCTTTATCCAGGCTCTATAAGAACATAAATTTTACGACAACAAAAAAATGGCTGGTACAAAAAAAATCAAGACCGCGCTTATCTCGGTTTTCCACAAGGATGGTCTCGACGAGCTTCTCAAGAAGCTGAACGAAGAAGGTGTGAAGTTTCTTTCAACAGGCGGCACTCAAACTTTCATTGAGTCACTCGGCTACGAGTGTCAGGCAGTGGAGAGCGTCACCTCTTATCCCTCAATTCTCGGCGGACGCGTAAAGACGCTCCATCCCCGCATTTTCGGTGGCATCCTCGCTCGTCGCGACAACGAAGGCGACCAGCAGCAGATGGCAGAATATGCCATCCCTGAAATCGACCTCGTAATCGTCGACCTCTATCCCTTCGAGCAGACCGTAGCAAGCGGAGCTTCAGAGGCTGACATCATCGAGAAGATCGATATAGGCGGCATCTCGCTCATCCGTGCAGGAGCCAAGAACTTCAACGACGTGGTTATCGTGCCCAGCAAGGCAGAATACGGCGTGCTTCTCGACATCCTTAACAAGAAGGGCGCTCAGACAGACCTCGAGGACCGTAAGATGTTCGCTACTCGCGCTTTCGGCGTAAGCAGCCACTACGACACTGCCATCCACGCCTGGTTTGAGAAATAAAGAAAAAGACTGTTGCAGAAACAGTTACGTTTTTAGATAAGGATAAAGAATACTGAAAATATGGGATTTTTATCATTCGTACAAGAAATTGCGATGGACCTTGGCACTGCCAACACCATCATCATCAGCGATGACAAGATCGTCGTTGACGAGCCGTCGGTAGTGGCTCTCGACCGCCGCACCGACAAGATGATTGCCGTCGGATCGAAGGCGAAGATGATGTATGAGAAGACTCATGACAACATCCGCACCATCCGCCCTCTGCGTGACGGCGTCATCGCCGACTTTACAGCCTGCGAGCAGATGATGCGCGGACTTATCAAGATGGTCCATACAGGCAGCCGTCTCTTCTCGCCGTCGCTCCGCATGGTCATCGGCGTTCCTTCAGGTTCCACCGAGGTGGAGCTGCGCGCCGTACGCGACAGCGCCGAGCACGCTGACGGTCGTGACGTCTACCTTATCTTCGAGCCTATGGCAGCAGCCATCGGCATCGGCATTGACGTGGAAGCCCCGGAGGGCAACATGATTGTCGATATAGGTGGCGGTTCAACGGAGATTGCCGTTATCTCACTTGGCGGCATCGTATCTAACAACTCCATCCGTACCGCAGGTGACGACCTCACCGCCGACATCCAGGAGTATATGTCGCGCCAGCACAACGTGAAGGTTTCGGAGCGTATGGCAGAGCGTATCAAGATACACGTAGGTTCGGCTCTTACCGAGTTGGGCGACGAGGCTCCCGAGGACTTCATCGTACACGGTCCGAACCGCATCACGGCTCTCCCGATGGAGGTGCCCGTATGCTATCAGGAGATTGCACACTGCCTGGACAAGACAGTGGCAAAGATAGAGAACGCCGTGCTCTCCGCTTTGGAGAACACACCGCCAGAACTCTATGCCGACATCGTGAAGAACGGCATCTATCTCAGCGGTGGCGGAGCTCTCCTCCGCGGTCTTGACAAGCGTCTTACAGATAAGATCAACATTCCGTTCCACATCGCCGAGGATCCGCTCCACAGCGTTGCCAAGGGTGCGGGAGTGGCTCTGAAGAACATCGACCGCTTCTCCTTCCTTATGAGATAAGAAAAACGAAAGTAAAACAGTAAAAAAGTAAAGAGGTAAAGTTATCTTTTTACTTTTTTACTTTTTTTGCTCTTTTACTTTTTTTTACTTTTAAAACACAATGCGCAACCTATTAGATTTTCTTTCGCGCCATAACCATTGGTTCGTCTTCGTCCTGCTCGAAGTCATCAGCGCCGTGCTGCTCTTCCACTATAACAGCTATCAGGGCAGCGTGTGGTTCTCGTCAGCCAACGCGGTGTCAGGCAAGCTCTTCGAGTGGAACTCCGCCGTGGGACAGTACTTCTCGCTCATCGACGTGAACGAACAGCTCACTCAGCGCAATATCTATCTGGAGCGTGAGGTGGAACAGCTCAGCGAGAAGCTGCGCACAGCCACACGCGACTCTTCCCTCGTAGAGAAGATGCAGAAGAACGTCATCGCCGGACTGCAGACCATTCCTGCCAAGGTGGTAAGCTCGTCGCTCGACAAGGCCAACAACTTCATCACCATAGACAAGGGTTCGCTTGACGGTGTAAAGAAAGACATGGGCGTAATCTGTGGCACTGGAGTCGTGGGCATCGTCTATCTCACGTCAGACCATTATTCGGTCATCATACCGGTGCTCAGCCAGCAGTCGAGCATCAGCTGCGCCATAAAGGGAAGAGGCTATTTCGGTTACCTCAAGTGGACCGGAGGCTCGCCCGCATCTGCCTACGTGGACGACATCCCGCGTCATGCCCACTTCAAGCTGGGCGAGTATGTGGTGACGTCCGGCTATTCTTCCGTATTCCCGCCGGGCATCTTCGTCGGACGCATCAAGCATGTCTATAACTCAGAGAACGGAATGTCCTATCGTCTGAAGGTGGACCTCTCCACCGACTTCACACGTCTGCGTGACGTCTGCGTCATCAACGACACCGAAATGGACAAGAAACTCGAAATCCTTCACGCCGCCCAGGATTCCCTGAAGGCGCGTGAGTAAAGAGAAAGGCTTAAAATGAACTTGAATTTCTTCAGAAACATCGTCTTCTTCATCATACTGGTTGTCGTACAGACGCTCGTGCTCAATCATATCCGCCTCTTCGGATGTGCCACGCCGCTGCTGTACGTCTATTTCGTGCTCCCCACACGACGCGATACGCCACGCTGGCAGACCCTCCTCTGGAGCTTCGCCATCGGACTTGCCGTGGACGTGTTCTCCAACACGCCGGGAGTGGGAGCGGCTTCGATGACGCTCCTCGGACTTCTCCAGCCTTACCTTCTCACTCTCTTAGTGCCACGTGACAGCGCCGACGACCTCCGTCCGTCGTTCGCCACGCTCGGTACGTCGAAGTATGTCAGCTACACCATCTTCATGGTGCTGGTCTACTGTCTGACGTTCTTCACGCTGGAGGCGTTCAATATGTATAACATCCTGCAGTGGGCAATTACCGTTGCGGCATGTACGGCACTCACCACGGTACTTATATTGGTAATCGAAAATCTCAGAAGACGATAATGAGCGACTACAATCTTGACAAACGGCGTTATGTGATAGGCGGCGTGGCTATTGCCATTGTCGTGGTCTATGTCATACGCCTCTTCACGCTTCAGCTTTTGAGCGACGACTATAAGAAGAACGCCGACTCGAATGCCTTTCTGAAGAAAATAGAATATCCGTCACGCGGAGCCATCTCCGACCGTAACGGCAAGCTCCTCGTATATAACCAGCCCGCCTACGACATTATGGTGATTATGAACGAGGAGAGCGGACGCATCGACACGACAGAGTTCTGCCAGGCGCTCGGCATCACCAAGGAGTTTTTCATCAAGAGGATGAACGACATCAAGGACTACTCGAAGAATCCCGGCTACTCGCGCTATACGCAGCAGATATTCATGAGCCAGCTCTCGTACGAGGAGTTCAGCCGTTTCCGCGAGAAGATGTTCCGCTTCCCCGGCTTCTACGTACAGAAGCGCAGCATCCGACAGTATCAGTATGGCTATGCGGCGCACATCCTCGGCGATGTGGCTGAGGTATCGCCGGCTGACATCGAGGACGACAGCTATTACCAGCCGGGCGACTATATCGGCAAGCTCGGTGTGGAGAAATATTACGAGAAGGAACTGCGAGGCGAGAAAGGCGTGCAGGTGCTTCTCCGTGACGCCCGCGGACGAATACAGGGACAGTATCAGCATGGCATCTACGACCGTCGGCCTGTGGCAGGCAAAGACCTGACGCTCAGCATCGACGCCAATCTGCAGGCTCTCGGCGAGCGTCTGCTTGAGGGCAAGATGGGATCAATCGTAGCCATCGAACCTTCCACGGGCGAGGTGCTCTGCATGGTGTCTGCGCCGAGTTACGACCCGCGCATCATGGTGGGACGTTCCAGAAGCAAGAACCACCGTCTGCTATCACGCGACGCATGGAAGCCGCTGCTCAACCGCTCCATCATGGGTATGTATCCGCCGGGATCGACGTTCAAGACCTCCCAGGCGCTCACTTATATAACCGAAGGAATAGTTACGCCGTCGACGGCATTTCCCTGCCACCGCGGATTCTATTGCCGCGGACTTCACGTAGGATGCCACTCGCATTCTTCTCCAATATCCCTTGTGGAGGCCATCTCCACATCCTGCAACGCATACTTCTGTTGGGGACTCTATTATATGATTGGCAGTCGTGCCAAGTATCACACCGTGGAGGACGCCATGAACATGTGGCGTGACTATATGGTGTCGATGGGATTCGGCTATAAGCTCGGCATCGACCTTCCCGGCGAGAAGCGTGGTATGATACCGAATGCGGAATACTATGACCGCAACTATCATGGCTCGTGGAACGGACTGACCATCGTCTCCATCTCCATCGGACAGGGCGAGGTGACGCTGACGCCGCTTCAGATAGCCAATCTCGGTGCCACCATCGCCAACCGCGGTTATTTCTATACGCCGCACGTGGTACGTAAGGTGGAGGGCGAACCGCTGGACGACGCTTTCCGCCATCCGCACCATACGAAGGCGTCGCGCCGTGCCTACGACTATGTGGTGGCAGGTATGCGCTCGTCAGCACTGAAGGGAACGTGTAAGATGCTCTCCAGACTGCCCTTTGAGGCATGCGGAAAGACCGGTACGGCGCAGAACCACGGTCGCGACCACTCCGTATTCATGGGCTTCGCACCGATGAACAAGCCTAAGATAGCCATTGCCGTGTACGTGGAGAACGGCGGATGGGGTGCCGACTTCGGTGTGCCCATCGGATCGTTGATGATGGAACAGTATATCAACGGCCATCTGTCGCCGTCGTCAGAGCAGCAGGCTGCAGCTATGCAGGCACGCCGCATCGGATACGGACCGCGTTTCCCTGGACAGGAAAAGGAAAAGAAAGCCAAGATGGCAGCAAAGACAAGAAAGCTGAAGCAGAAAGCGTCGGCTGAAGGCCAGAGCGCTGAGGCAGCCAAAGAAAGCGCTGCCAAGCCAGCGGAAGCCAAGACTTCAGAATAAAAAAACAGGAACATTCAAGCAATAAATATGGCAATAAACAAACGTCAGAGTTTATGGACGCAGGTGGACTGGATTACCATTATCCTCTACCTTGCCCTGATGGCATTTGGATGGTTGAGCATCTGCGGTGCCAGCTACACCTTCGGCGAGAACGACATCTTCTCGCTCAGCACCCGTTCGGGCATGCAGATAGTGTGGATAGGCACGAGCATCTGCCTTGGCTTTGTCATCATGATGACCGATACGCGCATCTACGACGCCTTCTCCTTTATTATATACGGAGTGTTGCTGCTGCTGCTCTTTGCCACCATCTTCAATCCGCACGACATCAAGGGCTCGCATTCTTGGCTGGTGATCGGACCGCTCCGACTGCAGCCGGCTGAGTTCGGCAAGTTCGCCACAGCCCTTGCGCTTGCCAAGCTGATGAGTGCCTACGGATTCAACATACACCGATGGAAGGACTTTGCCGCCGCCTGCGCCATCATCTTCATCCCGATGCTCTGCATCGTGGGACAGCGCGAGACGGGTAGTGCGCTCGTTTATCTCACCTTCTTCCTCATGCTTTATCGTGAGGGAATGCCGGGCAGCATCCTCTTTACGGGAGTGGCGATGGTGGTTTATTTCGTCGTGGGCATCAAGTATGAGGGTGTCGACTTCCTCAATACGCCTACGTCGGTGGGTAAGTTCGCCGTCCTGCTGATGGTTCAGGTATTCACTGCCTGCATGCTTCGCGTCTATCTGGACGACCGCCGCAAGACCAACATCATTCTGGCATATTCCATAGGCATCACCTTGCTCGGCGTGCTTTTCTCCGTTTACGTCATACCGTTCGACGTCACGTGGGTGCAGCTCGTCGTATGTCTCGGCATTATTCTCTATCTGCTTTACGACTGTCTGCGTACGCGCATTCCGCAATACTTCTTCATTCTCGCCTTCTCCGTCGGTTCCATAGCCTTCTTCTATTCGGCTGACTACGTGCTCAACAATGTCATGGAGCCTCACCAGCGAGTGCGCATCAATGTGTTGCTCGGACTGGAGGAAGACCTTGCGGGTGCAGGATATAACGTACATCAGAGTGAGATAGCCATCGGATCAGGCGGTTTGAAGGGAAAAGGATTTCTTAACGGCACGCAGACGAAGCTCAAGTTCGTGCCCGAACAGGACACCGACTTCATCTTCTGCACGGTAGGAGAGGAGGAAGGCTTCATCGGTTCTGCGGGAGTGCTCGTGCTGTTCCTATGCCTTATCCTCCGCCTTATAAAGCTTGCGGAACGTCAGCCGTTCCGTTTCGGCAGAGTTTACGGCTATTGTGTAGCCTCAGTCTTCCTCTTCCATGTGTTCATCAATGTGGGCATGGTATTGGGACTGACGCCTGTTATCGGCATCCCGCTGCCGTTCTTCAGTTATGGCGGTTCGTCGTTATGGGGTTTCACCATCCTCCTCTTCATCTTCCTCCGCCTCGATGCAGGACGAAATCTGGCGCAGGGAACGGTATAAAAAATGAGAGTTAAAAGTTGAGGGTTGAGAGTTATGATTAGCGTTGTTAATTATCGCCGTAATTAATCATTTATTATTCATTTACGATTAATAAATTAGCGGCAATGCTAATCATAACTCTCAACCCTCAACTTTTAACTCTCAACTTGAATGTTATTTCACTAATATTACGAGATACTTGCTTGTTGACCAGAATATCTGCGGGTTGTTGATTCGGAGCACGTATTGCTTGTTGGCGTCCTGCTGGAGTGTGTACGAGCTTGACGGGTGCATGGTCAGGATTTTTGCTGACTTTGAGTAAAGCTTGATTTCCTTCTGCACGCGGATGTCAATCTTCGTGAAGTAGTTCTTGTTGAAGTTAGCCTCGAGCACCTTCCTGCCGTCGATAATGCGCTGTTCCTTCAGCTCACGCTTCGTACCGAAGACAAACCATGCTGTGTTGAGCTGCTTGTCCTGGGCGTTGATGGTCTCCGTCTTCTTTGACGACTCTGTGGTCAGCGACGATACGTTGTCGTTAAGATCGGTGATGGTCTTGTCCAGTTCGGCAATATGAATGTCCTTTGCCTCAAGCTCTGAGCGGAGCTTCTTCAGTTCGTCGTCCTTCTCGTTGAGCTGGTTTACGAGGTCGTCCAGAGTCTTGTGGAGCTGGTCGCCCTTAACGCTCGACTCACGCATCTGCTGGCGCAGCTTCTCGATGAGAGCGCGGTTCTGCTTCATGGTGTTGGCGATGAACTGGATGTTCTCGATGATCTGGCGGCGCTTGTTGCTGCCCTCGCCGTCCTTGACGAGGTTGACGCGTTTCTCCGCCTCATTGATTTCCTGGAGACCTTGTTGGATTTGGTTGAAAGTCTCCATCATGTCGTTAATCTCGCTGTCCTTTTGGCTGATGATTCTCTGGAGAGAATCGTTCTGCTCAACATTTTCAACAGGAGCCTTCTTCTCGTTGTTGCCGCATGATGCGAACATGAAGAGTGCAAGTCCTAACAGTAAAAACGAAAGATGCTTCATATTAGTCGTGTTTTGGTTATTATTCTTCTTGATCTCTGAATTTCTTTTTTTTGAATTCTTCGGGAGCGGCTTCGCGCAGGGCGTAGCGCTCCTTGTTGCTGAGTTTGGGTTTACGTTCCTTAGCCTGCGCCTTGAGAGCCTTGAGCGACGACATTTCGCCTTCGCCGATGCCAGCCACGCATACCACAATTTCGCCTCTTGGTTCCGTTTCGCGGAAGTGGGCGAGCACTTCTGCCAATGTGCCGCGTACGCTTTCCTCGTGCACCTTCGATATCTCGCGGCACACCGAGCATTGGCGTGTCTCGCCGAAGACGGAAGCGAACTGTTCCAGCGTCTTCACCAGACGGTACGGCGACTCGTAGAATATCATAGTGCGCGTCTCTGTGCTCAGCGCTTCAAGCAGCGTCTGACGACCTTTCTTCTGCGGAAGGAAACCTTCGAAGCAGAAACGGTCGCAGGGCAGACCAGAACTTACTATCGCCGGGACGAATGCCGTGGCGCCCGGCAGACACTGTACGGTGATGCCGGCGCGGGCTGCCTCCCTTGCAAGGAAAAAGCCCGGGTCGCTGATGCCGGGTGTGCCCGCATCGCTGATGAGCGCTATAGTCTCTCCTGCCTTCAGACGCTCTACGATGGAAGCGCTTGTCCCGTGTTCGTTAAACTTGTGGTGGGACATCAGGCGGTTCTTAATGTCGAAGTGCTGAAGCAGGATTCCTGACGTTCGCGTGTCCTCGGCAAGCACAAGGTCGGCCTCGCGCAGGACGCGTATGGCACGCATCGTCATATCCTCCATATTGCCCACCGGAGTAGGCACAATATATAATATACCCATATCAGGCGACAAATATAGTTGAAATAATCAAGAACGACAAAAAAAACATACCTTTCTTTGCAATTTTTAAATCCTATTCGTAATTTTGTACCCACGATGACAACAAATTCAGCAGGCGAGCTCCATCGCCAAGGAAGAATAGAAGTGGTGTGCGGCTCCATGTTCTCTGGAAAGACAGAGGAACTTATACGCCGCATCAAGCGGGCAACTTTCGCCCGTCAAAGGGTTATTATATTCAAGCCTCAGATAGACAACCGTTATTCTGAGGAGAACGTTGTGTCGCATGACAGCAACGCCGTTACGTCTACGCCGGTATCGTGTGCTACTGACATCCTGCGCATACTGCCCTCTACGGGAGAGGCAGACCAGCGCCGTTACGACATTGACGTCGTTGGCATAGACGAAGCGCAGTTCTTCGGCGACGACCTTGTGGATGTCTGCAACGAACTTGCCGACAACAATGTGCGCGTCATAATAGCCGGACTGGACATGGACTTCAAGGGAAAGCCCTTCGGACCGATGCCCGGACTCTGCGCCATTGCCGACGACGTGATGAAGGTGCACGCCATCTGCGTAAGGTGCGGTGCGCTGGCTTACGTCAGCCACAGACTGGTGCATGACGAGCATCAGGTGCTCATCGGAGAGAAGGCGGAATATGAGCCGCTCTGCCGTGAATGCTATAAGAAATCAAAAACACAAGATTGACAAACGCGTCAATCCCCAAAACACAAGAATGATAAATGCGTAAAGAAATCACATTCGACAAGTTTATACGCTGGTCGGGCACGACACTCCTCGTGTTTGCTGTGATTTACATTGTCAATTTTCTTAGCAGCGTGCTTCTGCCATTCTTCATAGCATGGCTGTTCGCTTACCTGCTTTACCCGATGGTGAAATTCATACAGTATCGTATGCACGTGAAGGTGCGTGCCCTTGCCATACTCTTGGCAATGGGATTCGTGCTGTGTATTATCGGTCTGATGATTTACTTTATCATTCCTCCGATGATTGGACAGTTCCAGAAGCTCTATGAAGTGCTGATGCACTGGCTGCATCAGACCACACACACCAACGACCTGACATCCCTCGTCAAGCGATGGATTGAGAACAATCAGACTGACATCGAGCGCTTCTTCAAGAGCAACGACTTCAAGGAGACTCTTAAGACCACGATGCCCAAGGTGTTTGCCGTGATAGGCCAGACCGCCACCATCGTGATGAGCATTGTGGCATCATGTATTACACTGCTCTACATGTTCTTCATCCTCCTCGATTACGAATTCCTTACCACCAACTGGATAAGGATATTCCCCAAAAAGCTGCGCCCGTTCTGGCGCGTCCTTGCCGTGGACGTGGAACGCGAGCTCAACAACTATATCCGCGGACAAAGCCTTGTGGCGCTCTGCATGGGCATCATGTTCTGCATCGGATTCAGCATTATGGACTTCCCGATGGCTATCGGTCTTGGCATTCTCATCGGTGTGATGGACCTTGTGCCTTACCTCCATACCTTCGCTCTTATCCCTACGGCATTCCTCGCCATGCTCAAGGCGGCTGATACGGGACAGAATTTCTGGATGGTCTTCGGACTGGCTGTGGGTCTGTTCATCGTGGTACAGATAATAACGGACATGATTGTGACTCCGAAAATCATGGGAAAGGCGATGGGACTCAATCCTGCCATCCTCCTTCTCTCGCTCTCTGTATGGGGTGCTCTGCTCGGCTTCATCGGTCTGATCATAGCCCTCCCGCTCACTACGCTTATCATTGCTTACTGGCAGCGATATGTCACGAAAGAGCATCTTGATGATGTACAAGCGATTGAAGACGGTCCGAAAGAGTAAAAAAATGACGAATAATTTGCAAGGTAAAGAAAAAATGCTTACCTTTGCACTCGCTTTACGGAGATCCGCTAGCTCAGCTGGTAGAGCACAACACTTTTAATGTTGGGGTCATGGGTTCGAGCCCCATGCGGATCACATAGCATAAGAGAGGATATTGCTGATGCGATATCCTCTTTTTTTGTATATATACGTGCCTATGCGTACATAGCCAGTATACGTTCCAAGCTTAAATTCAGCTTTTTTTTCAGAATACTTGTCTTGCTTATATATTATTCGGTTTTTGTTTACGTATCTTAC
>OLWU01000454.1_pt1 | contig 10884 bp, 10 predicted proteins | sample 1673351 | NCBI WGS metagenome assembly OLWU01 (sample SAMEA103958109, study PRJEB25191) | human gut metagenome | biome: human-associated habitat [ENVO:00009003]; feature: intestine environment [ENVO:2100002]; material: feces | place: Germany | collected 2013/2015
GAAGGTAGTTTTCAGATCCATATGATGCTGGTTGTTAGGATTGGTTGTATATTTGGTTAATGTGTTTTATATTTACGGGCGTTCGGGAATTGGCGTTCTCCGGACGCCATAAGGCTATGGTCCTTAGGATGGTTGTATAGTCCTTTTGTTCGGCAAAGTCGCCGACGGAAGAGGCTGTGGCTTCACGGTCGTTTCATGGCGGTGCGGGCAATAACAACTGCCGGAAGTAACAGGAGGTTCGTCACAACAATAAATTGTGAATGACATAGAATACTTGGCACAGACGCTTGATGCACAATGTATTGCGCTCGGGACTGCACCATAAGCCGACCGTCATCGAAGACAGTGGGCCGCATACGATACAAAGTTACGCATTTTTTTGCGTAGTTGGCTGTGATTTTCGCAAAAAAATATGTTACTTTGCACAAATATAATAAGGCAAAATGGATTTCGAATTGGAAATGCGGGTTTTGACCCTCGACATGGGTGTAGTGGAATGGTGTGGCCGCGAGCTTGAAATGAAGGCCCGGGAGTTTGACCCGGAGCTGGTTGTAGCCATAGCACGCGGCGGCGTCACGCTGGCCAAGTATATGTTTGAGGACGTCCCTCACTTAGACGTAGACATACATCGTCCGTCGACGGGATGGAAGCGCAAGATGCGTTCGATAATGCGTTTGACGCGTTTTCTGCCTCGATGGATAGGCGATGAGTTGCGCATATCCGAGGCCAAGCGACTGGCCAAGCACAAGCCGCGAGCCATAGTAGCGACACCGGAGGCGGTGAAGGAAATGCTTGATGCTGCGGAGTATGCCACGCGTATTCTGGTGGTGGACGATGCTGTTGACTCCGGGGCTACGCTTCGTGCCGTTTTCGATGCTCTGAAGGATTGCGGGGCTGAGGTGCGCGGCGCATCCATAGCGTTGACGCGGCCCGATCCGGTGGCGTTCCCGTATTACCATATCTTCCAGCCGGGAACATTAGTGCGCTTTCCGTGGTCTTCGGATGCACGTCGTCGCCAGCTCACGCCACGATATATGCAATGGCAAAAAAAGAAGAAATAGACATTTACGACCTGGACGAGACGCTGTTGCGCGGCAATAGCACTCGTCTGTACCTTGATACGCTGCTTTGCGTGGCACGCCGACGTTGGCAGGCGATCGCGTGGTTGCGCACGGCCACGGCTGCCGGGCTGCGCCTCTTGCGTATCGTAAGCCATAGGCGTTACAAGTGGCTGTTGTGGCATGCCGCCACCGGGCTGTCGCCGGCTGTCGCCACCGAATTCCGTGATGAGTATGCACGCCGCTTCATGGAGATGCTGCGTCCGTCGATGCTGAAGGCCTTGGAACGGTCGCACCGTGACGGGCATCATGTCTTGGTCGCCACGGCGGCGTATGCCGAGGTGCTTGAGCCGCTGCGAGACCTTATAGACGGCGCGGTGGCTACCGAGACGGCTGCAGTGGCCAAATACGGGGATTACGTGGAATGTCGCGGAGACGAAAAGGCTCGTCGTGTGCGCAAGTATGTCGCCGAACGCGATGCCGGGGTCTGCATTATTTACACTGACGGCAAGGATGACGGCCCGATGATGGCCGCTTTCCCTAATTCGGTACACTGCATAGTATTGCCTAACAGCTGACGGCAACAGCCACGACCACAAATCCCAAGGCGTAGGCCAGCATCAGCGCTGCCGTGGCACCCAGCAGGGGGTTGAGCCGTGCGCCACGGCGTACGCTCAGAAGAGCCCAGAGCAGAGTGTGCAGGGCGGCGTAGGCCACCGGGACGACCCACGCGGCTTCGCCTATGGCGGCCCATAGTGGCGACATAAGCAGTACTGCCACCCATCCGCACAGAAGATATAATCTTGATGTTACCCGGCGTCCTAAGACTACGGCCAGGGTGCGTTTGCCTACGGCACTGTCATCGTCACGATCGCGGTAGTTGTTGACGATAAGAACGTTGGCGCCCATAAGTCCGAGAGCAATCGAACTGCGGAAGACCTCCGCGTCAAAAGTTCCGGCTTGGACGTAGTATGTCAGGTTGACGGGAATGATGCCGAAAAACGCAATGACGGCCGCTTCGCCCAGACAATGTCGGGACAACGGCCAAGGTCCGGCGCTGTAAGCCAAGGCTGCTACGGCTATGCCTATTCCGGCCGGCACAAGCCACCATCCGCCCCAATGGACCAGACATAGACCGACGGCACAGGCGCAAGCCAGTACGGCATACGTGGCCACGGCCATGGCTTTGGGCGAAATGTCGCCTTCTGTGACTCCGCGGCGCGGGCCTTGGCGTCCGCGGCGGTCAAGACCCGCACGAAAATCGTAATACTCGTTGGCAAAATTGGATGCCACTTGCGCCAAAACTGCAAAGGCCAGACATAGTAGCGCTTGTGCCGTGCCGAAGGTGCCGCGAAGTATCGCGTGTGCACAGGCCGCACATACTCCGGCCACGGATACCGGCAGTGTGCGCAGGCGCATGGCTTCCACCCAGCACGCTATGGCCGGGCGACGTTGTGTGCCGACATAGCCTTTGGCGGCCTCAGTCGTGGTATTGGTTTCTTTTGTATCGGTAGTCATATATGTATTTGTGCGCCGGGAACATTTCGGGCGGATGTGACGGCGGGCTGTCTCTCGCCTCGGATGCCGGGGGCGAATGCGGAGAACGATGTGTAATCAGTCCTTGTCGTCGGTGTCGGGCACGAAATTGTCGTCCATGGCGGCAGCTTCGTTCCACGCTTCGGGACTGATGGTGCGCAGGTCTTCGCCCTCGTCTTCGTATTCGTTGGCAAAGTAGTAGCGGTATTCCGGATCTACGTAGTCGGCGTTGTTGGCGAATATGAATGCGTCTTCCTGCGGGTCGCGATGGCTCTCATCGAGGTCGCGAGTGGCGATGTCGGGCGTGGCTAGGCGGTTGGCATCATCGGTGACGGCACGCCACAGCATATCTTTGAGTTCGGTGAGGCCTTGGCCGGTGACGGCGCTGATAAATACGTGCGGCACGTCCGCGGGCAGTGTCTCGGACAAAGCTTGTATCAATTCGTCGTCCAGCATGTCGCTTTTGCTTATGGCCAGTACGCGGTGCTTGTCTATCAATTGGGGATTGAAATGCTGTAACTCGCGTAATAGGATGTTGTATTGCTCGTTGATGTCATCGGCGTCCGCCGGAACCATAAATAGTAATACGGCATTGCGCTCGATGTGCCGCAGGAAGCGCAGCCCCAGACCGCGGCCTTCGCTGGCACCTTCGATGATGCCGGGAATGTCGGCCATGACAAAGGAGCGTCCATCGCGGTATTCGACTATTCCCAACTGGGGCTCCATTGTGGTAAACGGATAGTCGGCAATCTTGGGACGAGCGGCGCTGACCGAACTGAGTAGTGTCGATTTGCCGGCATTCGGGAAGCCTACGAGGCCCACATCGGCCAACAATTTGAGTTCGAGCACGATGTTTTTTTCGATGCCCGGTTCGCCGGGTTGGGCATATCGCGGTGTGCGGTTGGTGGCACTCTTGAAGTGCCAGTTTCCCAGACCGCCGCGGCCACCGCGTAGCAGTTTGACTTGTTGACCGTCGTCGCGCACTTCGGCCAGGTATTGGCCGGTGTCGGCGTCGTAGACAACGGTGCCGCAGGGGACGTTGATTACTATGTCTTCGCCGTCGCAACCGCTACTACGGTTTTCGGAACCGCGTTGGCCGTCGCCGGCAAATATGTGACGTTTGAATTTGAGCGGCAGCAGTGTCCACATGTGTCTGTCGCCGCGCAGTATGATGTGTCCGCCGCGTCCGCCGTCGCCGCCGTCGGGACCGCCCTTGGGGACGTATTTGGCGCGGTGGAAGTGCAGTGAGCCGGCTCCGCCTTTGCCGGAGCGGCATTGTATTTTTACGTAGTCTATGAAGTTTGATTCGGGCATATCGTGTCTTGATTGTGTCGTTGTGCGTGTCTTTGGAAGGCGCGTGTCATCTCATACGGCTGTCGTTGAGCCGTTGGTGGTTTTCCATCAGGCGGCAGGCTTGTGCAAAGTCGGCGGGAGTGCCTATATCCATCCAAATGCCGTCCACGGGATAGTAGGTGACGCGGCGGCCTGCGGCTATGGCATTGGCCACGAGGTCGGTGGCATCGGTGCGATGCGTGGTTTCGAGTGTGTCGAGTATGTCGTTGGAGATGAGATATATTCCGGCGTTGGCGTAATGGGTGTACGAGGGCTTTTCTTCGATACCGTGCACCATGCCGGCATCGTCGGTGGCAAGTATGGCGAAAGGCACGGACACTTGGTAGGATATTGCGGCGATGGTGATGTCGGCATCGGTGTCTATGTGTCGCAGGTACATCTGCTCGAAGGATATGGTGGTGAGCAGGTCGCTGTTCATGACCAATGTCGTTCCGCCGGGGGCATGGTTCATAAGTGCGGCAGCTCCTATTGTACCCATGGGGAAGGTTTCGCGGACGCATCGTACGCGGACGCCTTCGGGCGTATTGGCTCCGTTGGCAAAATGGGCGTCCAGTTTTTCGGCCAAGTATCCCGTTGTGATGGTGATGTCGGTGATGCCGGCGGCGGCCAGTGCGTCAATGTTGTAGTCGATGATGGCTCTGTCGCCCACGTGCAGCAGCGGCTTGGGCGTGTCGTTGGTGAGAGGGCGCAGCCGCTCGCCTTTGCCTCCGGCCATAAGTATGGCGCTGACGGGCAGGCAAGTGGAAGTATGGTGCAGGTTTATAATACGTAGCAGGCGCTTGTCGCGGTCCAGCACCGGCACCAGTGTGATGCCGTGACTTCGCATCCCGGCTATGCGGCGCACGTCGGGGCGTGCCTCGGCATCGATGTATGCAAATCCGGTGTGCGCGGCTTCGGAGACCGGGGCGTCGGTGTCTATGCCTTCGCACAGGGCGCGGCGGATGTCGCCGTCGGTGAGTGTTCCGATGACGGCGCCGCTGTCGCTGACCACAAAAAGGGTCATAGCCTCGCCGGAGAGCCTATTGAGGCGTTGCAAAGCCGTAAGTATTGATGCCTGAGCGTCTATGGTGTGGCGCTGTATATCGGCCGGGGATGTTGGCGTATTCATTGGCGTAATTCGTTGATGAGGGTTTCGGCTATCGCCCAATCGCGCGGAGTGTCTAAGTCGATGCTTCGTGCAGCTTCCATTTCCAGTGGCAGTCGGCGGCGCATTTTCAGCATGGGTGTGGTGCGCACGGCCTCGGGGTTGATGACGTACACGGCGCCGTTGTATTGCCATACTGCGGGGGCGTCTTGTCGGCGCGTGTATCGGCCGTCTCCCTTGCTGACGTGCAGGTAGCCGTTGCTGTCACTTTCCATGAGGTCGTAATAGGGGTTGGCAGCGGCGTGGCATACGGATACCACCATATCGCAAGTGCTTCGGGCCGCGGCGTACATCGCCAGGCCTCGGCGTATGTCCTCCGGGCGGCGTAGTGGCGAAGTAGGTTGGAGCAGCACCACGCAGTCGTAGACCATGCCGAGGCTGTCGGCGTAGTCCATGGCATCGATGATGACATCTTGTGTGGCGGCGGTGTCCGTGGCCAAAGCTTCGGGACGCCGACGTATGGTGATGTCGGCGGCAGCGGCGAGGGCCACCTCGGCGATGCGGGCATCATCGGTGCTGACGATGATGCGCCGGTGGGTGTCGTCATCGGTGAGCGTCAGGGCGTTGGCTATGGCGTAGTGTATTAGTGGCTTTCCCCCAAGAATTTTGATATTCTTGTGTGGAATGCCTTTGCTGCCTCCGCGTGCGGGGATGAGGTATATCGGATTGGTGTCCATAAGGTGTTCCCGATTAAGGGTTTGGGATGTCGTGGAATGTCTTGGCGATGCTTAGCGGCAGGTGCGAGAGTATGGCCTCGGCGATAATGCGCGGTGTGTCATCACGGTAGTATGGGTTGGCGGCGGTGGCGGCGCGATTTCGAGCCTCGGGAGTGAGCGCCAGGGCGATGGCTGCGGCGATGTCGTCCGCTCCGGCACCGCAGTGTATCACGGAGGCGGCGCATTGGCGCCCGGCTTGCCGTCCGCCTATATCGACGGTGGGGATATGCATACTCGGCGCTTCGATGATGCCGCTGGAGCTGTTGCCCACGACGGCGGCGCATCGGGCCATCGCCGAGAGGTAGCGGCGTGCTCCAAGGCTTTCGACAGTCAGCACGCGCCCGTCGTTGGCGGCGGCGTATTCGGCTGCCAGAGAGCGTATTCCTTCGGCGCCGGCATCGTTGTTGGTGCCTGTCAGGATGACATTGCAGTTGGGAAAGCGGTCGAGGGCTTGCAGTAGTGCCTCGAAGCGCTGTGCCGGGGTGGATGCGTAGTCGTTGGTTTCCGGGTGGTAGGTCACCAAGAGCGTGCGCTCGGGGTCGATGTCGAATCCGTCGAGGTTTTGGCGCAGCTCGTCTGACGACATTTTGGGCATTTTCAGGGCGTTATACACGCCCGGGGCGCCCACAGTGATTACACTGTCGGGCTGTTCGCCCATCTGAATGATGCGTCGGCGTGCCTCTTCGGTAGCGCACAGGTGCAGCGAGGTCAACTTGGTGATAGCGTGGCGCATACTGTCGTCCACGGCGCCGCGAGACGTCTCTCCACCATGCAGGTGTGTCACCGGGACTGCCGTGAGTACGGCAGCCTGAGCCGCTGCCAAAGCTTCGAAACGATCGCCGAGAATAACAGCCGTATCGGGTCGAAGTTCGGCTAAGGCATCGGCCACTCCGGCCAGACAGACAGCCGCGGCATGTGCACGTCCGGCACCGCTGTCGCCCAAATCCTCGGGCACGGCTACGCGGTGCGTAACATCGAAGCCCTCGGCAATAATGCCGTCCACCGTATAGCCGTGACGATGAGATAGGTGCATATTGGTGGCCACCACCGAGAGGCGTACCCCCGGGGTGTCACGCAGCAGTCGCGCCGCCGGAGACAGCAGTCCCCAATCGGCGCGCGTTCCGGTGATAATGGCTATGTGCGCGGCTTTGTCCATGATGCGTATTGCATCGGGATGCCAAAGAGTGGGCGTCGGTGAAGTCTCACCGGCGGCCACATCCTTACACCCCGAGTGCCGTGTCGGATGTTACTTGTTATTTCAGAAGTTACTTTTTGTATTTGACCACCAGAAGCGTGGCATCGGCATAAGGCAGATGTTTCAAGGGCACCTGCGTCAGGGTTGTGTCTGCTTTGGATGTATCATAATCCTCTATGCTGTACACTCCGGCGCTGACGGCATCGGCTGCGGGTACGGCAAAATATACCGCGTCGGCACCGCTGCGGCAGATGGCGTTGTAAGCCTCGGTGGTGGGCTGGATGATGGTATAGATGCTGCCGCCATAGAGGCTCTTACGGCGCGACGATTTGATGGCATTCTCCTCGGCAGTGGCGGTGGCGGTGGCTGTGCCTTGCGAGCGTAGGGCGCCGTTGAGCACTACCACAGCTCCTATAGGCTTCTTGGCTGTTTTGGCCACGGATACGGCCATGTCCATGAACATTTCGTCATTTGGCGAGACCTTGTCCACCTTGGTGATGTTGACGCCTGCGGTGATTGCAAATACGCCTACAAGTACGGCTGCAACAGCCAGCATAAATTTCTTTTTCATCGTTATATCCTTTCGTTTTTAAGTTGTTTCGGTTTATTCTGTTATGTGTTTTAAGACGCTCTTTGTCGCTCTGTCTTGCCACATCTGACTGAAAGCATCAAATTATAACATATTTTTGAAAACGACTCGTTGGCTTGTCCGGAATCGTCTTTTGGATGCGTAGGCCGAGGAGCGGATTAAGATAACGCTCTCTAAATTTTCGTTTGTTCTGAAAGCCGCAGTAAGCGGCTATCTCAGCCAAAGTGTGAGGTTCTATGCAGAACTCGATGATTTTTTCTTCAATAGTTATATTGTTCTGACTTGTGCCCTGACTTGTGCTTGGCTTATTGTTTGCCGACAAGTTGACTTCGGCTGTTGCATAAGCCCTTACACAGAAAGCGGTAATTGTGGATACATCAAACTCTGCCCGGGAATTGCCATTTTCCTTTAGCATTTCTTGGACGCGGGCCACACCGCGGTTGAATTTGTTGACATATTTGCCGATTTTCATTGCTTCGGCCACAAGGGGATTGCGGTAGTCGTTTACCGAGGGAAAGTTTTCGGGTCGGGCCTCGCCATATAATCCGCCGGCATTCATTATCTCGACATAGTCATCAAACTGGTAGAACCGGATTGGCATATTCGACTGAAAATCTCGGTGCATACAAGCATTCATTACCAGTTCGCGGATGGCTCCTTCAGGGTAATTCCATACGGTTCGTTCTCTGAATAATGATTCCGGAACAGGGCGTTGTGTAATTATGGCGTCTTTCACAAAGGACTCCAACGCCGGCAACATCTTATATAACGGGCCTTCAAAAATCCGCTCATTGAGGACCTCGCCACCTTTATCCTTACCGGCAAATCTGACAAACTGTACATAATCGCCCAAGAGAAAATATCTGGGATTTTTGCCAAATAAAATAATCCCGGCATAGGTGGGGCAGTTGTTGTCGCGGTCGAATAAATGTATGGAAGCAAGTTGCTCTCGTATGTCTCGCGTATCTTCCGCAATGGTGTCAGCGTCAAAGATTTTAGGAAGATATGAGGATTTGATATAATCAATATCCAGATCGTCTATTCGTGCATTCAGACAGGGGGAGGCATCAAAGGTCGCCATAAAAGAGCATCGGCGTTCGGCAAGTATGCGTTCTTCCGCCTCAGTTGCAATATCTCGGCGAGGTCCAACTCGTATAAATGTACGACTACGATAACGCACAGGTGGTAAATCTGAAGGACGAACTTCGGCCACTAACAAGTCGCCTTCGGGGAAGGGGAATCGCTCGACCGACATTGTTGGCAAAGGGAGGATGTTTCCGTCAGAACGTATGCCCGCAATCTTCTTCAACAGCGCGTCATCTACCCTCATTCCGGCAATGCTTCCATCGTCACTCGCTCCTATAATTAGATAGCCATTCTTGCGCGAGCCGGGCATATCATTTGAAAACGCACAAATAGCCTCACAGAATTTGTCCATATTGCCGGTGCTTGTCGTGCGTTCCACGCGATATGACTCTGTAGACTTAAGCAGGTCTAATATTTCTTTAGGAGTTATCATATTTGCAAAATTAGTAAATAAATCTCTATGGGCAGGATGCGCGGCGGATGCCCTTGGGCTTATGCCGCCGCCATCCTGGCGCATCCGATGCCGAAGTACAACACCATCAAAACCAAGATGCCGATGCCGGTGAAGAAGCAGACCTTGCCGGACTTCTTACGGCCTTGCATCATCAAGAATGCGGACGCCGCCAGCGCTATGGTCCACAGCGCCGGAACGATGACGTAGCAGACGATGCACATCGTGCCGTAAGTGATGCCCAGTTCCTGTGCAAGCATCGAGGTCAGCTCTATGCAGGCATTGTTCATCGTATCAAAGCCGTCGGCAATACTTAGCAGCATAAGTTAGTCCCCATTAAAAATTTCGTATATCCAGTGCTTACATTCTTAGACCCGGCCAAAGCCGATAAGTTAAATCACACTACAAAGTTAAGCTTTTTTCGCGACATAAGGGAACACGGATATCCGCTCGTCTCGCGCTCGTTTCGCGAAACGACCCTGCTGTCAGCCACGAAGTCGGGAAAAACAACCTGCTATGCAGACGCATGACGCCGAAGAAATTACCCGAAAATATGTAGATTACCCGAAAATAACCGTGATAGGTAGCATAATCAAAAATAAAGTGCTAAATTTGCGGACAAATTTAAAGTCCAACCTTAAAATTGGCCGAATGACAAACAACGCGCTGATAAATAGGGCGATGGCCTCTACCATCAAAGAGTATTTCAAATATTTGCCCGTAATTACCCTTACCGGACCACGACAGTCGGGCAAAACTACCTTGTGCCGCAACTTATTTGCTGACCTTCCTTATGCCAATTTGGAGGACATGGCTACGCTCGAAGAGGCTCAAATGGATTCAAAAGCATTTCTCGCAAAATTCCCGCAAGGAGCAATTATAGATGAAGCACAGAATTTCCCGAAGATTTTTTCTTATTTGCAGGTCCTTGTAGATGATGACCGTATAAAAGGCAAGGATCGTCGATTTATTGTAACCGGGAGCAACAATTTTGTTCTAATGCAGCATATCACACAGTCTATGGCCGGACGTACAGCCGTGATGTCTCTATTGCCCCTTTCCACAGAGGAAATTTTGACTATATATCCGGACGCTACGACATCCCAATTGATTTTGTGCGGAGGTTATCCGGCGATTTGGAGAGGCGGAATGGAGGGACGACAAATACTATTAAGTAGTTATTACTCAACATATATAGAAAGGGATGTGCGCTCACTGATTAATATCAAGGACTTGTATGCGTTTCAAAAATTCATACGTCTTGCAGCCGGTCGCATCGGCCAAGAGTTTAATACATCGGCATTATCTGTTGAGGTTGGAGTGAGTGTGCCTACCATAAAAAGTTGGCTTGGTGTGCTCTCGGCATCGTATGTCGTATACCTGCTGCAACCATATTACTCCAATATAGGGAAAAGACTCACGAAGACGCCTAAATTGTATTTTTATGATACCGGATTGGCCTGTTTCTTATTGGGTATAAACACTGTAGAACAGCTGGACACTCATCCGCTGCGAGGTAGCCTGTTTGAGAATATGGTCGTGAATGATATGTTTAAGAATGGCACAAACCGGGGCAGACCGGAAAGCCTATTCTTCTACCGCGATAAGTCACAACGCGAGGTGGATGTCCTAAGGCTGAGGCCGGACGATACTATCGAGGCTTATGAGATTAAAGCCGGGATGACGTTCCACACCGAATACTTCAAGAACCTTCGCTACCTGCAATCGGTTATGGGTGGCCGCGTAAAGCGCACTG
>OLWU01000456.1_pt1 | contig 10862 bp, 24 predicted proteins | sample 1673351 | NCBI WGS metagenome assembly OLWU01 (sample SAMEA103958109, study PRJEB25191) | human gut metagenome | biome: human-associated habitat [ENVO:00009003]; feature: intestine environment [ENVO:2100002]; material: feces | place: Germany | collected 2013/2015
GCGTATATCGGTTACGAATATTATTACATCTGCACTCGTTATGGCGAGCTCTGCCTGTCTTCTCATCTGAGAAAGTATAACGTCATCGGAAAACGGTTCTATACCGCCGGTGTCAACAAGAAGCATATTGTGCCCGAGCCATTCGCAATTTCCGTATATGCGGTCACGCGTTACGCCCGGTGTATTGTCGACGATTGAAAGACGTTTTCCGATAAGCTTATTAAAGAGTGTACTTTTGCCTACGTTAGGTCTGCCTACAATTGCAACAACCGGTCTTGCCATTCTATTTCACTCCCAATATATTATAAAGTAAATCCTGCCCGTTATTTTTTACGGGAATAATTTTAACATTCAGTGCTTTTTCCGCTTCTTTCAGCGTTATATCGTCAAGAAACTTATTGTTCTCTGTTGAATGAGACGTATAATCTATAGTCATAACAATAGGAATCAGTAAAACTTCGCCTCGTATTTTACCCCTCATCTGTTCAATAAGGTCAGTTCCCGTAAGAAGCCCAGCAACCGTAATATTTTCTCCGAAAAAATTATTGATTATTTTTTCGGTCTGTACATCAATACCGTACTTTTCATGCGCCGCGTCGCAAAGCTCTTTTATAAGTGGATAAGCCGGAGTAGCACACGTTATAGTGCATAAGTCCATGCTGGTGGACTTAGTGAGGTGGCAGATGCGAGTCTGTCATGAATAAAGGTGGTAACACGTAAGTTCAGGCTTTCGTCCTTTTAAAGAAGGGCGGAAGCCTTTTTTGTAAGCAATGAGCCATGCAAGCCAGAATGTGCTTGCACAGATTCTGGCTTATATGGCGAATGCCCATAATGAACAACGAAGGGAAAGGAGAGTCTATGGTACAGATTAACGGAGAGCAGGTTGAAGCTTCAAAGGTTGTGGGGAAAACACTTCTTGCTTATGTAACAGAGGCAGGGTATGACCCTGTAGGCATTGCCGCTGACGGTGGGGGACAAGGTGATGGCTCCCACTAAGGGGGGAGACAAGCGGGCCATGGTGGTGGAGATCAACGTGCCGGAGAGCCGTGTGGACGAGCGGATCATGCCGTTGCTGAAGGAGATCACGGCCTATGACACCGGTGAAAAGGAGGACGCGGACGCATGAGCAGCGCAATGGAATTTGCCATTACCACGGATCTTACTCCGCTGAAGGAGTTTAACATCTCCGCCAACTTTGCGGAGTGTCAGGAGTGGCTGGAAGAGAATCTGGCTCCATACCGGGGCATGGTGGTGACGGAGGAGGCTATCGGCGCGGCAAAGAAGTACCGGGCCAACATCCGCTCCGTGGCGGGACGTATCGACGAGTGCCGGAAGATGGCCAAGGCTGCGGCGCTGGCCAGCTACGCCCCATTTGAGGAAAAGTGCAAGGCACTGACAGACCTGTGCGACGAATCTGCCGCCAATCTGGACGGTCAGATCAAAGCCTTTGACGAACGGCGCCGCACGGAGAAGCTGGACGCTATCCGGGCCTTTTTTGATGAGCGCATCGGAGAATTGGCGGAATTTCTCCCGTGGGAATCGGTTCTGGACAAGCGGTGGGGCAACGCCACCTATTCCGAGGAACAGGCCCACAAGGACATTCTGGTGGCGATTAGCAAGTGCGATAGCAGTATTGCCGCCATCCGTGGGCTGAACAGTGAGTTCGAGACCACGCTGCTGGAAGAGTACAAGCAGTGCCACGATCTGCCCACGGTGCTGAAAAAGGATCAGGCGCTCAAGCGGGTGAAGGAGATCGAGGAACAGCGGAAGGCGGAACAGGAGCAACGCAGACAACAGGCCGAGGCTGCGCGGGCGGCGGATGAAGCCGCCAGAGCGGAGCGGGTGCAGGCCGCCGTGGAAGCGGCCAGAGCCATTCAGACGGAAGCACCAGCACCGGCGGCGGAGGTACAGCCGAAGCGCACGGTTCCGCAGACCGTCACCCTTTCGTTCCGGGTGACAGGCACTGTGGAGCAGTTGAACGGACTGCGGGATTATATGCTGGCCAACGGCATTGCCTTTGGCCGCGCGGACTGAATAAGGGAGGAATTTTGACATGAAGGCAACCAACAGCTTTGCGGCCCAGACCCAGCGGGACAAGCCCACGTTTTCCATGGCTATTGCGGCCCCCAGTATGCAGAAGATGATCCAGAGCGCTCTGCGGAGCGACAAGGCGGCGGCGCGGCTGACCTCCACCCTGATCTCCGCCGTGAATGCCAGCGAACAGCTGAGAGCCTGTGAACCCAGCACCATTGTAGCGGCGGCACTTCGGGGCGAGGGCATGGGCCTGATCTTCGGCCATGGCTACTATGTGGTGCCCTACGGGACTACCGCAACGTACATTTTGGGCTACAAGGGCTACATCCAGCTTGCCATGTCCACCGGGTTTTATGCCGACATCGACTGCACGGACATTCGTGAGGGCGAGATCGAGGGGCGGAGCCGCCGGACGGGCAAGCCCATTGTGAACCTTGCCAAGTACGAGAGCGACGAGGAGAGGCAGAGCAAGCCCATCATCGGCTACTACGGCTACTACGAGCTGAAGGACGGCACTTTCCGTTTTGAATACTGGCCCATGGACCGGCTTCTGCGCCATGCGGACCGGTACTCCAAGGCGTTCAGCTATGAGAAGTTCAAGGCCATGCAGAGCGGGGAGATGAACCCCAAGGACGTGGAAAAGCTGCTGAACGGTTCCCCCTGGTACGATCCCAACGGCGGGCAGGACCGGATGTGCCGCAAGACGATTCTGCGGCAGCTGCTGAACAGCGGCTACGCGCCCCTGTCCCCGGAGGTCAAGTCCCAGCTCATGGAGGAAGCCAGCGCCGAGGACGAGGGAACGATCCCGGATATGCCCATGCCGGAGCGCACGGTGGCATCTACCGGAGAGGTGGTGGAGACCGCGCCTGCGGCTGTGGAAGCCCATCAGGAGACCGTGGAGAGCGAATCCGGTATGGTTACACCCCCCAAGGTGGAAAAGACCGCAGAGACCACTCAGAAGGCGCAGGACGATGGTATGGACTATGCGGCCACTTTCTTTGGGGAATGAGGTGAGAGACCATGCTGATCTCCATTAAGACGCGGGAGGAGGACGGGAGCCGGTACATGATGTGTGCCGGCACCGTGACCCGTGAAGTCAAAACCGGAACCACAGCCAAGGGGACACCGAAAGCGGAATTTGGCATGAAGTACGCCAAGGGCGAGTTCATGAACGTGTCCGCCGTGGGGGACGATGACGTGACCCGCATGGCGGCGTGCCTTGAAAAAGGGGATGCCGTTCTGGTGTGCGGCGTGTGGAAAACCCGGCGCTACACCACCCGTGACGGGGAACAGAAGGAGTGGAGCGAGCTTCACGCGGAGTTCGTGGCCCCGCAGACGGTGATGGCGGCAGTGCTGGAACTGCTGGCGGCTGGAAGCGGGAAAACGCCCGCTTCCGAACCGGCGAAACCCATGGAACACAGCGGCAGTCAGGCAGGTTCCCTTGACAGTCAGGAGGACGCCGTTTTGCCGTGGGAACAGCCCGAAGAGGACGAACCCTACGATTATGTACCGCAGATTTAGGGGGGATGGCTATGAAGATCGTTTGTGCGGACACGAAAGAATATGCCTACATGGTTCGGATGTGCCTTGTCAACCAAGCAGAGGATAACTGCAAGTGCTGCGTGCTGCGAACGCTTTGCATGCGAGGCGAGCAAGAATGTGATGACATTGAAGAGTTTCTTGAGTTGGAGACGGAGAGAGGGAATTGACCTATGGCGAAAGAAAACCGGTATTTCTGGCTGCGGCTCTATGATGACTTCTTTACGTCCAAGCGGATCAAAAAACTCCGCAAGCTGGCGGGCGGGGATACCTACCTCATCATTTACCTGAAAATGCAGCTCATCGCCATGAAGCACGATGGGATTTTGCAGTGGTCAGGTCTCGACGATAACTTTGCCGATGAGCTGGCGTTGGAACTGGATGAGGAACCGGCCAACGTGGAGGTGACGATCAACTATCTTCTTTCCTGCGGCTTGGCGGAGACCTCGGATGACGTCACGTTTTTCTTTCCGTATGCGGTGAAAAACGTTGGGAGCGAAGGGTCCTCCGCGAAGCGGATGAGGGAGTCCAGAGCAAGAGCAAAGCTGGCAGAACCGTCACAATGTGCGAACGATGTGCGAACATTGTGCGAACATCGTTACGGAGAGAAAGAGATAGAGAAAGAGATAGATATAGAAGATATATCTTCTTCACTACGTTCAGAAGATATAGGGGGCAGTGCCCCCAGTGAGCCAAAGGCACAGGAGAGCGGAAAGCGGACGGCGGTGAAATTCGTACCGCCCACGCTGGAAGAGGTGGAAGCCTACGCCGCGTCCCGGCAGAGCACGGTGGACCCCCGCCGGTTTTTTGAGTATTTTAACACCCCGGACGCACAGGGTCGCTCGTGGAGGGACAGCAAGGGGAATCCGGTGAAGAACTGGAAGCAGAAGTTCCTCACATGGGAAGGCCGGGACGGCGGGAAAGGAAAGCCCGCCCCGGCGGCATCCCGGACGGACAAGCCCCGGAAAAGCTGGACGGAACTGGCGGCGGAGATGGACGCGGAGGAGGGCCGCACAACATGACCAGACAGGAGACAGGCATCATCATGGATATTCTGACGGCGGCCTATCCCCGGTTTTACAGCAGCACCACCGGTCCGGATATGCGCAACGCCATCAAACTGTGGGCGGATATGTTTGCCCATGACGAGGTGGCACTGGTGGCGGCGGCGGTAAAAAGCGTGATCGAAAGCGACGAAAAGGGCTTCCCGCCCACCATCGGACAGGTAAAGGCCAAACTTCGCCTGCTGACGGCAAAACCGGAAATGACGGAGGCCGAGGCATGGGGCCTGGTGGCAAGGGCCATCCGAAACGGGCTGTACGGCGCGGAGGAGGAATTTGAGAAGTTCCCGCCGGTGGTACAGCGGATCGTGGGCAGTCCCAACACGCTGCGGGAGTGGGCGCGGATGGACACGGAGACGGTGCACAGCGTAGTGTCCAGCAACTTTCAGCGCAGCTATCGGGCCATTTCCGCACGGGAACGGGAGATCAACGCTTTGCCTGCGGAGGTTCGGGCGCTGGTACAGCGCATCGGCACCGGGCCGGAGCCGGAGAAGCTGGCGGCGCCTGAGAAGAAGCCCCTGCCGGCGGCGGAAGCGAAACCGGAAGCCGAGGCGGTGAAGCCGCCGGAATGGTTCAAGGACGCGGTACGGCCCCAGCGGCGCAGCCGGGATGAGGTGATGGCCTATCTCCGGGGAAAGGCCGATGGGGATGGCAGGTAATTTTACGCTGGCAAGCTGTATGCGGAGATACAGTACGAAGGCGGAGAAGGAGGACCCCTCCAACAGTCTGCACAAGTGCTGGTCCTGCAAGCTGGCCTATGGGCAGTGTGAATGGAGCCGGGTGGACGAGAAAAGCGGAAAGGTCCGCTTTGAGGATGTCCCCGGCTGGAAGGTCCGGCGGAGATCCCGCATGGAGCGGGACGGAGTGGTGGAGCGGGTGCAGGTTTTGGACTGCCCGAAGTATCAGGAGGAAAAGCGATGAGCGTTTGTTTGGAGGATCTGAACAGGCTGCCGGAGCGCTACCGGAAGCAGGTACAGCAGCAGATGCAGGCCCAGCAGATCGACCGGACGGCCAGGGTAATGGCCCGGTTCGTGACGGAGGAGAAGGGGAAGGCGGAAGCGGCGGCGGAGGGTAAGCGCAAGCACCACAACCACCCCACCGCCCGGACCCTGCCCAACGGAACGGAGCACACCTTTGACAGCCGCAAGGAGGCGGCACGGTATGACGAGCTGGTATTGCTCAGCAAGGCCGGGGCTATCCGGGACCTGCGGCTCCAACCCCAATTCACGCTGAAGGAAAGCTACATCACGGCCAACGGCGACCGAAGCCGCGCCGTGACGTATCGGGCGGACTTCTCCTACGAGGAGCGGGGGAAGGACGGCACATGGCATCTGGTTGTGGAGGACGTAAAAGGCCCCTCTACGAAAAAAGACAAGACCTACCGCATGAAGGCGAAAATGATGCAGGATATGAAGCACATCACCGTGCGGGAGGTATGAACGGAAAGGAGATATGCCCGGTGGAGACCGTAACTGTGATCGTGCGGGCTGTGCTGCCATGGGACAGCGCAGACGGGAAAGACCGGATCGAGATATGCACCCATGACCGGCAGAGCCAGATCGACTACTGCCTGAACCACTGCCCCTATGCGGAATGCGTGAACTGCGCGGGCGGAGGTCGGACTACCAGCCGCGGCGGGCGGCCGCCCCTTCTGCGGGAAGCGGAAATGCAGAAGCTGCGGGAGCTGCTGGAAGCACGGACAGACCCGGCGGATATTTGCCGGGAGATGCACATGGACGCGGATTTTCTGAGTCGGTGCAAACGAAAGCTGCGGAGGGAGGCCCCAAGAACGGCCAGACACGAAAGGAGCGGGACATGAAGCACAGCAACGATTACTGGGAACAGGAAGCCTATTGGGAGATGGAACGGCGGCGGGCGGAGAAGAACCGCAAAACCAGAGAGCAGCGGCGGCGGGAGCAGGCGGACACATCCGCCCTGATCGGCGGGATTTGCTTTTTACTGCTGCTGGCGGTTCTTTTGGCAAAGGTCATGCTGGGAGGTGGAACGCCGTGAACAGGGAGAACCGGAGAGCAGGGTGGAAGAAAAAGCTGCCACCCTGCCCTCTCTGCGGACTGGACAGCGGGGAGCGGGTGGAGGATGCGGCACCGCCCTTTGACTACATCGTGGCGTGCACCTCCTGCGGGGCGCGGACCAGACCATATCACGGTCTGAACTGCGCCACAAAAGCGTGGGGCCGGGGGGACGTATACCAGCCAAAGAAAGGAAAGAACCATGTATCGCTGTGAAACGTGCGGAGAAGAATTTGAGGCCCCGATGATCTTAGACGGGTCGGAGCCGCGCCCGGACTGCTTTTTTGAGCGGTTTCGGAAGGTGGGCTGCCCCTACTGCGGGAGCCAGTATTTCAACGAATTGGACGAGGAAGGGGAGGAAAAGTGATGGATGCTGTGAAGTTCATAAAGGCAATTAAACAGATGCTTTATGCAGGAGCGGGTGACAGCACGGTTCAAAAATATATATCTGCATACAAAAAGAATGATTTTGAAGGGATGGTGAAAGCCGCTGAACAGTGGGCCGCCGATCACCCCATCAAAACCCGCCAGAGCGTATTCCTTGAGCAGTGGCCGGACGCACGTATTAAAAAAGCGGATGGGTTACCGATGACCAGCCCTTGCGACCTCGACGGCAAGCTGGCGGGCAAATGCGATGGGATTCATTGCCCGGAGTGCCGGAAGAAATTCTGGCTTGCGGAGGTGGAGGAATGACCCGTGAAGAGATTTTAGCCGCTGCCAAGCAGTGCGTGTGCGGAGACCGGGACCAGGATTACGGCAGCTCGGAAACGTCTTTCAACATGATCGCGGCGCTGTGGGAGCCGTATATCCGGGAGAAATGCGTCGGGCCGGATGTGGACGTCTGCATCACCGGCGCTGACGTGGGGGCTATGATGTGCCTGTTTAAGCTGGCCCGCATCGCCACTGGCCACGGCAAAGCAGATAACTGGATTGACCTTGCCGGATATGCCGCCTGCGGCGGGGAATTGGAGGACGAATGAAAGTGTTGATAGCCTGCGAGGAATCGCAGGAAGTCTGCAAGGCGTTCCGGGCGCTAGGGCACGAGGCGTATAGCTGCGACATTCAGAAGCCGTCCGGCGGGCATCCTGAGTGGCACATCTTAGGAGATGCGCTCAAGGCCATCGAGGGAGGGCAAGTGATTACCATGGACGGGGAGACGCATGACGTCGACAGGTGGGACTTGCTGATCGCGCACCCTCCGTGCACATATTTAACTGTTACCGGGAATCGTTGGTTTAACACGGAAAGATATGGGGAAAAGGCGGTCAGGCGGCTGGCGTTGCGGGAAGAAGCTGCGGCGTTTTTCATGGCTTTTGCAAATGCAGATGTTTGCAAAATCGCAGTGGAAAATCCCGTTGGATATATGTCTACATACTATCGTAAGCCGGATTGCATTATCCAGCCGTATGAGTTCGGGCACCAGGCAAGAAAAAAGACTTGCCTGTGGTTAAAGGGACTTCCAGCTTTGAAACCTACAAATATTGTAGACGCAGGGGAAATTTTACCAGGTGGATACAGTATAGGTGCGAGTGCGAATTATGCGAAAGATGAAAAGGGGAAAGTCCTGAGATGGAATGACCCGCGCACGGCAAGGGCAAGGAGCAAGACCTTCCCCGGCATCGCCAGAGCCATGGCGGAGCAATGGGGCGGAGATATAAGGGAGGAACTATGAGAGATACAAACCTCGTAAATGCGCTTAGATGCGTATCAACAGCAGGCGGGCCAAGTGGCGACTGCAAGAAATGTCCGTTTTACAAAACGGAGCCGGTCCCAGAAGATCTGGCGGGAAAAGTCAATTTGACGGAGTGGTCCTCCTGCGATGTTGACGCGGTGGGGCTTGCCGCCGCTGACCAGTTGGAGAATCAAAACGCACACATCGCGGCGCTCCAGAAGGAGATTGAGAAGCTGCGGGCGCAGTTGCCCCGCTGGATCCCGGTGGAGGAGCGGCTACCGGAGAATTTTCGGAAAGTGCTGTGTTGGGGTGAGTATTTCCGCTATGGAGACTTTAATGGAATGTTTGTAAATTACGCACTCGGATATCAAAATAACGGGCGCTGGGGCGGTGAAGTTGCCAATGGAACAAATGCTCGTGCTTTGGCGTGGATGCCGCTGCCGGAGCCGCCGAAGGAGAAATAATGGAAAATGTTAATTGCCTGCGTTGCCACTTTAGGCATGAGGACAACGGAAACTGTACTGCGGTCGGCGGGTTCTGCACGGCGGTCCAAGCGGCGCACTGCCCGCTGCTGCGTCAGTATTTAGACACGGGCATGACGCCAGAAGCGTTTCAATCTTTTGTGGTGTTTTTTCAGGATTTAATTGGAAACCAAAAAGCCAGTGAGGCACTGGACAGGTTCCGCCAGTTGGTCAAGGCCGACAAGGACGGTCGGCTGGTGGTGCTGCCATTTACCAGTGGGCGCACTTTGCTATGCAAGGAAAACATCGACAGTCCGCGACTTATGAAGGATGTAGAGCTTGCAATTCGCTATTGCAGCAGTTGCGGAATTGTGTTTCACATGGATTACAATGTATTCTGTGATCTGGTAAAACAGGGGAGAATTACTGTGGTAAGCGAAGAGGCGGAGAAAGCATTGGGGGCGAAGAAAGCATGAGTAAAGCTGTTATGTTGAGCATCCGCCCCAAGTGGGTGGAGAAGATCGCCAGCGGCGAAAAGACTATCGAAGTCCGCAAGACCAAGCCGAAGCTGGAAACGCCGTTTAAGTGCTATATCTACTGCACGCTGCCAAAATATCCGCACGAGGACTTCATTGCGACGGACTATCCAATGCCACAGTTTTACGGCGGCGGCAAGGTCGTCGGGGAGTTTACATGCGACCAAATCATAGACGCATGGTGGGACTATGTGCCGGATGCCATTACAAGAGAGGTTACGGGCGGCAATTTAGAAGCGCTGGACGGAATCGGCATGACGGACGAAGAACTATTTAGCTATGTCGGAGACAGCATGAGAGGCCACTGCTACGGCTGGCACATCTCCGACCTGCTGATCTATGACCAGCCGAAGGGATTGGACGAGTTTACTCGTCTGCGTGAAACGAAATTTGGCTCGGAGCCGGTGACAATCAAGCGCGCGCCCCAAAGCTGGTGCTATGTGGAGGCGATGAAAGATGAATGACCTAAAGCCGTGCCCGTTTGATAATCGCAACTGCATGTGCCAGTTTTGCGAAAAGCAGTGCAACAACGGGCTGAACTGCTTTGACTGCAAGCACAGCGGGAAGGTGGAACACAGCATCTACCTTTGCACCGGGTTCGTGGGTAATTTGGACGCATACTTGGAAAATCAGTACAGGAGGGCTGACAATGACACTAACTGAGATGTTTACAATTTGTGATTCGTGCGTATATGCGCCATGTCTTTGTGGGAATGACCCTGAGAACTGCGTGGCGTATGTGATGAGGGCTTCTGACAATGGCTGAATACATTGACCGTGAAGAATACTGTGAAAAGCACTGCCGGTGCAGTAACGAGTATTGCGACAAAGAAAGTTGTCCTATCTGGAAAGCACCTGCCGCCGACGTGGCCACGGTGGTGCATGCCGAATGGGTAGTCTGTGGCGATGGCGATAACGTACCGTGGATGTGTAGCCATTGCGGAAAGACAACGGCTCACAAGTATAAGGTCATGTATGGGAAATACTGCCCCCACTGCGGGGCCAAGATGGACGGAGGTGCTGACCATGAGGACAATTGACGCTGATAAACTGGTTGATATGCTATATGACAATGAGTTTGCTGTACTTTGCCCGTTGGATGAAGTAAGCGGAGTAGTTGACGCTTGCCCCACTGTGGATGCCGTGGTCGTGACGCGGTGCAAAGACTGTAAGCATTTGTGCGTGTGGAACCGAAAAGATATATACGCATTTTGCCCCAAAACAAACATCGTGTTTTTGCCATTTGATAAGGACACAAGGACGTTCTTTTGCAGCCTTGGCGAGAGAAAGGATGGCGGGGATGGCTAAGCAATCCGCTTATTTGCAACGGCGGGATGCGCAATTGGATGCGGTCTTTTGGGCCGGTGCTGCGATGGCAGCGCAGTTTGCCGTTGACACGTTGCAGATGACCATGCATCAGCAGGAAGGCTGGGGCTATGATCGCATCATGCGCGTCACGCATGCGTGGATGGAGACCCAGCGGGAATACAGACCTGCTTTAAACTGCAAGGACCCAGAGGCAGACGTCC
>OLWU01000458.1_pt1 | contig 10857 bp, 10 predicted proteins | sample 1673351 | NCBI WGS metagenome assembly OLWU01 (sample SAMEA103958109, study PRJEB25191) | human gut metagenome | biome: human-associated habitat [ENVO:00009003]; feature: intestine environment [ENVO:2100002]; material: feces | place: Germany | collected 2013/2015
GGCGGCGCTGTGCGCCGACGCGGTGGGATTTCTGGCGGCGGCCTGGACGGTGCGCTGGCTGATGTAAAAGAGGCAGACTGTAAAAAAAGAACCGCCCCCGGGCGGTTCTTTTCCTGTATTCTGTCATTCAGCCCCGCAGCGCGCCGTCGTACAGCGCGTTCCGGCTCAGGCCCGTGTCGTCCGCCACCCGGCGGGCGGCCTCCTTCAGCTTCATGCCCTCATCCCGCAGCTTCTGCACCAGGGCGATGCCCTCCTCCAGCGTCATGGCCGACGCCGGCCGTTCCCGGCCCGCCACCACCAGCACATACTCGCCCCGGGGCTCGTTGTCCCGGTAGTAAGAGGCCGCCTCCGCCAGCGTGGTGCGCACCGTCTCCTCGTGGAGCTTCGTCAGCTCCCGGCACAGGGCGGCCCGCCGGTCGCCCAGCACCTCCAGCATATCTGCCAGCGTCTGCCGCAGCCGGTGGGGCGCCTCGTGGAACACCATGGTCCGGGGCTCGCCGCTGATCTCCGCCAGCGCCGCGCGCCGCTCCCGCTTTCCGGCGGGCAGAAAGCCCTCGAAGGTGAACCGCCGCGTGTCCAGTCCGGACACCGCCAGCGCCGCAATAGCGGCGCAGCAGCCGGGGATGGCCTGCACCTCCACGCCGTTTTCACCGCACAGCGCCACCAGCTCCTGCCCCGGATCGCTGATGGCCGGCGTCCCCGCGTCCGTGACCAGGGCGCACACCTCGCCGCCCAGCAGCCGCTCCAGAATGGCCTGCCCCGCCGATGCCCGGTTGTGCTCGTGGTAGCTCACCAGCGGTTTTTTGATGTCAAAATGGTTCAGCAGCTTCACGCTGACCCGCGTGTCCTCCGCCGCGATAAAGTCGGCCTGGGCCAGCGTCTCCACCGCCCGGGGCGACAGGTCGCCCAAATTGCCGATGGGCGTGGCCACCAGGTATAGTCTTCCCGCCATGTCCGTCACTCCCTGTCTATGAAATAGCAGCGCCGCAGCGCCTCCGTCTCCGTGCCGTCCCCGTTTTGCAGCAGCAGGGGTGGGCGGATGTCCAGCCCCGTGCCGCCGTCCTTCCGGCAGCGCAGCAGCACCAGCCGGGGCGGCGTGTCTATGGTCTTCTGCACCGTTTGCAGCTCCTTGGGCTCTAATTTATACGAGCGCAGCAGGGCCATCAGCTCCGCCAGCCGCTCCGCCCGGTGTACCAGGCAGAACTGCCCGCCGCTCCGCAGCAGATACGCCGCCGCGCCGCACAGCTCCGCCAGCGTACACATCAGCTCCGACCGTGCCGTGCCCCGCTGCCCTGCTGCCGCCGCGCCGCTGCCGGCGGCGAAATAGGGCGGGTTGGACACCGCCATGTCGAAGCTGCCGGCAGGGGGCAGCTCCTCCCGCCGCCGCAGGTCGGCCCGCAGCACCCTGTGGCCCGTCAAACCGTTGGCGGCGAGGTTTTCCTCCGCCAGGGCACAGGCCGCCGGGTCGATGTCGATGTCCGTCACCCGGACGGACGGCTCACGCCCCAGCAGCAGTAGCCCCAAAAGGCCGATGCCCGCGCCCAGGTCGCACACCCGGTCGTTCCGCCTCGGCGCGGCAAAGCCGCCCAGCAGAAACGTGTCCGTGGAGGGCTTGAACGGCCCGTCGTCAAAGGCGAACGTCAGCCCGCCGGGCCACAGCCTGTCCCATTTTACCATACGGAGACCCTCCTCACAACCTTAAAAAAAGTGACCGGCAGAGCCGGTCACTTTCCTTGCCGTTTTCCTGATTACTCAGCGGGGCTGATAGCGCCGTTGGGGCAGGTGTCGCTGCAAGAACCGCAGTCCAGGCAGGCGTTGGCGTCGATGACGTAACGATCATCGCCCTGGGAGATAGCGCCCACGGGGCAAGCATCAGCGCAAGCGCCGCAGCTGACACAAGCAGAACCGATCTGATAAGCCATAGTAAGTACCTCCAATTAGAATGTAGCACCATTGTACCATGAAAATGAAAAAATGCAAGACTATTTTCTTTGAAAATACAGGATTTTAAGTTAAGGTATTCTAACCATCTTCCCATAAATCCACGTTTTTGGGAACTATTTCCCCGTGATGACCATATACACCAGCGCCGCCGCCTCCCGCGCCCAGTAGCCCGCCGTCAGATACCACGGGCTGGCGCAGCCCAAAGAGCAGGGCGTCAAACCGCTGCGCTCGGCCCATATAGCGGCCCGCAGCTGATGAAAGCTGTCCGATGCGATGGCCACCGTGGCGGGCAGCCCATTTTCGGCGATGACCTGGGCGGAGAAAGCCAAATTCTCCTCCGTGGAGGTGGACTTGTCCTCCAAATAGATGCGCGCCGGGTCGATGCCCATTTCCGCCAGCGTGTCCCGGATGCAGGCGGCCTCGGTGATAGGCTCGCTGTCGTTCTGCCCGCCGGAGGCCACGCACACCGCCTCCGGGTGCCGGGACAGATAGTCATAGGCGGCCTGTATGCGGCCTCGCAGCACCAGGCTGGGGTGGCCGTCCGGGAACACCTGGCAGCCCAGCACCACCACGGTGCAGGGCGTGCCGTCCGCGGGACGTTGGGCGGCGGTCTGGGCCATCTTCCCCAGCGTCACCAGCACCACCGTCAAACACACCGCCGCCAGCAGACACACCAGCCCGCGCAGCCATTTGGGCCGCAGCAGACGGCGGAAAAACTCCGGCCACAGCAGCACCGCCGCGGCCAGCAGCAGCACTGCCGCCGGCCACACCATGCCGAAGTGCAGGATGCCCGCCGCCAGCGGCAGCAGGAAGAACACCGCGCCCAGCAGGCATATCACCGCCGCGGCGCGGCGCAGAGCTTTGCCCATGTCAGCTCTCCTTGATGTGGCTGGCGATGCGCTGCATGATCATGTCCAGTGCCACCAGGTTGTGTCCGCCCTCCAGCACGATGATGTCGGCGAACTTCCGGGTGGGCTCAACGAACTGCTCATGCATGGGCTTCACCGTGGTCAGATACTGGTTCACCACCGACTCCAGCGAGCGTCCCCGCTCCTCCACGTCCCGCAGTGCGCGGCGCAGGATGCGCACGTCCGCGTCCGTCTCCACGAAGATCTTGATGTCCAGCAGATCCCGCAGCTCCTTGTTCTGGAAGATGAGAATGCCCTCCACGATCACCACCTTGGTGGGCTTGATCTCCACCGTGTCGTCGGTGCGGTTGTGGATGGCGTAGTCATACACCGGGCAGTGGATGGTCTCGCCCCGCTTCAGCGCCTTCAGATCCTCAATCATCAGCGCCGTGTCGAAGGCATCGGGATGGTCGTAGTTCTGTAAACACCGCTCCGCGAAGGGGCGATCCTGCCGCTTGTAATAGTTGTCGTGGTGTACCACGCTGATGTCGCTACCGAAGCGCTGGGCCAGGTGCTGGGTCAAGGTGGTCTTGCCGCTGCCCGTGCCGCCGGCAATACCGATGAAAATGGTCTGCATACGCGCCGCCTCCCTAAATTCTCTGTCCTGATTATAGAAAATCCGGCGGCAAAATGCAAGGGAATGGCGTCATGTCCTGTAAAAAAACCATGAATTTGAAAGAATTGGAGTTGACGTTGGCTTAGGAAACGAGTATTATGTGTATTATGTAAATTAACTGACACCTGACGGAGGGTTTACCATATGAGCCTGATCAAATGCCCCAAATGCGGAGAGATGTTCTCCGACAGCTATAAGACCTGTCCCTTCTGCGAGGAGGACGAGGCGTATTACGGCGGACGGGTGAAGAAGTCCCGTGGCCGCCGCACCCAGGAGGACCGCAAGCGCCGCGCCCCCAGCATTTTAGGCCCTGTGGTGGTCGTGGTGCTGGTGCTGCTGGCGGCGCTGGTGGTATGGCTCATCTTCGGCGACCAGATCAAGGAACTCATCACCGGCGAGAAGCCGCCCATCGAGGACGTGCAGCCCGGTCCCGACAACAGCACCATCGACAAGCCCGACGATCCCGTGGTCACGCCCACCATCTCCCTGAACCGCGCCATCCTGGCCCTGACCGTGGGCGACAAGGAGACGCTGAAGGTCAGCGGCACGGAGGCCGACGTATCCTGGGAGAGCAGTGACCCCGCCGTGGTCAGCGTGACCTCCGGCGGCGAGGTGACGGCCCTGGCCAATGGCACGGCGGTCATCACCGCCCGTGTGGGCGATGAAGCCGTAACGTGTACCGTCACCGTGGCGGATGAGGACAGCACCACAACGCCCGATCCCGATCCTGAACCCGAACCCGATCCTAAGCCTGATCCCAAGCCCAACACCACCAAGGTGGACGTGAGCAAGTGGGTCATCACCGCCACCTCCGAGTTCGGCTACACCGGCGAGCTGGCGGCCACCGGCGAAACGGGTATGTTTGAGATGAGCGCCAACAAGGGCGAGGTGTGGACACTGGCCATCAAGGGTGCAAGCGGCACGGTCAAGTGGGCGGTGGAGAGCAACAGCTCCGACCTCATCTCCCTGGAGGGCGACAAGCTGACCATCACCGGCAGCAGCGGCAGCGCCACCATCACCGGCACGGTGAACGGCGGCACGGTGAAGGCCGTCATCCGTCCCCGCTGACAGTCAACAAATGAACGCAAAGTCCCCGCGCCCACGGCGCGGGGACTTTCTGCGCGCCGAGGGCGGACACCTTGAAAAAACCGGCGATCTGTGCTATGATGCCCCAAAACAAAACCTGACGAAGCGAGGAAGACCATGACCACGAAAGACTATCAGACCCGCAGTCCCCTGCGGATATTCCTGTCCTATTTCAAGCCCCACCGGCGGCTGTTCGCCCTGGATATGACCTGCGCGTTCCTCATCGCGGTCATCGACCTGGCGTTCCCGCTGGTGTCCCGCCAGGCCATGTATACCTGGCTGCCGGAGAAGCGCTTCACCGTGTTCTTCACGGTGATGGCCGTCGTGGTGGCGGCCTATGTACTGCGCTCACTGCTGTATTTCGTGGTGGCCTACTGGGGACACACCTTCGGCATCCGGGTGGAGGCGGACATCCGCCGCGACCTGTACCACCACATGCAGGAGCTGGGCTTCGACTTCTACGACCAAAACCGCACCGGCCAGCTCATGAGCCGCCTGACCAGCGACCTGTTCGAGCTGACGGAGCTGGCCCACCACGGGCCGGAGGACCTGTTCATCTCCCTCGTCACCATCTTCGGCGCGCTGGCGGTGATGTTCGCCGTGCGGTGGGAGCTGGCGCTGGTGCTGCTGGTGCTGATGCCGGTGCTGCTGTGGGCGGCCATGCGCCGCCGCCGTCAGATGAGCGATGCGTCCCGCGCCGCCAAGCAGAAGACCGGCACCATCAACGCCGCCATCGAGTCCGGCCTGTCCGGCGTCCGTACCACCAAGGCGTTCGCCAACGAGGCGGAGCAGCAGCAGCGCTTCGACGAGGCCAACGAGGTGTTCAAGACCGCCAAGCGCGGCTTCCACAAGGAGATGGGCCGCTTCAACGCGGTGATGGAGTTCTTCACGGGCATCCTGCCGGTGGTGGTCATCGCCGTGGGCGGCTGGCTCATCATGCGGGGCGAGATGGACTACGTGGACCTCATCACCTTCTCCCTGTACGTCACCACCTTCGTCAGCCCCATCCGCAAGCTGGCCAACTTCGCCGAGATGTTCTCCAACGGCTTCGCCGGCCTGCACCGCTTCGTGGAGCTGATGCGTACCGAGCCCACCATTCAGGACGCGCCGGACGCGCAGGAGCTGACGGACGTGCGGGGCGACGTGGACGTGGAGGACGTGACGTTCGCCTACGGCGACAAGACGGACGTGCTGCACCATGTGACACTGCACATCCCTGCGGGGGAGACGGTGGCGCTGGTAGGCCCGTCCGGCGGCGGCAAGAGCACGCTGTGCCAGCTCCTGCCCCGTTTCTATGACGTGGACAGCGGCTCGATCTCCATCGACGGCCACGATGTGCGTCAGCTCACCCAAAGCTCCCTGCGCCGCAGCATCGGCATCGTGCAGCAGGACGTGTTCCTGTTCGCCGACACCATCCGGGAAAACATCCGCTATGGCCGTCCCGGAGCATCGGACGAGGAGGTGGAGCGCGCCGCCCGTCAGGCGGAGATCTACGACGACATCATGGCCATGCCCGACGGGTTCGACACCTATGTGGGTGAGCGGGGCGCGCTGCTGTCCGGCGGACAGAAGCAGCGTGTGTCCATCGCCCGTATCTTCCTGAAAAACCCGCCCATCCTGATTCTGGACGAGGCCACGTCGGCGCTGGACAGCGTGACGGAGGCCAGGATACAGGGCGCGTTCGACCGGCTGGCCAAGGGCCGCACCACCCTCATCATCGCCCACCGGCTGTCCACCATCCGCAGCGCCTCCCGCATCCTGGTCATCCGGGACGGGCGCATCGCCGAGGAGGGCAGTCACCGTGCGCTGCTGGCGCTGGACGGGGAGTACGCCCGTCTGTATCACACACAGAATGTGGGGGAGACGTATGGACAGGCGTGAGCTGCTGGATAAGACCGCCCGCTCCGAGGAGGAGCGGCTGCTGCTGAGCCGTGTGTGGGACAAGCGGGAGCAGTGCCGATTGCGGAATATCCCCACCGCCACGGCGTTCCTCTCGCCCCAGGAGCAGGCGGCGGCCACGCGGCTGCTCAACGCCCTGGGCGACCGGGATGGCTATGCCCTTTGGGGCGGCTACGAGGGCGCGGAGCGCCGGCGTCTGCTGTTCCTGCCGGACTGGATGGCCGAGCCGGACGATAGCGCCGTGGCGGCGCTGCGTGCGGTGTGCCGCAGCGGCGCGTCCCTGACCCACCGTGATTTTTTGGGCAGTTTGATGGCCTTGGGATTGACCCGGGAGAAGATAGGCGATATACTGGTGGAAAGCGGCGGCTGTCAGGTGCTGGTAGACCCGTTGTCCCTGGATTTTCTGACGCAGAGCTGGGACAGCGCGGGCCGCGAGAGGCTGACGGTCACGCCCCTGCCGCTGGAGGAGCTCACCGTTCCGCAGGCGGCGGTGAAGGAGGTGCGGGACACCGTGTCCTCCCTGCGGCTGGACAACGTGCTGGCCTCGGGCTTCGGCCTCAGCCGGGGCAAAGCGGCGGAGGCCGTGGAAAAGGGCGCGGTGCAGGTGAACTACACCGTGTGTCAGAAGCCGGATAAGCCGGTGTCGGCGGGGGACGTGATCACCTGCCGGGGACTTGGCAAGTGCGTGCTGGATACCGTGGGCAGCCCCACGAAGAAGAACAGATTGCCGGTGGTCATCCGGCGGTTCATATAGGGGAAAGGAAGATAGAAAATGGACGAGAAAAAGATAGCCCGCATCAACGAGCTGGCCCACAAGGCCAAGGCCGAGGGCCTGACGGCGGAGGAGACGGCGGAGCGGGACGCGCTGCGTCAGGAATACCTGAACGCGGTGATGGCCAACGCCCGCAGCGTGCTGGAGAACACCTACATCGTGGATGAAAAGGGCAACAAGCGCAAGCTGAAGGGAAAGGGAGAGCAGAACTGATGGCCTACCAACACGACGAAAACCAGGGCTTCCGCCCGGAGGGCGCGCCTCCGCCGCCTCCGCCCCGGAAAAGCGGCAGCGAAAAGAATAACAACGACCTGGGCTCGTGGATCTTCATCATCGTCATGCTCAGTGTGGCGTGGCCGGTGGGCCTGATCCTGCTGATCTCCAAGCTGTCCGACAGCTCGGGGCGGAAAAACCGCGCCCCGCGTCAGACCGCATCCCAGGCCGGGCCCAAGGTGCAGCAGACCGTGCAGCAGGTGACGAAAACGCCGGTCTATACCGACAAGAGCACCAAGACCATGAAAACCATCGGCATTATTTTGGCGGCGCTGGGCGGCGTTACGCTGTTGTCCGGCCTTGGAAGCAACATGGCGGCGCTGCTGGGCGGCGGAAGCCTGTGGACATTTTTGAGCGAGTTGTTCTATCCCGCTGGCATGTTGGCCAGCGGCGCGGCGCTGCTGCTGGGCAGCGGCGGCCTGAAGCGCCGCCAGCGGCGCTATGCCACTTATCTCCGCACGGCGGGGCAGAAGCCCGCCGTCCCCCTGGCCCACCTGGCCCGTGCGGCGGACGTGTCGGAAAAGCGGCTGGAGAAGGACCTGGATGCCATGCTGGAAAAGGGCCTGTGGGGCGAGAATGCCTATATCGACAAGGGCAACGGGATGCTGTTCCGCTCTCAGGAGGCGGCCAGCGCCTACTTCGCCGCGGCCAACGCCGCCAGGCAGCCCCAGGAAGCCCCTGCCCCGGCGGAGGGCTATGACGGTGTCCTCCATCAGATACGCGACCTGAACGACCGCATCGCCGACGAGGCGCTCAGCGCCAAGATCGACCGGCTGGAGCAGGTCTCCGGCAGCATTTTCAAGGCCATCGAGGACGACGAGGACAAGCGGGCCGCGGCGGGCAAGTTCCTGAACTACTACCTGCCCACCACGCTGAAGCTGCTGGAAAACTACGCCTCCTTCGAGGAGGCCGGTGTCAGCGGCGAGAATTTGAGTCAGGCCAAGGCCAAGATCGAAAAAACCATGGACAGCATCGTGGCGGGCTTCGAGCACCAGCTGGACGAGCTGTACCGCAGCGATGCCATGGACATCGACAGCGACATACGGGTCATGGAGACCATGCTGCGCCGGGATACCGCCAGCGTGGCGGACGATTTCGGCCTGGGCGGCGGCACGGCGGTGCAGCAGCAGGAGGAATAAGCAAAAGGGAAGCGCGGCGATCCGCGTTTCCCTTTCGCGCATTTGGCAGAAATTTTGCAACGTTTATTGACGGCGAAAAGGAAACGGGGTACAATGTTCGGTAACGATACCGAAAGGTCAGGACGGGCTGTTTCGCCGGTTTCGGCGGGGCACGTGTGATACAGTCGAGAGAGAAAAGGAGCGTGAGCCATGACGGAGCTGCTGACGCGCTGCGGCGCGTATACCTACTTCGGCGCGCACCCGGCGGAGACGGGCTATGTCTTCCGCGTGTGGGCGCCACACGCCCGTGCCGTGGCGCTGGCCGGAGACTTCAACGGCTGGCAGAGCGCCGCCATGACGCGGCTGGACGGCGGCGTGTGGGAGCTGACCCAGCCCGATGCCAAAATCTATGACGGCTATAAGTACGTCATCACCGGCGCGGACGGGCGCACGGTGTGGAAGGCCGACCCCTACGCCTTCCACGCGGCCACCCGCCCCGGCACGGACAGCAAGGTCTACGACATCGGCGGCTACGACTGGCATGATGCTGCGTGGCGGGAGAAATGCGCGGCCCAGCCGCCGGTAAACGGCCCGCTGCTGATCTACGAGGTACACCTGGGCTCGTGGCGGCGTCACGAGGACGGCACGTCCCTGAGCTACCGTGAGCTGGCCCGCCAGCTGCCCGCCTACGTCAAAAGCATGGGCTACAACTTCGTGGAGCTGCTGCCGGTAACGGAATATCCATTGGACGACAGCTGGGGCTACCAGTGTACCGGCTACTTCGCTCCCACCAGCCGCTACGGCACGCCCCATGACTTTATGGCCCTGGTGGACGCGCTGCACCGGGCGGGGCTGGGCGTGATCCTGGACTGGGTGCCTGCCCACTTCTGCAAGGACAGCCACGGCCTCATCGAGTTTGACGGCACGTGCCTCTACGAGTACGGCGACCCCCTGAAATGGGAGCACGCCGGCTGGGGCACGCGGGTGTTCGACTTCGGCAAGCGCGAGGTGCGGGACTTCCTCCTGTCCTCCGCCGCCTACTGGCTGCGGGAATACCACATCGACGGCCTCCGTGTGGACGCGGTGGCGTCCATGCTGTACCTGGACTACGACCGGCAGGGCGGCGCGTGGCGGCCCAACAAGAACGGCGGACGGGAGAATCTGGAGGCCATCGACTTCCTCCGTGAGCTGAACCAGACCGCCTTCGCCGTTGATCCCGCCGCGTTGATGGTGGCGGAGGAGTCCACCGCCTGGCCGCTGGTCACATACCCGCCGGAGGAGGGCGGCCTGGGCTTCAACCTGAAGTGGAACATGGGCTGGATGAACGACCTGTGCCACTACCTGAAGATGGATCCCTACTTCCGCCAGTACCACCACCGCGACGTGACCTTCTCCATGGTCTACGCCTTTTCCGAGAACTACGTGCTGCCGCTGTCCCACGACGAGGTGGTACACATGAAGGGCAGCCTTCGCGGCAAGATGCCCGGCGACGACTGGCGGCAGCTTGCCGGTGTCCGCGGCTTTTACGCCTATATGCTCTGCCACCCCGGCAAGAAGCTCCTGTTCATGGGCAGCGAGCTGCCCCAGTGGCACGAATGGGACTTCCGCGGCCAGCTTGACTGGTATCTGCTGGATGACCCGGCCTGCCGGGCCACCCACGAATGCCTGCGCCAGCTGAACCGTCTCTACCGCCGCAACCGCGCCCTGTGGGAGAACGACCGGGACTGGGACGGCTTCGAGTGGCTGGTGGCGGACGACAACCGCAATAACGTGCTGGTGTTCCTTCGGCGTGACAGAGCCGGCCACGAGCTGCTCTGCGCCGTGAACTTCGCCCCTGTGCCGTGGGAAAACTACCGCTTCGGCGTGCCGGACAAGGCCGCCTATCAGGTGCTGTTCAACACGGACGACGCCTGCTGGGGCGGCAGCGGCTGTGCCGCCCCATCGGGCACGGAGCTGACGGTGGAGGCCATCCCCTCCCACGGAAAGGGCCAGTCCCTGTCGCTGACCATCCCGCCCTTGGGCGCGGTGCTGCTGCGGGGCCACGGAAAGCGGAAACATAAACGAACAGGAGGTACGCAAGGATGAAAAAAGAGTGTGTGGCCATGCTGCTGGCCGGCGGCCAGGGCAGCCGTCTGTATGTGCTCACCGGCAATATGGCCAAGCCCGCCGTCCCCTTCGGCGGCAAGTTCCGCATCATCGACTTTCCCCTGTCCAACTGCACCAACTCCGGCATCGACACCG
>OLWU01000462.1_pt1 | contig 10814 bp, 9 predicted proteins | sample 1673351 | NCBI WGS metagenome assembly OLWU01 (sample SAMEA103958109, study PRJEB25191) | human gut metagenome | biome: human-associated habitat [ENVO:00009003]; feature: intestine environment [ENVO:2100002]; material: feces | place: Germany | collected 2013/2015
TTATCCCAGACCGTGAACAGAGAGAGCTGCGTGAACTGTCCAGATATAGAAAAAGTCTCGTAGGGGAGCGTGCCCGTGAAATTAACCGTCTTCAGAAAATGCTCGAAGGTGGCAACATCAAGTTGACCAGCGTGGTTTCAGAAGTCACTGGTTACAGCTCCAGACGATTGCTGGATCGACTGCTTCGCAATGATGAACCTATGACGGAAGATGTAATTTCCGGACTGGTTCATACAAGCCTGGCCGGTAAATCGAAAGAACTGGAAACTGCTCTGGATGGCCTGCTGTCTGAACTCCAGAAAGAGCTTCTGATCAAGGTATTGGATCACATCGACGATATGAGCAGACGTATCGCTGATTTGGATGACTTTTGCCGAAAGCAGATGAAAAAGTATGAAGATGCTCTTGACAAGCTGGATGAAATTCCAGGTATTGCACGCCGCACCGCTGAAACAATCCTCATTGAAACCGGATTAGATATGTCGAGGTTTCCCACTGCGAAGCATTTTGCTCGCTGGGCAGGACTGGCACCGGGAAATAATGAAAGCGCAGGCAAGAGAAGCAGCGGCAGAACAACGAAGGGAAATCCAACACTTAAGAGTACGCTGATACAAAGTGCGAAGGTGGCTGCTCGCAAAAAGGATTCATTTTTTAAAGCCCGGTATCAAAAGATTGCAGCAAAGCGAGGCGCCAACCGCGCTAGTGTGGCTGTAGCTCATTCAATGCTTATTGCAATCTATCATATTCTCAAGTCCGGTGAAAGGTTTAAAGATCTTGGAGAAGATTATTACAACCAATTCAATAGAGAAAAGAAGAAAAACTACTACTTGAAGAAATTGACAAAGCTGGGAGTGAATTTGAAAGAAGCCACACTTTCGATTTCGATTCAGACAGCCACATAGTTCTCATAAGTTTTCAATAGAGGATTATGAAGGGGGTGCTTTTTGCGCCATTTTTCACTCTCGAGAGGTTTTCATAGTAAGGGGCTGCTCCACTTCTTGAGGACTCCCAATCCCCAGCCACTCATCCCGAATCCCTGCTTTCAAACTTGTGGTGACGGCTTCGCCGCTATGTTAGATGATGGGATTTCCATATCGTCAGCCTTCCCCTCGAGGGGAAGGTGCCCCGAAGGGGCGGACAGGGCACAAGCGGTATGCAGAGAGAGGCGCTGAAGTCATCCAGTCACAAGCCGTCCCCCGACCCGCTTGAAATCCTCCCAGAATGTCGGGTACGATTTCCGGACGCTTTCCGCGCCTTCGACGGTCAGAGGCGCACTGCATTTGGCAGAGACGGCGGCAAGGGCCATGGCGATACGATGGTCGTTCCACGAGGAGACGGCGCCGCCGGTGAGGTGGTCCCGACCGCGGATCAAGAGGCCGTCGGGCTTTTCTTCGATGTCCGCGCCGAGCTTCGTGAGCTCGACAGCCATGGCATGGAGACGGTCACATTCTTTCAGGCGCACGCGAGAGGCATGAATGATCTCTGTCGTGCCTTCACTGACAACGGCAAGGGCGGCGAGCGCCGGCACGAGGTCAGGGCAGTCTTCGGCATCGATCACGGTCCCCCGTGTCTTCGATGGCTTGGCAACGATCCTGCCGTCCTTTTCGCGGATGTCTCCGCCCATCTTGCTAAGGATGGTAAGGATCGCTTTGTCCCCCTGCTTTGAGTCAGGGAAAAGTCCCTGCAACGTGATGCCCGCTCCCGTGAGGCCGCTGACTAGCCAGAATGCGGCCTGCGAGTAGTCCCCTTCCACGGCAAATGCGCCCGCCTTGTAGGACTGCCCGCCCGGGATCTCGTAAAGCTCGGGGCTTTTCTCATGGATGGTGATGCCATGACGGGCAAGCGTATCCAGCGTCATATCGACATAGCTCTTCGACTCCAGCGTGGTCGTGCTGATAAGTACGGAGTCATCCCCGGCAAGCGGCAGTGCAAAGAGGAGGCCGGTGAAAAACTGCGAGCTGACATCTCCGGGAAGCGCATAGCGCCCGCCGGGAAGCTGCCCTTTGACCGTGAGAGGAAGACCGTCCCGGTTGTCGAAGGAAATGCCCTTCTCATCAAAGATCCCGTAGTACGGTGTCAGCGGGCGCTCCGAAAGGCGGCCATGCCCCACATAGCGGATGACATTCCCTGAAATAAGACCGAGCGGGATGAGGAAACGCAGTGTCGAGCCGGACTCTCCTGCATCGGCTTCGAGCAGTCCTTCCTGCGGGGAAAGGCCGCCGGAAATATGGAAGGTGAGGCCGTCTTCGGCAGCCTCTTCTGTAAAATGCGCGCCCATCAGCGAAAGGATGCGGACGGTGGCTTCGATGTCCTGTGACGAGGTCACGCCGGAGAGCGTCGTTTTCCCCTTGGCAAGCGCAGCGGCGATCAGCTCGCGATGCGTCATGCTTTTCGAGGACGGCACGCGGAGCACGCCGGAAAGCGGCGCGGGGGTGATGGTGATATGCATAGTGGTACTGCTACTAAAAGCATAGACAAAAGTGTATATGTCTTAGAAAAATTCCTTGTTCATCGTGCTCGCTCTCGCCGTCCCAAAGGGGGCAAGCTACTAGCGTTTGTGCAGCACTCCAAAGGCGTAAATTCCCGACTAGCCATCGGTACATATATCGGAACTTTTGTTATTAAGCTATCCGATATTCTTTAGCATCCCGCAAATTAAGCGAAGCATTGTAATCTCTATCCGCTGTATAACCACATTTTGGACAAACATACACTCTGTCTTTGAGTTTCAAACCTTTATGTATCTGTCCGCAAGAATGGCAGGACTTGGAGCTTGGATAGAATCTGTCAACTACCCGAAGTTCGATCCCTATTATTTCTGCTTTGCGTTTTAGCTTGGCTAACAGATGATTGAATCTCTGTGCCGCTATAGCTTTTGCTAAATGCCGATTCTTCATCATACCTTTAACATTCAAATCTTCCACCGTAATGAAGCGTGGTTTTTGCTTCACTATTTCGTGAACCGTTTTGTTTTCATAATCCTCTCGGATTTTTGTTATACGCTGATGAAGCATCTGTACCTTTAACTTTTGTTTTTCTATGTTTGCAGAGGCAGCAGCAGTCTTACCACCTTTCTTTTTTATAAACTCATATTTACGGCTAAGGCACCTCTGCTCTCTCCGAAGCCGTCTCTCCAGTCGTTTGACCTTTGAACTCTTATTGATATTCTTGAAAACTTTGCCATCACTGACAATAGCAAGGTCTTTCACGCCTAAATCTATGCCTACACCATCCGTCACCGGATGATACGATGCTTCCAAATCCTTGTTATACTTGGATTTTTCGTCAATATCCACCACAACGGAGACATAAAACCGTCCAGCCACATAAGATACTGTACCATTGGTGACTTTAGTACCCACAGGCAAATAGCCAAACTCTTTAAGTCTGACTTGTTTTAGCGTAGGTATCATTAGTTTATGTCGCCATATCATCCAGTCGCCGTTATTATTCTTGGGAAAATACAGCTTTACGTCCTGATTCGCTTTCTTTTTGAAATTCGGAAACCCAGACATACCAGAGAAGAACCGCCGAAATGCCTGTTCAGCGTTTACTAAGGCTTTCTTACGTGCCTTAGAGCCGCACTGGTCAATCCATGGCAGTTCCTTTTTCAGCTTATGATTAACATACTTGTCAAAATCGTTGGCAGTAACAAAACGTTTCTGTTTTTCGTCAAGCATGCCACGCTGATACATCTTATACAGACGGCGATTGCAGGCGATATATTGGTTATACAGAAATCTTGCCACGCCGATAGAACGAATGATTTTGGTTTTCTGTCCTTCAGTGGGGGCTATCTCCGTTTTGAACGCCTTGAACAATAGTCTCATCCCCCTCAATCTGTTTTTTGTATTTTCGCAAGTATTTTCTCCCTGTCCCAGCATTAAAGTGTCTTGACTGTGACATTGAGAAGCTCTGCAAATTCTTTAGGCTTGTAATTAGTAATATTTGATGTGTTCATGGCTTTAACCTCCATAGACACATTGTATCGCCAATATACATATTTATCCATAAAATCAGTTACTTGATATCTCCTCCTTGGGAAAAGGGTTCAGCGTGACGGCGGCTTCGCCGCGTATATGGGTGATGCCGGAAAGCAGCATTCAAGTCACTCGTCGCCGGACGCTTACTGCCCATCCCTGCTTTCAAACTTCAGGGCTATTCCGTCACGATCCAGTCAGCGAGAGCGTCTGTCGGGACTTTCACAAGCTCTGCCCGGCCGATGCTTCTCATGACGACCAGCGTGATCTCCTTGCCGCGGCGCTTCTTATCGTGCAGCGCATGCGGAATGAGCTCCTCCGCCGGGACGCCGATGGCGGTCGGAAGCGCGAGCTTCTTCAGGACAGCGCGCAGGCGGTCGGTGCATCCGCGCTCTGTATAGCCGAGCTTCTCACTCTGCGCGGAGAGGAGACTCATGCCGATCGCGACGCCTTCGCCGTGGGTGTAGGTGCTGTAACGGAAGTAACGCTCGATGGCATGACCGATGGTATGACCGAAGTTCAGCATCTGCCGGCTGCCATTGTCGTACTGATCTTCTTCTACGAATTTCGTCTTCTGTAGGACGCTCCGCAGGATGATCTCCTCGATATTCTTCTCCAGATCCTCCTTTGTCTCGATGGACTCAAAGAGCTCGAAAAGCTCACGGTCACCGATGCATCCGTACTTCACCGCTTCGGCCAGGCCATCATGCACGTAGCGGGTCGGCAGGGTGGAGAGCAGGTCCGGATCGATGAAGACGCCCTTGGGCTGATAAAAAGCGCCCGCCAGATTCTTCCCGCTTCGAAGGTCGACAGCGACCTTGCCGCCGACAGAGCTGTCGATCTGCGCCAGAATGGTGGTCGGGATCTGGAAGAAATCAATGCCTCTCATGTAGGAGGCAGCGGCAAATCCCCCGAGATCCCCCGGAACGCCGCCGGAGAGTGTCACGAGCGCATCACTTCTTGACATATCAAAGCCGGCAAGCGCCTCCAGCACGTCACCGAAGACACGAAGATTCTTGCTGGCTTCCCCTGCCGGTATGGCGATCACCTTCACGTCAAAGCCGGCGCCCTTTAGGATCTCTCTGATCCTTTCTCCATAGATGCGGCGCACATGATCATCCGTCACGACGGCGATCTTCTCCGCCTTCGTCAGCTGCCTCAGCTTTTCGCCGACGCTCGAAAGAAGGCCGCGCCCGATCTCGATCCGATACGAATCACTTCCCAGATCAACCTTCACTGTCTTCATGCATGAGTTCCCTCCTTCGTCTGCCTGCCTCATTCAGAAAAGCCTCCATTCCCTCGCTGTCCTCTCTCTCGATCGCATCCCTGAGCACCTGCAGCTTCTCGCTGAAGCGGTCGATCTCATCCAGCAGCTTCTCGCGGTTCGACAGGAAAAGCGATGTCCACAGACGACCGTTGATATCCGCCACGCGCGTCTCATCACGGAAAGAGCCGCCCATGAAATACTTCGTCTCTTTATTATAGGACTTGCTTTGGATGAGCGCCGTCGCGATGACATGCGTGAGGTCGCTCGTGTAAGCGATCGCACGGTCATGCGCATCGGCTGTCACCTTCGGCACATGCCGGCAGCCGAGAGCGCGCGCCATCTCCTCGATGAGCGTGATATGCGAGGCGCTGTTTCCCGCCTGCGGGATGATGACGTAGTTCGCGCCGAGGAAAATCTCTGCGTCCGACTGCGAGAGTCCCGCCCCTTCATGTCCGCACATCGGATGTCCGCTGATGAAATCCATCCCTTTAGGGAGCTTTGCCTGAATTTTTTCGGCGAAATCATTCTTCACGCCGGCGATGTCTGTCAGCACGGCATCCTTTTTCAGAAGTCCGATCTTCTTTTCAATGAATGCCATCGTCCCCTTTTCCGGTGTGCAGAAAATGACGATGTCTGCGTCTTTCAGATCCTCTTCGGAGATCGAATCCACGATCCCCATCCGAAGTGCTTCCTGCGCGACACTTGCCGTGCGATTGATCCCGATGACGCGGCTGCCAATGGCCTTGAAGCGTTTGGCAAAGGAGCCGCCCATCAGTCCAAGGCCGATGACGGCGATCGTAAAGTGGCTAAAGTCGTGATTGCTGTCCATGTATGTGCTCTTTTCTGTTGAAATCGTGTTGCTATGGTCATTGTAATATATGAGAGGGAGAGGGTTCAAGGGTTGGAGTTAGCCCATAGGGCGTGCTGTCCCTTGATTATTTGTGAAAGAGGGGGAGCAGGTTCAAAAAGGTTCATCAGGTTCAAAGGGGGAAGGTGGCGGCTTCGCCGAGATCCTTCGGCTCAGGTCGCAGCTGTTCTGGCATTCGTTATCTCACATACGACGTTTCTCGCCGCTCAGGATGACGAAACGGGGCGATGCCCGAAAGCCGGAGGATAGAAGTCAGAGGGCTGATGTCTGACTCCAGATATCCGATGTCTCCTAGCCACCAGCGGCCAGTCCCCGTCATTTTCCCTCCATCATCTTCCGGATCCGTTCGCGGCGTCTCTTCGCCGCTTCTTCGTCGACGATGATGAGATGGCCGGTGTCAGTGACGATCTCTTTGCGGTTCATGACAGCGGGCTTGACTGGCGCGGTGCTTTTGTAGTCGAAGCCGCCGGCGAGGTGACAGCTGGCGCAGTCCCTGCCGCGCGCGCCGCGCAGCATGCGGTAGAGGCAGTAGAGAAACCAGCCGCCGATGGCAAGGCCGATGAGAAGGGTGAGGATGGTGTTCATAAAAGTCCTTTCGTGAGAGTTAGAAATGAGAAATAAAGGTGGCGGCGCGAAGCGCCGATTTTTTATATGGCGATGCCTGAAGTTTTGTGTGGATAACGCTGCTTTCGTAGGGGCAGCCTCCTTGCGGGGAAGGTGCCTCGAAGGGGCGGATAGGGTACAGGCGGTATAAATCGGAGGAGGAAAGGGGGGCGTGGTACATGTGGGAAAAGTGAGAGTGTCTGATTGCTACTGACGCGATACTTTCTTGCGAATGGCAGGTTTCTCGTTTTGGGTTTTCTGATAGCATCCTCGCTTCACCGTGAACGGAAAAGATTTCTCGACTTCGCTCGAAATGACGTTACGAGAGAGTCGCTAGTTCTTAGTCGCCAGTCACCAGTCACAAGTCACTAGTCACTCTCCCCCATGCCGTTTCGCTCTTTCCCCGGCGAGCGCGGCGAGAAGATTCGGCGGGGTGTCGCTCTGCCATACCCAGTCCGGGCGGAGGGCGGCGGCGCGTTCCTTGGCGGCTTTGAGGTCGTAGTAGACCTGCCATTTCGCATCGACCAGTGCGCGGCCGCTCTGGCGGAGAAGGTAAGCGGGATGGAAGGTCGGCATGACGGGGATGCCATGGAAATCAATCCAGTGACCGCGGGAGCGGATGATGCCGGCTTCGCGGCCCAGGAAGAAGCGGAGCGCGACTTTGCCAAGACCGATGATGACGGCAGGGCGTGCGAGTGCGATCTCCTGCAAAAGCCAGATGCTTCCGCAGAAATGCCCTTCGTCCATGGTGGGGGTGCGGTTGCCGCGCGGACGGCATTTTACGATGTTTGTCACGTAGACATGGTCGCGGGTGATGCCGACGGAGGCGAGCGCCTTGTCCAGCAGCTGCCCGGAGGGGCCGATCAGAGGGCCGCCGTAGTCATCCTCGACACCCCCGGGGCCTTCGCCGACGATCATGAGCGGGGCATCCGCAGGGCCGGTGGAGAGCACGGGGCCAAGACCGCCTTCGCGGCGAAGCGGGCAGCGGCTGCAGGAGGTGATGGATTCCTTCAGCGCTTCGTGCGTGGCAAAGCCGGTGGGGCGCTCCATTTCCTGCCTGCGGCGGACGATATATTCTTCCGGGTCTTCGTGTCCGAATAGATCCATAAGCGATGCCTCCTTAGAGGAAATCAATAAAGGGTTCAGGGTTCAGGGTTGCGGTGGCGGCTTCGCCGCAAATATATATAGGGCGATGCCCGAAAGTAGTATTCAAGCCACTAGTCACAAGTCACAAGTCACTAGTCACTAGTCACTCGCGGCTCCTAATCCCTAGCCACTAGTCCCTAGCTACTAGAATCCAGTCACCAGTCACTGTTTAGGCATGTCTTTCGATAGTCAGAAGGTATTTGCATACATTTGTATTTCTCTATATCATAGAGCCAATGGCCGGTCTTGGCAAGAGGCGGCGCGCTTGCAGGACAGGTTGTCAGGAATGATATAATAAGAAATATATGTAGCAGGCCATCCGGCGGCTTCGGGGCGCAGAGATGATTTTCCTCCCCCCTCGATCGCTACCCTTCGCCTGCTGGGTAAGAGGTATATATGAAAAAAATAGATATGACGCATGGACCGATCGGAAGGAAAACGATCCGTTTTGCGCTGCTCCTGGCACTGACGGGCATGCTGCAGCAGGTGTTCAATACCATCGACACCATCATCATGGGGCAGTTTGTCGGGAAGGAAGCGATGGCGGCTGTCGGGAGCAATACGCCCATCATCGGCTTCATCGTGACATTTTTCATCGGTATTTCGATCGGGGCGAATGTCGTGATCTCCCAAATGACAGGGAAGGGAGATCGGGAGGGGGTCCATCGGGCGGTCTTTTCGACGCTTGCCTTCGCGCTTGCCGCAGGGATCGTGATGACCTGTCTGAGCGAAGCTGTCGCGGAGCCGCTGCTCTCGCTGCTGCAGGTGCCGGATGCGCTCATGCCGCTCTCTGCCGAGTATCTGCGCATTTTTTTCCTGGCACTGCCGGGGATCCTGGTCTATAATTTTGCGTCTGCCATCTTCCGAAGTCAGGGAGATACGAAGACGCCCCTCTTCTGTCTGGCGGTGGCAGGGGTCATCAAGGTCATCATCAGCTACACGCTGGTGGCGTTTTTTCATCAGGGCGTGGCAGCGGTGGCGATCTCTACGACATGTGCGACGCTTCTTTCTTCCGTCATGCTGGTGACGATCCTGCTTTGCAGCACGCATGTGATTCATCTGGATCTCAAAGCATCGCTCTTGGATCTGTATATTTTGCGGGAAATCCTTCGCATCGGCACACCGGCCGGGGTGCAGGCGGCGGTCTTCTGTCTGTCGAACATCGTGATCCAGTCGGCGATCAACAGCCTTGGCGCGGATGTCATGGCGGCAATGGCGGCGGCGTTCAATCTGGATATTCTTTGCTATATCTTTGTCAATGCGTTCGGGCAGGCATGTACGACATTCGTCGGGCAGAACTACGGGGCCGGCGACATGGCGCGCTGCCGCCGCGTCGGGGTCATCACCACCGTGCAGAATCTGGTCGTCTGCGTCATCATCGGAGCGCCCTTCCTATATTTTTCGCCATCACTGCTTGCGCTTTTTACCAGCGATGTGATGGTCATCAGCTATGGCGTCACCCGCATGGGCTATATCATTCTGGCGGAGCCTTTGAATCTGGCCATCGAAATGATCTCCGCCTATCTCCGCGGCTTTGGCAATTCACTTTCTCCGGCGCTCATCACGATCGTCGGGATCTGCGGCTTCCGTATCCTGTACATGTGGGCCGTATTTCCTGCCATTCCCAGCTTTGACTGCCTTATGACGGTGTATCCGCTGAGCTGGTTCGTCACGGCTGTCGGACTTTCTGTCTTGCTTTTCAAGACGCGAAAGAAGTATATTTTGGGGTGACTGGATTCTAGTAGCTAGGGACTAGTGGCTGGTGGCTAGTGACTAGTGACTTAAATGCCACCTTCGGGCATCGTCCCATATATACTCGCGGCGCTTCCATATTTTTATGTGCCGCACCACCACTCCTAACTCCTCACTAGAGAGCGCGCGAGGCTTTCACCCACAATCAAAGGGCAGCACGTCCCACGGGCTAACCATGAACCCTGAACCTTAAACCCTAATAAAGGAGACTCTCCTATGATCCATGAAAGCATTCTTTTCAAGCAGAAAACGCTTGAAGCACATTTGAAAACACTTGGCTCGGCCGCCGTCGCTTTTTCCGGCGGTGTGGACTCGACCTTTCTTCTTCATGAGGCCTGCAAGGTGCTCGGCGATAAGGCTGTCGCAGTGACGATGAAGCTAAATTCCGTTCCCGCGCGTGAGATCGAAGAGGCGAAGGATTTCTGCACGTCCCGCGGCATCCGGCAGGTGATCGTGGAAAGGGATCAGTTCGCTGCGCCGGGCTTTGCTGACAATCCGAAGGATCGCTGCTACTGGTGCAAGACCTATCTCTTCTCGTCTCTGGGCGAGCTGGCGAAGGAGCATCAGATCGCTTATATCATCGACGGGACAAATTTCAGTGATACGAAGGGCTATCGTCCCGGGCTGAAAGCGCTTGCCGAGCTGGGCGTCGTGAGCCCTTTGAAGGAGGCGGGGCTCACGAAGGAGGAGATCCGCATCCTGTCGGAGAAGGAAGGACTTCCCACATGGAATAAGCCATCCTTTGCGTGCCTGGCGACCCGTTTCCCCTATGGCACGAGGATCACGGAGGAGAAGCTCCGCGCGGTTGAAGCGGCTGAGCAGCTGCTTTTCGATCTGGGCTTTTTGCAGTTTCGCGTGCGCTGCCATGGAGATATCGCCCGTATCGAGGTGCTCCCCGCGCAGCTCCCAAAGCTCGTGGAAAATCGTGAGGCAGTCATCGCGCGCTTTCATGCACTGGGCTTTCGCTTCGTGACGATGGACCTGGAAGGGTTCCGCTCGGGGTCGATGGATGGGAAATAGGGACTGGTGGCTAGTGACTAGTGACTAGGGATTAGGAGCCTCGAGTAACTAGTGACTGGTGACTTGAATATTACTTTCGGGCATCGCCACTATTTATACTCCGTGGCGCTTCCATATTTTTATGCGCCGCACTACCATTTCGCGTTTCTCATTTCTAATTTCTCATTCAAGCGAAACT
>OLWU01000463.1_pt1 | contig 10813 bp, 9 predicted proteins | sample 1673351 | NCBI WGS metagenome assembly OLWU01 (sample SAMEA103958109, study PRJEB25191) | human gut metagenome | biome: human-associated habitat [ENVO:00009003]; feature: intestine environment [ENVO:2100002]; material: feces | place: Germany | collected 2013/2015
TAGATCTTTTTTTGAAGAAGGAGTGTGCCGGTGGCACATGACTGATGAGAAAAGAAATCTAGACCGAAAAGATTCCTTAAGATGATGCAGGTTATTTTTTGAATGTTACGAAATCCAGAGGAAGCCCCAATAGAACCAATCCAGCACAGATACCATATACAGTACCGTCTTCATCAAGACCTCCACCTACGGCAGAACCGACAAGCCATCCTAAAGCGAATCCAGCACCAACATTAAGGTTAATGTTGACGGTCAATAAGGTCGTCGGTTAATGACTTGCCGCTTTAGGCAGTCAACTGGGTATGGCTTGCCCTTTTAAGACAAAGGATCGTCTTTTTCAAAATGGCGGCATACGATTATGCCTTTATGCCAGTGTGGAACTGATTCGTATGCCAGCTAAGGTTTCCAGAGCCATAGGTGGCATATTCATTAGTGTTGCACTGCGTCAGGAGCGATGTTTGTATGCCGCCATATTCATAAAACGAGTGGTATTGATAATGGTGCATATCCGAAAGATAACATAACTACGCATTATGCTGAAGTCACACCGTTTGCAGGTAATATGAAGTTTTATCAAACTATTGACGAATATAACGAATATAATAGAGGCAACAATTTGTTTAACCAACTAAAACTACTATCTTTATGGCTATTAATGGACAGAATTTATTGTCAAGTGCACTGGACTTGCCCAAGAGTATGTGGAAGCGCTTGCGCAACAAAAGAAGTAATATGACAAGCAAGGATTACAGGGATTTCGCTGTGGAGCAGATGGGGCTGCTTGAGGGGATTTGCACGAAGCCGATGATGGGAGAGTTTCTGCTGTACTGGCAGGGGAAATATTTCGGAGGAATCTACGACAATAGGGTTCTGGTCAAGAAGACCAAGACCAACGAGAGATTCGGGATGCCGGAGGCGATTCCTTACGAGGGGGCCAAGGCGATGTATCAAGTCAACATCGACAACCGGGAGGAAGTGGCGGAGGTCATCAAGGCTACCTGCGAGGGACTGAAATAGACCGCTGCACAAAAATTGCTGACGGAAAGTTTAACGATTATATTATTAACGAATATTCAGGAATATGTTGGAGATAGGTACAAAGGCACCGGAGTTCGTTGGTGTGGATGAGAATGGCAACGAGGTAAGTCTCAATGATTTCAAGGGAAAGAAGCTTGTGCTTTACTTCTACCCGAAGGACAGCACTCCGGGATGCACGGCGGAGGCTTGCGACCTGCGGGACAACTACCATCGGTATCTTGCGCTTGGGTATCAGGTGCTTGGAGTCAGCAAGGACTCACAGGCCTCGCACCGGAAATTCATAGAGAAATATTCTCTGCCGTTTCATCTGGTGAGCGATCCGGAATGCGCCATTCTGAAGGCTTACGAGGCTTGGGGGCTCAAGAAGCTCTACGGAAAGGAGTCATACGGGACATTGAGGACTACCTATGTGATCGATGAGGACGGAATCATCATCGATGCCATCGGAAAAGTCAACACCAAGGATCATACTGCGCAGATTCTCGGTTCGGAGAAATAGCCTACATCACCTCGACGCCGGCAAAGGAGCATTCGGCGATGATGAGGATGGTGTGGGAGCCTGACTGCTGACGGAGGCGGTCGGCGGTCTTGTTGTTCACGCCACCGAAGGCGGAATTGGAACGGACATCCACATTGACATCTTTCGGGACATATATTCCCACACCTGCAAAACTTGCCTTCACCCGAACCTCCACATCTTCATTGAATATGGCGTTGCGGAGATCCAAGCGGACTGAGCCGAAAGAGGCTTCTATGTCCGCCCCGTCAAACTCCTCAGCCTCGACACGATGATTCTGCTCGCCAAAAGCCGATGAGATCTTCAGGATATTCCTTCCATCGCGGGAGATGATCGAGCAACCTCCTCTGGAGTCGTGGCAGTTCCAACTCTCCGGACGGCCGCTCTTGGAAAAAATCAACATAATGCCGAAAGCGATGAATATGATCGCGAGGCACAGTTTCCAGAACACCGACCAGTCAATATAGCCTTGCGCTTGAAGCAGCAGTATCGCTCCGAGGGCTATGCCGCTGAAAGATCCCCAGTTAGGATGGGCGATCAGGTGTGCGGTGCAAGGCAGAATAATAAGGAGTGTCCACCAGCCACGGAAGAATATGTCGAAGCCGATCACTCCGGTGACATTCAGAATCCACAGCACGCCTATCGCGGCTATGGAGAATCCCAAAAACTGTTTCGCTAACTTTTTCATACATTAAAATTAGAAGCTGTTTTGAATTGTTTGTTTGAAGGTTTGAGAGTGAAAAACTTCAGTTTCGACCGCTTCTTCCAAGGAAGATAGCGGTGCTATCTGACTGAAGAAGCGGGAAGAAAATGAAGATTTTTCACCTCAAAGAACATTTCAAACAATTCAAAACAGCTTCTTAATAATTCTTATCTGAATCACAGTGGCAAAGGTACTACGGAAAACTCTTGTGGCCATGGGTGTGACAAGGACAAAAGGCACACAGTAATTATCTAATGTTCAAGAACATAACAGTCAAGACTATGGACAATGAGGTACTTCGACAAGCTCAGTGAGCGGATAAGAATATATTTTTGTTACTTGAAAGATGAATATTCCGTTACCTTCGTTCAGATAATTCCTTACGAAACGCTTTCAGCACGATGTGACCTGGAAACACTTGCGTTTGGTCTTCGGCTGAAAAACTCGTACTTGGAGTGAGGACTTTTTCAGGCGAAACCTCATCTCGGCTATCTCAGAGGCATTTGATCGTGAAGGAGTTCTGTAAAAATCAGTGGTGACAAGCAAATCCAGTTAGTTCTGAGTCCAGCAGTCACTCGCCAAACAATCAGAACGTGGCGATGAACTCGTCGATGGAGGTGCCTTCCGGGAGGGCGGAGACGACACGGGCCTTGAGACGCTGTTTGCCCTTCGTGACGGAGGTCGGGGATATTCCCATCATGGCAGCCATCTGCTTGCCGGAGAAACCGAAGCGGAGCAGGACGGCGATGCGCAGCTCCGCGGCGGTAAGCCCCGGAAAAGAAGACTTGAGTCTCTCCGTGAAACGGTTGCATACATCATCCAGAATCTTCTCCAGTCTTCCCCACTCGGCATCGGACAGATAGCGCGGGTTCTGCTGGAGCGACATCACCAGCTTGTCCTTGAACATCAGCACCGAACGCAACTCGCTGCGCTCCGACTCGCTCTCGTGAAGCAATGTCTTGCTCTCCCCTATCTCGCTGTCTTTCCGCTCGATGGCCTCATCACGGTTCCTCAGACGTCTCCTGAACATACGTACGATCAAGTACAACGCCACAATCAGGGACAACACCGCAGCCACAGCAGTGCCTAAAATACGGCTTCTCGACGAACGGATGTCCGCCTTCCCGGCCTCTACACTGTTCTCGATGATCCTGTCGTTCTGCTGAGACGCTTCCAACTGGCTCTTGATCTCATTATGGATGGTCAGATACTTGACTGCATTCTCTTTATCATCAAGCAGGTCACGATAGACAATGTAAGAAAGCTGTGAACCTGAAAGCTTCGCTATCAGATCCGAAGCCTCCATCTCCTTTGCGGCATAGAACAAAGCCGAATCAGGAATATTCATTTTACGGAAAGCATCCGCAAGGACAGCGTAACGCACACGGGCCTTTCTTTTTCCTTCCCTGAAAAGCCTTTCCTGCGCGCGGACAGCGGTCGAGGCGCATTCCAAAGCCTTATCGAATTGACCGTTACGGCTGTAGCACGCTCCGAGATTGTAAAGAGCACGGGCATAGTCATTATCATCTCCCTTGGAGATCTCCGCCGCGCGGTCGGCATATTCAATGGCCTCCGAATAGTCCTTGTTCTCGTCTCCAAGGAACAACGCACGGTGCGACAGATTGATCAGAGCCGTCACCTGAAACGCCAGCGAACCCGCCTTCTCAGCCTCCTCCAGACCTTTCTCCAGATAAGGCAAAGACGCGTCATACCACTTGCGGTCATTAAGCACGACAGCGTAGCGCAGGTTGATCATCGCCGCAAGCATATGATTGCCAGAGCCTTTAACCTCTTTTGTGGCGAGAAGCAGATCATTGGCCCAATCCGCCTGGTTCCCCGATTTGTTGTCCTCGCGGACGACCGCCCTAAGATAATACGCCTGCGCCTTCCGGTCACGGTTGCCGTATTTCAGGAAATAATCAACCCCGACATTCATCATCCCCTCGTCAATCCCTGGCTTGTAGGCGTTGTACTCCGCGAACGTCTTCAACAGACAGTAGGACGCATAGAGATAGCGGCCGGAGGACTCCGAATATGAAGCGGAATCCAGAATGATCAAAGAACTGTCAGGGCGGGAGTCCAATAGACTCTCAGCCCGACTTAAATCCTCAGGGAGTCTGGCTCCACGGCCGCACGAAGAGGCCACACAAGCACAGACAATGAATATAATCGCAGGAAACTTTCTCACCATAACTTTTCACAAGCATGTGGTCATCCGCTGGTTAGTCCAATCGGCGTTTGCCTGAACACAAAGTTAAGAATTTTGCGGGAATATTCCTATTTCCCGCCAAGGCCCTTGACGCCGCCGATTCGGGAGGCTTCGTCGATGCTGCCGACTTTGCGGGCGCGGGTCTGCCGGGCTTTGCCGAAGCGCCAGGTAAGGCCGATGTGAGCGACCTGGGAGTAATATTTCTGACCTATGAACGAGCTGTTCACATCACCGAGCACGGTGCTGGAGCGGAAGCCAAGGCAATCAAGGTTGGTGCAGGAACTGCGGAGGACATCGTCCAGATTGAGCGTGAGGACAAGACGGTTGTCAAGCATCGTCTTCTTCACTCCGATATTCATAGAATAGAGATCGTGCAGTTTGAAGTAGCCGTATGCCATCGGCGAGCGGTAGAAGCCGTCCAGCTGCACCTTCCAGTCTTTCGGGAGGATGAATGTGAAGCAGGTGTAGCAGGAAAGGGTGAATGAATCGTTGCTTTCCCGGTCGGCTGTCTTGGCGGATGAATATAGTCCGGTGGTGCTGAATGTCCAGGCAAGCCACTTGGCCAGAGGCAGTTCCGTCACATTGAAAGTCAGCGCGGTCATATTCTGTCTGCCGTAGTTGGTCCAGATCAGAAGCTGGTCGCCGTTCTCCTTGAGCTCAGGAAGCTGCGAGAACATTCCGCCGGTGTGACTGAACGACGCGGCGAGCGAGAAGTGCTGGCCGAATCCGGCGCTGAGCGAAGCCTTGTCTGAATATGCAGGGCGCAGATCCGGGTCGCCGACATTGTAGGTGTGCGCATCGATGTAGTTCTCAACCGGGTTCAGGGCCATATAGTCAGGGCGTTGGATTCTCCTTGTGTAGGAAAGCGCGAACCTAAGGCTGGCGGACGGATTGAATCCCACGAACGCTGTCGGGAACAGGTCAAAGTAGCTGCGACGGCTCTCGTCCCCGGCCGAGATCCAATCCCCGAACGAGTTGGTATATTCACCCCTCAATCCGGCCTTGGCGGTCCATTTCGGGCCGAACTGTGCGGCAAGGGAGAGGTAGGCGGCGCCGATGTTCTCACGGTACTTGAAACGGGTCTCGGCATCACTGGCTGAAGGGCCGGTCTCGGTCCTCAGGGTCGTGTTGTCAGTCTTGGAAAGAGCCCACTTCGCTCCGGCCTCCAACCTTGCGAAGTTGAACACTGTCCCCTCATAGTCAGCTTTCGCGGACCAGATGTTCACCTTGTTGTCGGAGTCGATGTACCTTGTGGAAGGGATCCACTCCGAAGCGCCCATATTCCTCGTGACGGTCTTCTGGTCGTTTCCTGTCCAGTCGGCATTGTGGTAATAGTCCATATTGACGGTGATCTCGGAATTGGTCGCCTCGTTGAATATGTGGGTGAAGTTCAGATTGCCGTTGGTCTGGCGGCTCTTGTCCTCGTTCCACGTCGCGGACTCGGCACGCTCAAGTTCCTTGTCACCAAGCGTCTGCGTGGTGACATTGTGGTCTCTGTCGGACTTCATTATGTTGCGGGAGCTCGGCATATTCACGATGAATCCCAAGGTGTTTTTCTTGTCGATGAACCAGTCGTTGCCGAAACGCACCTGCCAATTGCGGTACCTGTCCTTCTGGAGGGACCGGGCAAGAATCCGGAACGGAACCCCGTCCTGCGTCAGTTTGTTGTCGATGTTCATATCTATGTCCATATCATAGATTCCCTGATAGGCAGAGACGAATGTGTTGGTCTTCGCGGTCCTGTAGCTTAGGCTTCCGTTGACGTTCTCCCTCATAAGGAAGCGGCCGGTCTCTCCGAAGTACATTCCTCCGTCATCGGTTCCGATCTCGCCGTTGAGCCCGGACAAGGCTCTGAGTGTCCTCGGACATATTCAAAGGCTCGATCTCATTCAGTCCGGTAACGACATTCACATTTTTGTAACTATCCTTGTAACCGATAAGCGAAGCCTTTATAATATATTCACCGGGCGCGGCCTGAAGGGAATACGCTCCCTTGTCATCGCAAGTGGCGCCGGCGGCCAGCGTACTGTCCGGTCTCATAAGGGCGACTGTAGTCCATCCGAGAGGCTCGCCGGTGGCCTTGTCCAGCACCGTACCTTTTATCTCGGAAACATTCTGGCGGGCGGCGGAGGCGTTTGCTCCACCGATGACCAGCATCGCAGCAATCAGCAATAATCTAAATATTCTCATTTTCTTCTTCAATTTTTCACGGTGCAAAGTTACGGCGGGAATCCATAATATATCACATCCAAGGCGGACAGATAAAATCACCAAATAATTGAATATCTGAATATTGAATATGGACAATATGGACAAACGCAATCACCGCCCCTGCTTTGTGGTCTCTTGCCAGACATAACAGACCTCACAAGAGGCGAAACATTATGAACAATGAAACATTCATTCTGCGAATATTTTTTCCATTCGTCCCTATTGCACATTTTTCAAAATTTTCCGAAATTGTGTACACTTTAACTAAGTTAACAACACAACAACTTATGACCCGGAGAAAACTTCTCATCTGGATCCTATGCCTGCTATCATTATGGCAGGCCGGAACATCAAGCCCTTTGCTCGCCGGCCCGGCGTACCCGGGACTCATCACTGTGAAACAAAGCGACGGCAGTGAAATCAGAGTCCGTGTGCACGGAGACGAGTTCCGCAATTATGTAACCTCGGAGGAAGGCTACACCCTCGCCGCGGACGCGGACGGAGACTGGGCTTTCGCAAAACTTGACGCCAACGGACTTCTGGTCCCGACATCCGTCAAGGCCAAGAATGCCAGCCGTTTGACCGACTCGGAACGCAAGATTCTTGGCACCTCACTGCGGAAAAACCTGCGACCGCTGCGGATGACCGGCCTGCAAATGAGGCTAAAGGCCGCGCGGACATATTCATTGGCAACCCGCGCCGCGGATGCCGGGGATTGCATTCCTCCGCTTCTGGGAGGCACCACTTGGAAGCCGGTCGGGAACAAGAAAGTGCTGGTGCTCCTCGCTGAATATCCTGACCTTCCTTTCACTAACGGAAGCAATGAGGCGTTCGACAACTTATTGAATTCCAAGAACTACACAAAAGGTGGGGCGACCGGAAGCGTCTGGCAGTACTACTATGACAACTCCAACGGACAGTTCAATCCGGAGTTCACGGTGGCCGGGCCGTACAGACTCTCCAAGAACAGGGCATATTACAAGGACAGACCGGAGGAGATGGTCGCCGAAGTAGCCCGTCTTGCCGACAATGATTTGGATTTCAGCCAGTTCGCGGAGAACGGGGTGGCGCACGACATATTCGTGTTCTATTCCGGGGGAGCGGAAAGCACCGGTGACCCGAACGGAATCTGGCCGCACAGGAGCGGGCTGAAGAACCTGACGCTTGACGGGGTCACGATTCCGGGCTACGCTTGCAGCTCCGAGCTGGAGCCAGGATCTGCGGGAAACAACACACTCGCCGCCATCGGATCGTTCTGCCACGAGTTCGGGCATATTCTCGGATGGCCGGACCTCTACGACACGGTAAACGGCAACGACACGAAATGCGACCTGCCGGGCTGCTTCTCGCTTATGGCCTACGGAACCTACAACAACAGCAGCCGCACTCCCCCGGCGCTCAGCATCCTCGAAAGGTGGATGATGGGTTGGTCGGAACCGGAAATTCTGGAGACGAGCGGGGAATATTCATTGCCGGCGATCACGGAAGGCAAGGGCTACCTCGTCAAGACCGAGGCTGACGAGGACTATTTCCTGCTGGAATGCCGAGGCGCGGGAAAGAACGAGTGGGACAAGAAGGAATATCTCGACTCCTACGGACAGGGCTCCGACTGGGGGCTTCTGATCTATCACGTCCGGAACGAGTACAACAGCTGGATGGGCAACGCTGTGAACATCGTCCACGGGAACGAGCACTACAAGATATTATATTCCAATCCTGCCTCCAGGAACAACTACCTGCCGCAGTATATTCCGGCGCATTGTTTCTTCCCGGGCGGGAAAAATGTGACCTCCATCCACAGCGACAGCCAGTCTAACTTTCTGGCCGCCAACGGCAAGAAGACAATGGTCGAGATCCCTTCGATCAGGCTGGACGCAGCGGATGGTTCCGTGAAATTATCTGTGACAGAGCGCAATGGCAACATCACGGATGTCAAGTCAAGCATATTCCAGCACGACATCATCCTGAGCTGGAAAGACGACCTCTCCTCCGGCTGGACTGTCGAATGGAAGGCCGAGGGTGAAGAGACGGAGTCAATCACCGGGCTCACATCCTCCGAGGTGCATATTCCTCTGCTGAAGGATGCCCAGGACTATGCGATCACCATCACGGGCAACAAGAACAGCAAGACTTCCCTGACCTTGAGGACCGAGAAATCCGGATCCGGCTTCCCGAGAATCCAACTCTCAAAGGCCAACCCGACATCGGAGGACAAGGTTCTGATGATGCTGGTTGACTGCGGCGAGATGGGCGGCATCCAATGGACTGTGGACGGAGCCAAGGCGGACGGCTACACCAATCTGCGCAAGGGTGAGCATTACGTGCAGGCTGTCCTGACAAAGACGGACGGGACCGTTGAATATTTCGCCAGGTACATAAATGTCATCCTATAATATTCATAGACAATGAAAATCGCATTCAGAATATTCACCACGCTTATTTTCTGCCTCCTCCTTTCCGCCTGCAACGGCAACAAGGAAGACAACAACCTCCGGGAGGAATTCTCAGTCGCGGAGGATTTGGGAATATACAAGGACGGCGCTCCGGTGCTCACTTTCCTCAAAAACAAGCACCAATACTACTGCAACCCGTCAGAGGGCGTCCTGAGGATAATCGACAACGAGGGGACACGTGATGTCACGGTGAAACTCAGCGGAGTGCCTTCCACATCCGGGACAGTCAGCGGGACCGTCTCCGGGAATATGGGAATCACAGGATTCAGTTTCAGCGAGCTGCGGATCCTCAAGATAGACAGCAGGACGGCCTGGCTCTGGTCGGACAAGGACAAGGCCGGATTCATCCTGCCGTCAGCCGGACTGCAAACCACAAAAGCCAACTAATAATCTCAATAATAAGAACGTATGAAAAGATTCTTTGTGTTCTTGTTTATGCTTCTGGCGACGTTCTCACTTGCGTCGGCCCAGACCATAGACATCAAAGGTACCGTCATCGACGAGAACGGAGAACCCGTCATCGGCGCGTCGGTGATGATCAAGGGAACCTTGAAAGGCGACATCACGGACGTGAGCGGCCGTTTCAGTCTTGGCGGAGTCAAAACGACAGACAAACTGGCCGTGTCCTGCATCGGAATGATTCCGGTGGAGGTCGATCCGCAGGCGGAGATGAGGATCACCCTGAAAACCGACCACGAGCAGCTCGACGAGGTTCTCGTCGTGGCTTTCGGCCAGCAGACCAGATCCTCCTTCACAGGATCCGCGGCGGTCGTGAAGAGCGAGACTCTTGAGAAGAAGCAGCTCACGAATGTGATGAGCGGACTTCAGGGACAGGTGGCCGGTCTCCAGATGATCAACAATTCCGGCTCCCCTACCGCCACACCTTCAATGGCGATCCGAGGATTCAGTTCCATCAACGCCGGGACATCCCCGCTGATCATTGTGGACGGATCTCCTTATGACGGAGGGTGGAACAACCTGAACCCTAACGACGTGGAGAACATCACCGTCCTCAAGGACGCCGCCTCCAACGCACTTTACGGTGCGCGAGGAGCCAACGGATGGATCCAGCTTTACACGGCGACAAGCGGAAGTGACTACTACTCGCAATTCAACGGCGACAAGAGCAAAGGCGGATCCGTCTGGTTCTACAGCTACAAGACCGAGGGCTATCCGGAGTTCACCTGGACCGGTGACGGCGGCAGTCTGATCGATGATCTTGTCGGAACATATAGCCAAAATTCAACCGGGAGCCAGATCTTTGATGGCAGCAATTGGGTTGACTTCACCTCGACAAACGATGTAGTGATCGAGAAAATCGATGACAACACCGTTTCGGTGACCGGTCTGCTGTACGAGGACAACACGTTGAAAGCCTCAGTTGACGCCGAGGCCAAGACATTGACCTTTGAGCCTCAGACCTGGCTTGACTGGTACGTGTTCTGCGTCTATGACAGCCCGACGACATCGGTAGTCGCAACGATCGCAGACGGTGTGATAACGATGTCAAACTGGACCGCCTACAGTCAATATAGCAATTTACTTCAGAAAGCCGCCGCACTGGCAGAGTGGGCGTGCCGCTGGTGAGGCGGACGGCGTCCCGGCGGGCGCGGCCAAGGCGTGCCCCGTGCACACAAAGAAAGGAGCCCCGACGTCGTATGACGTCGGGGCTCCCCGAAGTA
>OLWU01000464.1_pt1 | contig 10809 bp, 7 predicted proteins | sample 1673351 | NCBI WGS metagenome assembly OLWU01 (sample SAMEA103958109, study PRJEB25191) | human gut metagenome | biome: human-associated habitat [ENVO:00009003]; feature: intestine environment [ENVO:2100002]; material: feces | place: Germany | collected 2013/2015
TTCCCCAAAACCGCGACCTTCCCCGTCTCCCTCGTCCGCGAGATGATTATGAGTCCCAACCCGCTCAAGCTCTGCGAAGAGCTGCTAACCGGCTCCGACCTGCCCCATGGCAGCCGCGTCTGCGACCTAGGCAGTGGAACCGGGATTACGAGCGCGCTTCTTGCCCGCGAGTACGGCCTCGACGTGTACGCCGTCGACCTGTGGAGTGACCCTGCCGAGAACCGCGCGTTCTTCGATTCGCTCGGAATCCCCGTGTCTTCGATCCATCTCGTGAAGGCCGACGCCTCCCGCGGGCTGCCTTTTTGCGCGGGGTTCTTCGATGCCGTGGTGAGCATCGACTCGTACAACTATTACGGGCGCGACTCGCGCTACCTCGACGAGCGCCTCTTGCCGTACGTGCGGACGGGCGGCGAGCTCCACCTCAGCATCCCCGGTATGGTGCATGACTGCCACGATGACCTGCCGTCGTGCTTGCTGGCCTCGTGGACGCCCGAACAGCTCGAGTACATGCACGACATGGCGTGGTGGAAACGTATGCTTGGACAATCCCGCGGCGCGCGCATCGTCGACATGCGCGAGATGACCTGCACGCGCGAGACGTGGACAGATTGGATCGCCTGCGACAACGAGTACGCCGTCGGCGACCGCGCCGCCGTCGCGGCATGCCCGCAGAGCTGGCTCGTGAGCATGATGCCGAGCGTCTGGTTGCAGGCCACCATGCTCGCCGGGACCGACACAGCGAGCACGGCGGCGTACGGCGACACCCTGCGCGCGAGCCCCTCGACGAGCCCGCGCACGCCGTCGAGCAGGCCGGTCCCGTCGAACAGCCCCGAGAAGCTCGACGAGAGGCATACCGCCAGCGAGACGTTGACCATCGAGACGACTCCGCCGCCCGACATCAGCTCGGCGACGGTGGGGTCGGCGGGGGTAAAGCCGAGCACGCACACGGAGGCGATCTGGCCCGCGGACATTCTGCGCGCGGCCGCGCACACGAGCGCGGCGAGCGCGATGCTCACGCCCATCGTCGCGGCCGTCCCGAACGAGGTCCCGATCAAAAATGACATCAGCGAGCACATGCAGAAGACCGCGAGAGGGGCGACGGCGGGCCGCACGAGGGGAGCCGCCAGCACCACGACCTCGGAGACGGTCCCGCACGCGCGCCACAGCGCCGTGAGCGCGCCGATGAGCACGAACGACTCGAGCACGCCGCGAGCAGACGCGACCCCGCGGGCGCACATGCAGGCGAGCTCCCTTAGGCGGCAGCCTCTCCATAGCCCGTAGCCGATGAACAGCGCGAGGCCCGCGACGATCGGCACACCCGTGAACACGCAAACCATCAGCTCGGCGCAGAACACGCCGAGCACCGCCGACTCCACCATCGAGGCCCTTCCGCTATCGACCCGGTGCTTCTTTTCAGCACACTATGGGCCGCGGCCGTCGCGTGCTCGCCCTTTCTCCCGGAGATTTGACGCGACCGCAACCTGTCCTGCGGCCTTCGCCCGCGTTCACGGCTCGCGTTCACGGCTCGCGGCTCGCGACCGCGGGCAGACGTGACCCCCGCGAAAAGACGGGATCGCTTTCTTCTGGTAGAGCCTCTTTATGCTCGCAGCCTGCGTTTTTGTCTTTTTGAAGTGCGACCCTCATCCTCGGGAGGAGATGCGCGCCGTCCGTCGGTTCGCGAGCTCGGAGAGCGCGACCATGATAGCGAGCACGGCGACGTAGAGCCACGGCAGCGCCCCAGCCGCTCCGGCGCCCGCGACGAGCGCGCATACCGGCGGGAAGAAGGTCGACCCCACGTATGCGCAGGCCATCTGGAGACTGACCATGCCTTGCGACGCCGCCTCGCCGAAGCGCGACGGCGTGAGCGCGACGATGCTCGGGTAGATCGGCGCGCAGCCCAGGCCCACGAGCGCAATCGCGGCCGAGAGCGCCGCAGCGTCGTTTTTGCATGTGACGAGAAGCACCAGCCCACAAGCGATGACGACCTGCCCGGCGCGGATCATGTTCCGTCCCGCGACGCGGTTTGCGACGACGCCCGAGACGAAGCGCCCGAAGGTGATGCCCAGGTAGAACAGCGCGACCATTGACGCGGCCTGCGCCTCGCCGATGCCGCGGGCGAGCACGAGGTGGCTCGCGATCCACAGGCCCATGCTCGACTCCAGCGCGGAGTAGCACCCGAACGAGCCGATGACGGCGGCGGCGCCCGGAAGGCGCAGGAGCTCGGGGTAGGAGAGGGGCTTGGCGGCCGAGCCGCCCTGGCCCTCGCCGCCCTCGTGGCTCGTGCCCGGGTTGTCGCCGTTGCTGCTGGAGCCGCAGGTCTTGTCCGCGCAGCCCGAGCCCGAGTCCGCCGCGTCGCCGTTCGCGCGGCTCGCGCCTGCCGCATCGTTTACGCATTCCTCGTTGCCTGCGTCCGCGCCCGCCGCGTCACTGCTTTCGGCCATCTTCGCGCCGTCCGCGACCGCCGCGCCGGTCCTTCTCCACAGCGGCAGCGACGCCACGAGCGCCGCCGTGATCGCCGCCTGCGCGACGCCGATGACGAGATACCCGCCGTGCCAGCTGAGCGGCCCCGCGAGGGCCCAGCCCATGGCCACGGGCCCGACGCTCGTGCCGATGCCCCAGCAGCAGTGCAGCCAGCTCATGTGCCGCGGACCGTAATGGATAGCGACGTAGTTGTTCAGCGCGGAGTCGATGGCGCCCGCGCCGAGCCCGTAGGGGAGGGTGAGGAGCACGAGCTGCCAGAACTCCCTGCAGGCCGAGAAGCCCAGGATCGCCGCTGCGGTCAAGCCCACGGACGCCGCGACGAGCCTGCCCGTGCCCCAGCGCCGCACGAGCTTTGCCGTGGCCAGGCTCGAGACGATGGTGCACGCGCTGATGAGCATGCTGAGCGCGCTCTGTGCCGCCACGGGCGCCCCGAGCTCGGGGTACATCACGGGCCAGGCGGACCCGAGCAGCGAGTCCGGCAGCCCGAGCGAGACGAACGTGAGGTAGATCACAGGAAGAAGAAGCGAGGTCAAGGGACACCTGTTTCGGATTTCGGCCACGGCGAGGCCGCAAGAATATCAAAACTGGTTAATGGCAGCGGATGCGGCGCCGCGACGGGCGGCGTCCTTCTTGCCGCGCTTCTCGCCAAAAGCGCGGAGCGTCGGAATCCCTGTGCCGGAATCCCCGACCGTCGGTAACAAACGCACCAGAATCCCCGACCGTCGGTACTGACACTCCTTGAAACCCGTGCGAAGAAGGGGCAAAAGTGGCGTTTCTCACCAGAATCCGGGAGCGTCGGTAGAATCCGCGTCGGAATGGTCGACCGTCGGTACCGACGCTCGCCGGTTCCCGCGCAGGACGCGGTAAGAAGGGCTTCTTTTCACCAGAAACCGAGAGTGTCGGTAGCTCCCGCGCGCAATGGTCCGGCTGAACTGCACGCCATTTGCACGCAGTGTCATGCCCAGTACGGCGGCACCTGCGCGTTTGTTACCGTCGACAAAAGGATGGCTCGAAATGATGGCGTGGCATAAGGCGCAAGCTTTGGAAATATCATCAGGAAAGGCCTCGTTTCCGCCGAATGAGGCAAAGGACCTTGCCAGCGCGGAGTCGAGCAGCCCCTCATCGCGTACACCTGGGGTGCCACCAAAGCGATCTACTGCGGCGCCGTGAACCGCGAGCGCCTGCTCTTTCGGCGGCTAGGGAAAGCCGCTCACTTGGAAAGCTCGTCGAAGGCATCGGCGTATTCGTTCATGAAGTCGAAGGCTACGGCGACCATGCTGGGTTTTGTGGCGTCGGCTGTCGACGGACTTGCAACACGAGAGCGGTCGTTGCGCGTTGCCGCTTGGGCCTCACTAGCACGTGTGGCACCAGTAAGGTTGGCAACTATCTCTTTCATCGCGTGCCCCTTCTTCTGGCGGCGGTAATCGTAACTGGAATCATGGCGTGTCCCTGACGTGATAGTGATAGAAAGCCCCGGCTGCTATTCGCGGGAATTCTCGTCCATCGGTACCAACATCCCCGGTTTTCCGTGCGGGCGGCGGCGGATCATCCGGCTCGAGCTCGGAGCCGAGAGACGGCAAGTTCAATACCGCAAATATGGCCTGTGACTTGGAGAGGCCGGCGCCCATTCGGCTTGGTGTTTTGCAAGGCTTGTTTACGACCCCCGGCGCGGATCGCTGCCGACCGCCGCCCATGACCGACCGCGCTTCTTGCCGCCGCACTTGCCCTCGCCATAAGGGATAATCGCGTCACCCACCCAACCGAAGGGACCTCCGCATGAAGATAACCGAGCCGAGCGACCGCCCTCGGGAGCTCATCGACCAGCTGGTGGGCGTATGGGAGTGCTCGGTGCGCGTCTCGCACGGTTTCCTGTCCGGCGCGGACGTCGAGAGGATCAAAGGCTACGTTCCCCAGGCGATCCTCGGCGTGGAGCACCTGGTCGTCGCCTATGACGCTGCCCGCCCGCTCGCGTTTCTCGGCGCGAACGGCCCGATGCTCGAGATGCTGTTCGTCGACGCCGGTCTGCGCGGGCATGGGATCGGCAGCGCCCTGCTGTGGCACGGCATCGACGCTCTCGTCGTCCGCGAGCTCACGGTGAACGAGCAGAACCCGACGACGTTCGCTTTCTACGAGGCCCGCGGGTTCCGGACGGTCGAGCGCCTCGAGACCGACGACCAGGGTGAGCCGTACCCGCTGCTGCGCATGGAGCTCGTGCGGTAGTTTTCCGCGGATGTAGCCGCCTCGTCGGCGAAGGCACCCCGCTCCATCGCACGGACCGGGGCCACGCCCTATGACATCGCGTACCGGATTCGGACCAAGTCGGGCCGCTACGTCTGGGTGCGCGACGCCGCGAAGTTCCGCCGCGACAAGAACGGCCTCGCCCACACCGCCATCGGCGTCTTCGTGGATATCGACGACATGGTCGCCGCAGAAAAGAAGCACCAGGAGGAGCTCGAGGCCGCGCTCGCCAAGGCGGACCGCGCGGCGCGGGCGAGGACCGACTTCCTCCGCCGCATAAGCCACGACATGCGCACGCCCCTGAACGGCATTCTCGGCCTGCTCAGGATCAGCTGCGACCACCCTGACGACGCGGAGCTCGCCCGCGCGAACCGCCAAAAGATGGAGACCGCGGCGCGCTCCACCTGCGCCAGATATTTATCAATATCTATAGCAACTGCATCAAGTACAACCGTCCCAGCGGCAAGATCACGACCACCTTCGACGACTGGTTCGACGAGAACGGCAGAGCGGTCTGCCGCTGGACCATCGCGGACACGGAGATCGGCATGAGCCCGGAGTTCCTCGCGCGCATCTTCGAGCCGTTCACCCAGGAATCGCCGGGCGCGCGCAGCTCTTACGAGGGCACGGGCCTCGGCATGTCCATCGCAAAGAAGCTCGTCGACGCCATGGGCGGCACCATCGAGGTTTCGAGCCGGGTCGGGGAGGGCTCGACCTTCCAGATCACGATCCCGTTCGAGGTCGCGCAGGCGCCCGGCGGCGAGGGCGCGGGGGACGGGCTTCTTTGTGCGGACGGAGGCGCTGGGAGCGACGCGCGTGCCGCAAAGAAGCCCGCCCAGCCGCAGGTCGACCTCGCCGGCATGAACCTGCTCATGGCCGAGGACAATGAGCTCAACGCTGAGATCGCGTCCACGCTTCGCGGGCGAGCCGTGCCGGCCCGCTGAACCAACCCGAGCATCCACCAAAGCATCCAAGGAGAAAACGCCATGAACGACCGTCCTCGTCGCGAGATCCGGCCTGCCGACGGCCGGCGGGATCTCAGCACTATCCGCGCCGCCGCCCCGAACGACCCAGCCCCGAGCTACGAGGTCGAGGTCGAGCCGCAGCCGAGCCTCTCGGACTGGGTGACCGAGCGGCCGGCGCTCAAGCTCGCCCTCGCTGCCGTGCTGGTCGTGGCCATGCTGATCTCCGAGTTCGTCCTGCGCCCGACGTACGAGCGGCCCGAGGCCTGGGAGGGCATCGTCCAGGTCCTCGACGCAAAGAAGGCGAATGTGCTCGCCCTGACCTCGGCCTCCATCGCGCTTTCGGCGGGGATCTCGGCCATCCCCGACGACACAGGTACCCCCATAGCCGAGCAGCTCGCGCAGCTGGCGAACAACCTGGGCATCGTGCTCGCGGTGCTCTACCTCGAGAAATACCTGCTCACCATCCTGAGCACGCTCGCCTTCGGCGCGCTCATCCCCCTTGCCCTCGGGCTGTTCTGCGCGGCGCTGCTCATGCACAACAACCTCAGCACGAGCCGCGTCATGCGGGTCGCGGGCACCCGCGTCCTGGTCGTGGCGGCCGTCTTGCTCTTCCTCGTCCCGACGAGCGTGTGGGTCACCGAGCGCGTCGACTCCATGTACCAGTCGTCGATCGAGCAGGCGGAGACCGACGCGGCGGCGAACCAGGACCAAGGCCAGGACCAGGTGCCCGAGGGCGAGAAGAACGAGAACAAAGGCTTCCTGGATTCCCTGATCGACATGGTGACCGATGCGGGCGAGGCTCTGGCCAACGGCGCCCAATCCATCACCGACAGTGTCGTTGCGCAGGTCAACAACCTCATCGAGGGCGCGGTGGTGATGATCGTCACCTCGTGCGTGATCCCGCTTCTGGTGCTGGTCGCCTTCCTGTGGCTGGGGCACGCGCTGCTGGGGATCGACGTCTCTGCGCCGGCGGACGCGCTCAGGCGACAGATGGAGAAGCCGATGCACCGGCCGACGCTCGGGCCGCGCGGGTCGAAGCGGTAGGGGGTGCGGGACCTGCTGGGGCGCGGCGGGCCGGGCTCGCCGAGACACTGCCCGCATGTCTGCTCTGCGGGCGCTGCGCGCTGGGCAGCGCCGGGCGTCAGGCCTTCGCCTCGGGGTCGACGCCCCACTCGGCGCAGATGCGCGACCAGTCGTCGTCGGACGCGGGCGTGGGAGCGGTCGCGGGTGTGGGCGCTGGTCTGCCCCTGAACCGCTTGCGCGCGGGCGCGGGGGCGGGGTCCTGCTCGTCAAGAAGCGCCACGAGCTCCTCGAGGCTCAGGTCATCGAAGCGCCCCGGGCCCTTCTTGCCCGGGGTCGCGCCTGAGGCTATGTCGACGCTCTTTGTGCTCATGGGACCCCCTCGCTCGGAGCATACCTGATGCATCGCGTCGCGGCCGCAGCACTTCCGCGAGCGGGCGGCGGGCAAGGGGAACGGAGGCGCTGGGCCTGCCCGTTTTCGGGGGAGAGGGCCCGGAGGTGGTTGGGCCTCGCGGAGGTGCCTGCGTAGGGATATTCCGACGGCGGCCGGCCTGTTACGAGCGGCGCGACCTGCGTTTCTCTCCTGCGCGCCAGAGGGCGAACGCGGCGATGCTCGCCGCCGTGGCGGCGAAGCCCGCCCCGAGCCCCGGCGTCTCGTAGGCGAACTCGGCCGTATGCTCGCCGGCCCCGAGGTCGATGCCGCACACGCCGCCGTACAGGCAGCGGATCTCTGCTGGCGCGCCGTCCACGGTCGCGTGCCAACCGGCATCGTACGGAATCGCGGTAAAGAGGGTCTGCGCCTCCCCGGCAGAGCACGAAAGCGCGACATGGCCGTCATCGAAGTCCGTGACCTGCGCCGTCTTCGCGTCGAGCATACCACGGAGCCGCTCGAACTCGGGCTCGTCGAGCGATGCCGCGACGATCGCGTCGTCGGTCTCCGGGCCAAAGAGCGCCTCGTGCGCGAGCTCTTCTGCGCTCCTGCCGCTCACGGTATAGCTCGGCCGCCCGCTCGGCCGCACCGTCACCTCGATGGTCTCGCCGGCGGTAAAGGAGCCGAGCAGCATCGCCCCTGCGTCGAAGTTGTTCCCGACGGACGAGGCGAAGCTCCCGTTCACATAGACGTTCATGCTCTGTCGCACCGCGCTGATGACGGGGAGGTACAGGTAAAGAGGCCCGTCGACGGCCGTCGTCACGCGCCAAGTTCTCTCGCCGGCGGCCTCGGCGCCTTCGCTCTCCTCGATCTTCGCGCTTCGGTAAACGCTTGACGCGTCCTGCCCGCACATATCGCCGAGCATGGCCTCTTGGTTGGAGAACGGGTCCTTTACCAGGGCGTATCCGTTCCATTGGTCGCGGAAACCGGTCTTTTCGAGCAGGTCTGTGCACGAGAAGGACGCCTCGGGCCACACGTTGCCGCCGGCCCCTGCGCGGATCCCGTATGCGAAGGGCATCGCCGAATCGTTCTCCCAAATGCCTACAGGACGTCCGCCGACCTCGGCGGTTGCGGCGGGCTGCCCGTCCATCGAGTCCTCGGGCGCCATCGTGTACCTGATGCCGAGTAGGGAGTCGCTGAGTTTCATGGCGCTGTTGCTGTAATACCCGAAGACCTCGTTCGTGCCGCAATACCCCAGGCGCGAGAAGAGGTCGGCCATGGGAGCCCCCATCGTCGAGGTGTACTCGGAAGGGCCGGTCAGGCCGGCGACGAAGCTCTCTGTGGTGGTCACATGATCCCGGAAGCTCACGCCCACGCGCGCCATGCGCAGGCCGGCATCCCCAGAGGGCACCTCGTCGCAGGCGGCCTGCAGCGAGCCGATGTAGCTGCCCCAGTCGTCCGCGTCGCGGCCGTAGTGGCCGAAGACCGACCAGGCGTTGACGCCGAGCTCGGCCACGACGAGGACAGCTATGGCTAAAAGCGCCGCGTGGGCCCCGCGCCCGGCGTCCTTCTTTGCCGCTGGGGCGATTGCCCGGGGCACGAGCGCGGCGTAGGCCGCGAGCAGAGCGAAGGTGACGACGACGGCCCACGGCTCAACAAGAAGCTCGTGTTTGTAGGCGGCGTATGCAGCGATGCCCGCCCCCGCGACCGCCGCGCCGGCCAACGCCCCTCTGCGGGCGAGTCGCCTCCGCGCGGCGTCGTCGCGCCCGCGGAGCGCGGCCCACCCCCGTGCCGCCAGGATCACGAGCACAAAGGAGAACACATATGAATAGCGGAAGAAGTAGGAGGTCGCCGGCTTGAAGCTCGACCACATGACGTCGAGGGGCAAGAAGCACATCGAGACCGCCATGAACGCCAGCAGCGCCCCGCCGCAGACGCGATCCCTTCGCGGCGACCGGGAGTCGAGCAGATAGGCGCCTGCGAGGACGGTCGCGAGCTCTCCCGAGTAGAGCGCGGGCGTGACGTCCCAGTCGCTCGACGGCGTCGCCGAGACGCACAGCCCCCCGGCGACCTTCATCGGGTTGCACGCCATGCTCAGGCGCAGGAAGCCGTCGGACATGGACGCTCCGCCCTCTTTGGTGCCCAGGAGCCCCAGCACTGCCGGCAGGAACAGCGCTGCGCTCGCCCCGACGCCGAGCAGCATCGTCGCGCCGAAGCGCAGCCCGCATGAGACGCGCCTTTGCCCGCGGGGCAGCGCGAGCCACAGGGCAAAGAAGTACGCGACCGCGAATACGCAATCCATGTAGCCGCTGTACCAGTTGAACACCACGGCTCCGGCGACGGAGAGTAACAGCGTGAGGCACGAGCCCTTGTTCACGAGGCGCCAGACGCCGAGCGCCACGAGCGGGAGCATGATCAGGCCGTCGAGCCACATGATGTTGCTGCATTGGGCGACGGCCCAGCCGCAGCACGCGTAGCATGCTCCCAGCAGCACATGGACCGTCCCCGGCCGATGCCGCGCGCGGAGGAACGAATAGCAGGTCAGCGATGCGCACGAGAGCTTGAGCAGGGTGAGCCAGCTCAGGAGTCGAGGGGCGTCCCCGGCATCGAAGAGGCCGGCGAGCAGATTGAAGGGGCTCGAGAGGTAGTAGGCGAACGTCGCCGCCATCCCCTCTCCCATGCCCGCGCCCCACGAGTACGCGAGCGAGCCTTGGCCGCGCAGCACGTTGGACAGCCAGCCAAAGAGGCCGACGTACTGGATGTCCATATCCCAGATGGCGACCGAGAGGTTGCCGAACGGGTAGATGCCGCGGCCCGCGAACGCGGCGCATAGGGCCAAAAGCGCGACGAGCGGCGCCGCGAGGTACTCGTAGCCGCGTCGTCGAATCAGCCAATCCCTCATGCGACCGCCCCGTGCTCATCGCGGAGGGCGCCGAAGGCGGCGGCGAGCTCCGCGGAGCGGAGCGCCTCGTGCTCGATGTCGCGCCCCTCTCCGCACGAGAACTCGACGAAGCCGGGAAGGCTGGGATTGAGGCAGTGCTCCGGCGCGTCCACGCGACCGGGGTGGAACAAAAGCTCGAGGCCCATACCGCGCCGCTGCGCTTCCTCCGCGAGGCCGGGGAGCACGGCGGACACGCGGGCCTTGTCCATTTGGCCGGAGAACAGAACTCCGGAGAACACCGCGGAGCGATCTTCGTAGGGCCCGAGCCCCGATGCCTCGAGCATACGGCGGTCGCGCGACCATAGCGCGCCCAGAAGGGCGTGCTTGACCCAGTTGACGGGCTTCACGCTCGCCGCGACTCCCGCGGCGCGCGCCGGCCCTGCCGGCTCCACGGGGATCCGCAGGTACTCGAGGCTGTAGGCGGGGTCTGCCGCCGTCGCGAGCATGGCGCGGAAGACGGCGGGGATCAGCTGCGTGTGCTGGTGTCCGTCGAGGCGCAGGTGCCGCGCCGCTCGGGGGAAGCGCGCGACGATTCGGGCCGCCTGGGCCTTCGCCTCGAGCGTGAGCTCGCGCTCGAGCTCCGCCGACCGCGGCCCGACCGAGGCGGCGAGCAGGCCTCCGTAGCCGAGCTTAAAGAAGCCCTTCTCGTCCACGAGCAGGGGCAGGTCTTCCGGGTTCGCGGCGCAAGGCCCTTCCACGAAGTTGAGGTGCACCGAGATCCTCAGCTCGTCGGAGCAGGCGTCGAGCAGCGGCGCGCACTCCTCGAATCGGGGAGAGGTCGCCAAGACCGACAC
>OLWU01000467.1_pt1 | contig 10799 bp, 10 predicted proteins | sample 1673351 | NCBI WGS metagenome assembly OLWU01 (sample SAMEA103958109, study PRJEB25191) | human gut metagenome | biome: human-associated habitat [ENVO:00009003]; feature: intestine environment [ENVO:2100002]; material: feces | place: Germany | collected 2013/2015
TTTTCAACTACAAAATAAGCTTTTCCTAAAAACAGATCGAGCATACCCGACAACACCCCTGGCTGTAACAGCCAGGGGTGTTGTACTGTCAGCTGCTTCACAGCCTATTCCGTTAATTCTTCCAAATTCTTTTTTAATTCGAGCATCTTGTCTCTCAGCTCAGCAGCCTGCTCGAAATTCAGGTCTGCTGCCGCAGCACGCATCTGCTTCTCTACCTGAGCGATCACCTTCGTCAGTTCTTTTCGGTTCATGGATTCCGGATCCTTTTTAAGCTTCACTTCTGTCTCTGCCACCTTCTTCGAAACAGCGATCAGATCACGGACCGCCTTCTTGATCGTCATGGGCGTGATCAGATGATGGAATTAAAAAAACAGCTTTATGAGAAATAGGAGTATAGAGAAAAACCATGGCAGTGCCAGGATCTGATCCACCATCTGGTCCACCGTCTGCTGCTTGATCTCCTTGCCGCAGACCGGGCAGTGCGGCACGCCGATGCGCGCATAGAGCAGGCGCAGATAGTCGTGGATCTCCGTCACCGTGCCGACGGTGGAACGCGGGTTTTTGCTCGTGGTCTTCTGGTCGATGGAGATGGCGGGGGAGAGGCCGTCGATGTAGTCCACGTCCGGCTTGTCCATTTGGCCTAAAAACATCCGGGCGTAGCTGGACAGGCTCTCCACGTAGCGGCGCTGGCCCTCGGCGTAGATGGTATCAAAGGCCAGGGAGCTTTTGCCGCTGCCGGAAAGACCCGTCAGCACCACCAGCTTGTCCCTGGGGATGGTCACATCAATGTTCTTCAGGTTGTTCTCCCGTGCGCCCTTGATGAAAATTTCCTTTTGCATGGTATTCCTCGTTTCTGCAACTTTTTCGCAGATAAAGTGTAGTTAAAACAATTTTTAATGTCAAGATAATACTTAAATTTATACGATGATGTCCGCCGTTTTCGCCCGCAGCAGGTCTATCAGCGCCTTGGGGTCGCACTCCACCTGCGCGCCGATCTTTCCGGCGCTGACGCAGACGGTGTCATACCCCAGCGCCGTCTTGTGGAACACGGTGGGGAACTGCTTTTTCATGCCCACCGGGGAGCAGCCGCCGTGGACGTAGCCCGTCAGACCCAGCAGCTCCTTTTGGGGCAGCATGGCGATGGACTTCTCCCCCACGGCCTTGGCGGCTTTTTTCAAATCGAGGTTCTCCGCCACGGGGATGTCGAACACGTAGTACGCCCCGCTGGCGGCCTTGGTCACCAGCGTTTTGAACACGCGCTCCGCCGGCTGGCCCAGCGTTTGGGCCACGGACACGCCGTCGATAGGGCCGTCCGGGTCGTAGCTGTGGGCGGTGTAGGGGATCTTCTTCTGCTCCAGCGTCCGCATGACATTGGTCTTTTCCTCTTTATGCTTTGCCATGGGCTTCCTCCTTTGCCGCTGGGGCTTTGCCGCCCTCACGGGCCAGCAGGATGACGCAGCCGAACACACAGGCCACGCCCAGCACCGTCCACACGGTGAGGGCCTCCTTGAACACGAAGACGCCCACCAGCGTCTCCACCACCGGCTCGATGTTGGTGATGATGGAGGCTCTGCCGCTTTCCACGCCCTCCAGGCCCTTGGTGTAGAAGATATAGGGCAGCACCGTGGCCACGATGACCACGCCGCACACGCCCACGATGCCCTGGGTGCTGGCAAAGGCCAGGGGCAGCGTCTTGAAGTCCGCGAAGACCACAGAGCCCAGCCCGGCCACCAGGAACGTCCAGTAGATCATGGTGTAGCTCTCGTAGTGGGCCAGCCCGTAGTGGGCAAACACGGTGTAGCTGGCGTAGCACAGGCCGGACAGCACGCCCAGGCCGATGCCGGCCCAGGAGGCGGTCATGTCGCCGCCCAGGATGCCGCTGACCATGACGCAGCCCAGCAGGGATACCACCAGGGCGATGAGCTTGCGCTTCGTCAGCGGCGTTTTCCACAGCACGGCGCTGAACAGCACCACAAAGGACGGCGCCAGGTACAGCAGCACCGCCGCCACCGACAGGGAGCACATGGTCTGGCACTGGAAGTACACCGTGCTCAAGAGCAGGATGCTGATGAGGCCGGAGCACAGGAAGATGGGCAGGTGCTTCCATTGGATGCGGAACACCTGCCGGTGAAACAGGGCGAACACCACCGTCAGCACCAGCAGCGTGCCGAAATTGCGGATGAACACCCGGTTGCCCAGCTCCACCCCGGCGGCGGTGAGCAGGCGGTTGGAAAACCCGATGAAGCCCCAGCACACAGCGCTGAGGATGACGTAGATATAGGAGATATACTTTTTCATAGGTCCGTTCTCGGTTCTCTATTTCTCGCCCCGCAGCTCGATGATCTGATCCCGGAGCAGGGCGGCGTATTCAAACTCCAGCATACGGCTGGCCTCTTTCATCTCTTTCTCCAGCCGGGCGATGGTCTCCGCCCGCTCCCGGTCGGAGAGCTTCTTCTTGCTGAGCTTAGACGCCTCCTCGGCGCTGTGGCTGATCTCCACCATCTCCCGCACGCCCTTGCGGATGGTCTGCGGCACGATGCCGTGGGCCTTGTTGAAGTCGTCCTGTATCTTACGGCGGCGCTCCGTCTCGTCCATGGCGGCGCGCATGGAGGGCGTGACGGTGTCGGCGTAGAGGATGACCAGGCCCTCGGCGTTGCGGGCGGCGCGGCCTATGGTCTGGATGAGGCTGGTCTCGCTGCGGAGGAAGCCCTCCTTGTCCGCGTCCAGAATGGCCACCAGCGACACCTCCGGCAGATCCAGGCCCTCACGCAGCAGGTTGATGCCCACCAGCACGTCGAACTCGCCCAGCCGCAGGTCGCGGATGATCTCCATCCGCTCCAGGGCCGACACGTCGGCGTGCATATAGCGCACCTTGATGCCAAGGCCGCGGAGGTGGGCGGTGAGATCCTCTGCCATGCGCTTGGTCAGCGTGGTGACCAGCACCCGCTCATTCCGCTGCTCACGGGTGTGGATCTCCTCCACCAGGTCGTCGATCTGCCCGGTGACGGGCCGTACCTCCACCCGGGGGTCAAGCAATCCCGTGGGGCGGATGACCTGCTCCACCACCTGATCGGCGTGCTCCTTTTCAAAGTCCCCCGGCGTGGCGGAGACGTAGATAGCCTGGGAGAACTTCTCCTCGAACTCCTCGAATTTCAGGGGGCGGTTATCAAAGGCGCAGGGCAGGCGGAAGCCGTAGTCCACCAAGCTCTGCTTGCGGGCGTGGTCGCCGTTATACATGGCCCGCACCTGGGGCAGCGTCACGTGGCTCTCATCCACGAACAGCACGAAATCATCGGGGAAGAAGTCCAGCAGCGTCATGGGCGCAGACCCCGCGGGCCGCTGGGAGATGACGCGGGAGTAGTTCTCAATGCCGGAGCAGTAGCCCAGCGTCCGCATCATCTCCACATCGTAGCGGGTGCGCTGGTCGATGCGCTGGGCCTCCACCAGCTTGCCCTGCTCCTCGAACCACTTCTTCCGCTCCGCCAGCTCCCGCTCGATCTCCTCCGCCGCACGCTCCAGCTTGTCCTTGGGCGTGACGTAGTGGCTGGCGGGGTAGATGGCGATGTGGCTCAGCGATTTGGTGGCCGCGCCGGTGACGGGGTGGAACTCGGTGATGCGGTCGATCTCGTCACCAAAGAACTCCACCCGGATGGCCCGGTCCTTGTAGTACGCCGGGTACAGCTCCACCGTGTCGCCCCGGACACGGAACATATTCCGCTGGAAGGCGATGTCGTTGCGCTCGTAGCGATCCTCCACCAGCCGCCGCAGCAGCTCGTCCCGCTCCATGGACATTCCCGTCCGCAGTGAGATCATCATGTGGGCGAAGTCGTCCGGCTCGCCCAGACCGTAGATGCAGCTCACGGAGGACACCACGATCACGTCCCGCCGCTCCAGCAGGGCGCAGGTGGCGGACAGGCGCAGGCGGTCGATCTCCTCGTTGGTGGAGGCGTCCTTCTCAATATAGGTATCCGTGTGGGCGATGTACGCCTCCGGCTGGTAGTAGTCGTAGTAGCTGACGAAATACTCCACGGCGTTGTTGGGGAAGAACTCCCGGAACTCCTCGCACAGCTGGGCCGCCAGCGTCTTGTTGTGGGCCAGCACCAACGTGGGCCGGTTCACCCGCTCGATGACCTTGGCCATGGTGTACGTCTTGCCTGAGCCGGTGACGCCCTTGAGCACCTGCTGCCGCAGGCCGTTCTCCAGTCCCCGCGCCAGCTTGTCGATGGCCTGGGGCTGGTCGCCGGCAGGCCGGTATTCCGATACGACTTTGAGATCCGGCATAGATGCCTCCTTAGTCCGCTAAAAGGCCGCTTTCGGCCATGGATACGTAGTCCCGGTCGGCCACGATGATGTGATCCCGCAGCACGATGCCCAGCGGTGCTAACGCCTCGCGCACCTGCCGCGTGACCACCACGTCCGCCTGGGACGGCAGCGCCACGCCGCTGGGGTGGTTGTGGGCCAGCAGCACGCTGTCCGCCCCGGAGTATAGGGCGTTCTCCACCACCTGCCGTACCTGTAGGGGCGACGACGTTACCGTGCCCTTGGTGATGCAGCGGCAGCTGAGGAGCTTGCCCTTTCCGTCCAGGCACGCCTCGTACAGCAGCTCCCGCTTCTGCCCCAGCAGCAGCTCGGCGAAGTACGCCCCCGCCCGGCCCGGGGAGTTCAGCAGCTTTTCCGGCAGCGCGGCCTTCCGCGCCCGGAGGGACAGATCGCCGGTGAGGCGCAGCAGCACCGCCGCACTCTCGCCGATGCCCTCCACGGCGGCCAGCTCCCTCGGATCTGCGTACAGCACGCCCTGCAAAGAGCCGAACCGCTTCAGCAGCCGGTGGGCCGTCTCGTTGGTGTCGCACCGGGGGATGGCGTAGAACAGCAGCAGCTCCAGCAGCTGATGGTCGTCAAAGCCCTCCGCGCCGGCGCGGAGAAACCTCTGCTTGCAGCGCTGGCGATGTCCGTCATGCAGTCCCATGAAGCGCCCTCCCTTCCCGGCGAAAAACACGATGTATCAACTATATAGTATACCACAGAAGCATACCCGTCACAAGCACGATTTTGCTGGGACGGCACGCGGTTTTCAGGCCGTCCGCCGCCATAAAATACATAACGTAATCACCGGGCCGTTCCTGAACAAAAGGCCGGGAAAAAGTTCCCAAACCCACAGCGTGACCGGCGGGCACGGCGAAAGACGGGACGGGGAAATGTGAGCGGCCCGCCCTGTTTCCGCCGGTTTTTGCCACTATTCCGGGGATGCTTCGCAACCGAAACCCCTTTACGGCTATTTGACATAATTCTACACCGCATAATCTTTACAAGAAGTTATCCACAGTTTCCACAGACTTTTCCACAGCGGTGTATTTCCTGATTTTACGCCGCTTTTTGCGTATCATGGCAGAAAATTCCACGCCCGCAAACGCCACTTTTGCCCGCGAAACAGGGTGTATTTACTTTACATAATGTCATTCCGTGCGGAAAAACCGGGCGTTTTGGCGCGGTCGTTTACCATAATCCCCGTTTACGATACCGGGGCATGACAAAAGCCGCCCGCAGGCGGCTTTTGTTCCGTTTTCAAAACACCGGCGCAGCCATGTCCATGGTGGCGTAGGCGTTCAGCTCCAGTCCGGCGGTCTTCCCGGCCTGATACTCATAGTAGCCCTGCGCGCCGATCATCGCGCCGTTGTCGCCGCACCACCGCAGCGGCGGCAGGTACAGCTTCACCCCGGCCTTTTCACAGGCATTCTGCAAATCGGCGCGGATGATGGAGTTGGCAGCCACGCCGCCGGCGGCCACCAGCGCCTTGCGGCCCGTCAGCTCCAGCGCCCGCATGGCCCGGGGCACAAGCTCATTGGACACGGCGCGGGTGAAATCGCGGGCCAGCGCCGCCGCGTCCAGCGGTTCGCCCTTCTGCTGGGCGTTGTGGGCCATGTTCACCACGGCGGTCTTGAGGCCGGAAAAGCTCATGTCCAGCTCCGCGCCGGACACGTGGGCGCTGGGCAGGTCGTACTTGCCGCCCTGTGACCGCTGGGCCAGCTCGTCCATGGGCCTGCCGCCGGGATAGGGCAGTCCCAGCACCCGTGCGGCCTTGTCGAAGCACTCTCCCGCCGCGTCGTCCCGTGTCGCGCCCAGGATGGTCATGTCCGTGTAATCCGCCACGTCCACGATCAGCGTGTTGCCGCCGGAGATGGCCAGGGCCACAAAGGGCGGCTCCAGCTTCGGAAAGGCTAGATAGTTGGCGGCGATGTGCCCCCGGACGTGGTGTACCGGGATCAGCGGCACGTTCAGGGCGTAGGCGGCAGACTTGGCAAAGCTGACCCCCACCAGCACCGCGCCGATGAGCCCCGGCGCGTAGGTGACGGCCACCGCGTCGATGTCCTGCTTCGTCAGGCCCGCGTCGGACAGCGCCTTGTCCGTCAGGGCTGCGATGGCCTCCACGTGCTTGCGGGAGGCGATCTCCGGCACGACGCCGCCGTACAGCGCGTGCATATCGGCCTGGGACAAAATGGCGTCGGACAGCACCTGCCGTCCGTCCCGCACCACGGCCACCGCCGTCTCGTCGCAGGAGGATTCAAAGGCTAGAATGTTCATTGTGACGCCTCCCCGTTGTAGTATTTTGTCAGGATGAGGGCATCCTCCTTGGGCAGGTCGTAGTAGTTCCGGCGCCGCCCCGCCTCAGTGAAGCCGAAGCCCTGATACAGGGCGATGGCGGCCTGGTTGGAGGGCCGCACCTCCAGCGTCAGAAACGCCAGGCGGTTGGCGCGGGCAAAGTCATCGAACACCCGCAGCAGCTGGGCGGCCACGCCCTGACGGCGGCGGGAGGGGTCTACGGCCACGTTGGTGATATAGCCCTCGTCGGCGGCCACCAGCAGCCCGGCGTAGCCAATGACCTTGTCCGTGTCCGGCTCAAGGGCCACCAAAAACGCGGCGCACTGGTTGTCCAGCTCATCGGCCAGCATCTGCCGCGACCAGGGACGGGAGAAGCAGATCCGCTCCAGGGACGCCAGCGCGTCCAAATGCTCGGCGGACATGGGTACGATCTTAACCGTTTTCATGATAGTCACTCCTTGGCTTGCAGCCAGTTTTGGCCGGAATGGGCCTCGGCGATGAGGGGCACGGACAGCGAGGCGGCACGGGACATCTCCTCCGTCAGCAGGTGTTCCACCTGCTCCCGCTCCGACACGGGGCACTCCACGATCAGCTCATCGTGTACCTGCATCAGCAGCCGGGCTTGCAGTCCCTCGTCCCGCAGGCGGCTGTGTACTCGGACCATGGCGACCTTGATGATGTCGGCGGCAGCGCCCTGCACCGGCATATTCAGCGCCACCCGCTTGCCGAACTCCCGCAGGTTGCGGTTGCTGCTTTTCAGCTCCGGCAGCGCCCGGCGGCGGTGCATGGGCGTCTCCACGAAGCCATCACGCTCCGCCTGGGCCACCACGTCGGTCATGTACTGCCGCACACCGGCGTAGGTTGCAAAATACCGCTCCATGTAGTCCTTGGCCTCCTGCACCGTCACGCCGATGTCCTGGGCCAGGGAGAAGGCGGAAATGCCGTACACCACGCCGAAATTCACGGCCTTGGCCCGGCGGCGCAGCTCCGGCGTCACCTGCTCCGGGGGCAGGTGGAACACCTTGGCGGCGGTGACGGTGTGGAAATCCGCGCCGGAGCGGAACGCGTCCCGCATCTCCGTGTCCCCGGCCATATCCGCCAGCAGCCGCAGCTCGATCTGAGAGTAGTCCGCGTCCACCAGCACGCAGCCCGGCGCGGCGGTGAACATGGCCCGCAGGCGGCTTCCCAGCTCGGTGCGGGTGGGGATGTTCTGCAAGTTCGGTTCGGTGGAGCTCAGCCGCCCCGTGGCCGTTACCGTCATCTGGAAGCTGGTACGCACCCGGCCATCCGGGCCGATGACCTTCAGCAGGCCGTCCACATAGGTGGAACGCAGCTTGGCGTACTGCCGGTAGCGCAGGATATTGTCCACCAGCGGATAGTCATACCGCAGCTTCTCCAGCACCTCCGCGTTGGTAGACCAGCCGGTCTTGGTCTTTTTCCCGTGGGGCAGCCCCAGCTTGTCGAACAGCAGCGCCCCAAGCTGCTTGGGGGAGTTGATGTTGAACCGCTCTCCCGCCGCGTCGTAGATGGCCCGCTCCGTCTCGTCCATGGTGCGGCCCAGCATCTCGCCGAACTCCGCCAGCGCTTTGCGGTCCACCAAAAAGCCTGCCGTCTCCATGTCCGCCAGCACCCGGCAAAGGGGCAGCTCCACGTCGTAATACAGCCGCTCCATGTTCAGCTCCGCCAGCTTGGGCGACAGCGTCTCATAGAGGGCGGTCACGGCGGCGGTGTAGCTGAGCAGCGCGGCGGAAGCCTCCGCGTCCTCGCCCAGCAGCGAGGTGAATGCTTCCGGCGCAAGGTGGGCCGCCTTGGGCAGTTCTTCATTATAATACGCCACGAACAGCCGGGGCAGGTCGTAGCTCCCGGCGGTGGCATCCAGCAGATAGGCCGCCAGCGCCGTATCGAACACGAAGCCCTCGGCAGGCAGCCCCTGCTCCAGCAGGGCGCGCATCATGTCCTTGACGTTGTGGCCCACCTTTTTGATGTCGGCGGCGAACAGCGCCGCCAGCAGGCCGTGCCAGTCGTCCGCGTAGCGGTTTACATAAAGCTCCACCGCCAGAGAGCTGTCCTCCCCTGTCTCACATTCCACCACCAGGGCGGACAGATCCGGCAGGCCGTACACGGTGACGTGCTCCGCCGCCCGCCACAGCGCCAAACACTCCTCCGCCCGGTTCGCGTCCGTCAGTACCTCCGCCGCGGCGGTATACTCCCGGTGGGTCTCGGCCTGATGGCCCGGCGTCAGGTGGTACTTGTCGATGAACTTCTGAAACTCCAGCCGCAGAAATACATCGTACAGCTCCGGCTTGAAGGGCTTTCGCAGCGCGTCCGCCGGGTCAAAGGCCATGGGCACATCGGTGACGATGGTGGCCATCCAGTAGCTGTGACGGGCCGCCGCCTCGCCGTCCTTGAGTTTACATAACATTCCGGCTTTCAGACCCGTGCTGTCCAGGTTCTCATACACCGCGTCGATGCTGCCGTAGGTCTGTATCAGCCCCATGGCCGTCTTTTCGCCGATGCCCGGCACGCCGGAAATGTTGTCCGAGGCGTCGCCCATCAACGCCTTCAGGTCGATCATGTGGATGGGATCGAAGCCGTAGGCCTCCTGGAACGTGTCCGGCGTCATGTCCTTATAGGACTCCCTCCCCGGCATCCCGGTGGCCAGCTTTACCCGGGTGTGGTCGGTGATGAGCTGCAAGCTGTCCTTGTCGCCGGTGACGATGACGCACTCCCAGTCCGCCGCCTCGCACCGGCGGCTGATAGTGCCGATCAGGTCGTCGGCCTCGTAGCCCGCCAGCTCGTACCGGGGGATGGACATGGCGTCCAGCACGTCCTTCATGGGCTGGAGCTGCATGGCCAGCTCCTCGTCCATGGGCTTGCGCTTGGCCTTGTACGCCGCGTCCGCCTTGTGGCGGAACGTGGGCTCGCGGCGGTCAAAGGTGACGCACAGGGCGTCGGGCTTCTCCTCGTCCACCAGCCGCTGCATGGTGGTCAGAAAGCCAAAGATGGCGTTGGTGTGCAGCCCCTGCCGGGTTGTCAGAGGCCGAACACCGTGGTAGGCGCGGTTGATGAGGCTGTTGCCGTCCAGTACCATAAGTTTCATAAGAGCGCCTCCTGCTTCTCAAAATCGCATAACAGGTATATTATACGCCGTTTTCCGCCGTAAGACAACAGTTTCTCTTGCGCGCCGGGGAAAGGGGCGCTCTCTCAGCTCACTCTACCGTCCCGCGCCGGCTTTGCTTCCTCCTTACCGCAGTCCGGCAGCCTGAACGACGGCCTCGACCACTTCTGCCGGGTCGCTACCCCTCCGATGTCGGCACGGCCCAATACTGAACGCCCCAGTGCTCAAAATCCCACTGCTCCATATAGGCGCTGCACTCATAGTCGATGTAGTAAAGTGTTCCGCCTTGCGGGACGAAGTTGGTGGGGTAGTAGTCGATGTTCAGCCCCGCCGTCCGTCACAAGATAGGAATAGCCGCCTTTTCCTTTCCCGAGGAGCTGGAGCACGGCGTATCCCGTGCCGTTTACCGTCAGTGTGTCAGGCATTGTCCCGCTTCAGCCGCTTCAGGTTTTCCAGCACAAACGGGCTGTTGGCGGCGATCTGCCCCAGTGTGGGACATCCGTCCATCTGCCCGCAGTCGGCGCAGGTATCCAGCCCCTTCTCCCTCACGCAGTTATGCACGGGACAGAGCAGGTCGCAGAACGGCGTTTTCGCGCCGTCCATACGGCAGCCGGTGCAGTTTATCATCTTCGGCGTGATGGCTACGCCGTTGAGCTTTGTCCACAGCGCGGCGGTCTTCTCCCGCAGGGCGTTGTCGTTGGTGAGCGTTGCGATGCGGGCATCGCATTTTCCGCAGTCCAGCCCGCAGCAGCCGATAAGTTGATTCAAGTTTTTCATAGTTGCCTCTATAATTGCAAATCAGAAATTGGTATTTTCCCGCTGCTTTTCGGGCAGCGCAGCCAATCTACTTTTGACTTTAGGGCTTCTGTCATTTATATCACCTGCTCGTTCGTCGGGGCGGAGATGAGCGTGATCTGCCGCGTTTTGCTGCCTTCGGTGGTTTCTACTTTCATATACCTGAGCGCAACTTCATTGATCTCGGAGAGAAAGCCGGAAAATTCTTCGTCCGTCAGCAGCAGCGTGCAATTCGTCAGCAGCAGCATATCTCTTTTTGGATCAGCATTACCGCCGGCAAAGTATCTTG
>OLWU01000471.1_pt1 | contig 10781 bp, 12 predicted proteins | sample 1673351 | NCBI WGS metagenome assembly OLWU01 (sample SAMEA103958109, study PRJEB25191) | human gut metagenome | biome: human-associated habitat [ENVO:00009003]; feature: intestine environment [ENVO:2100002]; material: feces | place: Germany | collected 2013/2015
AGAGCAGCTGATTTGTAATCAGCAGGTTATCGGTTCGATTCCGATTGTCGGCTCTATGGATGGATTCCCGAGCGGCCAAAGGGGGCAGACTGTAAATCTGTTGCGGAATGCTTCGGTGGTTCGAATCCACCTCCATCCATTAATTTTCCAGCTTTGTGGCTTTTAGATATTGACGCGGGGTAGAGCAGTCTGGAAGCTCGTCGGGCTCATAACCCGGAGGTCGCAGGTTCAAATCCTGTCCCCGCTATTTACAATTTAATTTGTTATGCCCAGATAGCTCAGTCGGTAGAGCAGGGGACTGAAAATCCCCGTGTCACTGGTTCGATTCCGGTTCTGGGCACTGTTTAAAATTACTGTAGTAATGCAGTAATTTTTTTTATTGCATATAATAAGTATATAATGATAACATAGGGGGAGAGGTGAATTGCATGAAAGATTTTTCTAATGAAGAATGGGGACTTGTACTAAATGGAGGAGGAGGTAAAGGTTCATATCAGATAGGCGTTTTCAAGGCACTTTTTGAACATCATATTAATGATTGTATAATTGCTGTTTCGGGAACCAGCAGTGGGGCACTTAATTCGGTTTTGTTCGCTAATGGCGACCTTAATGTGGCTGTTAATGCTTGGCAGGATATTACTCCAAAGTCTTTTTTACAGGTATCCCCGGAAATGGTGGATTTTAAAGAGGGTCTGGTACCCAGAGACGGGTTACTGGATATTTTTAAAAGATATATTGATTTTGATGTAATTCGTATGAGCGACAAGACTATTTATGCAACCGTTACCGATTTTGGACCTGTGGACAGTGGCAGTGGAACAGCGAAATATTACAGATTAAATTACAAGCCTGCGAATGAGATTAAAGATATTTTACTTGCATCTTCGGCACTGCCTATTATTTATGAACCGATAGTTATTAACGGAAATATATGCAGGGATGGTGGATTGACGGACAATATGCCGATTGAGCCTTTGTATATAGAAGGAATAAGACATTTTATAGTAGTTGGATTATCAGAGAATACGGAGATTAATAAGACGAAATATCCTGATGCTGAGTTTTTACTGATTAATCCGAGATACGATATAGGTAATTTTATAGATGGAACACTGGATTTTACGTCAAAAGGTGCAAGAAAAAGGATGGAGCTAGGTTATATTGACGCAATAAGGCAGCTTGAATTTTATGGTCAGGATATGTCATCCTCTGAAGTAAGGTTTCAATATGACCAGGCAGTTCAAAGAGAATATAACAGATTTTTTGTCGAAGAAAAAAAGAGAGATTTAGAAGATATGGTCAATACGGATATGGATAAATTGAATGGCATATTGAACTTATATATGGGTGATTAGATGGGAGAACTGATAGATAAATTAATGAATTATGAAAAGGAAGGAATTTATCCCTTTCATATGCCCGGTCATAAAAGAAATATTGATGTATGTTTTAATCCATATAAATATGACATAACAGAGATAACAGGATTTGATGATTTACATAAGGCAGAGGATGTTTTGTTAAGGCTGACTGAAAGAATTTCAAAAATATATTCTGCAGATAAATCATATATACTGAATAATGGAAGCACATCAGGGATAATGACGGCAATTTCTGCCATTGCGGGATATAATGACACAGTGCTTGTGGCGAGAAATTGTCATAAATCGGTATATAACACACTTATACTCAGGGGAATTAATCCGGAGTATATTTATCCACAGGTAGACAAAAATACGGGGATAAATCTTGCAATAAATGCTTCAGATGTTGAAAAAGCATTAGAACTAAACAGCAAAATTAAAGCGGTAATAATAACGTCGCCCACATATGAAGGTATTGTTTCAGATATTGAAGAAATTTCCAAGGTGGTACACAAGAGAAACATTCCATTAATTGTTGACTGTGCCCATGGGGCACATTTTGGCTTTAGTGATTTTTTTCCTGAAAATCCGGTCAGGCTGGGTGCTGATATGGTTATAATGAGTCTCCATAAAACATTGCCTGCATTTACCCAGACTGCGGTAATGTGCGTTAAATCAGGGTTTGTTGATATTGATGAAATTGACAGATATTACCATATATATCTAAGCAGTAGTCCTTCTTATATTCTGATGGCATCTGTGGAATATTGTATGGATTATCTGAATGATAATATATTTTTAAAATATAAGAACAAACTGATAAGTTTTTACGAAAAGTGTAAATTAGAAAAACTTCATTTTTATCCTACAGAAGATATGGGTAAAATTGTAATATCAACATGGAACTGTGATATAAACGGAATACAGTTAAAAGAAATTTTGAGAGATAAATACCGGCTGGAAATGGAAATGGCTTCACTTGAGTATGTTATAGCAATGACAAGTGTGTGTGATACCGTAGATGGATTTAACCGTCTGGCGGATGCTTTGATGGAGATTGATTCCTTATGCAATAAAAAGCAAAAGCAGGAGTTTACTGTTCCTGAAAGGGCCGGGACAGGGATTACATTATATGAAGCTGTTTCTTCTGTTAAGAGAAAAATAAAATATAATGATGCAGAAGGAAAAATAAGCGGAGACTTTATTTTTGCATACCCGCCCGGAATACCGGTTATTACGCCGGGTGAGATTTTTAATAAAAAAATAATAGAGTGTATTGACCGGTATGTGGAATCCGGAGCTAATATGTATGGCATTGATTTACATAAAATGGTTAGTATATGTACAGAAGAAGGATAGAAAATGGCTAAATTGTTTGTTATTATGGGTAAGAGTTCAACGGGAAAAGATACTGTTTACAAAGAACTTTTAAAAAGTGGAAGTCTGAAACCTATTGTGATGTATACCACCCGTCCTATGCGGGAAGGTGAGACTGATGGAAAAGAATATTTTTTTACCTCGGATAAAGATGTGGAAGCTTATCAGGCGGAAAATAAAATAATAGAAATGAGAAGCTACAACACCATACAGGGACTGTGGCGTTACTATACTCTGGATGACGGACAGATTGATAGAAATTCAGATGACAAATATGTAATTATTGCAACACTTCAGGCATATGAAATTTATCTTGCATACTATGGAAGTGATATGGTTATACCGATATATATTGAGGTAGATGATAAGGCAAGGATTCACAGGGCAATAGAAAGAGAGGACAGGCAGCATCGTCCGGATTATGTGGAAATGTGCAGAAGGTTTCTGGCAGATGAACAAGATTTCTCAGAAACCAGCATTAAAAATGCAGGAGTCGGTAAGCGGTACGTTAATGCCAGCCTTTCAGATTGTGTAAATGAAATTTTGCTTGATATAGATAAAATAAACTAATTATGGTATAATGATTTTTATTATAGGAGGCATAATATGGAGATAAAAGTAAATGATATATCTGCTACAACACAGGTAGAACAGAACACAACAGCAAAAGCCTCTGACAGCTCGTTTAAGTTTATGCTTGTAAGCAATATTCAGGAAAAAGATCTGCAGAATAAATTAAGTTCACTTATGGAAGAGATAGACAAGCAGGGTGAACGAATATCAAAGCATATGGATATTTCCGATATGAAGAGATACAGGGGACTGGTTAAGGAATTTATGAATGAAGTGGTGAACAGATCTCATGAATTTTCCAGGGAGAATTTTCTGGACAGACGTGGAAGACACAGGGTTTACGGAATAGTGAGGCTTGTGGACAAGAATCTGGATGAGCTTGCACAGGAACTTGTAAGTGATGAGAAAGACAATCTTGATATACTTAACAGGGTTGGTGAGATAAAGGGGTTGCTTTTGGATTTAGTGGTTTAGAAAGGGTTAATATATGTCAGAATACAGCAAAATAATAGGACACGAAAATATAATAAGTCAGCTTATATCAGCAGTGAGTATGTCTAAAATTAATCATGCGTACATTTTTAATGGTCCGGATGGCTCAGGCAAGAATATGTTGGCAAAAGCTTTTGCACAGGCTCTTTTGTGCGAAAAGCAGGGACCTGAGGGATGTGGAGAGTGTCATTTTTGCAAACAAACAGAATCGGGAAGTAATCCTGATTTAATATATATAAGACATAGCAAAGAAAATATTATAAGTCTTAATAAGATAATCTGTTATCACATCATCTCTCAACGGTTTCAAATTAAAAACTATACATCTTGATAAAATTGTCTGTAAAAAAATATCAGCATTATTAGTCAGAAAAATGATAACACTGTATTCCGGTGGTTCTTCTATTGTCTTTAGTAATGCATTCTGCGCCTGAACCGTCAATTTCTCTGCCTCATCAATTATGTAAACTTTATACAAACCGTTGAGAGATGATGTGATAACAGATTATCTTATTAAGACTTATAAAATAGCTGATTATGAGGCAAAAGTATGTTCCTCATTTGCACAGGGAATATTAGGAAAAGCAATAAGGCTTTTTGAATCGGAAGATTTTAACGGAGTAAAAGAAGCAGCGGTACGGCTTGTAAAAAATATATATTCTTATGAGATATATGACCTGATTGAAGAAGTCAAAATGATATCGCAGAATAAAGTTAATATTAATGATTTTATAGATATACTTGAGATGTGGTACAGGGATGTAATTCTTTTTAAAGTAACAAAGGATCCTAATAATCTGATTTTTAAGGATGAAATCAATTATATCCGTAAATCAGCGAGTAAAAGTTCGTATGAAGGACTTGAAAATATCATAAACGGATGTGAAATTGCAAAATCCCGTATCAAAGCAAATGTTAACTTTGATTTGGCGATTGAGCTTATGTTATTGAATATTAAGGAGAACTAGAATGATAAAAGTTATTGGTGTCAGATTCCGACAGGCAGGAAAAGTATATTACTTTGACCCTCTTGATATGGACATAAAAAGAGGTGACCATGTTATCGTTGAGACAGCGAGAGGTGTTGAGTACGGCAACGTTGTAATGGGGCTCAAAGAAGTTGAAGAAGATAAAGTCGTATTACCATTGAAACCGGTTATCCGCGTTGCAACAAAGGAAGACGATAAGAAAGAACAGGAGAACCGCGTCAAAGAGAAGGAAGCATATAAGATATGTCATGAAAAAATAAGAAAACATGGACTTGGCATGAAATTAATAGATGCCGAGTATACCTTTGATAATAATAAAGTGCTTTTTTATTTTACTGCGGATGGAAGAATTGATTTCAGGGATCTTGTAAAAGACCTTGCATCTGTTTTTAAAACAAGAATTGAACTCAGGCAAATCGGAGTAAGAGATGAGACAAAGATTCTCGGTGGTCTTGGAATATGCGGAAGAGCATTGTGTTGTCATTCATATTTGTCAGAATTTGCACCGGTTTCGATAAAAATGGCAAAAGAACAGAATTTGTCATTAAATCCCAGCAAAATATCAGGTGTATGTGGCAGACTTATGTGCTGTCTGAAAAATGAAGAAGAGACATACGAATATCTTAACAGCAGACTTCCACAGATGGGAGATAAGGTAACCACAGTTGACGGATTTACCGGAGAGGTCATCAATATCAATGTATTAAGACAGCTGGTTAAAGTTAAAATATCACTTGAAAATGATGAAAAAGATATTAAAGAGTATAAAGTTTCAGAGATAAAATTTAAACCAAAAAGAAGACGCAACAACATAAATGATGAGTTATCAGATAAAGAAATCAGAGAACTTGAGGAACTTGAACGCAGGGAAGGAAAATCTAAGTTAGATGACAATTAATTTAAAAGAAGATGAAAGACTTGATGACCTTCAAAGAAACGGATATAAACTGATTCAGAATACAAAAATATTTTGTTTTGGTATAGACGCTGTGCTTTTATGTTCATTTACAAAAGTAAATGAAGGAGATAAAGTTCTTGATTTATGTACGGGAAACGGAGTTATTCCAATTCTTTTAAAGGGAAGGACCAAAGGAAGCCGGTTTTCAGGCCTTGAAATTCAGGATATTAATGTTGATATGGCAAAAAGAAGTGTTGAATATAACGGTATCGGCGAATTTGTTGATATTGTTAAAGGAGATGTAAAAGAAGCTTCAGGTATTTTTGGTGGAGCTTCTTTTGATGTTGTGACCTGCAATCCGCCATATATGAATGAGAATCATGGACTTAAAAATCCTGACAGCCATAAGGCAATCGCCAGACATGAAATCTTATGTACGTTGGAAGATGTAGTAAGAGAGGGTGCTAAAGTACTAAAACCCGGCGGAAGATTTAATATGGTACACAGACCACAGCGACTGACTGAAATAATTGGGATAATGGAAAAATATAAATTACAGCCAAAAAGAGTAAGATTTGTGCATCCGTTTATTGAAAAAGAAGCTAATCTTGTACTTATTGAGGGCGTCAGAGGAGGCAGACCTATGATAAAGGTTGAGCCGCCTGTTATTGTATATGAAAGTGCCGGAAAATACACTGATGAAATAGCATCATTATATACCGGGTAGTCAGATTATCAGAGGAAAAAGATATGGATGAATTCCAAAAAGGAAAATTATATTTGTGTGCGACGCCGATAGGCAATCTTGAAGATATGCCTGTCAGGGCAATAAGGTTAATGAAGGAAGCCGACGTAATTGCTGCCGAAGATACGAGAAACAGCATTAAGTTAATTAACCATTTTCAGATTGATACGCCGATGACCAGTTATCATGAATTTAATAAATATGACAAAGCCAGAGCACTTGTTGACAGGATGTTAAAAGGTGAAACGGTTGCACTTATTACCGATGCCGGTACACCGGGGATTTCTGACCCCGGAGAGGAACTTGTAAAACAATGTGTAGAAGCAGATATCGAGGTTATATCGGTGCCGGGACCTGCAGCATGTATAAATGCACTTATTATATCGGGACTTTCTACAAGAAGGTTTTGTTTTGAAGCCTTTCTGCCTTCAGATAAAAAAGAGAGAAATGAAGTTCTTAATGAGCTGGCAGCAGAAACAAGAACCATGATAATTTATGAAGCACCCCACAGGCTTGTTAAAACATTAACAGAACTTATGAATATCCTGGGACAGGATAGAAAAATTGCCGTATGTAAAGAATTAACCAAAAAACATGAGACGGTATTCAGGACGGTTATTTCAGAAGCGGTGGATTATTACACGGTAAATGAACCAAAAGGTGAATATGTACTTGTAATAGAGGGACTGGACAGAGAAGTAATTAAAAAAGAAAAACAGGCTGAATGGGAAAAAATGACAGTTGAAGAACACCTTGATTATTATAGAAAACAGGGTATTGATAATAAAGAAGCAATGAAAATGGTTGCAAAGGACAGAGGGGTATCAAAAAGAGATATCTACAATCTGACAATGAAATAAATAAAATTTTTATTAAGATTTTTAATAAAAAATAAATTACGCCAAAAGGGTTGACATAAGGATTCTTTTGGCGTTTAATATGTCTTACATTCGGAAACGCGGAATCCCGCAGGACTTAATTAGTCTTTAGTATCGATACATTTCGGATTAAATTCACATTTATAACTTAATAGAAAGAGGTGTCATATATTGGCTGAGACCAATGATATTTCTGTAGATGCGCTGGAGGAAATTGTCCGTACCGGTGGAGACGAACTTGTAACAGGCTTTGTAAGGTTTAAGAAAGTACATAAGTGCAAGGGTTATAAGGACGCCGGTCATAAGGCAGCCGTCAGATTTTCCAAAATAACGGGTGGACGAATTTTAGAAAATAATAAATATGCCGCCGTTATCAGGTTCAGATGGATTATTCTTTTGATTTTATTTGCTCTTGTAGCACTGTTGTTTGGAATATGGAGGATAACGGGACATGCAGAGGAAAAAGATGCAGAGAAAATAGTTCCCGCTACAATTGATGTGCTGCCTTCTGTAGACAACAGAGGAGATTTTATTCCTGACACAATGGACGTACCGGGTTTTTCTGATATTACCCTTACGGATGAGTACAAGAATATTATTTTATATAATCCGTCATCAAATTACTGTATGCTTAAATATACGATTATTTCTGATGGTATATGCCTTTATGAATCCGGGTATCTGCATCCGGGAGATGTAGTGGAGGCTGATATTTTTAACAGACTTGTTAAGGGTATATACAGCGTGGAGATAATAACTACAGGATATACGGAGGAAGCAAAGGAGCTTAACTCCGTCAGACAAAATATTAATATAACAAGAAATTAGGAGGAAAAAAATGGGCAAAAAAATAATAATGATTCTGCTGTCGGCAGTATTTATATTTACGATGAGTGAGCAGGTAAGGGCAGCAGAAATTAGTACCAATGGAGGAAGCGTAAGCGTTCCTGTAAGGTATACTGTGGACAATACTGCATTTACCATAACGATACCAACGGTTATATGGGCAGGAACATCTGAAACAGAGTTTGAGATTACAGCAGGTAATATTAACTTAAGGCCTGATGAAGAGATACAGGTTTTTATAAAAGAAGGATGCGACGAGCAAAGTAAAATAAAACTGCTAAGGCAGGGAGACACACAGAATGTTTCGGTTCTTGAAACAAGTGTAAAGGTAAATGAAACAAGCCTTTCCGACAATAATTACAGAGTCGGCAGATTTGTGGACAAGTCCGGAACTGTGAATCTTGACGGTAAGGTTACACTTAGTCCCCTTAATATAGACAAGGATACTAAGGCAGGAGACTATCTGGCAACCGTTGTTTTTGAAGTAAAGTTAGGTTCTTATGAAAAGTAATAATATCAAAAAGTTAATTTTATGTATTATTGCAGCAATACTGATACCCTTAAGGGTATCGGGGGCTGCATACTGGCAGGGTAATAATGTTTTTAACCCTGATGAAGGTACGCTATGGGGCGTTACAAAGGATGAGATAGTAAAAGTAACGGATTATAAAAGGGTATACAGTTTTGATGATATTAATTCTTATTCCGCGTATATTACAAATAATCCGGGTTTTCTTGGAAACAGTATCGAGAATAGTTTTTTCTGGTTTACGAAGTCAAGGCTTGCTTATGTAAAATTATTTAAGGTCAAACCGGGACAAAAGGTATCATTTCTTTTTAACCGTTCAATATATCTTTATTGTGCTGAATTTGATACGGATTTCAGGCTTGTCAAGGATGGAAATTGGGGAACCAACGGAACTGTTTACGAGATGAGTGATGATACATCATGGATAATGGTAGTGTTCAGGCAGGTGAACGGAGATTTAAGCGAGGGCTCGGGAAATGATACGTTCATAAGCGGTGATGATATCCTGGCCTATGATAAGCGATATATTATTTTTGAACCATTTAAGTACACTTTGGATATGAATGGAGGTGTGTATATGGATTCCACAGCGGCAGTTACAATGAACAGACTGGGTGTTGAACAGATTACATTACCGACGCCGGAAAGAACCGGATATATATTTAAAGGATGGAAAAGTCCAAACGGAAAGCTGTATAACAAAACCCTGACTAATGTTTTTGATGAAGAATTATTTAAAGATACAACACTTACGGCAGATTGGGAAGAAATTGAAGCAGAAAGTATTTCAATAGACAGGGAATATGCTATTCTGGAGCAGAACAGCGGTAATACAGTTAATCTTAAAGCGACGGTATATCCCGACAATGCGGTTAATAAAAATGTTATTTTTACCAGTAGTGATGAAAGTATAGCTAAAGTTGACGCGGATGGTAAGGTTACCGCAGGAAAGACCGGTGTTGCAGAAATAACGGCAAGAACAGCAAACGGAATGACTGCAAAATGCAGAATTTATGTAATGGGCTTTGAAATATCGCTACCGTCAGTATGTAATGTCAATCAGGTATATGAAGTTGACATTAATATATACAATAACGGCAGCAGTGATATGGAAGGCAGGAAAAGGGTAATTGTTGATTGCGATGAAACGGTGGAACTGGTAAGAGTCGGTGATATTTCAACAAAATGCCTGGCAGTAGCAGAAAAAACGGCTGAATATAACGGAGAATTTGTATTAAAGAATAATGAATTTTTTGCAGATACTACGGATTCTGAGAAGGTATATTACAGATTATCAGAAAAGGAGGCAATAAAAAAAGCAGGCGACTATGAAGGGAATGTAACCTTCACAGTCAGCGTGCTGTAAAATTAAGCAAATAATAATGCAAGTGAGATAACAATCTGAACGATTGCAAATCTGAAAACAACCTGTGTGTCAGACCAGCCTTTATTCTTACGCATGTGGTCGTGAATAGGTGTACGGGTATTTTTTAGTATTTTAATCTTAAAGAATCTGAGTAAAAATACTTTAAAAAGACCAAGACCTCCATCAACAATAAGAACGGCGCTCCGGATGGTAGAAAAGGTATCGGTAGAAATAAAAACAGACCGGATGACAAGAGAGGCACCGGTAAAAATAGTAACAAGACGGATAGAGGGAAACGTGCTGATAAAAATAATCCGGGAACAAAAAATAAAACCCGAGGGCAGCAAAGAAACACCGGTAAAGGCAGAAAATAAGTCGTTTTTATCATGACTTGTATTATTTTTAGAACAGACTAAAGGGGCAATTTATATTGCACCCTTTTTTCTTTTGTGATAGAATGAGTGCAGTCTATGTAGTTTAATGGAATATTTGTAAGGAATTTTAATGCTTTTTTCAGAATATTTCACTGAACACATTTAAAATATTTCATGGAGGATAAAAGGATATGTCAAAGAAAATCGTTTTAGCTGGCGCATGCCGTACAGCTATCGGAACAATGGGTGGTGCACTCTCAACAACTCCAGCACCAGTATTAGGATCAATCGTAATCAAGGAAGCTTTAAAGAGAGCTGGAGTTCCAGCTGACAAGGTAGACCATGTATAC
>OLWU01000480.1_pt1 | contig 10681 bp, 10 predicted proteins | sample 1673351 | NCBI WGS metagenome assembly OLWU01 (sample SAMEA103958109, study PRJEB25191) | human gut metagenome | biome: human-associated habitat [ENVO:00009003]; feature: intestine environment [ENVO:2100002]; material: feces | place: Germany | collected 2013/2015
GGCAGGGCATGACCGTGCTCGAGACCGACAGCCGCAGCGGCAAGGGCGTCAACGGGTTTGCCGGCGCGGTGCGCACGGCGCTGCGCGACAAGATCGAGGCGTACGCCACCAAGGGGCAGGTCGGCCGGACGATGCGCGTTATGGTGCTGGGCATCCCGAATGTGGGCAAGTCCACCTTTATCAACAAGGTGGCGCGGCGCAAGGCGGCCGCCGCGGGCGACCGGCCGGGCGTCACGCGCGGCAAGCAGTGGATCACGGTCGATCAGGGCCTTGAGCTGCTGGACACGCCGGGCATCCTCTGGCCGCGGTTCGACAGTCAGGAGGTCGGCGAGCTGCTGGCCATCACCGGCGCGATCAAGGCCGAAGTGCTCGACCGCGAGACGCTCGCGGCCAACTTCATGCTCCGGCTCGCACGGTTTTATCCCGACGCGGTGGAGCAGCGCTACAAGTTCCGCCCCGACCCGGCCTGCAATGGCTTCGAGCTGCTGGAGCAGGCGGCGAAAAAACGCGGCTTTCTCATCTCCGGCGGGGAATATGACCTTGAGCGGATGGCGGGCGTGCTGCTCGATGAATATCGCGGCGGCAAGCTCGGCCGCATCACGCTCGAGATGCCGGAGGCGGAAGCATGACGCAGGTCGATCTGTGGACATTGGAAAACGAGCTGCGCACGCCGGACGCCGAGCCGCTGTGCGGCGTGGATGAGGCCGGGCGCGGACCGCTGGCAGGGCCCGTGTGCGCGGCGGCAGTGATGCTGCCGCCGGGGCTGGAGATCCTGGGCCTGAACGACTCGAAAAAGCTCTCGGAGAAAAAGCGCGAGGCGCTTTATGATACCATCATCGCGCAGGCGCTGAGCTACGGCATCGCATTTGCGACCGTGGAGGAGATCGAGGAGCGCAACATCCTCGGCGCAACGTTTCTGGCCATGAACCGGGCCATCGCGCAGCTGTCCCCACAGCCGGCGCTCGCGCTCATCGACGGCAACCGGAACACCGGCATCACCGTGCCGAGCCGATGCATCGTCGGCGGCGACGGCAAGTGTGCCGACATCGCGGCGGCCTCCGTGCTCGCAAAGGTCACACGTGACCGCTATATGCGCCGGATGGCGGAGACCTATCCGCAGTATGGTTTTGAAAAACACAAGGGCTACGGCACGGCAGCACACTATGCGGCCATCCGGGCGTATGGGCCAAGCCCCATCCACCGGCCGTCGTTCCTGAAGAAGATGCACTGATATGGCCGGTGCAGTCAAGGGAACGAAGGGCGCCTGGGGCGAGGAGTGCGCGGCGGCGTACCTGCGCCGGCGCGGCTACCGCATCCTCGCGCGCAACTACAGCTGTCGCTTCGGCGAGATCGATATCATCGCGGCCGACCGCCACTATGTCGTGTTCGTGGAAGTGAAGCTGCGCGCGTCCGACCGGTTCGTGCGCGCGGGCGCGTATGTCACCCCGGCCAAGCAGGCGCGCATCCGCACGGCGGCGTCGCTCTGGCTGGCGGAGCACGAGACGCAGCTGCAGCCGCGCTTTGACGTGATCGAAATTTACGGCGACGCGGACACCCCGCGCCGCCAACGCAGGATCAATCAGATCGAAAATGCTTTTGAATAATGAGGGACCAGATATGAACTACTACAGCACAAGAGATCATCAGCATGTTGTTTCCGCTGCGCAGGCGATCGTCTGCGGCCTCGCACCGGACGGCGGCCTGTTCGTGCCGGAGGCGCTGCCGGAGGTGTCCGCGCAGCAGCTTCAGGCGCTGTGCGGCATGACCTACCAGCAGCGCGCCGTGACGATCATGCGCCCGTTTCTGAGCGAGTTCACGGACGCCGAGCTTGCGCGCTTCACCGCCGCGGCCTACGGCAGCCAGTTTGACGACCCGGCCGTTGCGCCGGTGCACCGGCTCGATGACACCACGGCGTTTCTCGAGCTCTGGCACGGGCCGACGTGCGCGTTCAAGGACATGGCGCTGCAGATCCTGCCGTACCTGCTTACGGCGAGCCTGAAAAAGTGCGGCGAGCAGCGGCAGGTGTGCATCCTCGTCGCCACCTCGGGCGACACCGGCAAGGCGGCCCTGCAGGGTTTTGCCGACGTGCCAGGCACGAAGATCCTCGTGTTCTACCCCTACAGCGGCGTGTCGGAGATCCAGCGTCTGCAGATGGCTACACAGGCAGGCGATAACGTTGCGGTCAGCGCCGTGCGCGGCAACTTTGACGATGCGCAGACCGGCGTCAAGCAGATCTTCGGCGACAAGGCGTTTGCCGCCGAGCTCTCGCAGCGCGGCTGGTTCCTGTCCTCGGCCAACTCCATCAACTGGGGTCGCCTGCTGCCGCAGATCGTCTACTATTTCTCGGCGTACTGCGACGCTGTCACCGGCGGCATGATCGCCATGGGCGACCGGCTCAACTTCGTCGTGCCGACCGGCAACTTCGGCGACATTCTCGCCGGCTGGTACGCAAAGGAAATGGGCCTGCCGGTGGGCAAGCTCATCTGCGCGTCGAATGCGAACAACGTGCTCACGGACTTCATCCGTACGGGTACCTATAATAAGAACCGTCCGTTCCACACGACGGCGTCCCCGTCGATGGACATCCTCGTGTCGAGCAACCTCGAGCGCCTGCTCTATGCCCTCTGCGGCAGCGACGCGGAGGTCGCAGGCTATATGCAGCAGCTGCGCGAGCAGGGGAGCTACACGGTCTCCGATGCGCTCAAGGCAAAGATCCAAGAGGTGTTCGCTGGCGGCTTCTGCAATGATATCCAGACGCGCGAGAAGATCGGCCATGCCTGGCGCGACCATCGCTACCTGATCGACACGCACACGGCGGTCGCCTATCACGTGCTCGATGATTACCGCCGCGAGACCGGCGACACGACGCCGTCCGTCGTCGTGTCCACGGCAAGCCCCTTCAAGTTCTGCGACCAGGTGCTGCGCGGCATCGGCGGCACGGCCGACGCCTTCGGCCCGGCGTTGATCCGCCGCCTGTCGTGCGAAACGCAGATCGACGCGCCCGCGCCGCTGACCGGCCTGGACGCGCGGCCGGTGCGCTTCGGCGGTTGTGTGGACAAGGCGCATATGCTGCATACGGTGGACGAATTCCTGAAATAATATGTAACGGACGGGGAGACCCGTCCGCCGGGTCAGAACGCCGCGCGGCCCTTCTTGGTGAAGGTGCTGCAGAACGTCTCGTCCTTGCAGGTGCAGGTGCCCTGGGTGTTTTTGACCTGAATGTGGTCTGCGTGGCAGCGCTTGCCGTCCGCATTGTAGGCGCAGTTGCTCACGTCGCACGCAACGTTGTACTCGCAGCAGTCGTTGATATGATCGCTCATGGTTTCTGCCTCCAGATCAGATTCCGGCATCCGCCGGTCAAATCTATTGTGTGCAGCCGGGCGCGGAATATACGGAGGAACGCAAATGGCATTGTATGCAATTGGCGACCTGCATCTGTCGCTGGGCGCAGATAAACCCATGGACGTATTTGGCGGGCCGTGGGAAAATTATGTAGAAAAAATCAAACTTGGCTTTTCGGCCCTGCATGACGACGATGTCTGCGTGCTCTGCGGCGATCTTGCCTGGGGCATGACCATGGAGCAGGCGCTGCCGGACTTTCAGTTTATCGAGGCGTTGCCGGGGAAAAAGATCCTGCTCAAGGGCAACCACGACTTCTGGTGGAGCACCGCGAAAAAGGCTTACAGCTTTTTTGCGGCGCACGATATGCACACCATGGATATCCTCAATAATAACTGCTATTTCTACGGCGATTATGCCATCTGCGGCACGCGCGGCTGGTTTTATGAGGAGGCCAGGGGCGAGGCGCACGACCGGAAGATCATGCTGCGCGAGGTCGGCAGGCTCGAGACGTCGCTCAAAGCGGCGGGGGATAAGACGAAGCTCGTCTTTCTGCACTACCCGCCGAAGTATCTCGGTTATGAATGCCCGGAGATCCTGGACCTGCTCGATGCCTATCACGTGCCGCTGTGCTGCTATGGACACATCCACAGCCGCGGCTGCCGCAGCGCCTTTCAGGGCATGTATCACGACACGGAGTTCCGGCTGCTGTCGGCGGATTATATCTCGTTTTGCCCGCGCAGGATCCTTCCGTGAAACAGGTGTTGATTTTAGAGGATGAATCTGTTATAGTATTTAGGCATGTTCTTTTCATGACAAATTTCACGTAAACAATGCACCCGGCGATAAATGATTAGAGGAGGAAACCCAATGAACATCCAGAACATCGAAAAGAAAGAAAAAAACATGGCGACCTTTGAAGTGAAGGTCCCGGCCGATGTCTTTGACAATGCGGTCAACGAAGCATATAAAAAGAATAAGAACCATCTCTACGTGGCCGGCTTCCGCAAGGGCAAGGCCCCGCGCGCCGTCATCGAGGGTATGTACGGCAAGGAAGTGTTCTACCCCGACGCCATCGAGGCGCTGGCGGAGGATGCGTTCGAGGCAGGCCGTGCCGACTGCGGCTTTGAGTGCGTCGGCGCGCCGAGCCTGATCGACCAGAAAGTCACCGAGGACAAAGAGCTGATCTACACCTTTGAGGTCGGTATGTATCCGGAAGTGGAGCTCGGTCAGTACAAGGGCCTCGAGGTCCCGCAGAACCACGAAGCGTTTGACGAGAGCAAGGTCGACGAAGAGATGCACAATGTCCAGAAGCGCAACGCCCGCCTGCTCGATGTTGAGCGCGAGGCGAAGATGGGCGACCATGTCACGATCGACTTCGCCGGCTTCATCGATGGCGAGCAGTTTGACGGCGGCACGGCCGAGGATTATGACCTTGAGCTCGGCTCCAACACGTTCGTGCCCGGCTTCGAGGAGCAGATCGTTGGCATGAAGGCCGGCGACGAGCGCGATGTCGTCGTCACCTTCCCCGAGAACTACGTTGAGGCGCTGGCCGGCAAGGAGGCCACCTTCAAAGTCACCGTCAAGAGCGTCAAGGAGCCCGAGCTTCCGGAACTGGACGACGAGCTGGCCAAGGACATCTCCGACTACGAGACCATCGCGGAGTACCGCGACCATGTCCGTGAGGATCTGGAGAAAGAGTTTACCGAGCAGCAGGAGTCTGATTATGCGACCCGCCTCATGAAGGCCGCCGTCGACAACATGACCGTCGAGATCCCCGAGCCCATGATCCTGGCCAAGCTCGACGAGCAGCTGCGCAACTACATCTCCACCATGGGCATCAGCCCCGAGCTCACCCGTGAGCAGGTGCTCGCCTCCATGGGCCTGGACGAGAAGACCTTCCAGGAGATCATGCGTCCGCAGGCCGTGTTTGAGCTGCAGACCGATCTGCTGCTCGACGCGATCGTCAAGGCCGAGAACATCGAGCTCGACGAGGGTGAACTCGACGAGACATACAACAAGATGGCCGAAGAGTATAAGATGGACGTCGACAAGATCAAGCAGTATGTCGACGAGAAGATCATCGTTCTCGATATGAAGCGCCGCAAGGCTGCCCAGCTCATCCGCGACACCGCGGTGGACAAGGAGCCCGAGGCGAAGGAAGAAGCCGCTGAGACCAAGGAAGAGGCAGCCGAGTAATTCCCCGAAAGCTGTTTGGATTCCGGGCAGAACGGTTATGCTCTCTTGGATAAGCGAAACATCGAAAGGAGCGTACCATGAGTTTAGTACCGTACGTTGTCGAGCAGACCTCCCGCGGGGAGCGCTCGTACGACATTTTTTCCCGCCTGCTCAATGACCGCATCATCATGCTGTCCGAGGAGGTCAATGATACAACCGCCAGCCTGATCGTGGCGCAGCTGCTGTATCTCGAAGCACAGGATCCCGATAAGGACATCCAGTTTTATATCAACAGCCCCGGCGGCAGCGTGACCGCAGGCCTCGCCATCTATGACACCATGCAGTACATTAAGGCGGATGTTTCCACCATTTGTGTCGGTTTGGCTGCATCGATGGGCGCGTTCCTGCTCTCGTCCGGCGCGAAGGGCAAGCGCCTGGCGCTGCCGAATTCGGAGATCATGATCCATCAGCCCTCCGGCGGCAGCCAGGGCCAGTGCACGGATATTCAGATCCAGGCACGGCAGATCCTGCGCATCAAGGATCGCCTCAATCACATCCTCGCAGAGAACACCGGCAAGCCGGTCGAGACCATCGCCGAGGATTGCGAGCGCGATAACTTCATGACCGCGGAGGAAGCACAGGCTTACGGTCTGGTGGACAAGGTCATTTATAAGCGATAATCTGTCAGGGGAGGGAACCGCCGTTCCCTCCCTGTTTCAAATGTAGAAAATGTGAGGTTTTTATGGCCAGAAATGACGAGAAAAAGAGCGTGCGCTGCTCTTTTTGCGGCAAACCGCAGTCGCTGGTGAACCGGCTCGTTGCCGGCAACGGCGTCTATATCTGTGATGAGTGCGTGCGCCTGTGCATGAGCATCATCGACGAGGGCTATCAGCCCGAGAGCGTCTCCACGGCGCAGGTCACGCTCCGGCGCGACCAGCTGCCGAAGCCGGCCGAGATGCGCGCCACGCTCGACGACTATATCATCGGCCAGGACCGTGCCAAGGTGGTGCTGTCCGTGGCGGTGTACAACCACTATAAGCGCATCCTGCGCGGCGATCAGGATAACGATGTTGAGCTGCAAAAGAGCAATGTCCTGCTCATCGGCCCGACTGGCAGCGGCAAGACGCTCTTTGCCCAGACCCTGGCCAAGATGCTCGATGTGCCGTTTGCCATCGCGGACGCGACTACGCTCACCGAGGCCGGCTATGTCGGCGAGGATGTAGAGAACATCCTGCTCAAGCTCCTGCAGGCGGCGGACTTTGACGTCGAGCGCGCACAGCGTGGCATCATTTACATCGACGAGATCGACAAGATCGCCCGCAAGAGCGAGAACACGTCCATCACGCGCGACGTCTCCGGCGAGGGCGTGCAGCAGGCGCTGCTCAAGCTGCTCGAGGGCACGGTCGCAAACGTCCCGCCGCAGGGCGGACGCAAGCACCCGCAGCAGGAGTTCATCCAGGTGGACACGACGAACATCCTCTTCATCTGCGGCGGCGCGTTCGACGGTGTGGACAAGATCATCGAGCGCCGCATGGACAAGAAGTCCATGGGCTTCGGCGCCGAGATCCAGAGCGCCAAGGAGCGCGACCTGACCGAGATCATGAAAAACGTGCAGCAGCACGACCTGCTGAAGTTCGGCATCATCCCGGAGCTGATCGGCCGCATGCCGGTCATCACGGCGCTGGCCAGTCTGAGCCGCGAGGACATGGTGCGTATCCTCAAAGAGCCCAAAAACGCCCTGACCAAGCAGTATCAGGCGCTGATGCAGTTTGATAACGTCGAACTGGAATTTGAAGACGAAGCGTTGGGTAAAATTGCGGATAAGGCGATCGCAATGGAGATCGGCGCCCGCGGCCTGCGCAGCGTCATGGAAGGCGTCATGACGGACCTGATGTACTCCGTTCCGTCGGACCCGACGATCGCCAAGATCACCATCACCGCGGCGAGCGTGGACGGCACTGAGCCGCCGCGCATCGAGCGCCGGGAGCAGTGAGCCATTGCCTTCTGCCCCCAAGACCCCTGAGCGAAAGAGGAATCTGAATGGATAACACAACGACTATGGATCATGCGGAATTCACCGCCCGGCGCAGCCTGCCCATGATGGCACTGCGCGGCCTGACCGTGTTTCCGGGCATGATGCTGACCTTCGAGGTCGAGCGCAGCATGTCCATCGCGGCGCTGAACATGGCCATGAGCGACGATCAGATCATCTACCTGGTCCCGCAGAAAGACATTGCGACCGACATTCCCACCCCGGACGATGTGTACGGCGTGGGCACGGTCTGCCGTATCAAGCAGATGATGAAGCAGCCCGGCACCAAGACTATCCGCGTCATGGCCGAGGGCATCGAGCGCGGCCGGACGCTGGCCGTGCGCACGGACACGCCCTGCTTTGTGGCCGAGGTCGAGCCGATGCCGGATGCGGAAGAGCGGAAAACGGCGCGCACCGAGGCGCTCATCCGTCACTGCTGCAATTTGTTTGATGCCTATGTTACCGCGTCCGGCAACATGGCGCCGGAGTCGGTCATCAGCGTGCTCGGCAGCACGAACGCGGCGTTCGTGTCGAATTTTATCTCCCAGCACGTGTTCCTGCGTCCGGAAGAGAAGCAGGAGCTGCTGGAGGAGACGCGCCCGAGCCGGAGACTGTCCAAGCTCTCGAAAATGCTGCTGCACGAGACGAGCGTGCTCGGCCTGCAGCATCAGCTCGAGGAGGCGGCACAGGACCGGCTGAATCAGACGCAGCAGGAGTATCTGCTGCGCGAGCAGATGAAGATCATTCAGGCGGAGCTCGGCGAGTCCGACGATCCGGACTCCGAGAGCGCGGACTACCGTGAGAAGATCCTCGCCCTGCACCTGCCGGCCGACTCCGAGCAGCGCCTGCTCAAAGAGGTCGACCGGCTCAAAAAGCAGCCGTTCGGCTCATCGGAGGCGGCTGTCATCCGCAATTATCTGGACATCTGCCTCGAGCTGCCGTGGAACACGCGCACGAAGGAAACGCTCGACGTGCGCGCCGCGCGCGAGGTGCTGGACAAAGAGCACTTCGGCCTCGAAAAGGTCAAGGACCGCATCACGGAGTATCTGGCCGTGCGCCAGCTCGCGCCCGATGTCAAGGGCGGCGTGCTGTGCCTTGTCGGCCCTCCGGGCACCGGCAAGACGAGTATTGCCATGAGCATTGCCCACGCCACGAACCGCAAGCTCGCGCGTATCTCTCTCGGTGGTGTGCACGACGAGGCGGAGATCCGCGGCCACCGCAAGACGTATGTCGGCGCCATGCCCGGCCGCATCATCAACGGCCTGACCATCGCCGGCAGCATGAACCCCGTCATGGTGCTCGACGAGATCGATAAGCTCGGCAGCGATTACCGCGGCGACCCGTCGTCGGCGCTGCTGGAGGTGCTCGACGCAGAGCAGAACGACCACTTCCGCGATAACTTCATGGAGATCCCGGTCGACTTGTCGGATGTGTTCTTCATCCTGACGGCCAACACGCCGATCCAGGGGACGGCCGCGGATATCATCAAGCTCGCCATGCTGCGCGTCGACGCGGCGCTCAAAAAGCAGAAGCTCAAGGCCCGGCTCGTCCTGCAGGTCCACGATGAGCTGATCGTGGAATGCCCGGTGAAGGAAGCGGAGCAGGTGAAGAAGATCGTGACGGCCGAGATGGAAAACGTCGCGCAGCTGCGCGTGCCGCTGCTGGCGGAGGCGAAGGTCGGCGCGAGCTGGTATGAGGCAAAGTGATGGAAGTGACGATCGTTCCCATGCGGCAGGAACATACGGCGCAGATCGCCGCGCTGGAAGCCGCCTGTTTCTCCGATCCCTGGCCGGAATCGATTTTGCAGAAGGAACTGGAAAATCCGCTGAGCCTTTGGCTCTGCGCGATGGACGGCGATACCATCGCCGGTTACGTCGGCAGCCAGACCGTGCTGGGCGAGGCGGATATGATGAACCTCGCTGTCAGCCCGGCTTACCGGCGGCAGGGGCTTGGCCGTGCGCTCGTGCTGGCGCTGTGTGAGTCGCTGCGGCAGAAGATGCAGGCGACGGTCCTGACCCTGGAGGTCCGGGACTCAAACGCGCCCGCCGCCGCGCTCTATGCCTCGCTCGGCTTCGCGCAGATCGGCCTGCGGAAAAATTACTACCAACATCCAAAAGAGGATGCACGCATCCTCAGAAAGGAACTGCTATGAAGATCCTCTCCGTGGAATCCTCCTGCGACGAGACTGCCGTCGCCGTCGTGGAGGACGGAAGAACCATCCTGACCGACTGCATCGCGTCTCAGGTCGCTCTGCACCGGCTCTACGGCGGCGTCGTGCCCGAGCTTGCCTCGCGCAAGCACATCGAGGCCATCTACGCCCTGGCGGATACGGCGCTTGACGAGGCGCACCTGACCCGGCAGGACATCGATGCCATCGCCGTCACCTACGCGCCAGGGCTGATCGGCGCGGTGCTCGTCGGCGTCAACTTTGCCAAGGCTGCGGCCTACAGCCTCGGCGTGCCGCTCATCCCGGTGCACCATATCCGCGGGCATATCGCGGCCAACTATCTGGCGTACCCGGATCTGAAACCGCCGTTTCTGTGCCTCGTCGTCTCCGGCGGGCATACGCTGATCGTCGACGTGCAGGACTACACGAAATTCCATATCCTCGGCACCACGCGTGACGACGCGGCAGGGGAATGCTTCGATAAGATCGCCCGCGTGATCGGGATGCCGTATCCCGGCGGCGCGGCGCTCGACCAGACGGCAAAGACCGGCGACGAAAACAAATATCCCATGCCGCACACCAAGCTCAGCGGCAATCCGCTCGATATGTCCTTCTCGGGCCTCAAGACGGCGGCGCTGAACCTCATCCACACACATGAGCAGCGCGGCGAGGCGCTGGATATCCCGTCGCTTTGCGCTTCGTTCTCCAAGGCGGTGAGCGATATGCTCGTGCCGCGGACGATGCAGGCCCTGGAGCAGACCGGCTACCGGACGCTGGCCATCGCGGGCGGCGTGGCGGCCAATTCGCGCATCCGGCGCGATTTCGAGGCGCAATGCCGCAAGCACGGCGCTGCACTGTATACGCCGCCGCTGTCGCTTTGCGGCGACAACGGCGCGATGATCGGCGCACAGGGCTACTACGAATTTCTCGCGGGCACGCGCGCGGGTCAGGATCTGAACGCCTAC
>OLWU01000482.1_pt1 | contig 10641 bp, 9 predicted proteins | sample 1673351 | NCBI WGS metagenome assembly OLWU01 (sample SAMEA103958109, study PRJEB25191) | human gut metagenome | biome: human-associated habitat [ENVO:00009003]; feature: intestine environment [ENVO:2100002]; material: feces | place: Germany | collected 2013/2015
CACGACGCCGGGGGCACCCTCCGGGTCCGTTACGATGAAGAAGCAGGAGATGATGCCGGTGATGATGGGGATGATGATGAGCGCGACGGTGGGGGAGAGCTTTTTCGTCATGATCAGAACGATCATCGCGATGACGGTGACAAAGCCGAGAATGGCCAGTGCTGCGGTCATAAAGGTTTCCTCCTTATCTCTTTCTTTTTTCGGACTGCTCCCCGCAGCCCTCACACTCAGCTTACGCGCCGCGCTTTTGCATTTCAAGAGGTCCGGCTTGTGGATATCTGGAAACGAAACCGCCGCAGAGTGCGGCGAATTTGTGCAATTCGTGCAATTCTGCGGCGGCTTTTCGCTTCCAGAATTTTGGAAGGCATTTCCAGAGTTCTGGAAGTCAGGTTTTTTCCCTGTCCTTCAGCTTGCTGTAAAGGCTCGCGAGGGAGATGCCGAGCTCCTCGGCTGCGGTGCGCTTTCCGGCGAGATCGCTGCCGTGGAACTCCAGCGCGCGGCGGATCTCCGCGCGCTCGAAGCGGCGGACGCGGTCATAAAGCGAGGTGGTGTCCCGCGCGGCGGGACCGATGTTTTCCGGCAGGTCGCCGCGCTCGATGACGCCCGTGCGGGAGAGATAGGCGGAAAACTCCAGCACGTTGCGCAGCTCGCGGATATTGCCGGGCCAGTCGTGGCGCTGGAGCTGGGCGAGCGCGTCCTCGCTGATGGCAACGGTCCGCTTCATGCTCGTGGAAATCTCCATCAGCATCTGGCGCGCGAGCAGCGGAATGTCCTCCGCCCGCTCCCGCAGCGGCGGGATGCGGACGTGGAAGGTGCTGAGCCGGTAGTAAAGGTCCGGGCGAAAACGGCCGTTGCGGATGGCGTGCTCCAGATCGGCGTTGCTCGCCGCGAGGATGCGGACGTTGACCGGGATCTCCTCCACACCGCCGACAGGGCGGATGGTGCGCTCCTGAAGCGTGCGCAGCAGCTTCGACTGGATCTCCAGCTTCATCTCGGAAATTTCGTCGAGCAGCAGCGTGCCGCCCTCCGCCGCCTCGAACATGCCGAGCTTTCCGCCCGCCTTCGCGCCGGGGAACGCGCCCTCCACATAGCCGAAAAGCTCGGAATCGAGCGTATCGGGGTTGAAGGTGGCGCAGTTGAGCGCGAGGAACACGCCGCCGGCGCGGGGGCTTGCGTTATGGATGGCCTGCGCATAGACCTCCTTGCCCGCGCCGCTCTCCGACGTGAGCAGCACCGGCGCGTCGCTGCCGGCGATGCGGCGGGCAAAGTCCTTGCATGCCTTTGACTTCTCGCTGCGCGCCGTGATATAGTCAAAGGTGTAGCGCGAGCTTATCGCCTTGGTCGCGCGGCGGAGCAGCTGGCGGCTGCGGTGCTCCATGCTTTCGAGCTTTTCGCGAAAGGCGCTCGCCTCCGCCATAAATGTGACGACTGAGAGCCCGCCGAGAATCCTGCCGTCCGCGGCGCGGATGGGGTACATGTTCACCCAGTAAATGTCCATGCTCTCCTTGCGCGGCGCCTGAAGCACCGCTTCGCCGCCCGCGACGACGTCCGGCAGCTGGGCACCGGGCCGCAGCTCGCGCAGCCGTCTGCCCACGATCTCGCCGGGCTCGCGCCCAATCTCAAGACGCAGAAAGCGCCGGTAAGCGGCGTTGCCGAACACGATCACGCCCTCCGTGTCGATGATGAGGATGCCCTCGCTCATTGCATTGAATACCGCGACAGCGTCTGCGGAAAACTCCATTTTTCCCACGCCCTTTCTCGTTTCACAGCCAGAGTATAGCGCACCTTCCACAAAAAAGCAACGTTTTTTAACGCACGGTGTGGGCAAAATCGCAAAAACCGGTCCCGAGACGGGACCGGTTCCGGCTTTTTTATTCCGCGATGCAGTCGAGACCGCTCAGCGCGTTGACGCGGCGGCGGGTGGCGTCGGAGATCTTTTTTGCGAGCGTCTCCAGCTCGTGCGGGTCCATGCGGCGGGCCCGACGCAAAAAGGAGAGAAAAAAGTATGCAAACGGGTATGCTCATCGTCTGCTTCGCCGCCCTAATCGTGGCGGTCGTCGTCAGCATCAGGTTCAGCGTCAACGTCGGCATTGTGGCTTACGCGCTGGCGTTTCTGGTCGGCGGCTTCGGCCTCGGACTCCCCGCAAACACCATCGTCGGTTATTTCCCCGTATCCCTGTTCTTCCAGCTCATGGTCATCACGCTGTTTTACGGCTTCGCCGTCAGCAACGGGACGATGCAGAAGATCGCGGACAACGCGGTCTTTCTCTGCCGCAATCGCTCCGCGCTCGTGCCGTGGGTGATCTTTCTCGTGGCGTTTGTGCTCTGCGCCATCGGCTGCCCGCCCCCGGGCATCGGCGCGGCGCTCGTTGCGCTGAGCGTCGCCGTGCTCGTGCTGCTGCTCGTCCCCGCGGTGCTGAAGCCCGTCATCCCCTTCTTCAAAACCTTCACGAGCTATGTCAGCATCATCTCCCTGTCCTTCATCGGCGCGCTGCTCTGCTCCGCGCTGAAGCTCGCCGACGAGCGCGAGGTCATCCGCAAGAACATCCCGTGGTCCCTGCTCTTTATGATTGCGGGCGCGGTTTCCCTCATCAACGTTATGAATCAGGCGGGTCTCACCGAGTTCCTCTCCGGCATGTTCACCGAGGGGATGGGCACCGTCGTCGAGGCGCTGCTGCCCGGCGATTTAGACTCGCTGACGGAGCCCGGTCATATCGAGGGAGACCTCGGCCACTGTCTGCTCCCGAACGGCGCGGGCTACGGCTCCGTTTTCTGCGCGCTGCCGGAGGTCACGCTGGACATGTACAAGTGGTATAAACAGCTGCGCATGGTGGATAAGCTGTCCTACAAGATTTGGTATCCGGGTTCTCACATCTCGGAGATCAACGGCGTCACGGTCGAGGACGTCGGCTTCGGACCGGAGACCTTCCACGTCGAGCCCGGTCTGGACTGGAAAGCCCTCGGCTTTACCTGCAATCCCCGCGAGCGCGACCCGCAGTTTGCCGGTCTCATCGGCGGAAACAGCTGGATCGAGAATCTCGACCCCGCCGTCTGCCTCGAGGCGACACGCCGCATGGCAGCCCACTGCATCTATGAGCGCGCCAACATCAACAATTTCCTTCCCGAGCTCTACGAAAAAATGAAGGACCAGCCCCTCGCCGATCCGGAGTTTGTGGACGAAGGACTCGCGCTGAAGGAGTAAAAAAAGCGAAAAGGAGACCGCCTCGGCGGTCTCCTTTTTTCATGCCTTTTTGACGGTCAGATAAAACGCGCTGCCCCCGCCCGGCTCGCTTTCCGCCCAGAGGCGCTCGCGGAGGGTGTCGGCGGCTTCGCGGGCGATGGCGAGACCGAGACCGCTTCCGCCGCGGCTCCCGGCGCAGCGGTAAAAGCGCTCGAAAACATGGGGCAGGTCCTCCGCGGCGATGCCGCAGCCGTCGTCGCGGACGCAGAAGGTGAGCTGGGCGCGGCTCACCTCCGCCTCCAGCCGGATTGTCCCGCCGGGGCTGACATATTTCAGCGCGTTGTCGAGCAGACACTCCAGAATCTGGCGCACCGCCGCCGCGTTTGTCCATAGCATCGGCAGCGCCTCCGGTTCCGGCGGCGGCAGGAACACGATCCCGGCGCAGTCGCAGAGCATGGCGTATTTCTCCCCGACAGGCGCGAGCACCTCCGCGGCGGGAACGGCGGTCTTCTTCACGCGCTCCCGGCTTTGCAGGCGGGAAAGCTCCAGAATCTCCTGCACCATGTGGCTCTGTTGGTTCATCTCCTGCAAGATCATGCCGTAATACACCCGCTGGCGCGTGGTGTCCAGATCCTCCACGTCGCAGAGCGTCTCCGTCAGTGTCTTGACCGCCGCGATGGGCGATTTCAGTGCGTGGGTGACGTTCGCGATATAGTTGTGCTGCACCTGCTCCAGCTTTTCGCGCTTGCGCAGATAGAGCAGAATGATATAGGCGCTCAGCCAGTAAAAGAGCGTAAAATAGCCGACGTAGCCGAAAATTGCCTCCGGGAGATCCATCAGATTCTTGATGATGAACGCGCCGCCGACGACGGCGCCGTTTTCAAAGATCGGCGCGCCGGCGACGACGAGGATGTCGTTGAAATCGCGCGAGGTCTCCCTGCCGAAAGCGGGGCGGAAAAAGCTCTTTCCGCTTTGCAGACGCTCCATATATTTCCCGACGTCGAGCCCGAAGCCGACGGACTGGCGCGGATTGGTCGGCTTAATGTGGAGCAGCAGCCCGCCGTCCGCGCCGCAGACGAGGATTCGCGTGTTCGGTCCCGCCATGGCGCGGAGCGTGTCCGTCTCGCCGAGGACGTATTCCGCCGCGATCGCCTCGGCGCGCCCGCGGAAATAGCCGCGCTGCTTATAGATCGGCCAGAGGCTGACCGCAAAGCCGCCGACGGCGAGCCCGACGAGGTAGAGCAGCAGCATCACGGCGGCGCGCCAGCCCGGTTTTCTCAGCAGCCGCTTCATCCGCGCACCTCCAGCCGGTAGCCGACGCCGTAGATCGTCGCGATGGCGAAATGGACGTCCGGGTGCGCCAACTTCTGGCGCAGGGAGCGGATCATGGTGTCGATCACGCGCGTGTCGCCGAAATAGTTATAGTCCCACACGGCGTTTAAGATCATCTCCCGCGTCAGCACGCGCCCGACGTTCGCCGCCATATACGCCAGCACCTCCAGCTCCTTGGGCGAGAGGCGCACCTCCTCGCCGCCGATGAAGACCTGATAGGAGTCCGGCAGCACGGTCAGCTCCGCGACGCGGAGCGTTTTCGGCTCCTCCCGCGGGTTCAGGCGCCGCAGGGCGCGCTTGATGCGGATCGTCACCTCCCGCGGGGAGAAGGGCTTTACCACATAGTCGTCCGCGCCCGTCTCCAGCCCGCGGACGCGGTCGTCCTCCTCGCCGCGCGCGGAGAGCATGATGATATAAACGTCGCTGCGGCGGCGGATCTCGCGGCAGACCTCGAAGCCGTCCATGCCGGGGAGCATCACGTCCAGCAGCACGACGTCCACGGGGAATTTCCGCAGCCGCTCCAGCGCCGTCTCGCCGTCATAAGCGGAGACGACGAGGAATCCCTGCTCGCTTAGGTAGCTCGCGAGCCCGTCGTGCAGCGCCTTGCTGTCGTCGCAGAGGAGTACGGTCGGTTTTTCCATAGCCTTTCCCTCGCTTTCTTTCCGCGCCCATTATACCACCCCGTCCGCCGCGCGGCAAGGAGGGTACTTGTCATCCTCATATTTTTCTCAAAATCCCTTCACATTTCCCACACAATTTCCTGCTAAACATGGGTTCATGGTTGGCGAGAACGACGAAAATCAGCCCTCGCCGCACCGGGATTTTAAGTCAAATCGGAAAGAAAAGGAGAACATCTGTATGAAAAAGCTTCGCAAGATCCTGCTGCTCGTACTGGTCGCGGCGCTTCTGAGCGTCTCGGTACTGGCGGCGACCGGCGTTGTGGACGCCAAGCTCACCTATCGCGACATCAAGATCACGCTCGACGGCGAGACCGTTGAGCCCAAGGACGCAAACGGCAAGAGCACCGAGCCGTTCATTATGAACGACAGCACCTACCTCCCCGTCCGCGCCCTCGCCGAAGCCCTCGGCTGCACGGTGCTGTGGGACGACGCGGCGAGCACGGTGCGCATTTACAAGGACACCGTCCCCGCGGACACGGCAATCCGGAGCGTCAAGGCGCTCGGCTTCGTGGACGTCGACGGACCGAAGGTGAAGGCGATCGCCGTGGAGTATGCCTGTGATCTCAGCGGCGTGAAGGTCGATAAGGACACCTTCGCCATCGAGCTGAACGACACCTCCGTCGCGGTGAACGCCAAGAGCCGCAACTTCGGCGGCGGCGAGATCGGCGACATCACCCGCGTTTACGTCAACGACAAGCCGGAGGTGAGCGCCGACGGCGGCAGCGGCAAGGGCAATTACGTCATCCTTGAGGTCTACACCGACTATCAGCACGCCAGCGAACAGACCTTCACGACCAGCATGTGCGTCGGCGTGAAGCAGCTCGCCGAACTGACCGCCGCGGGGACGAAGATCGCCCCCAGCATGGAGATGACGAAAAACTACGCGATGGTCGAAAGCTACAACGAGTGGAAAAAGCAGTGGCAGACCAAGAAGGAGGTCAACGACGGCGCTTACGCCATCGAGGGCATCGAGGGCTTCCAGTACTTCTACACCGGCGCGAAGGCGGAGAAATATCCGACGGACGGCGCGGCGTTCCACGTGGACCACTGCTTCAGCGAACAGACCGGGCTTTATGAGGACATCGACCTCGCCTACGCGCTCTACGTCCCCGCTGACTGGCACGCGGACGGACGCTACGCTCTCGTGACGCTGGAAAACCCCGCCGCGAACGCCGGGACCCACCCGATGGAGTCCGTGCTCCAGACCCGCGGTCCCTCCGTTTACAGCTCCGACTGGGCGCAGGACCTCGTGAAGAAGACGCACGGTCTGGACGGTCTCATCGTCGTCGTGCCGACCGTGACCCAGCGCGTGAACGACAACGGCGGCACGCCCGCGGAGTATGAGGCGGTCGTGCAGCTCTGGGATACGCTGATCGAAAAATACAGCGTGGACCCGAACTATGTCTACGGCACCGGCCAGTCCGTCGGCGGCATGATCCTCGCCGAGACGAACCGCAACCGCGACAACTTCTTCGCCGGCATCTGGATGTTCGAGAACCAGTGGGCGCAGAACTACAACAAGGACGGCGTGTTCGCCCGCGGCATGATGGCTTCCAACTACAAGGAGACCGCCCAGAACACCACACGCCACTATTACCGCATCAACGACACCGTCACATGGAACTACCACTACGACAACGACGGGAACAAGTCCTATGACGACCACGACCCGTATAACTACTATTACCTCATCTCCGATGACAATATCCTCATCACGAACCGCTCCGCCAACAACCTTTCCGTCAACACTTGGACAGAGCTGAGCTATCTCTACAGCGACCTCACCGGTTACTCCATCCCGCGCTGCACCGTGGACGCCAACGCCGAGCTGGAGGCGCAGGACGCGCAGATGCGTGCCTTCCTGAAGGACACCGAAAATCAGCAGGGCATCTACTGGGTGATCTTCCAGGACGGCTCCAACGGCTATTCTCCGCGCCGCCTCACCGCCGGCTACGAATGGCTGCTGACCCAGAGCCGCAAGACCGAGATGAAGCGCGCAAAGCTCGATCTCAACAAGCCCTTCGAGCTCGCCGAGACCCAAATTCAGGACGAGAGCCGCCTCGTGAACGCCTTCGTCGCTCCCGGCACGGAGCAGCCGTTTTACTACCTGACCGGCAAAGCCGGCGCGGGCACGCAGTTTTATAACACCTCGTGGCTGAATCTCAGCAAGGTCTGCGACGCCGTCGGCGGCTGGCTGCCGGAGGGCATGAGCTGGCAGACCGGCGTCAGCGCCGCGAAGATCACCGGCGTGACGCCCATCGTCGAAAACGGCAAGCTGACCGCCGTCGCCATCGGCTATGACCGGAACATGGCGGGTGCGAAGCTCTTCCTTGAGGGCGACGCCGTTGAAAACAGCCGCGGCGTGGCTTACACCGATTACTTTGTGACCCGCAGCAGCTATGCGCTCTTCGACGGCACGACCGAGCTCGACGCCAAGCTTACGAACGCCTATATCTCCGCTGCCCCGGCGCGCTCCGGTGCAGCCCGCGGGACCGGCTCCGGCAATTACGTCATTCTGGAGCTTGAGCCCATCGCCGCCCCCGCCGCCCCCGGCGTCCGCCAGCTCTCCTCCGTCTGGACGGCGACCGCCATCGCGACCCCCGGTGCGACGATCTACCGCTGATTTTCCTCATTCCTTCCTATACCCCAGCGCGATCCCCCGGTCCGAACGGACCGGGGGATCATTGCGATCAACCGAGACCCGCTTACGCTTATGCTCTCGGTTGAGAAGGGGAACGCTCCGCTCAGCGCACGCCCCTTCGGGGCGCACGTTCCCTCCGCGCAGAGTATTTTTCGGCACGCACAGATCGCGCCGAAAAATAATTAAACTCTATTCGCGATTCGCCGGTGCGCCGGCGAACTCTGCGAGGCTTTTTCCAAATCTCCCCCGCATTCTGCGGGGGAGATTTTTGCGCAAAAGCGTCTTGCAAAAGCCCGCGCCGGGTGCTACAACACGGTCGGAAAACCGCGCTCCGGGGCGCTGTGCCGCCTGTTTTTCAGGCGGTCTTTTCCGGGACGTTGGTTAGATAAAGCTAACTCGGAGCTTGAAAGAGGCTTTTACAATGAAGGAAAGCTATCTGACGCTGGATTTCCGGAAGACCGTCGCGGAGCGGTTTCCGGCGGAGACGGAGCGGCTGAACGCCGCGTTTGACGCGCGGCTTGGGGCGCTGCGGGCGGAATACGCCGGGGCGGGCAAGGAAAAGCTGATGCATCTGGAACGGCAGATCATGCCGGGCATCGCGGCGTATGAGACGCTTCAGACCGTGATGGACAAGGACGAGGCGCTGCGCACAGTCCACGGCTGTGTGGAGCAGCGGGCGCATGGCGAGAAGAAAAGCTTTGTCCGCCTGCTGCGCATCCCCGGGCTCTACCGCTGCGTGCCCGCGCTCTTCACCAAGGGAATGGAGATGTTCTTCGGCGAAAAGGCGGGCTTTGAAAAGCGGGATATCCAAACCACTGGCGGCGTCTGGCGCATCGACATGCTGCGCTGCCCTTACCACGACGCCTGCGTGAGCCACGGCTGTCCGGAGCTCTGCACCTGCTTCTGCGACAGCGACGACATCACCTATGACGGCATGCACCCCCGCCTCATCTGGCACAGGACCAAGACGCTCGGCAGGGACAATGACTGCTGCGACTTCTGTCTGAGGCGCAGTGATAAGGAGTATTCGGAATGACGGAATTTAAAGACATCAGCATTTCGTCCCGGCTGGACTGGCCGCGCATCACCCACCTGTTCCGCCTTGGGCTCTTCGGCGCACTTCTGACGCTTGTGGGCAACATGATCCTCGCCTGGGGCGTGGAGGACACCACGCTGGCGGGGCTGCCGCGGATGCTCTCCGCTTACACCGATGCCTCTGACGCCGGACTGCTCGCCGAACGGAAGACCGCGACCTGACGCGCTCTTTTCCCCCCGTGCCGCGCGGAAAAGCGTTGATAGATCGCGGGCGTGCTGGATATCGACAGCGAGCTGGTCCTCGTTTTCAACGACGGGAACCGCCTCCAGTTCGATTTCAAGTCCAAGGTCGACATCAAGCAGATCTGCACGCTGATCTCCTCGTTCGTCCTGTAAAACCGAAAAGCGCCGCTCAGGAACGGGTCCCGGAGCGGCGCTTTTCGGTTTTTAGTTCGACCATTCGCCGGGGTCGTCCCGGTCCTCGTCGGGCGTCTCTACGATCAGCACCTTTTCCTCGTCCAGAGCAAGCTGCTTCTCGACTTTGCCGTCCGCGAAGAAAAACGCCCCGCCGCGGCTGAGCGGGTCCTTGGACAGCGGGTTCACCAGCAGCGTCCTCCGGCAGACCGCCGCCGCCTGCTCTGCGTAAGCGGCGGATTCCTCCCCGTCCAGATCAAAATTCACGTAAACGGGCCATATCAGCAGCCCGTTCGAGTGGAATACCTCCGGATAGATCCAGAGATCGCCGCAGAGCGCGACCGCCATCTCCACACCGTGGAACGAAAACGGCGCCGTGTCCGTTCCCTCCCTATAGTGCTCGCCCGCAGTCTCCCAATCCCGCCAGTTTTTGCTGATCCGGCGGTAATTATGGACCACCGCGCCGTTTTCGCTTAGCCCCTGCTCCACAGCCAGCCCGATATCCGCGGCATAGTCGCTCGTCACGGCGGCAAAGCCCTGAAGAAACGCCTCCCCAAAGCACACCAACTCCGCGTCCCCCGACGCCGCAAGAGCCCGCTCGATCTGCGCGAGGTTGAACTCCACGTCATTCGCCCGGCATTCATAAGCGGCAAGTCCGATCTTCACAGCCTTCCTCCGATCCGTCCGTCCCGATTTGTCACTGCGGTACTATTGATATTGAACGGTTGTCCTTTCTTCGTTCTGAGTCCGCGGGTAACAAGCTTCAAAAGCACATAGCAACGCTCGCAAAGCGTGTCCTTGTATTCGCCTTGATCACAAAAGCGCTGCGTTACCTAAAGGATTATATATCAAACGCCCTCAAGGTCACCCCTGAGGCGGTCGCTGCGATCGCAAAGTTGAAGGGGGCGCTGCTCACGCTGGCGCAGCCGATCATCGAGGTTGTCGTCCCGGCGTTAACAACGCTCATCAACATCATTACGACAGTGATCGCGCATATCGCACAGCTTGTCGCGACGCTATTTGGAACCACTTATGCAGCGGCGAGCAAATCCGCGGAAGAGCTGTATAACGAGCAAAAGGCGCTCAGCGGCGTTGGAGGTGCGGCAAAAAAGGCGGGAAAGTCCCTCGCAAGCTTCGACGAGATCAACCAGCTCACGGACAACTCCGGGGGCGGAGGCGGAGGGTCAAGCAAGATTGAGCCGGACTTCACGCTTCCGGAGTTCTCGGAGAAGATGCAGAAGATTGTTCGCTTTGTTGAGGACATCGGGCTCGCACTTTTGGGTTGGAAGTTTTCAAACGCCTTCCTTTCCGGGCTCGCAGCACTTGCTGGGCTCGAAATCCCGAAAAACGTAAGCATC
>OLWU01000485.1_pt1 | contig 10573 bp, 10 predicted proteins | sample 1673351 | NCBI WGS metagenome assembly OLWU01 (sample SAMEA103958109, study PRJEB25191) | human gut metagenome | biome: human-associated habitat [ENVO:00009003]; feature: intestine environment [ENVO:2100002]; material: feces | place: Germany | collected 2013/2015
GCATGGCCCTGCGGCCGACGCCGTCGATCGCGTGCGAGCAGCCGTCGGTCGACCTGGCCACAATGGAGGAGACGCCGCTGCGCATCAACGGCCGGCACGACCCGTGCCTCGCCCCGCGGGCGATCCCGGTCATGGAGGCCGCGCTCGCCTGCTGCGTGCTCGACGCCATGCTTGACACCGCCGCCACGATCTGAGAAAGGAGTTCCTCATGGACGAAAACAAGACCCCGGCTCAGCAGGCCCCCGATACGGCCGCGCCGGAAACCACAAACATTGAACAGACTACCCAGCCGGAAACCGCCCCGGCTCCGGAAGGCACGGAAGCACCGAAGGCCCCAGAGGCCCCGGAAACAGCCGCCCCCGCGCAGAAGGCCGAGCATGGCGCACGCTGGCGTCACGCGCTCTGGCGCGGCATCGCGGGCGTGCTGGCGGCCGTGGTGCTGCTGGCAGCGTCCGGCTTCGGCGTGTTCCGTATCGCTAAGGGCGCGCAGAGTATCGAAGGCACGTTCGACGCCGACCCCGGCACGTTCGTGCAGCACGACATCATCTTCATCCTCGACACGTTCGAAGACCCCGCCGGTGGCAGCGCGCAGTACGCCGTCGTGCCCATCGGCGGGCAGCTCGTAGCCTTCCGCTTCCCCGCGCGGTGGGACGCCTCGGTCAAGGCCATTGCCGATGCGACCACCAGCGTCCTGCAGGGCCAGAGCTACTCCATCGACAGCTTCATCCGCGTCACCGGCACGGTCAAGGCCATGCCGGAGGCCGTCTCGTCCGAGATCTACAGTTGGTACACGGACAACCATGACTATCTGCAGAAGATCGGCGCAATCGGCGACAGTGACGACGCGGCCGACTACCTGCCCGACGCCATCGTGCGCGTGGACTGCGTCGGCGGCATCCCGCAGGGCTGGGTCGAGGGGCTGACGGTCGCGGCCGTCGCCTGCCTGATCTATGCCATCGTCGTGTTCATCCGCATCCTCTGCGGCAAGTATGACGAGCAGAAGCTGCCGGACATCACGTTCGAGCTCGTGGACATGACGCCCGAGACCCCGGCCGACCCGGAAACCACACCGGAGGAGACCCCGGAGGCCGCAGCCGAGCCGGAGACCGCTCCGGAGGAAACGCCCGAGGCCAAGCCGGAAGCGGAAACCCCGGCCGAACCGGAAGCCCCGGAAACCCCGGCCGAGCCTGAAAAATCTGACGAAACCGAGGACACGCCCGATGCCTGAGCACAAACTGTGCGTGCCGTGCCTGTTCGGGCTCGAGGGCCCGCTCGGCAACGAGCTGCGCCATATGGGCCTGCGCAGCGTCATGCCCGAAAACGGCCGCGTGCGCTGCACGGGCACGGACGCGGACATCGCGCGCATGAACCTCCGCTGCCGCTTCGGCGAGCGCGTGCTGCTCGAGCTGGGCAGCTTCCCCGCCCCGACGTTTGACGCGCTCTTCGAGGGCGTGAAGGCCCTGCCGTGGGCGCAGTACCTGCCCGCGGACGCGGCCTTCCCCGTCAAGGGCTACAGTCTGGAGTCGGCGCTGCACTCCGTGCCCGACTGCCAGAAGATCATCAAAAAAGCCGTCGTCGAGTCGCTCAAGCAGCGCTATCATGTGACGTGGTTTGCCGAGACCGGCGCGCTGTACCAGATCCAGTTCTCGCTCGTGCACGACACGGCCACGCTCTATCTCGACACGACCGGCACGCCGCTGCACAAGCGCGGCTACCGTCCGGCGCACGTGGCCGCGCCCCTGCGCGAGACGCTGGCCGCCGCGCTCGTGGACATCGCGGGCTACCGCGGCCGGGGCGATTTCTGCGACCCGTTTTGCGGCAGCGGCACGATCGCCATCGAGGCGGCGCTGGCCGCCAAGGGCCGCGCACCGGGCATCGCGCGCGACTTTGCGGCCATGCAGTGGGCGTGGCTGCCGTCCGAGGTCTGGCCGCAGGCGCGCGAGGAAGCGCGCGCACGCGAGTTTCACGGCGAGTATCACATCTTTGCCTCGGATATCGACCCCCGCGCCGTTGCCATGGCGCGCGACAATGCCCGCCGCGCCGGTGTGGACGACTGCATCACCTTCGCGGTGGCGGACGCGCGGGAATTTGACCGCACGACCGACCGCGGCGTCATCGTCACGAATCCGCCCTACGGCGAGCGCCTGATGGAAAAGCGCGAGGCCGAGGCGCTCTACACCGCCTTCGGCGCGGCCTATGCCAAAACGGAGCACTGGCGGCTCTACCTGCTGAGCTCGCACACGGAGTTTGAGCGCGCGTTCGGCCGCCCGGCGGACAAGAAGCGCAAGCTCTACAACGGCACGCTTCGCTGCGACCTGTTCCAGTACACGAAAGACGTGTGAAGCCGCATATCCGACGCACGGCCGCATATATTTCACACCGGTAGTTAAAAAATCGCAAATATTCACGATTCCCCTCTTGCGCGTCCCCGCCGACCGGGGTATAGTAATGGTATTCTTTTGTCGAAAGTGCAGGAATGGAGCTATGAAACATCTGTTCATCGTCAACCCCGTCGCCGGCGGCAAGGACCGGCATGAATACGTGGCCGAGCAGGCGCGCCTCGCGCTCGAGGGCAGCGCGGACGCCTATGAGGTCTACATCACGACCGCGCCCATGGATGCGTGCGCGAAGATCAAGGCCGAGGCCGCTTCCGGCGAGGAGCTGCGGGTATATGCCTGCGGCGGCGACGGCACGCTCAACGAGTGCGTCAACGGCGCCGTCGGGCACGATAACGTCGCCGTGACCCACTTCCCCTGCGGCACGGGCAACGACTTCATTAAAATGTTCGGCGAGGAAAAGGACCGCTTTTTCGACCTGAGCGATCTCGTGCGCGGCGAAGTGCGTCCGCTCGACGTGATGGAGTGCTGCGGGCGCTACGCGGTCAACATCTGCTCCGTCGGCATCGACGCGCGCATCGGCACCGAGGTGCACCAGTATCACGACAGCTATGTGCTGTCCGCCGTGGCCAACCTCTTCAAGGGCATCGCCCAGCCGCTGACCGTGCGCGGCTGCGGCATGGACTACAGCGGCGGCACGTCGCTCATCTGCGCGTGCAACGGCCGGTTCTACGGCGGCGGCTTCAACCCCATCCCCGACTCCCGGCCCGATAACGGCAAGCTGGAGTTTCTCGTCGTGCGCGACGTGTCGCGCCTGCAGTTCATCCGGCTCGTCGGCAAGTACGCCAAGGGCCGCTACCGTGAGTTGGAAAAATTCATCACCCATCTCGAGGGCGGTCATCTCGAGATCGACAGCGAGCAGGATCTCGTCGTGAACATCGACGGTGAGGCGCTCTGGAGCAAGCACGTAAACTTCGACCTCATCCCCGGCGGCGTGAACTTCCTCGTGCCGGCGAACATGGCCTTCTTCCACCCCGAGACCACGGGCGGCCACGAGACGCGCGAATTTGTCCACGCCTGACGAAAAAACGCGGTCACAAAACGTTTACAAAAAAATTTCGCCAGGGGCTTGATAATCCGAAAAATTGTGGTATAGTATGATGCGTTAGCACTCCGAGGAATTGAGTGCTAACGCATCGCTTTTTTGTATTCAATATTAGGAGGCATATAGATTATGAAACTCAAACCGTTGGCAGACCGTGTGATCCTCAAGCAGTTCAAGGCAGAGGAAAAGACCAAGAGCGGCCTGATCCTGGCAGCATCCGCGCAGGAGAAGCCCGAGATGTTCGAGGTCGTCGAAGTCGGCCCGGGCGGCATGGTGGACGGCAACGAAGTGAAGATGACCGTGGCCGCGGGCGACCGCGTGATCGTCGGCAAATACTCCGGCACCACCGTGAAAGTGGACGGCGAGGAATATTCCATCGTGCGTCAGGGCGACATTCTGGCTGTCGTCGAGTAATCCAACCGCTTTGATTTTAGGAGGCTATCATTATGGCAAAACAGATTATTTATGGTGAAGAAGCACGCAAGGCGCTGCAGCGCGGCGTGGATCAGCTTGCAGATACCGTCAAGATCACCCTCGGCCCCAAGGGCCGCAACGTGGTGCTGGGCAAGAAGTTCGGCGCTCCGCTGATCACGAACGACGGCGTGACGATCGCAAAAGAGATCGAGCTCGAGGATCCGTTTGAGAACATGGGCGCGCAGCTCATCCGCGAAGTGAGCACCAAGACCAACGACGTCGCCGGTGACGGCACCACCTCCGCCACGATCCTTGCCCAGGCAATGATCAACGAGGGGCTGAAAAACCTCGCCGCGGGCGCAAATCCCATGGTCATGAAGAAGGGCATCCAGAAGGCGACCGAGGCGGCTGTTGATGCTGTCAAGGCAGCGTCCCAGCCCGTGTCCGGCGCGAAGGACATCGCCCGTGTCGGCACCATCTCCTCCGGCGACGAGCATATAGGCACTCTCATCTCCGAGGCCATGGAGAAGGTCAGCCAGAACGGCGTCATCACCATTGAGGAGTCCAAGACCGCCGAGACCTATTCCGACGTTGTCGAGGGCATGCAGTTCGACCGCGGCTACCTCTCCCCCTACATGGCGACCGATATGGACAAGATGGAAGCCGTCATTGACGACGCTCTCATCCTCATCACCGATAAGAAGATCTCCAACATTCAGGAGATCCTGCCCCTGCTCGAGCAGATCGTGCAGACCGGCAAGAAGCTGCTCATCATCGCCGAGGACGTTGAGGGCGAGGCGCTGAGCACCCTGATCGTCAACCGTCTGCGCGGTACGCTGAACGTCGTGTGCGTCAAGGCGCCCGGCTTCGGTGATCGCCGCAAGGAGATGCTGCAGGATATCGCCATCCTCACCGGCGGCCAGGTCATTTCCGAGGAGCTCGGCTACGAGCTCAAGAGCGCGACCGTCGATATGCTCGGCCGTGCGCGTCAGGTCAAGGTCACCAAGGAGAACACCACCATCGTGGACGGCTCCGGCGACAAGCAGGCCATCAAGGACCGCGTGTCTCAGATCCGCGCGCAGATCGCCGTCACCACCAGCGACTACGACAAGGAGAAGCTGCAGGAGCGTCTGGCGAAGCTCGCCGGCGGCGTGGCGGTCATCAAGGTCGGCGCTGCCACCGAGACTGAGATGAAGGAAAAGAAGCTGCGCATTGAGGACGCTCTGAACGCGACCCGCGCGGCGGTCGAGGAGGGCATCGTCGCCGGCGGCGGCACGGCCTACGTCAACGCCGTTCCCGCGGTTGAGAAGCTCATCGGCAAGGTCGAGGGCGACGAGAAGACCGGCGTGAAGATCATCGTCAACGCGCTGCAGGAGCCTGTCCGCCAGATCGCCAAGAACGCCGGTGTGGACGGCAGCGTGGTGCTTGAGAAGATCAAGAGCAGCCGCAAGGTCGGCTACGGCTTCGACGCCTACAAGGAGGTCTACTGCGACATGATCGGCGCCGGTATCGTCGATCCTGCCAAGGTCACCCGTTCCGCGCTGGAGAACGCCGCGTCTGTCAGCTCCATGGTGCTGACCACCGAGGCGCTGGTCGCCGACAAGCCCGAACCTCCCGCACCCGCGGCTCCCGCCGGCATGGGCGGCATGGACGGCATGTACTAAGACACACCGCAAAGCAGCCACAATAAACAAGCCCCCCGATGCCCGCACAAGCGGGCATCGGGGATTTTCATTGTCGATTTACCGGTAGTCGTTTGCCTGCGTGAGCACCGACGGCCGGCAGGGCAGCGGCTCGGCGGCGAACTTTCGTTTGAAGTCACAATAGCCGCCGCCCATGTAGGCGTGCGCCCAGAACAGCGGCGCGCCGAGGATGCCGAACATCACGCGGACGAATCTCAGCACAGGCCGAGACAATGGCGCAGCTCGCCGACGCTGTAGAGCGAGCCCCACGCGCAGACGGCGTCCTCGGGACCCGCGAGAGCGAGCGCGGCGTCCAGCGCCTCGCCGATGGAGGCGTGCGCCTCGGCGGGGACGCCCTGTGCGCGGACCCACGCGGCCAGCTCGTTTTCGTCCTTAGCGCGATCGCTTTCGGGGCGGACGGTGACGATGGCCTTGGCCAGCGGAAGGACCTCGCCGACCATGCTCTGCCAGTCCTTATCGGCGAGCACGCCGATGAGGAAGATGAGCTTTTTTTCGCCGTAGAGCCCGCGCAGCGAGGCGGCAAGCGCCTGCGCGCATTGCGGATTGTGCCCGCCGTCGATGATGAGATCGGGGCGGCGGCGCACCAGCTCCAGCCGTCCGGGCCAGCGTGCGGCGGCAAGGCCGCGCGCAACGGCGTCGGCGGAGATATTCCGGCCCTGCGCGCGCAGCGCGTCCACCGTGTCGAGCACGGTCATGGCGTTGCGGAGCTGATAGTCGCCGAGCAGCGGCAGGAGCAGCGGCGCGCTGCCGCGGTAGGTGAAGCGCTGCCCGTCGAGGCCGGACGAGAGCAGCGTGAGCTGCGAGTCGTCCGTGACAGTGAGCGGGATATTCTTTTCCACGCAGGCGCGGGCGACGATCTCCCCTACCTCGCGGCTCTGACCGTAGAGCACGGCGCGGCAGCCGGGCTTGAGGATGCCGGATTTCTCCGCGGCGATGGCGGCGAGGGTGCTGCCGAGGATGGCGGTGTGCTCCAGCCCGATGTTGGTGATGACCGCCGCCTCGGGCGCGGGAATGACGTTGGTGGAGTCCAGCCGCCCGCCGAGACCGACCTCGACCACGACGAGGTCACAGCCGGCCTCCGCGAACCAGAGAAAGCCGATGGCGGTCATCAGCTCAAACTCGGTCGGATGCTCCGGAAGCGTGTCCGCCGCAGCGAGCACGCGCTCCGCGAGGCGGTCAAGCGCCGCATCGGGGATGGGCGCGCCGTTCACCTGAAAGCGCTCGTTGAAGCGGTAGAGGTGCGGCGAGGTGAACAGTCCCGTGCGGTATCCCGCCGCCGCGAGAACGGAGGCGAGCATCGCGGCGGTCGAGCCCTTGCCGTTCGAGCCGGTGATGTGGACGAATTTGAGGGCTTTTTCGGGGTTTCCCAGCGCGGCGAGCAGAGCGCGGGTGCGCTCCAGCCCCGGCTTGCGGTCGGTCCATGCGTAGGCGTGGACGCGCGCGGCGACGTCTTCTCCGGTCATGCAGCTCCCTCCCTCAGCGGTACATCTGCGCAAGCATCAGCTTCGCGCTGCCCTCGACGGTGAGCTGCGCGGGCGCGTCCTCGATCAGGGCGCTTTCGTGCGCGGCGAGCGTCAGCGTTTCCGTGCCCGCGCGGAGCGTGACGCTTCCCTCGCCGCAGAAAAGCAGGGCCGTTTCGCCCGCGTGGAGGGCAAGCGTTTCCGTGCCGTGCGGGAAATGCGCGGTGACGCAGCCGCGGCACTGTCCGCGGCGCAGCATGAGGTTGAAGTCCGTGCAGCGGCCCCAGGAGTGGGTATCGTCCGCGCCGGAGAAATCATGGATCTCGTAGGGGTGGAGCGTCAGTCGTTCCCCGCCGTTGTGCGCGAGGACCATATCGCCGCGCAGCGTGGAGATCACGCGGTCATAGGCGGGCAGGGGCGTGAAGTCGGACTCGTCGAGCTCGACGGTCGCGGAGCTCAGCCGCCAGAGAAAATCGCGGTCGGCATACACCGCGCCCTTCGGCGCGATGGCGAGCTGGGTGGTCGCGCCGCCGGACCACTGCGTGGTGACGTAATCGGCGGGGGTCAGATGGGTGAGCGTCATAAAAGGACCTTCTTTCTGTCGAAAAGGCTTCGGTACGATGATACCGAAGCCTTTTGCGTTTGGCAAGATAAATTTTAGCCGTCGATCAGCTTGACGATCTCGGCGTAGCACTCGTCGGCCAGAGGCAGCGCGTGCGCGAGCAGCTTCTCGCCGCGGGCACGGTACTCGGCGGCGAACTCCTGATCCTTCAGCGAGCCGACGTTGATGAGCACGTTGAGCCACGCGCCCTGAATACCGGCCTTGAGGGAGAGGAACGCAACGCCCAGGTCGCTCGCGGAGGTGTCGTTGAAGCGGCCGAGCAGGGAGTGAGCGAGGGTGAGGGTCTCGTCGATCAGCTCCATCATCTCCATGGGCGTCTTGGTGCAGCCCTTGAGACCGTTCTGGATGGCGGCGGAGCGCTCAGCCTTCTGCTCGTCGGTGTCCTTGGGCATACCGAAGGCGGCGGAGACGACGTTGAACGCGTCGGTGTCGCGGTCCATCACGTCGAGCAGACGGGTCTTGAGCTCGTTGCCCTTGGCCTCGACCTCGGCGGCGTGCTCGGCGTACTCGGCGTACTTCTTGCGGCCCTGGGTCAGACCGCCGACCATGGCGGTCAGCGCGGCGCCGATGGCGCCGTAGAGCGCGGCGCAGGAGCCGCCGCCCGGCGCGGGCGCGTCGGAGGAAACGATGTCGGCAAAGCCGGTAACGGTCAGTTCAGCAAGTTTCATAGAATTGAATCCCTTTCCTTAGATTGCGTCGCAGACTTTGCCGCCCGCAGGCGGCAAATGAATTGAGATCGTTTTTCGCCGCGACCTGTGCGTGGCGAAAAACACTTCTCGCGGAGCGAGCGTCGAGCCGCCGGCGGCGGCAAGGCGCAGAGCGGAGTGTCGGCCTTCTCAAAATGGCGGTATAACCGCTTTTTTGAAGCTTTTACTCCATGTCGATGAGGTGATACTCCATGACCTGCTTCTTGCAGTCGAAGTCCTTGGCCTTGAGGTAGAACTCGGCGCAGTCGATGAGCGCCTTGGCGGGAGTCAGGCCGACGATCTCGCTCTCGATGACGCGGGTGCCGTAGCGCTCGGCGAGGGCCTTGATCATCTCATAGGTGACATACAGCGGGGTATCCTCATAGTTGACCATGTTCATGGAGACCTGCGCGATGCCGCGGTCCTCGAGCATGAAGCCCATGGCCTTGCAGCTGCGGAAGCCGCCGGAGGAGCCGCGGATGACCTTGGCGATCTTCTTGGCGACCTCAACGTCGCTGGTCTCGAGGTTGCAGTTGAACGCGACGAGCGGCATACGGGCGCCGATGGCGGTGATGCCGGCGGTGGGGTGGATCTTGCGCTCGCCGTAGTCGGGAGCCCACTCGGGCTGCAACAGCTTCTCGGGCATACCCTCGAACTCGCCCTTGCGGCAGGTGGCGAGATTGCGGCGCTCGGGACGGGTGGCGCTGTCCTCATACAGGAAGGAGGGGACCTTCAGCTCGTCCCAGATGCGCTGGGCGACGCGCTTGGACATCTCGACGGCTTCCTCCACGGTCACGTCCATCTGGGGGACGAAGGGGATGACGTCGGTCGCGCCCATGCGCTTGTGCTCGCCGTGGTGCTTGTTCATGTCGATGCGCTCGGTGGCGACCTTCGTGAGCTGGAAGGCGACCTCCTCGATGGCCTCGGGGGAGCCGATGAGGGTGAAAACGCAGCGGTTGTGGTTGCCGTCGGTCTGGGCGTCGAACAGGGTGCAGCCGGGGACGCTCTGCGCGGTCTTGACGAGCTCGTTATAGGTGGCCTCGTCCTTTTCCTTGGAGCAGCTGAAATTGGGGATGCATTCGATCAGTCGTGCCATGATAAGTTTCCTCCGTTTTTGTCAGGTCAGACAATTTCCAACCTGTATTTTGATGCTTACGCTGTCATTATACCGTGTGCCCGGGCGGGCGTAAACAGGTTTTCTTTCTCTTTTGTTTCGGGGCGCTTAATTTTTTTAAGTAAAGCCGCGCCGGTCAGGATTCCGCGATGAAGCGCTGCACGCAGGGCGCGCCCTGCACATCGTCGCTCCAGACAAGGACAGGGTAGGACTTGGCGGGGATGCCGCGCAGCGGCTTGGCGTAGATGCCGGAGTTCGGGTGCGTCTCGACGATGGAATGCGGCAGGAAGCTGATGCCGAAGCCCGAGCGCACGAGCTGCATCGCCATGGGCGTATCGTAGCACTGGCAGGGCACGTTCGGCTCAAAGCCGCTGCGGCGGCACTCCTTCATCAGATAATCGTTGTAGCCCCAGAGATCGTCCGAGCGCAGCAGGCACATCGGCACGCCGCGCAGCCGCTCGATGGGCACGGCGTCCAGCTCCGGCGCGGGATCGGTCGCGGCGGTCATGATGAGCTCCAGCGCGTCCTCGCCGAGGATGCGCTCGTGCAGGCTGCCGGACTCCTGCGTGGAGCGGCGGAGAAAGAGGACGTGCAGCTCGCCGCGGTCCAGGTCGTTCAAAAGGTCCTGCGGGGAGCCGAGACGGATGTAGAACTCGACCTTGGGATAGCGGGCGTGGTACGCCTCCAAATAATGCAGGGCATAGGGCATGGCGGAGTAGATGACGCCGACGTTGATGCGCCCGCCCTCGCCGGCGCCGATGCTGCGGACGTTTTCCTCCACGCGCCGGAGATTGAGAAAAAGCGAGCGGCTCTGGCGGTAGAGGGCTTGCCCGGCCTCGGTGAGCTTCATGCCGCGGCTCTCGCGGGCGAAAAGCTGTACACCGAGCTCGGCTTCAAGCTGGGCGATCTGGCGCGAAATGGGCGGCTGGGCGACGTGCAGGGCGCGGGCGGCGGCGGAAATGCTGCGCCCCTCCGCGACCGCGCAGAAGTATTCAAGCTGGCGAATGGTCATGGAAATGCGCCTCCTGACAAGCTATACTAAAAAAGTATGATAACAATACAATAGAAGTTCTTTTCATTATAGCAGGTTCTTGCTATAATGCAAGATGTAAAGCAAATTGCACAAGATTCTT
>OLWU01000487.1_pt1 | contig 10570 bp, 7 predicted proteins | sample 1673351 | NCBI WGS metagenome assembly OLWU01 (sample SAMEA103958109, study PRJEB25191) | human gut metagenome | biome: human-associated habitat [ENVO:00009003]; feature: intestine environment [ENVO:2100002]; material: feces | place: Germany | collected 2013/2015
CCGGAAGTACTTCTGGGCGTTGGCGCTGGGCGAAAGCCGCACATCCAGCGGAATGGTCACGTCCTTGCCATCGTAGTAGTTGTTCACGGTCACGCTCCGCGCGCCCTTCTGGATGGCCCACAGATTTGCCTGAAGCAGCTCGCCGTAAATCCGCAGCCGGTCAGAGCTTTCGCTCTGGGCCAGCTCTTCTTTCCGGGCGGCCTGCTTGCGGATGGCCCGGTCCAGCATATTTTTGACCGACTTGTGCAGGTCCTTGCTCTTCTGGCGCAGCCGCTCGGCCCGGTCCTTGTCCGAATAGTAGCCCTCCAGCAGGTCGCTGTAAGTGGGATACTCCACCAGCTTGCAGGCGCTGCCATACTGGGCGGGCCGCAGGAAGGTGAACTCCACGGGCTTGCCCTCGGCGGTGAACACCGCCACCGGCTTGCCGCCCGCCGCGTATTCTTCCCGGATGCCCTCAATGGCCCCTGCCAGGGCCGCCCGCTGGGCTTCCGTCAGCTGGTCTGCCTGAAGGCTCGTCTCGCCCAGCGCTCGGAAGGCCGCCTCCCGGCACACAATGGGGCCAACGCCGCCGCAGCTGCGGATGAGGGCGTCGGCCACCGGCAGATCCTTCCGGCAAGCCGCCGTCACCAGGCCGATGGCGCTGCCCTCGAAGAAGTCCGGCTTGTTGGGTTTGGGCGGCAGCGTATAGGGCAGGCCGGGCAGCAGCTGGCGCACCTCACTGTCCTCAAAGTCCACACGCTTCAGCGCATCGATGATCTTCTCGCCCTGAAATAGCACCAGGTTGGAGTAGCGGCCCATCAGTTCGGCGGCCAGCGTGTTTTTCACCAGATCGCCCATCTCGTTCACGCACTGGAAGTCAAAGAACACAATGCGGTCGCCCTTCTCCGCCCGCACATCCAGCAGGCGGCCGCCCGCCAGATGCTTGCGCAGCAGCATACAGAAGCTGGGCGGAACGGCGGGGTTTTCAAAGCTCTCGCCCGTAAAGCAAACCCGCGCGGACCCGCTGCGGGCCGACAGCAGCAGCCGGAACGTCTGGGTGCGGCTGCGCAGGGTAATGAGCACCTCATCCCGGGTAGGCTCAAAGATCTTATCAATTCTGGAATCAGTCAGGGCCTCTTTCAGTTCCTGAGCCGCCAGTGCCAGGGTTGCCGCGTCCAATGCCATGGGGTTCACCTCCGTTTGCTGTCCATCGTTGTGATGTGCCGTATGCGGAACCGTGTGTGATGCTGCAATGCTTCATTCAGAGGCTTCCATTTGCAAAAGCCTCAATTGGCTCGCTGCCTCCGCGCCTCGAAACCTGCTTCATTGCCGATTGAGTTCCCGGCCGCGCCCGGTGCCTCCGGCGCGGCCGAAGGAAAGATTCAGCAGAGGGGATTTTCATGCTGTGTCTGCACTTGTTTCCACTCTCCGCTCCCGCTCTTCGCCCCTGTTCGGCGTCCCTTATAATACATATTATATAATAGGGGCACAGAAAGCCGCCAGTTCAGGGCGGAGCCGCCGTTCGCTGCGCGTCCGCCCCAGGCGTGGACAGAATGGGGCGCCTTTCCCCTTTCGACGCATTCAACGCCCGGGAACGTGTTTCACAGGCTTCTCCGCCCGGGCGCACCGCTCACACCGCTTCAGAGATACTCGAAGGGGTCCGTGTTGGCCTCGCTGCGCACGACCTTCACATCTGGGAAGGCCTCCTGCAGGCGGCAGGCGATCTCTGCCGCAATGGGCCACTCGGTACCGTAATGCCCAGCCGCCAGCAGGCTGAAGCCCGCCTCCTTGGCATCCAGCGCCTCGTGGTGGCTCACCTCGCCGGTGAGCAGGGCGTCCGCGCCCTCTGCCTTAGCCTGCCGCCACATATCCCCGGCTGCGCCGCCCACAACGGCCAGACGGCGGATGGGCTTGCCGCCGTCCGCCCATTTCACATGGACGCCCAGCGCCTCGGCCGTCGCTTCCGCCAGGCCGCGGGCAGTGGTGGTGGCGGGCAGCGTGCCCACGCGCCCAAGCCCCGCAAAGGGGTCCACCCCCACCAGCCCCATAGTGCGGGCCAGCAGGTCATTCACGCCGCCCTGGGCCGCGTCCAGATTGGTGTGCATGCAGATGGCCGAAATGCCCCGCTGGGCCAGCCGGAACGCCAGATCCTGGGGGCCCAGCTGTTTCAGCGGATGAAAAATCACCGGGTGATGGCACACGATCAAGCCGCAGCCCTCCTCGGCTGCCTCCCGAATGACCGGGCCGGTCACCTCCAGCGCCGTGAGGATTCCCGCCACCGGCGCGCCGCAGTCCACCAGCAGGCCCGGATTGTCCCAGCTCTCGGCCAGGTCCTGAGGGGCCCACTGCTCCATAAAGGCCAACACCTGGCCCACAGATACAGGTTTCATGGTCAAGCTCCTTTTCAAGGCATCGGCGGCAGAACGTTCGGCCTTCTGCCGCCAGCAAAAAGCCGGGGCCGCGTTCAGGGCCGCCCCGGCCCAATTTTCATACTTCAGAGGATTGTGCTGTGTCCTCCAGCATTCCTTCCAGCCGGGCCAGCAGCGCATCAATGGGCTGCCGTTCCTCCGGCGGGGCACCCAGCCGGTACTTCTGCAGCTTGGGAAGCTGCTGACGCAGGTAGGCCCGCCAGCCTTCAAGCCCCTTCGTGAGGCCCAGCAGGCAGAACTGCCCCTCCGGTTCAAAGGGCTGGCCGCTGTATTCCGCCGCCATCACCGCATAAAAGCGCCGCCCCACCTGGGCCAGCCGCTCTTCGCGCAGGGCAAACCCATTCCGGCACAGCCAGCGCCGCAGAATCGAATGCTTTGTGGCCGGCACCAGCACCAGGCGAACGGCCGGGTCCCGCAGCCAGGGGGCTGCCGCAATGATGTCGCAGATGGTCTCCGCGCCCATTCCGGCAATCACCACATCCTGCACCTCGCCGGGGGCAAGCACGCTCAGCCCATCGCCCAGGCGCAGGCTGACCTTGTTCATCAGGCCGGCCTTCGTGAGGTTTTTCTCCGCCACCGAGAGCGGCCCGCTGCGCAGATCCGCCGCCACCACGAAAGGGCAGCGCCCGCTGCCCACCAGGGCCGCCGTCAGCAGGCCATGGTCACAGCCGATGTCGGCCGCGCGGTGGCCGGGGCGCACCAAGGCCGCCGCCGCCGCCAGACGGGCATCCAGCACAGGGCTCAATTGCCGAAGTGGGCGTTCAGCTTCTCCACCAGATCGTCCACGTCGGTGCCGTGCACATCACAGGCCTGCTCCAGAGTTTCCCCGCGGGAAGCCGGGCAGCCCAGGCAGTGCATGCCGATCTCCAGGAAGTAGGGCGCGGTATCCTGGTCCGCCTTCAGAATCTCGTCGATGATGGTATCTTTGGTCACAACCATGGTTGTTTCCTCCTATTGTTCAAAAATGAAATGATTGGGCCCTGTTTTCGCGGCCGCCGGGCGGCCCAGGCCGGGGCAGGCCTGTTTCCCACACAGCGGCAGCGGGTTTGCCCACTGCCGCTTTTTTATCATACTCAGAATGCCGCTTTTTTGCAAGAGCCTTTCCGATTTTATCTTGCTGCAAACAGCGCCATGGTCTGCAAAGCAGCCAACCCGCACAGCGCCGCCTGTGCCAGCGCAAGGGGGCGCGTCAGGTCCCGGCCCAGGCACAGCCAGCGGTTTTCGCCCCACAGCAGCAGCGCCAACGGCAGCACCGGCAGGAAATACCGCCCCTGCAAGCCAAACAGAATGGTATAATTCACCGGCGTCCAGGTAAGGCAGGCCAGCACCAGCAGGCCGCACACCCCCAACAGCGCCAGCGCAGGCACCAGACGGGTGCCGCGCTCCAGCCGGGCCGGGGTGCCCACCGGGCGGCAGGCGGCCAGCAGCGTGGTGAACAGCAGCCCGATGGTGATGGCCCAGCTCAGCTCGGCCCCATACACAATGGGCTCACCGGGGCAGGCCCCCATCATCTCCTGAAGCAGCTGGGGCAGTTTGGCGCACAGGGTGCCAACCAGCAGCTTGGCCAGGGCCGGCAGATGCCGCAGGGTGTACCCTACCGACCAGGTGTAGATGGAATCGCCGTTGGGCTGCATCCCCTCTGCCAGCTGCTCCGGGGTCAGGTCGCCGCCCAGGTGAAGCGCCTTCAGCGCCGCAAAGGTAGCCGCAGCCAGAAGCAGAACCGCCCCTGCGGCCAGCGCGCGGCGGGTGCGGGCCGGGCGGCTCTTCCACCAGTTCCAGGCCGGGCGGGCCGCCAAAAGCAACAGAATGGCCGCCGCCGCCAGCCCAAATACAGCGGTCTCATTTACATCGCGCAGAATGTAGCGTACATATTCCAGATTGTATACGCCCCAACCGGCCAGTGCCGCCGCGGCCGCCCCCAGTTTCAGGCCCGGCTCGGCCCAGCGGGGCAGCCCGGCAAAGCGCCGGGCGGGTACCAGCAGCACCAGCCCCACCAGAAGCACATACACGGCCTTGGCCGGGCCAAGGGCCGCCGCCAGCACCAGCAGCGGCACGGCTTCCGCCGGGCGCACCGGGCCATCGGCCCACACCATGCCCAGGCAGTGAGCGGCGAAGGCAAAGGCCAGCCCCAGCACCAGCGCATCCGGCGAAAAGCTGGCAGCCTGCTGCAGGCAGCCGGGCAGCAGTCCCACCGCCAACAGAATGCTCCGGCCCCGCCGGGTGCGGCCCAGGGCAAAGGCGGTCAGTGCCAGATACGCCGCCAGGTTGCACAGCCGCCCCGCAAGGATCAGGCCGGTAAAGCCAAGCCCCAGCAGCCGCGCCAGCAACACCCCAAGCGTCTGGGGCAGATACAGCAGCTGCACCATGCTGCCCGGGCTGCGCACCTCCACGGCGTGAAGCAGGTCGCGGGCGCAGCCGTGCTCGGTCAGGGTGGAGAACACCCGATGGTACACAAAGGCGTCCGCCGGACCGGTCTCAGCCGTTACATACGGCTCGTCGCAGTCCCGCACCCACAGGCCGCCCTCATCGTCGTAATCCGGCTGGCCCATCAGGCGGCTGGCGGCAGCATAGCTGCCCGCAAAGTGGACGTATTCATCCGGGCCGCCCAGCGGCGGCGTGGCCAGCGCAAATGCGATTCCAAGCGCGGCCCCGGCCAGGCAGAACGCCGCCCGCAGGCGGGGCGTCTTGCCCCACCACAGCAGCGCCGCCGCCCCCACAATGCCCAGGGTGCACAGCAGGCCAATCAGCAAAAAGCCTTTGCTGGGCCAATGGCCGGTGTAATCCGTCATGTATTGAAGGGCGGCGGTGGCGTCCAGCGCCTGCCCATCCGCCTGGGCAAGGGCAAAGCCCTCCACCGCCCTCTGGCTGCAATGCAGGCCCACCCGGTCCTCCTCGGTGAGGGGCGCAACGCTCATGTGCAGCGTGTAGGCTCCGTCCACCGGGGCGGTGTAGGGCTGATCAAACACCAGCCCGTAAAATGTATTGTCCAGCAGTTCGGTCAGGCTGCAGGCGGCGGTTGCCACCGGTTGGCCCGCGCCGTCCAGCAGCTGCGCGGTAAGCTGCCCCTGCGCCACCCGCTCGTAGGTGGCAAACAGCAGGCGCACCCCGTACAGCGGCTCCCCTGCCTTCAGCTGCAGGGTCTGGTCCAGCCCGGCCTCCGGGTCCGCCGGGGCCAGCACCTGGCTGTATTCATCGTTTACAATGCGGTACTCCACCCGGTCATCGGCGGCGGCGCGCACCTGCGTGTACCCCCAGCCCACCGCCAAAAGGCAGACCAGAAGCAGCGCCGCCAGGCCCGCGAGCTTCTTGATGTTCCCGTGCAGAACGGCCATCGCAAAGCCCCCTTTCGTTTTATTTCCGTTCGTTGTTCGGCGATTCGATTCCGCCGCTTTTTGTGTAGAATCGCTTTATTATACAGCAAACAGGGGTGGAATACAAGCCAGCCTGCCCCGCTGCTCGTTCGGTGCCGGACGCCGCCGCAGGGCGCACAAAAAGCCCCGGCGGGGCAGCACAACGGGCCGCCCGCCGGGGCAACGATCAAAGCCGGATGTTCCGGGTGTGTGTTTGCAGATCACACGGATTCAGCAGGCGCGCTTAGTAATTCTGAGCGCGCAGCACAAAGTAGCCCTGGGGATGATCGCACACGGGGCACTTCTCGGGGGCGTGGGTGCCCACATGGATGTGGCCGCAGTTGGTGCAGATCCACACCTGCTCGGTCTGGCGGGCAAACACGGTGCCGTTCTTGATGCTCTCGGCCAGCTTGCGGTAGCGCTCCTCATGCTCCTTCTCAATGGCACCCACGTGCTCAAACAGGTAGGCGATGTGGTCAAAGCCTTCCTCCCGGGCGGTGGCGGCAAACTGCGCGTACATATCGGTCCACTCGTAGTTTTCACCGGCGGCGGCATCGGCCAGGTTGGTCAGGGTGTCGGGCATCCCGTCGTGCAGGAGCTTAAACCAGATCTTGGCGTGCTCCTTTTCGTTGCCAGCCGTCTCGGTAAACAGGGCGGAAATCTGGTTGTAGCCCTCCTTCTTCGCCTTGGAGGCATAGTAGCCATATTTGGTGTAGGCCTGGCTCTCGCCCGCAAACGCGGTGAGCAGATTGGCTTCGGTCTTGCTGCCTTTCAGTTCCATGGTACAGTTCTCCTTTTCGATGTGGATTGTTAAAGTGGTTTCGGGCCGTTTTTCAGGATGGGCAAACGGCCATTCCGTTAAACAGGAATAATTCTTATTTATAAGAATACCACAAATCTCCAAATTGTCAATCCGCCAACATGCCGAATCTTTCTTTTCGTTTTTGGTGAATTATCCCCCAGCAAAACTCTCCCCCGGCCCTGCAACGCAAAAAAGCACCGGAACCGCGGCCCGCTTGGGGCACGCCGTTCCGGCGCCGTGCATTTGTTTTTGCAAACGGTCAATAACTGCGGGTGAGCGGCAGCGCCAGAGCCGGCACCGCCCAGGCCAGCTGATACAGCACCGCCGCCGGCAGGGCCAGACTTGCCAGCCCGCCGCTGAAGCTGAGCACCAGGGCCACCAGCGCGCTCACCGCCACCGAGACCGCCATCACCAGGTTGGCACTCTTCTCAGCCGAAACCGCGCAGGCCGCCGCGTGCAGGCCGCCCACATAGCTGGCCAGACTGCCCAGATGCACCATGCAGCCCTCACTCTCCGGCAGATAACCGGTGGCCGTGGCCAGCTGGTTGGTCTCGTTCTCCGTCAGTACCTTCACGCTGCCGGGCCGCAGGCGGTATGCCTGTTCGATCAGGTCGCCGGTCAGCGAGAAGTCATCGGTGCGAACCAGCAGCGACAGGCCGCTCTTCTGCAGCGTGTGCAGCGAAGCCGCGATCTCCCGGCTGCCCTGATAGCCCACCACAAACATACCGAACAGCTTGCCGCTTACAGCCAGATACACCGGCTGAAGACGGCCATGGGTGTACCGCTCCTCCCAGTCACGGGAGGGAATGCCCACCTGGTGGGCCGTCATCATCGCCCGGCCGCCGATCACAATGCGGTGGCTGTCCACCCAAGCGGTAAAGCCCCGGCCCTGCTCGCAGGTGAGACTTTCCACCTTATAAAGGATCTCGGTGCGGTTCTGGATGATCTCCAAGAACAGATCCCGCAGGGTATCGCACCCGGCAATGAGCACCGAGGCCGCATAGAGGATGGCCAGATCAATGCGCTCTTTCTCGAAGGTTTTCAGGCCGTGCAGGGTCACACAGCCGGTGGGGAACAGGTCATGCCCCTCGGTGACGATGGTGTTCACCTTGCCCAGCTCTTCCATGCTGGACCAGCCGGGCACCACGGCTCCCACGCGGGAAGCAGCCCGCTGCTGCATCCAGCCGGTCATACCGGCAATCAGCGTGGCACACAGCGGCGCCCCCATGCACAGGGTGCCGGCCAGCGCCCCGGCGGCCACCAGCACGCCCTTGCCCCGTGCCAGGGCAACCACCGCGGTGACAACGGCCACGCCGCCCAGCCCCCAGGCCAAACGCTGGGCCAGACGGTCGCCCGCCCGGCGGGAGCCGCTGCGCTTCAAAAAGTCCTTCACCAGCGCGGTGGGGCGGCTCACCAGCAGGCAGGGTTTCTCTTCGCCCAGGCCGCTGGCCAGCAGATTGGTCAGGTCACGGTTTTGCAGTCGATACGCCGCCGAGTGCTCTACCCCGGCGCTCACCAGATCAAAATTCCGGGCCACGCTCTCGCCCATCACCCGGTGCCCGGCCAGCGTACAGGCCAGGGCCAGCACCGCCAGCGGCGCAAACAGGGTCATGCGCTCCGGCTCATAGCTCTCCAGCATCAAAAAGCAGAGCAGCAGCTGAAGCACCGCCCCTGCTGCCGCCAGGGCGGCCAGGCTGTCCCGGCTGGGGGCGGCCTTGGCCAGGCCCTTCAGCCCATTTTTCAGCACCGGCAGTGCCAGCAGACAGCCGGCCGCAAGCAGCGTCAGCTCCACCCCCAAAAAGGCCCCCGGTGCAATGGCCGGGTCCAGAGCAGAAAGCGGCGCGATCACGCCCGTGGCCGTCACGCCCAGATAGAGCATCACCGCCGCGATCAGGGCGCACAGGGCGCTGGTCAGGGTCAGGCGGGCGTTCTGCTTGGCCAGCACTTCGCTGACGGCCGGGGCATCCTGTAAGGCGTTGTACTCCAGGGCCGGGGCCTCTTCCGCCTCCGGCTCCGGTTCCTCAAAGGGGGCCTCGCCCGGCTCTTCCCGGCCGAACAGCCGAAGCAGCGGGTTCCTGTGGGGCTTCGGTTCTTCCTCCCCGTCCAAGCGGCGGGTGGGCTCATCCGGGCCATCCGTCTCCTCGGCCGTGGGCAAGGGCAGCTCGCCGGTCTGCTCCTCAAAGGCGTTCAGCTGAATGGTGTCGCCGCCCGGCTCCTCCTCGACCGTCTGCCCGTCCAGGTCCAGGGCAACCTCGCCCGTGGGGGCCTGATTTTCCGGCTCCTTATTTTTCTTTTTGCGGCTCAAAAAGCCGCTCACCGTCCACTGCGGTTCTTCCTGCTCCATCACCGGGGTGGTGAAGAAGGTGGTGAACTCATCGGTGATCTCGGCGCCGGTGGAAAACTCGCCCTGGTCGTCCTCCTCCAGCAGCACCTCACCGGTGGGCAGCTCGTCCTGCTTTGCCGGGTTTTCCGGCTCGGCCGGTTTTGGCTGTTCCGCCTGTTCCTGCACCGGCGGCTCGGGCGGCTGCGGCGCTTCGTCGGCGGCCGGGGCCGTCGGCGGCTGGGGTTCTGCCGGGAACTGCGGTTCTGCCGCGGGTTTCTCGGCGGGCGGGGCCAGCCGCTCCACCGGGCGGCGGGGTTCCCGCCCCAGGCTGGCCAGAATGTCGTCCACCTGGCTCTCGTCCTGGGCGGGGGCCTCTTCCTGACGGCGGCGCAGCCCCTCGATGATGGCGTCCACCGAGCTGGAATATTTGTTCTGGGACATTGCTTTCTCCTTCATGACCGCATCCTGCTTGATAAAACGGCCGCGGCCAGCCTCAGTATGGGCCGACCCGGCGGAATCATTCATGCAGGGTCACTGCCCGCTGCGCTGGCGGCTGATCTCATACAGAATGATGCCCGCCGCCACCGAGACGTTGAAGCTGTCCACTCCGGTGCCCTGGGCAGCCATATCCAACCGCACCACGCCGTCGCACAGGCGCTTGACCAGCGGGCTGACGCCCTTGCCCTCCGAGCCCATCACCAGCGCAATGGGGCCAGTCAGGTTGTTTTTGTGCAGGGAAACGCCGTCCATGTCCGCGCAATAGACAAACACGTTCTGCTCTTTCAAGCGGCGGATGGCCTCGCCGATGTTGGCCACGCGGGCCACCGGCAGGCGGGTGGCGGCCCCGGCGCTGGCCTTCAGCACCGTGCCGGTGATGCCCACGCCGCCCCGCTTGGGAATGACCACGCCATGCGCCCCGCACAGCAGCGCCGAGCGCAGAATTGCGCCCAGGTTGTGGGGGTCCTCCACGCCGTCAGCCAGCACGAGGAAGGGCGGCTCGCCCTTTTGGGCGGCGCTGTCCAGCAGCTGTTCCAGCGTGGCGTATTCAATCTGGCTGGCCCAGGCGGCCACACCCTGGTGGCTGTCGGTCTCGCACATGGCCTTCAGCTTGGCGGGCTTCACCCGCTTCACCACCGCACCGGCCTCTTTGGCCATGGCGGTGTAATAGGCAGCCACCTGGGGGGCAAGCCCGTCGCTCAGCAGCACGGTGTCCACCCCGGCGCCGCTTTTCAGCAGCTCGGTCACCGGGTTTTTGCCATAAATCAGATGTTCGGTCTGGGGGGCTTTCTGTTCCATGATCTCTATCTCTTTCTGGGCGGCTTTGCAGCGTGCAGCGCCGGGCCGCCCGGCTGTTTTTTGTTGGAAGTTTCTTTGGTTCGGGCCGTTTTGCCAGGCCCCGCGCCCCGTGGATGTGCGCATTCTCTGCGCAGCGGGCGGCTTGTAATTTATGATACCACATTTTGGACTTCTTTACCACCTGTTTTCCGCGCAAAGCCTCCACTTTCTGAGGTTTTTTCACGGCCGGGGCCCTCGCCGCCCCATCGCCCTTTCCGCACCGCAGGCCCGGCTTCCTTTGGGCCTCTTCGGCCCGGTGATATGGAAAATCCGCCCACGCCCTTCGCCCTGCCCGGCTGGCCGCCTCACGGCGGGCCGGCGGGGCAGGGCTTCCGTAGCTCGATGTTTTTTA
>OLWU01000488.1_pt1 | contig 10548 bp, 9 predicted proteins | sample 1673351 | NCBI WGS metagenome assembly OLWU01 (sample SAMEA103958109, study PRJEB25191) | human gut metagenome | biome: human-associated habitat [ENVO:00009003]; feature: intestine environment [ENVO:2100002]; material: feces | place: Germany | collected 2013/2015
TAAACAAAGACAGGGACGAACAAATTTAATTCGCCCGCCCCTGTGAAACCAAACCACCATCACATTCAACATTTCGCCGCAACCGCTGTTTCATAAGAACTTCGAATTGCTGGCTCAGACTCTCGAAGACTTCCTGCTTCAGGGCTATCGTCTCTACATTCTTGCGGACAGCGAGAAGCAGACACGCCGCCTGAAGGAGATTTTCGAGAGCGACGAACTGCGTGCCGTACGCAACGCCCGCCATCAGAAATCGCCCAATTCGGAGGCTCTCTCCGTAGCTGACAACATCACGTTCACGCCCGTTGACCACACTCTGCACGAGGGATTCGCCGACGCCGACCTCCGTCTGTGCTTCTTTACAGACCACCAGATATTCGACCGTTTCCATAAATACAACCTCAAGTCGGACGCTGCACGGACCGGAAAGATGGCGCTGACAATGAAGGAGCTGCAGGAAATGGAGCCGGGCGACTTCATCGTACACGTGGATTTCGGCATCGGCAAGTTCGGCGGACTCTTACGCGTACCGGTCGGCGACAGCTATCAGGAGGCCATTCGCATCTATTATCAGCACGGCGACATCGTGGACGTGTCAATACATTCGCTCTACAAGATATCCAAATACCGCCGCGCCGACACTGGCGAACCGCCACGCCTCAGCGCTCTCGGCACGGGTGCGTGGGACAGACTGAAGGAACGCACGAAGAAGCGCATCAAGGACATCGCACGTGACCTTATCAAGCTCTATTCGAAACGACGCCACGAGAAGGGATTCTCATTCTCTGCTGACTCTTACCTGCAGCACGAGCTGGAGGCTTCGTTCCTGTATGAGGACACGCCTGACCAGTCGAAAGCCACACAGGACGTCAAGCATGACATGGAAAGCAACCGACCCATGGACCGCCTCGTATGCGGCGACGTGGGATTCGGCAAGACGGAAGTGGCCATACGTGCCGCCTTCAAGGCTGCCACGGACGGCAAGCAGGTGGCTGTGCTGGTGCCAACCACGGTGCTGGCGTTCCAGCATTACAAGACATTCCTCAGCCGCCTGAAGGAGATGCCCGTCCGCGTGGACTATCTCTCACGTGCCCGAACCGCCAAGCAGACCCGCGAGGTGCTTGCCGATCTGAAGGAGGGCAAGATTGACATTCTTATCGGCACGCATAAGCTCATAGGCAAGTCGGTGGAATGGCATGACCTCGGACTGCTCATCATCGACGAGGAACAGAAGTTCGGCGTGGCTACGAAGGAGAAGCTGCGCAAGCTGAAGACCAACGTGGACACGCTCACCATGTCTGCCACCCCCATCCCGCGCACGCTCCAGTTCTCGCTGATGGGAGCACGAGACATGAGCATCATACGCACTCCGCCGCCAAACCGCTATCCCGTCCAGACCGAACTGGGCGTATACGGACACGAGATAATAGCCGACGCCATCAACTTCGAGATGTCGCGTAACGGACAGGTCTACTTCGTGAACGACCGCATCTCAAACCTTCCCGAGATAGCCGCGCTCATCCATAAGTATGTCCCTGACGCACGAGTCGCCATCGGTCACGGTCAGATGAATCCCGAAGAGCTTGAGAAAATCCTCATCGGCTTTATGGATTATGATTACGACGTGCTCCTCTCCACGTCCATCGTGGAGAACGGCATCGACATCTCCAACGCCAACACCATCATCATCAACGACGCCCACCGCTTCGGGCTCTCTGACCTCCATCAGATGCGAGGACGTGTGGGACGCTCCAACCGCAAGGCGTTCTGCTACCTGCTGGCTCCGCCAAAGTCGGTGCTCACGCCTGAGGCACGCCGCCGACTGGAGGCATTGGAGAATTTCTCAGAACTCGGCAGCGGATTTAATCTTGCCATGCAGGACCTCGACATCCGCGGCGCGGGCAATCTGCTCGGTGCCGAACAAAGCGGATTCATGGAAGACCTCGGCTACGAGACTTATCAGAAAATCCTCAATCAGGCTGTCACCGAACTAAAGAACGAGGAATTCCAGGACATCTACGCTGAGGAGATAGCACAGGGTAAGGAAATCAGCGGCGACGAGTTTGTGGAGGATTGCGCACTGGAGAGCGATCTGGAGATGTATTTCCCCGAGACCTACGTCCCCGGTTCGGCAGAAAGAATGTTCCTCTATCGCGAGCTCGACAACATCAGCGACGACGACCAGCTGGACGCTTACCGCAAGAGGCTGGAAGACCGCTTCGGCAAGATGCCGAAGGAGGGAGAGCAGCTGCTCCTCGTTGTGCCGCTAAGAAGAATAGGCAAGAAGCTCGGTTGCGAGAAGATCATCCTCAAGCAGGGTCGCATGCAGATGCAGTTTGTGAGCAATCCAGAGTCTGCCTACTATAAAAGTCAGGCTTTCGGACGCGCCCTCAACTATATATCTTCGCACACCCGTCGCTGCAATCTCAAGGAAGCCAGAGGCCACCGCTTCATGATTGTGACCGGCATCACATCGGTGGGCGACGCTCTGGAGGTGCTGAAAGAGATAGACAACATGTAATGGCAAGAGCCACACATTAAACATTAACAAACAGTAAACAACATACAATCATGGCATGCAAGCTTCTTCTTATCCGTCACGGCGAAACCGTTGACAACGTAAACCGCATCATGCAGGGTCAGACGCCGGGCAAACTTACAGAAAACGGCATCAATCAGGCACGCAGTCTTGGCGCCGAACTGAGCCAAAAACACATCGACGCCTTCGTATCGAGCGACCTCCAACGTGCCGTCGACACCTGTGTGGAGGTAGCGTCTCCCCACTTCCAAGGCGACCGCCACACTGCCCTCGCCAATATCTTCCAGACTCCGCTGCTAAGAGAGCGCGACTGGGGCAGCTTCACAGGTCGATACATCCCCGACCTGAAGGACGCCAAGTGGACACCGGACATCGAGACCACAGACGCCATGCGCCAACGTGCCAACGCCTTCCTCCAGCTTATGCGCCAGCGTTACGACGGCAAGACAGTAGCCGCCGTAGGTCACGGAATAATAAACAAAGCCATACAGTCCGTCTTCTTCGGCAAGCCAATGCAGGACATCGAGCCGATGAAGAACGTGGAAGTAAGAGTCTTGGAGGTGTAATGTATTCCCGTCCGCTACGCAAATATCGTCCAACAGAGTAAAAACCTGTTACAAAATAAATCTGCCTTGGTACGGCGGAGGCCTCCGCTAATATGCAAACTGTTTTCCCTGTCTCTATTGCCTTGCTTGACACTCGAGCATAAACTCGTCAGCAATATAGAGATTGCCGTAGAGATAAAGTCCTGTTTTACGATTATGTAGGTCGGCGCATGTCTTGCTGCGATAGAAGAGATCGAGGGCGCGGGCAGGCGAAATGTTCAGACGTTTGGACAATTCGTATGCCACACCACCAATCTGATGACTGAGAATCATATCCTGAATGGCAGGCGACTTTATTCGTTCTTCAAATTCTTTCTGATTCATAAAAGCACAGGTATTTGTCAGTAAGCTCCTGATTTAAAAGACATATCTGATTGTTCGGCTTATAGAAAGCCAACTGCTGTAGAGCCGTTTGCGAATCTATAAGTCCTTGGATATAAAGATTAATGGTGTCGATGACGCGGTCATTGGCAATGCCGCCCTCAATATAGTCGTAGGCAGCAGCGAGATTCTTGCCCTGTCGATTAGCAACTATAAATTCGAGCCATTCGGCATCGTAGGAAGTGAATATCTTATATCTGCATTCCGCGAGAAACGCCTCGCGATTAAGATGATAGATATTGAGAAATGGTTGTGAGCCACGTTTGTCTGCCAATGTCTGCGCCCAGCGTACTGCCTGTTCTTTAAGGTCTGTGACATAGAAGCCTTTACCGAAGTCTAACCTCGGACGTCCAAAAGCACATATCGGTGAGCAGATTTCCTCCGTAGCTCCATGATAAACTGTCAGCATGATAGGCTCCTTTCCTTATTCACTATATATTCCTCCACGTCCTCCAACACATACTCAAGACTTTCGGTATGCAGCGTATCGTAGTTTTTGAGTATATAGTTCTCGATAGCCTCCACTTTATGCATTCTCTCATACACTTCGCCATAAGGCTTGCCCATCTTCCTTGCAAGACCTTCCACACAGCTTGCAGCAAAGGCAAGCTTCAGCTCATCAAGCGGCAAGCGTATCTGCTTTTCAAGACGTAGGTTCTTCATAATGTATATTATTTGATGTGGTATGTTTCTGCAAAAATAGCGAATTATAAAACTCAAAACTCCTAATTTTGACGGCTAATGCCGTCCTTTAGTATGCTGCATCGTTCGCGAGATGCCATGTTGTGAGGAACGAGGCACGCGAGATGTCGGTCAGCTTGGGATAGTTGATGGTGTTAGGCTCGTCCGACGGTTGGTTGTAGTGGGGCTGTGCGTCGGTGTGATACCAGATGATGGGCACACCCTTGAGGTGGAACGAGCCTTGGTCGCTGCCTCCGACGGGGTTGTCCCAGGGACGGTAGCTGGGGTTGAGCTGGAGCGAATATCTGTTGATGTCGTCCTTGAGCCAGTCGCCGAAAGCAGGATGAGTGTCAGTATAGAAGTAGACCATGTATGTGGGGTCCTCAGGCTTGTTGTTGCCACCCACCATGTCGAAGTTGAGATAACCCTTCACCTTGCTGATGTCAGCATAATGATTGACGAAATACTTCGAGCCTAACAGTCCGAACTCCTCACCGTCCCAGAATGCGAACACAATGGTGCGCTCCGGTGTGGCACCGCTCTCAGCGAACGCCTTAATAATCTGGAGCACGGCAGTAACGCCTGACGCGTTGTCGTCTGCACCGTTATAGATGTTGTCGCCAGCGACGTCGGCATACATACCCTCATGGTCGAGGTGGGCTCCCACCACTACTATCTCGTCAGAGCGACGTCCGGGAATGACGCCGAGCACGTTGCTGAGGTCCATGCGCTGGTGTACGTGCTTCTTTATCTGCGCGATGGAGTCGGCATCCACAAAGAATCTGACGCCGCGCTTCAGCTTCTGGTCGGCATAAGCCTGGAAGGGCTGCTCATAAGTATCGCCGAAAAGCGGCTTGACGCCAGCCTCACGAAGACGCGAGATGATGTACTGCTTGGCGATGCGCGAACCACGCTGACCGGCACGGCGACCCTCAAGAAGGTCGTCAGCAAGGAAATAGACGTGGGCACGGGCGGCGTTCTCGGTGATGGTGGCAAGGCCAGCTTCCTTCTGGCGGGCGAGCAGTTTGGTTGCCGACTTGGGTGAACGGGGACCTGCGGCGCAGGCGGGCATGGCAAGAGCGAAGGCTGCTGCCATGCACAGAAGATTAGTCTTTACTTTCATTTGTATTTGTTTCGTTGTTCTGTTGTTGCTGTATCTGGTTCTGCAAAGCACGCTCAATGGTGCGATGCAGGAGATGTATCTTCACGGCGTTTATCACCTCCACTACGCCATACACCATCATTGCCCATCCTATCACGAAGAGCGGAGCCGAGGCAATGGACGAGGGAGAGATGACGGCAATGAGACCTACGAGAAGCGTCAGCGTGGGCATTATCCAGAAATATATGCCCACATGAGCCAGGCGTGAGGCGGCTATGAGATTCATAAACTGCGTGACGGCGCCGAGGATGAGTATGGCAGCAAGGATATACATGAGGCTGCTGACAAACGTGCCGGGCATGATGGCAAGGATAAGGCCGAGGATAAGGCTGCCAAGACCTACGATGGGAAATGCAGGGCGCATGCCGCGAAGCTGGCGTCCCTGTGCGTCGAACACCTGTACGTCGTCCTTACGACTACGCGCAATGAGATATGAAGCGCACGAGAAAACGCCTGATATGAAGAACAATACGCCTATGGCTATCGTCATCCACGTAACCGTCTGCTCGCGATACTTGACGAGCAGCGCTCCCACGACAATGGCGCAGATGGCTCGAAGGAGCGAACTCTGTAATACTTTCATCGGATAATTGTATTTAGTTATTAATGTAAGGCAAATATAAACATAATATTCCGAAAAGCCATTGTTTAAGGTAAGAAAAAACAAGAATAGGGAATTTCCCACCGGCGTTTAGGGAAAATCCTTTTGATGCTATGATTTATGTGGCTAACTTTGCAAGCGTAAAGAAACAAGAACGTAAAAAATAACAATTTAAAAATATAGAGTTATGAAAAAGTTTATATCAATCTTAGCGTTACTGTTCACAATGACAGTCACCGTAAACGCAATGAGCTATGAGCAGGCACGCCAGCAGGCACTGTTCCTCACAGACAAGATGGCGTATGAACTCAATCTCACTAACGACCAGTATGAGGCGGCTTACGAGATAAACCTCGACTACCTCATCGGCGTAAACACATACGACGACCTCTACGGACCGTACTGGCGCTATCGTAACGTGGACCTCAGCTACGTGCTCCTCGACTGGCAGTATCGCGCATACTGCGCCGCCAGCTACTTCTATCGTCCGCTCTACTTCAGCGACGGTCTGTGGCACTTCAGCATCTACGCACGCTATCCGCATCGCGACTACTTCTACTTTGACCGTCCTGTGGTGTACGTAAGCTACTGCGGAGGCCACTCTTGGCATCGCAACGGAGGCCGGTCATGGTATAACGGAAGACGTTACGCTGAGCGTCGTGGCGACGCACACTTCGGAATGCGTGACGGATTTAATCGCGGCGATTATGGCAGAGGAAACCGCCAGTCGTTCGGTTCGCGCAACCAGACGCAGCAGCGCTTTGGTAACAACACTAATATAAACAACAACGGACAGCGTGGTTCGTTTGGTTCGCGCACCAACCGCGAGAGCAGCACTCGCACCACTGTAAGACAGCCGAACAACAGCAGCAACTCTTCTTTCGGTGGCAGAGGCGGCTTCAAGGTGGCTTCTCCTGAGAATTCCGTACAAAGCTCGCCGCGCTCTACGTTCGGCAGCGGTCGCTCCAACAACAGCTCACGTTCGTTCGGCAACAGTAGCCGCTCTAACAGCAGCTCAAGCTCGTTCGGCAGCAGCAGCTCACGTTCGTTCGGCAACAGCAGTCGCTCTAACAGCAGCTCGATGAGTGCTCCTCGCGGAGGTAGTTCGTCATTCGGCAGCTCACGCGGCGGAGGATCGTTCGGCGGAGGCTCACGCAGCGGTTCGTTCAGCGGAGGTTCGTCTTCACGCGGTGGCGGTTCGTCACACGGTGGCGGCGGTTTCGGCAGCCGCAGATAACGCAGCAACACATTAAAACATTATCATATGATTCATTAGACATAATAAAAACACACTATTCTTTTATGCGTAGGGGTTGTGGCAGAGTGGTTCTGGTGCAGCCCCGCTTTTTTTGCTGTCAGTAAGGACATAAATAAATTTGTACGCTATGATAGCCTCAACGTACAATAAACACCAAAAAACGTCGTTATAATATAATATGGTGTAATACGCACTAAAATCACTCAACCGACAAACACACTTTATAATAAAATGATAGACTATATAAAAGGCGAGCTCGCTGAACTTACTCCGGCGCAGGCCGTCGTAGAAGCATACGGCGTTGGCTATGCGCTCAACATCTCGCTTAACACATACGAAGCCGTACAGGGCAAGAAGGACGTGAAGCTCTACGTACACGAATCGCTTGTCACTGGTGGCAGAGACGACTCGTACACATTCTTCGGATTCGCCTCCAAGCAGGAGCGCGACCTCTATCGTCTGCTCATCACCGTATCGGGCGTGGGAGCAAATACGGCTCGCATGATTCTCTCTGCGGCTTCTCCTGCAGAGCTTGCCGGAGCCATTTCGTCAGGCAACGAGCGACTGCTGAAGGGCGTGAAGGGCATCGGTCTGAAGACGGCACAGCGCATCATCGTAGACCTGAAGGACAAGATCATGTCGCTGGGCATCGCCCAGGAGCTTCCTGCCGGCACCGCTGCCGACAGCACCATCCCCGCAGACGTCAGGGACGAAGCTGTGGCTGCGCTCACAATGCTCGGCTTCTCACCGGCTCCGACAGCCAGGGTGGTGACAGCCCTGCTTACGGACGACCCGACTCTGCCTGTGGAACAGGTGGTGAAGATGGCGCTGAAGCAGATCAAGTAAGACAATAACAGGATACAACACAAGACAATTCAATACGTTGAAGCAAATTCTCAATAACATACTCCTCATATTACGCCGATTCCCGTCGCACAAGACGGCACGGACAATAGCAGTCGCGCTCCTTCTGGTGGCAGTGGCTACGCTTGCCATGACCGGAAGTCCCATAATGCAGGACGTCAGACAGCGTGAAGCAAAGCCGGAAGGCGGGAAGGCAAAGACAGCCCGCGACACCATGGCGATAAAGGCGCAGCCCGTAATAGAGGGAGACGACTCAATACCAGACTCGCTGCTGCATACACGCTGGCCCATACAGCGCACCATGCCCATTACTCTCGACGACCTCTCGCAGGGCGCCGCCGACCTCAAACGCCCGGACAATCTGGGGCAGCAGGTGGAATATAACGACTCGCTCGACAGGTATGTCATCGGATCGAAGATGGCAGGTTCGTACATCGCGGCACCAGTGATGATGACCGCAGAGGAATATATGCATTGGAGCGAGAAGCAGCTGATGAAGGACTTCTTCCGCAAGAAGAACGACGAAATATATCAGGCGAAGGGTAAGGAGAAGTTCGACTTCTCTGACATGCACTTCGATCTGGGTCCGGCGGAGAAGATATTCGGTCCCGGCGGCGTGCGCATCAAGACGCAGGGAACGGCAGAGCTGAAGTTCGGAGCGACGATGAAGAACATCGACAACCCGTCGCTGCCTATCCGCAACCGCAAGACCACCACAATGGACTTCGACGAGAAGATAAACCTTAACATGAACGGACGCGTCGGCGACAAGGTGAACATGAACCTCAACTACAACACCGACGCCACGTTCGACTTTGACGCTCAGAGCCTCAAGCTCAAGTATGACGGCAAGGAAGACGAGATAGTGAAGCTGGTGGAGGCAGGTAACGTGTCGTTCCCGTCAAACTCGTCGCTCGTAAAGGGTGCCTCATCGCTCTTCGGCATCCGCACCGACCTGCAGTTCGGCAAGCTGAAACTGCAGATGGTGGCGTCGCAGAAGAAGTCGACAACGAAGAGTGTATCGTCAAAGGGCGGCAAGCAATTCACGCCGTTCGAGATTGACGCTGCCAACTATGAGGAGAACCGTCACTTCTTCCTCTCGCAGTATTTCCATGACCGTTATGACGAATGGATGCGCTCACTGCCCAACCTCACTTCGGGAATGAAGATAAACCGTGTGGAGGTGTGGGTGACCAACAAGACAGGAACAACGTCAAACACGCGTAACATCATCGCCCTGACCGACCTTGGCGAGAACACACGCGTGTCTAACCCTATATGGTCTACCACCGGACAGCCCGTGCCTTCCAATGCTTCCAACAGCGAGTACTCCGCAATGACCACGCAGTATGCCGGCGCAAGAGAGATTGACCAGACGTCAACAGTGCTCGACGCCATACCGGGATTTGCCGGCGGCACCGACTATGAGAAGCTGGAGAAGGCTCGTCTGCTCTCTTCATCGGAATATACCGTCAACACCGCGCTCGGCTATATCTCGCTGAAGACCAGCCTGCAGACCGACCAGGTGCTTGCCATCGCGTACGAATACACTTACGGTGGCGTGACTTATCAGGTGGGCGAGTTCGCCTCTGACAACACGGACGTGAGCAAGGCGCTCTTCGTGAAGTCGCTCAAGAACACGTCGAACAACCCGAGCCAGGGCAACTGGGGACTCATGATGAAGAACGTCTACTACCTTGCCTCATCGGTGGAGAAGGAGAAATTCCGTCTGGACGTGAAGTTCCAGAGCGACACGGCTGGCGTATACCTTTCTTATATACCAGAGCCGCAGGTGAAGAACCAGACGCTTATCAAGGTGCTCGGAGCCGACCGACTGGACAATAACAACAAGGCACACTCCAACGGCTACTTCGACTACGTGGAGGGATATACCGTTACCAACGGTCGCGTGTTCTTCCCTGTTGCCGAACCGTTCGGCAAGCACATCTACAACTATCTCACCTCCAAGGGCGTGACAGCAGACCAGGCTTCCAAGTATGCCTTCACCGAGCTGTACGACTCGACGAAGACCGTGGCCAAACAGATAGCCGAGAAGGATAAGTACGTGCTCATGGGACAGTTCCGCGGTACGTCTGCCAACGTCATATCGCTCGGCGCATACAACATTCCGCAAGGTTCAGTGGTGGTAACGGCAGGCGGCGTTACCCTTGCCGAGGGCACCGACTACTCCGTGGACTACTCGGGTGGCGAGGTGACCATCCTCAATCAGAGCATCATCGACGCAGGAACGAGCGTGAACGTGTCGCTCGAGAGCAACACAGACTATGCGCAGGAGCGAAAGACAATGTTCGGCCTTAACTGGGAGTACGACATATCGAAGAACTTCCAGCTCTCCGGTACGTTCCAGCATCTCTCTGAACAGCCGCTCACCAACAAGGTGAACATGGGCTCCGAACCGCTCAACAACACCATCTGGGGACTCAACATAAACTGGAAGAA
>OLWU01000490.1_pt1 | contig 10539 bp, 5 predicted proteins | sample 1673351 | NCBI WGS metagenome assembly OLWU01 (sample SAMEA103958109, study PRJEB25191) | human gut metagenome | biome: human-associated habitat [ENVO:00009003]; feature: intestine environment [ENVO:2100002]; material: feces | place: Germany | collected 2013/2015
TGATGCCCTTATAGCGATACTGCCAGAAGTTCTGGCAGGCATTGCCAAGATCGATGGTGTTGCCAGTGAACATACAAGCCACGCGATATTCGCCCGGATCCTGTGTGGTGTTGCCCATCCAGCAGTCGTCGGTGGTGATGTTGCAGAGGTTATAGAACTTGTAGATCTGCCACCAGTCGCGACCGTCGAGGAAGTTGTAGCAGCCGGTTATCTGCTTGGCACACTCCTCTTCGGTGGTGAAATAGTTGGTCATGTCCTGCTGACCACGGATTGGTTCGTCAAGGAAATCCGAGCATGAGGTCAAGCCCATTGAGAGAGCCGACATCAATGTCAAACCAATGATATATTTTTTCATAATCTATATGCTTGTTTTATTGTTATTACACATTATATATATAATAGTCTTAGAAGCTCATGTTAACACCGAAGAGGAAGGTGCGCGGGTTAGGATAGCCGCTGTAGTCGATACCTGCCTCTGTCACGCTCTTACCCATTGAGGCTGTCTCCGGGTCGGCTCCTGAGTAGCCGGTGATGGTGAAGAGATTCTGTGCCGAGAACGACAGACGGAGGTTGAGCTTGTTACTGAACCACTCCTTAGGCAGTGTGTAGCCAATCTGGAGGAGCTTGCAGCGGAAGTAAGAACCGTCCTCTACGAAGAAGTCGCTTACGCGCTTGTAGTTCATGTTAGAGTCGTTGGCAGAAAGACGGGGGAATTCTGCTCCCTTGTTGTCCGCACGCCATGTCTTGTCGTATGTGCCGGCATATACATTCTGACCGCCTACACCTGCATAACGACCTCTGTTGAGGTTGTAGATGTCGTTGCCGAATGTGCCGTAGAAGTTGGCCACGAAGTCGAAGCCCTTGTAAGCGGCATTGAGGTTTACGCCCATCATGAGGTCAGGGAACGGATTGCCGATGTTGGTCTTGTCGTTCGAGTCGATCACGCCGTCGTGGTTGCGGTCGACAAAGCGGAGGTCGCCGGGCTGTGCATTGGGCTGAAGAGCCGTGCCGTGCTCGTCGGTGTACGACTTCACCTCTGTCTCGTTCTGGAATATTCCGTCAGTCTGATAACCGTAGAACTGGCTGAGCGATTCGCCAGCAGCGTTGCGTACAATCCAGTCGCCTGAGAAACTGCCGGTCCAGATGTAGTCACCGTTAAGCTTGACGGCCTTGTTTCGCACCTGCGAGAGGTTTAAGCCGATGCCGTAAGTAAAGTCTGAGACGTGGTCGTTCCAGTTAATGCCGAGTTCCCATCCGGTGGCCTTCATCTCACCTACGTTCTCCCACATCTGTCCGTTCCACATCGGATAACCGAGCACGAGGAGGTTGTCCTTCTTCATGAGCATGTCGTGAGAGGTCTTGTGGAAGTAGTCGGCTGTGACCTTCAAGCGGCTCTGAAGCAGAGCAAGGTCGAGACCTATGTTCCAGTCCTCCACGGTCTCCCACTTAAGGCTGGAGTTGCCGATGCCTGAGACAGTAGAACCGATGTCGCGGATAGGCGTCTGTCCGAATACGTAGTCCGTTGTACCGATGGAGCTGAGATAAGCCGAATTGTCAATGTTCTGGTTACCTACCTTACCCCAACCTGCACGTATCTTGATGTCGTCGAAGACCTTCTGGTTCTTCATAAACTCCTCACCGGTAAGACGCCATGCAGCAGAAACAGAGGGGAATGTAGCCCACTTGTTGTCCTTCGAGAACTTTGACGAACCGTCCACACGGACCGTAGCTGTGAGGTAATACTTCTCATCGTAGTTATACATCACACGACCGAGGTAAGAGATGAGCGATGTGAAGGTGTCAGTACCAGTGGCAGCCGGATTCTTTGTTCCTGAGCTCGGATAGCGCAGCGAGGGGTCGTTGTTGGGGATGTTCTCCGAGTAAGCCTCTGCCCAGTAGTCCTGGAAGCGCTCCATGGTGTAACCGCCCATGAGGTTGACGTTGTGCTTCTTTGCGAAGGTGTTCATATAGTTGACGGTGTTGGTCCAGTTCCAGTCCACCCAGTTCTCCATCTTACGCTTGGCGTTGTTGTTGTCGTTCTTCTCAAGGTTGTCGATGAAGAAGTTCACGTTGAACGTATCTGTACGGCGGAAGCGGGCGTTCATGCCGAACTGTGAACGGACGGTCAGTCCCTTAATCGGCGTAAGGCTGATGAACGGTGTGGCGAGCAAGCCGTATTCGCTTGCGCCAGAGTCCATACGATACATCTTAGCCACCGGGTTATGCTCCTCGTTGTTGTGCGAACGGGCATAATTGTTATAGGGATTGCTGGTCCACTCGCTCTTGTCGAGCATCACCGGAGTGGTGGGGTCCATAGATATGATACCACCGATAAGGTCGGGCGTGTCGTCCCACTGCTCGTAACGCGGAGTGAAGTCGATACCTGCCTTTACAATCTTATTGAAGTTATACTCTGTAGAGAAGCGTGCAGAGAGCTTCTGCCACTGTCCCACCTTGTACTGAGAGTCCTGCTTGTAGTAGCCGATGCTACCCGAATAGATCAGCTTGTCCGTACCGCCGGAGAACGAGAGGTCGTAGTTCTGCTGTACAGCCACGTCGTTAAAGCACTCCTTCCACCAGTCTGTATAAACCTCGTCCGTGCCCTTGAACGGCGAAACATTGCCGTCGTTAACGTAGCGTGCGTCAAACACTTTCTTGTATTCCTTCGAATCTGCCATCTTCTGCTTGGCAAGAGTCTGAAGACCTACGGTGGCAGAAGCAGTGAACTTAGCCTCGCCCTTCTTGCCCTTCTTAGTGGTGATGAGCACCACGCCGTTGGAAGCTCGCGTACCGTAGATGGCTGATGCCGATGCGTCCTTGAGCACCTGCATGCTCTCGATGTCGTTCTGATTGAGGAAGTTGATGTTGTTGCCTACGGGCATTCCGTCAACAACGTAGAGCGGATCTGATCCGTTAACGGTGGTGACACCGCGGATGATGACACGCGGAGAAGCACCCGGACCACCTGCTGTGCTCACCTGCACACCGTTGACCTGACCCTGAAGGGCTGTCATTACGTTACCCGTAGAGAGCTTGTCCAGCTTGTCGCCCTTGATGGCTGAGATGGAGCTGGTGAGGTCGCTCTTCTTCACCTGACCGTAACCGATGACCACCACCTCATTGAGGTCGTTGGCATTGTCCTTCATCACTACGTTAACCAGTGTGCGGTTGGCAACCTTTATCTCCTGCTCAGCCATACCAACGTAGGTTACTACGAGTGTGGCGTTCTTGTCTGCGTCGATGGTATAGTTGCCGTCGATGTCGGTAACGGCACCTTTATTCGAGCCTTTCACCTTAACGTACGCACCGATAACGGGTTCGTTCTTATCGTCCACCACCTGACCTGTCACCTTCACTGTCTGTGCATTGGCTGCAAGCACAAGAGAAGAGGCCATGGCAGCTACCATATATCTTTTGTTCATCTTATTGTTGAGTTTAGGATTATAATAATAGGGTATTTATTTCACGAGTGTAATACGAGAGCGCAGCAGGCTGTAGTCGAACTCCATGAGGTAGGTGCCAGAGGTCTTCACCTCCACTTCTTTCATGTTTTCGCCGCCGTTGAGCACGTTCTTCTCGTTGCCTTCCGAACCGTCAAAGCGCCAGTAAGGCTCCGGCCACCAGCCCCACCAGTGTGTGGCGCTAATCGTGAAGCTGACCTTGTCGCCTGCCTTGAGCTTCATCTCACGATAGAGGCGGTAGGGATTCTTCTTGTCCTGATTGAGGATAAAGGCTTTGTCGTTCTGATTGGTTGTCCATGACGGAGTGTCAGGCAGACCCGAACCGGCAAGACAGATCATGAACGGCTGGTCGCCGGCACCATCATTATAGTTCTTTGTCTGCGTGCCGTCCACTACCATCTTGGCTGTGGTAGGCGTGTATTCCTGAACGTCGTAGTCGCCGGTGACGGTGTTGAACGTAATCTCGTAGTAGCCGACCTTGTCGAGAACGATAGGCTTAGCCTCGCTCGGGCTGCTCGTAAGCAGACCGGTGCTCTCGTCCACGCCGAAGCAGATAGGCTCAAAGTCGGTGGGCTGCGGAACGAAGCGTACGCCGGTGCCAGCCTTCTTATTATAGTAGAGCGCCTTATACTTATACTCGCCTACGTGGTCGATAAGCATCGGCACACCGTAAAGGTCGCTGGTAAGCTCGGCAGCAGTCTCGACATCTGCAAGATACATCTTCTTGAAGTCGGGCAGCTCACTTACGTTGATGACGCTGTTGGTCTCTGTCTTGTTGCCAAGCGCGTCATACACTCTGACGGTCATCATATAAGAAGTCTCGGTTGTGGGCATATCATACACCTTCTTAAGCTGGTATTCGGTGCCGCTGATAAGTATGGAATCGTTGATGTTGAGTCCGGGGATGTCCACCACGATGCTCTGCAACTTCTTATTGTCAGTAACTGTGGCATTGAGCGAGAGTTTCGGATTCTGCACCAGAACTGTCAGCTCAGACGAAGGAGCCGCTGTGAAGAGAGGATTTGTGAAGTCGCCATCGCCCGACACCTGAATGGTCTGTGTGGTGGTTCGTCCTCCGACGTCCTCGACGGTCACTTCCAACGGGAAGCTGGTGTCGTCGGTCCAGTCAGACGCAGGTGTGTATGCGTAAGAGAGATTGTAGTCGTGAAGGAGTGAGTCTGAATAGACCTCAAGAAAATTGATGGTCTTGTCCAGGAGCATACCCTCGCTCTTCAGTCGGACAGACTTCAGACCGTCGGCATCCTTCAACGTTCCTTCAATGTTAAAAGTACGTCCAGGTTCAACCTGAAGATGATTGGTCTTAAGAGACAATGTCGGCGCCTTACCGTCCACGGTGGGATAGTCGTCAGTGTCATCGCCACACGACTGGAATGCTAAACCAATCACGGGAGCAACAGCCATAAGCATGACTGTGCGAAGAGAATTTGGCTTAAATGTCATAAATGCTGGGTTTTAAGTTTTTAATTATTGTAATATTCTTTATATTTAGGCTTTGTCATTTCGCTCTGTCTGTCATAGAGCCTTAACAAGTAGGTTCGCAGACTTCGCTGCATTGTTTCTGCCGCAAAATTACAATAAAGGGATAATAAGAATGGGGTGTTTTTAGTTCAAAAAAGGGGGATTTCTCGTAAATCGTAAAAAAAGGTATAAAAACGAAAACCACCCTTAAAATTAAATAGTTGAGAGTTGAGGATTGAGAGTTGAGAGTTATGATTAGATGAGAGTCGAGGATTGAGAGTTGACATATCATAACTCTCAATTCTCAATTCTCAACTCTCAACTTTCAATTCTCAATTCTCAACTCTCAGCAACCCTCACAAGCTCTGCACATACTGCTTCGGGGTCATATTCATCTTGCGCTTGAAGAGCTGTCGGAAGTTCTTGATGTCGCCGAAGCCACACATCTCCGCCACCTTCACCACGTTGGTCTGACCCTCCTTGAAAGCCTGCACAGCCTTGTAGATCTTATAGTCGTTTACAAATTCGATGAGGGACATGCCGGTCATCTGCTTCAGTTTCTTGTAGAGCGTGGAATGACTCATGGCGAGTTTCTCCGCCAGGAAGTCCACATTGAAGTCAGGATTGCTGATGTTGTCGTCTATTATCTCGCGACAACGCAGCAGGAACTTCTGCTCTTCCTTCGTGTACGTGCGCTTGCTGCTTGCGAGATCGGCGGTCAGCGAGGCGGCGTCGCTCTCGGCTATGAGGCGGTCAATGCGGACGCGCAGCAGCTTCAGCGATACGGGCTTCGTGAGGAAGGCGTCGGCTCCTGCGTCATAGGCGGCGATGCGCTCCTCCTCGGAGGTCTGGCCGGTGAAGATTATCACCTTTATGTGCTTCAGCTTCTTGTCCTCGCGCAGGGCACGCAGGAAGCCCAATCCGTCGAGCTGCGGCATCATCATGTCGCACACGATGATGTCTGGCAATGAGGCGGCAGCCATGCGCAGTCCCTCTTCGCCGTCGTATGCCTTCAGCACGCGGAAGTCGCTGACGAGGTTGCGCTCGAGCAGCGCCACCGTCTCACGCTCGTCGTCAATCAGGAGTATGGAGTGAGTGGCTGTAGGGTTCTCCTTCAGGGGAGCCGTTCCGGGCACTGCTTCCGGCTCTTCTTCGTCTGCAAGCACAGTCTGCGTGGGTTCCAGACTGTCCGTTGTCAATGCCTCTGTCTTGTCAGCCTCAGCCTCAACAGCGGGTTCTTCTATTACTGCCTCCACAGCGGGCACGTCTTTCACAGCCGCAGCCACAGCCTTGCCAGCCTTGTCAGCCGTCACAGCCTTGTCCGCCGCAGTCTTCGGAATGTAGAACGAGAAGTCCGAACCCTCGTTCACTTCGCTCTCCAGATGCATCTCGCCGCCGTGCAGCTCCACAAGGGTCTGGACAAAGGAAAGTCCGATGCCGTCGCCCTTGCTCTTCGCCTGACCACGACTTGTGCGGAAGAAACTCTCGAATATCTCGGTGCGCGCCTCGGGCACGATGCCGATGCCGTCGTCCTTTACGGAGAACACCACGCGGTCCGCACAGTCGGTGACGGTAAGCACCACGTGTCCGCCCTTGTTGGTATACTTATACGCATTGGATATGAGATTGTTCAGACACATCTCTATCTTCTCTCCGTCCATCTTCAGCAGGACGGGTTGCTTGGGCAGGACGGTGCGGAAGGCGATGTGCTTCTGGTCGAGCAGATCGTCGTAATCGCCGGCAAGATTGGTGACAAAATCCACCACGTCTATCTCCTGACGCTTCACCGCCAGCTTGCCCTTGTCCGCCTTACGGAAGTCTATGGCCTGACTGATGAGCTTGTTTATCTTCATGGCGCTGCGGTGCATGGCCATAAGGTAAGCCGACGGGACGCTCACTACAGACTGCTTGCGGTCAATAAACTCCTCCAGCTGGGCGGCAATGAGGAAGACGGGGGTGCGCAGTTCGTGCGTGATGCTGGCGAAGAACGTCATCTTGGCATCGTCCAGCTTGCGCTGGCTCTCCTTCTCCACCTCAGCCAGCTCCATGCGGTGGCGCATCTTCAGCATTCTGAGGTAGAGGCGGAAGCTGGCATACACCACGCCGATGACCATCAACAGCCACAGCGTCTTTGCCCACCACGTGAGATACCACGGCGGAAGAACCGTAATGCGAAGCACGGAGGCACTGGTCCAGCGACCCGTAAGGTCGGTGCAGCGCACGAGAAACTCATAAGTGCCGGGAGGCACGTTGGTGTAGCTGACTTCGCGTCGGTCGGTCATCTCATTCCACGTTTCCTCCATTCCCTTAAGGTAATACGAGAAGTGGAGCGAGCGGGGGGCGCCATATTCGGGCACCGAATAATGTATGGTGAAATAGTTTTCGTGGCAGCCGAGCGTCACCTCTCCCTCGCTGTTGCTGCCAAGATTAATGGAGCGGCCCTCTGCCACGTCCAGCCTTCCGAGACTGACGTCCTTATAGAGCGACTTGTGATGCAACGGCACGTCGTCAGCAAAGACCAGTCCTTCTACGGAACCGAAATAATAGCGTCGTCCGTCATAATAGCAGGCACCATAATTGTATGCCATCGGTATGGAATTGTCGAGGTCGCGGCGCATGAACGCCTTGTTCTCGGGATAATAGATGTAGAGTCCGTTGTTGGAAGAAAAGACCATATAGCCGTGGCGCGACTCCACAATGCCCGTGACGATGATGCTACCCAGTCCGTGTTTTGTCAGTCCGGTGAGCACCTTGCCCTGCGGCTCGTCTATGCAGCACGGCGCCTCATAACGGAACGACACCCATACCCTGCCCTTGCTGTCGGCATACACATAGCGCACCCCGTCGTTGGGCAGACTCATGCCGGGCGTGGACATATTGTAGTGCTTCACGGTGCGCAGCGTACGGCTGTCTATCTTGTAGACACCGTTGTCGTTGCCTAACCAGATGTAGTTGCCGCTACGACAAAGCGACTGGCAGAGCGAACCGACAAACTCGCGCACAACACGAAACTTGTGTGTCTGCTTGTTGAAGACGAAGAGGTCGCGGCCGCCCACCCAAATATTGCCGTTGCCGTCGTCCACAATGGTCCATACCACGTCGCCACGGTTGCTGACAAGCGGGATGGGATAATTGGTGATCTGATGTGTGGCGATGTCGAAAGCCGAGAGGCCGTGGTTATATACAGCCATCCACACCGTCCGCAGGTCGGCTGTCATCGACACGATGTTGTCGCCCCAAAGTTGGCTGTTATGCGAAGTGTAGGTGGAGAGGCTGCGTCCGCTGAGCGAATAGACTCCCATACCGCCGCCGTCCATACCTATATATATATTGTCGCCCTGCGACGCCACAGCCGTAACGATGTTATACGGCAGCGTGCCAGCCTGCTCGGAAAGCGAAGCGAAGATGTCGCGGTGGTCACTGTAGAGGGTAAGGCCCTTGCGGTAAGAACCTATCCACAGATTGCCGTTACGGTCGGGCAGCAGCGAATAGATGGCATCGCCGCAAATCCGCGCGTTGTCCTCCGTGACAAGACGGTCCGTTCCGTTACGGCGCAATATCACGCCATGTCCGTCCGTAGCAAACGCCACACCGCCTTCATAGTCGCACGCCGTCTTAAGGCTCGCCGGCACCGGCTCTGCCGCCTCGCTCAGCTTTCCGCCCATCACGTCGAAAGCCTGCCCCGGCTCGTCCACTCCCCTGCCCACATACAGCCGGCGGGTGTTGCGGCAGTAGCTGGCATTGTACATGTTTGACGGGCTTGGCTTCAGACTCACGCGCGACAGCACACGGCTGCCGTCAGCCGAAAGCACCGCCACACTTCCTCGCATCACGGCAAACAGACAGTCGCCGTCAGACGCGATGGCATGCACCGCCTGACCCGTAGCGATGCTATGGAAACGGGTCTCGCCAATGGCAGAGCGATAGAGATGGCCGTCGTCATCCACAACGAACACGCTGCTCTTGGTCTTAGTCAAAGAAATAAAGGAATGACAAGTCTTTCGCAGTCCTATTATCCGGCAGCGACGGAAGCGGCTGTCGGAATAACTGTAGAAGTCGACACCGAAGTCAGCGGCAACGTACAGTCCCGCGTCGATGGACAGCAGGCTATGTACGTTATTGTTGGATATTGTGGTGGGGTCGGTATTGCTGTAGCGAAACAACGTGAAGAACAATCCGTCAAACTGGGCAAGTCCATTTGTGGTACCTGTCCATACGAATCCACGATTGTCCTGAGCAATACAGTTGATAGTGTTGTCGGGCAATCCCTGCTTGATATCAAAATTGCTTGTACGCATTTGGGCTACAGACGAATGTACGAACAAGACAATACATAGCAGTAATAAAAGAAGGCGTTTTCTGTATATCATATTACTGTTTTAGGCTTAACGGCAACAAAATTAAGAAAAAAATCGCCAACTAAGAATTAAAAGAAGAACTATTCACGCCTAACAAGGAATTTACAAGCAGAAAAGGCTAACTCATTTGTAATATCACCGATAATTCTTAAATCAACGCTTTCGCAAAGGCTTTCAACACCAAGTGAAAGCGGAAGTGAAAAGCTCATATAAGGATGCGGATTAAATCCTTCGGTATACCAAAGCGGAATTTGTGCTCTTTTAAGTGCGCGTGACATTGCACGGTTTATATCAAGGTGACTTATATATTTAAGCCTGCCCGTTTTTGAAAAGCGAAGTCTAACTTCTCGCATCACAATGTCCTCCGTTTAACAGTTGAAAACATATATTTCAATGGATATTCACACCACTAAAAAAACCCCACAGCCACCAAATCAGCCATGCGGAGTCTTTGAGGAAGCTTGTCAGACTTTTAGAATATGAGAACAGATTGCTAAAAGAAAAATTGAAAAAAGAAAATATTCCATTTGATGAAGTCAATCCATTTGAAGAAACTATAGATAATGTGGAAGAGTATGATCCTGACCGGGGAGAACGTATTGTTCATGGCAAGAAGCAGAAAAGCGGAGTTTCAGATACCATTTGAACGACCAAAGATGAAAACGCTCCTGCAGAGTATCAGTATCTCAGTATGCTTCTGATGATGTAGCTGACCGGATAGGATTGATAGAATGATTTGCATGATGTTGTGGTATTAATTGCGGGTATGAGTGAAAAATGGTATAATCAATGTGTATTTTTCGATTATAAGTGGTTAGGATTATATAGTATATGACACAAAAGAGGGGAAACAAGGGATGGCTTTTGAAGAAGAACTTAAAACACTAATAGAAAGAACAAAAAAGAATGGCACAGATACCAGTATGTTCTTGAAAAAATTAACATGGGAATGACAATAAAGGGAATGTACAGACAAGATGTATATGAACTTCCTACAGATAGCATAAGAGAGTTGATTGCAAACGCAGTGGCTCATCGTAGTTATCTTGAGCCGGGAAATATCCAGGTAGCATTGTTTGATGACAGATTGGAGGTAACTTCTCCGGGAATGCTTTTGAATAATGTTACTATTTCAAAAATGATGGAAGGTTATTCTAAACCGAGAAATCCGGCAATCGCCAGAGCCTTTGCGTATATGAAGATTATTGAGAAATGGGGAACCGGAATACCGAGATTATTTG
>OLWU01000491.1_pt1 | contig 10536 bp, 10 predicted proteins | sample 1673351 | NCBI WGS metagenome assembly OLWU01 (sample SAMEA103958109, study PRJEB25191) | human gut metagenome | biome: human-associated habitat [ENVO:00009003]; feature: intestine environment [ENVO:2100002]; material: feces | place: Germany | collected 2013/2015
AAACTTCTTTTTTCTACCAATCTCAGGCTCATCAAACTAAGAAAAGTTACAGTTTTTATTCTTTTTGCCCATTTTTCAAACTACCTAATAAAATTCTCTTTTTATTTTCTTATTTTTCTATTATTTTATCTGTTTTTCTATCATGTTGATAACGTTCATCTGCAGTAGAAGAACTTCTTACAAAAGTTTGTATTTCCCATTCCTCTAATTTTTGTTCTTTAGTTGGATTAATTGTTTCTTGCGTTACTGGTAATGAGACTTGTATATTGGTATTCTCTATTCTTGTAGCTGTACTAATTTTTACTATATCAATATATTTAGTGTATAGAGTGTTTGCAGTGAAAAGAGCAAAAGCAAATATTCAGAAAATTAATTTAGCATTATCCAAGCATTATTAGCAATAGTTTCTATGTTAAATTTTGAAGTATCGTTATGTTTTTTGTCAACCTTTGTCATATAATTCCTTCTCTTGCCCATTATAATTTTATTATAGTTCTTATACAACTATTTGTCAACTTCAAACATTTTTTGTATTATATTTTCATCTTCCCCCTGCACTGCCGAAAATCTCAGCCTTATATTCCGGTGCCTGAACAAGTAACAAATACCTTTCATTACCGCACCTGTACAGGCAAGTGCCTCTTTCTGCGAACTTGATTAAGTCGTATTCGTTTGGCTCAACCATTAAAGCATCTTCAAAGTCCTTTGGATTGATATTGCCCGGATAGAACAGGAAGTGATGAGTTGGAATTGAGAAAAGCGGTTTTGTAAATTCCTTGATACTCGGAATCAGAAAATCATCAATGTTCTGACTTGCAAGAATTACAGACGAATCCTTTTTACGCACACGCTTCATACGCACTTCCTTCAAACACAATAAATGAAAGTGCATCCACTTCTTCCTTATTGACTAAAAGGTCTAACTTGCAAAGTTTTGATTTCTGGTAACCTTTCATCTGATAGTCAAAAGAAGCATACCCTCTTGAGCGTGATATTTCACGTAAGAAGAAGCTTCTCGAAAAACAGAAAGAAGGAAAGAAACGTATGAGGCAGATAGGCAATGTCGAGATACCTCAGAAGGCGTTTATGAGTGTACTCAAACTTGATGAAGAATAGAAGGTGTAAATATATATGATTAAACCGGAAAATATAAAAGGCCATCTTGAAACAATAACAAGACACCGTCATGAAGTAATTAAGAACTGTTTCAAGGCGGGAATAGGCTTTCAGGGATTGTTTCATGATTTATCCAAATATTCACCTACAGAACTGATACAGGGTTTTAAGTATTATCAGGGAAACAGAAGCCCTAATGAAAAAGAACGGGAACTTTACGGATATTCCAAAGCATGGCTTCATCACAAGGGGCGCAATAAACATCATTATGAATACTGGAATGATTATAATCCCAGGACCAAAAGACTTGAAGCTGTCAAAATGCCTACAAGATATTTTGTTGAAATGGTATGTGACAGAATAGCTGCAAGCAGTATATATGCAGGTGATGATTATAAAAATGACGCAGCATTGAAGTATCTTGAAAGAAGCAGGGACCATATGTTTATCCATAAGGAAACGCTGGATGAACTGACGTATGTTCTTAAAATGCTGGCTGAAAAGGGTGAAAAACCTACTTTCAGATATTTAAGGAAGAAAGTGTGGAAAGACCGTTGGAAGAAATAGGAATATATGTTCATATACCATTTTGTGTGTCCAAATGTCTATATTGCGATTTCCTGTCAGGAAAATCAGATTATGATGAACGAAAGCTTTATACTGCTGCAATTGTCAAGGAAATAGACAATTTTAACATACCATGGAATGAATATAAGGTAAAAACACTATTTTTTGGTGGGGGAACGCCATCTCTTCTTGAGACAGAATTATTTGACGATATAGTTACAAGTCTGATTAAGAAATTTTCATTTAAAAAAAATATAGAATTTACAGTGGAATGTAATCCCGGAACCGTGAGTAAGGATAAGGTTGATTTTTACAGGCAAAGCGGTGTTAACAGGATATCTTTCGGGCTGCAGTCCGCTAATGACAAAGAACTTGAAAGACTTGGACGTATTCATAAATTCAGAGATTTTGAAAGGTCATTTGATTTAGTATTTAATTCCGGAATAGAAAATATAAATGCAGATATTATGTCATCACTTCCATGCCAGACTGTTTCCGATTATAAAAGAACCTTACAGAAAGTGCTGAATTTTCCAATCAGACATATATCTTCATACAGTCTCATTATTGAGGAAGGTACTCCTTTTTATATAATGAATGAAAAAGGAACTTTAAAGCTTCCTGACGAAGATGAGGAAAGAGATATGTATTATATGACAGAAACCCTGCTTAATGAAAAAGGTTTTAACCGATATGAAATTTCTAATTATGCCCTGCCCGGATATGAATGTGAACATAACAAAATATACTGGCAGAGAGGCAATTATATAGGTTTTGGAGCAGGTGCGGCTTCGCTTATGGATGATATAAGATATTCAAATGTAAGAGATGTAAAAAAATACATTGAAAACCCCTGCGGATATGACGGGATTGAAAAATTGTCATTAAATGACCGTATGGCTGAATACATGTTTTTAGGAATGAGAATGATGAGCGGAGTCAGTATAAGTATGTTCAGACAGTTATTCGGAACAGATATGATGAATGTATACAGGGAACCAATAGACAAACATATAAAAGAAGGACTTTTATATATGGGCAATGACAGGTTACGGCTTACAAAGAAGGGCATTGACCTGAGTAATTACGTCTTTTGTGACTTTCTGGTGGGTTGACATTGCCCTTTTTTATGATAAAATTACACATAGCAAAATTGTAACGGAGGAAACCGATGAGACACGATTTTAAAAAAATTGAACCAAAGTGGCAGGCAAAATGGGAAGAAAGCAAGATTTTCAGAGCTGTAGACGGTTCCGAAAAGCCTAAGTTTTACGGACTTGTTGAATTTCCATATCCAAGTGGAGCCGGAATGCATGTTGGACATATTAAAGCATATTCAAGTATAGAAGTAGTATCAAGAAAGAGACGTATGCAGGGATACAACGTATTGTTTCCTATCGGATTTGATGCGTATGGACTTCCTACAGAGAATTATGCAATTAAGACAAAGACACATCCAAGAATTATTACAGATAAAAATATTGCAAGATTTTCAGAACAGCTTAAGAGAGTAGGATTTTCTTTTGACTGGGACAGAGTTATAGACACTACAGAAGAAGGCTTCTATAAATGGACTCAGTGGATTTTCCTTAAAATGTTTGAGAACGGACTCGTATACAGGGATAAAGCACTTGTTAATTACTGTCCTTCATGCAAGGTTGTATTGTCTAATGAGGACAGCCAGGGTGGTAAGTGTGATATCTGTCATAGTGAAGTTGTGCAGAAATCAAAAGTTGTATGGTATTTAAGAATTACGAAATATGCAGATAAGCTCTTAAAGGGACTTGATAAAGTTGATTATCCTGATAATATCAAGCAGCAGCAGATTAACTGGATTGGCAAGTCAACAGGTGCTTTTGTTGATTTTGCGGTAGACGGAATTGATGAAAAACTTAAAATATACACAACAAGACCTGACACATTGTTTGGTGTAACATTTATGGTTATTGCACCGGAGCATCCGTTTATTGATAAGTATTCAGATAAGATTAAGAATATGGACGATGTTCTTAATTACAGAAATGAATGTGCCAAAAAGTCTGAGTTTGAAAGAACACAGCTTGTAAAAGATAAGACAGGTGTTAAACTTGAAGGCTTTGAAGCAGTTAATCCTATAACAGGCAAGAAAATACCCGTATTTATAGCAGATTATGTAATGATGGGATATGGTACAGGTGCTATCATGGCCGTTCCTGCCCATGACCAGAGAGACTATGATTTTGCGAAGAAGTTTGGTGTGGATATTATTCCTGTAATTGAAGGCGGCAACATTGAGGAAGCTGCATATACAGGTGAAGGCAGGATGATTAATTCTGATTTTCTTAACGGACTTTCAAAGAAAAAAGAATGTATCTCGAAGATGATCGAAAAACTTGAAGCATTAGGCGTTGGTAAAGCAGGAGTCCAGTATAAGATGAAAGACTGGGCATTCAACAGACAGAGATACTGGGGCGAACCTATTCCTATTGTTCATTGTCCATGCTGTGGGGATGTGGCAGTTCCTTATGATGAACTTCCTTTAAAACTTCCGGAAGTTGAGAACTTTGAACCGGGAACAGAGGGTGAATCACCGCTTGCTAAGATTGATTCGTTTGTCAACTGTAAATGTCCAAAGTGCGGAAAAGATGCAAAGAGAGAGACTGATACAATGCCTCAGTGGGCAGGTTCTTCATGGTATTTCTTAAGATACATTGACCCACATAACTCAGAATGTTTTGCAGACAGGGAAAAGATTAACTATTGGATGCCTGTAGACTGGTATAACGGTGGCATGGAACATGTTACAAGACATATGATTTATTCAAGATTCTGGCATCAGTTCCTCTATGATCTTGGACTTGTCAATACAAGTGAGCCTTATGCAAAACGTAGTGCACAGGGACTTATTCTTGGACCTGACGGAGATAAGATGAGTAAATCCAAGGGTAATGTAATCGACCCTCTTGATATTGTTAATGAATATGGTGCTGATACCCTCAGAACTTATGTATTATTCATGGGTGATTATGGTGATGCGACACCTTGGAATGACAGCTCTGTTAAGGGATGTAAGAGATTTATAGAAAGAGTAGCGGCACTTACAGATTTAGTAAGTGATGAACCGGTACCTGCAAAACTTGAGTCATCAATCCACAAGACAATTAAGAAGGTTTCTGCCGATATCGAAGAAATGAAATTTAATACGGCGATTGCCGCTCTTATGACACTTATTAATGAGATATATGCGGTAGGACATATTACAAAAGATGATTTAATAATTTTCATAAAACTTCTTTGTCCTTTTGCACCACATATCTGTGAGGAAATATATTCAGAACTGGGAGAAGACGGTTTCCTTTCTGTAGCAGAGTGGCCTGAATTTGATGAAGCAAAGACAGTTGATGCAAGCGTTGAAATTGCTATCCAGATTAATGGTAAAGTCAAGTCAACTCTTGAAATTGCCAATGGTGAAGCTAAGGATAAAGTCCTTGAACTTGCAAAGAAAGATGAGAAGATAGCATCACTTATTGACGGAAAAACTATTGTAAAGGAAATATATGTTCCTAATAAGATTGTAAATATTGTTGTTAAATAAACAAAAATTATCGGAGCCGTGTTTTACACGGCTCCGTTTTTACCTAAAGATTATGATGACATTCCTTTTCTTGCTTCTTCAAAAAGAACTGAAATTTCGTCCTTTGAAAAGGTAATATTTTCTTTTTTTGCTTTTTCCATAAAAGCAAGAACAAGAGGAATCATATCCTCTGAACTTTTTCCTTCCGAAAGTTTCTGGAAATCATTTAAAAGTCTGAGTTTTTTTTCGTCCATATCCACCTCACGAATTTAATATTTTTTTGTAGGACTCATAGAGCTTCTGCTGGTCCTTGGATAAAAATTTCTTAAAGACTTCACCGTTATTGTCGGATTCCTTAGCCTCATTTGTAGCCTGAAATGCAGAAATTATATTACTCATATTTGAATAGTTGGAGAGCATGTCAAGTATTTCAAAATCTTTGCCGGGGCAGAACCTGCGGATTTCTTTTATAATATGCTCCCTGTCGTGATTGGCACGAAATAGCGGGGACGGTTCTGACATATTTTTAAAAAAGTTAATTGTCTGGATTAACTCTGCAATTCTTATGGCAATAGAAATAAATTTCTGCTCCTTTAAATCAATAAAAGGAATGTAGGCTTTTATCATCTGCATGTATGTACCGGAAGTCGCAAGGTCAAATTCCGTTAATGGAAGATTTTCCATATTAAAACCCCCTTTCTTGTTTAATATATGTGGGAAAGGGCAAAAATTATGACAGAGGTTCTTTTTTAAGAACCCCTGTCTTTACTATTTATCCAAGAAGTGCAATTAAGATAATAATCCAGATGAAGTTGTTTCCGCCACATCCGTTGTTGCAGCAGTCACCGCCGCCAAATAATCCGTTACCAAAGATGCCGTTTCCTTCACCGCCGCATGCGCATGAAAGAATAAGGAACCATAAAAGGGCACCACAACTTCCGTTTCCGCATGAAAGTCCGTTTCCTGAACCACATCCACATCCTGTTGCTGCTAAATCACTCATGAGAAATCCTCCCATATTTTCTTTACACTATACTGATATTCAAAATAACTTGTTTTGTTTACTAAAATATTTTATAATGTATCTGATTTATTAAAACATAGGGAGACGAAGCAATGGCTAAGATAAAAATGACAACTCCACTCGTAGAAATGGATGGAGATGAAATGACAAGAATTCTCTGGAAGTCAATTAAGGACGAATTACTTATTCCTTTTATTGATCTCAATACAGAGTATTATGATCTTGGACTCGAATATAGAAATGAGACTGATGATCAGGTTACTATTGATGCAAGCAATGCAACCAAGAAGTATAAGGTTGCCGTAAAATGTGCCACAATCACACCTAATGCGGCGAGAATGACAGAATATAACCTTAAGGAGATGTGGAAGAGTCCTAACGGAACAATCCGTGCTATTCTTGACGGTACAGTATTCCGTGCTCCGATTATTGTTAAAGGCATAGAACCTCTTGTAAAGAACTGGAAGAAGCCTATTGTTATTGCAAGACATGCTTATGGTGATGTGTATAAGAATGTTGAAATCAAAGTTCCGGGTGCCGGTAAGGCTGAACTTGTATTTACAGGCGAGGATGGCAGCATTATGAAAGAAACAATCCACGAATTTAAAGGCTCCGGAATTATTCAGGGAATCCATAACGTGGATAAGTCAATAGAGAGTTTTGCAAGAAGTTGTTTTAATTATGCTCTTGATCAGAAGAAAGATTTATGGTTTGCTACCAAGGATACAATATCCAAGAAATATGACCACAACTTCAAGGATATTTTCCAGGATATTTATGATAAAGAATACGATGCAAAGTTTAAAGAACTTGGCATTGAATATTTTTATACACTTATTGATGATGCGGTTGCCAGAGTAATGAAGTCGGAAGGCGGATATATCTGGGCATGTAAGAATTATGATGGAGATGTAATGAGTGATATGGTTGCTACAGCATTTGGTTCGCTTGCAATGATGACATCTGTTCTTGTATCTCCTGAAGGATATTATGAGTATGAGGCAGCACACGGTACGGTTCAGAGACACTATTATAAGTACCTTAAGGGTGAGACAACATCTACTAACTCTGTAGCCACAATTTTTGCATGGACAGGTGCTTTAAGAAAACGTGGAGAACTTGATAACAACGCAGAACTTGTACATTTTGCAGATCTTCTTGAAAAAGCTTGTATTGATACTATTGAAGATGGCGAGATGACTAAAGACCTTGCGATTATTACTACAATTGAGAATCCTAAAGTTCTTGACAGCTTTGAATTTATTAAGGCTATAAGAACACGACTTGAAAAATATTTGCAGAATTGATGATAACCGAAAGCTGGACATAATAATGAATCACAGGATTAAAAAAAGCATAAAAACCTATAATGATATGGTATTTTATGACGGCATGTCTCTTATCAAAAAGAGCGGCCTCAATATGATACTTTTTGAACTGATATACAAACTGGGTTTTGCTGCGGTTTTTTATCCTGTGTTTTTATTTTTATTAAAGTTTACACTCAGAAAGTCAGGTTTTTTATATCTTACCAATAATTATCTTTTTTCATATCTTAAAAGTCCGTATACCATTATTTCCATGGTGCTGATTCTTGCATTGCTTATGATATATGTAACTTATGAAGTGTGCTGCCTATCTGTGTGTTATGACGCGGCATACCATGGTACCCCCATTGCACTGACGAGAATTTTTGCAGGCGGACTGCATCTTATGAAAACTACAGTCAAAAAGAAAAAAATCAGGTCTGTTGTTAATATAGCTGTTATTTCTCTTATGATGAATATAACATTATTAGGCTATTTCCTGTATTCGGTTAAAATTAACAGTACAGTTAAGGATGTAATAAGTGGCAGTAAACCTATAATCATAACAATAGCTGTTATTGTTTTATTTCTGTTTATATATTCTTTTATCCATGTTTTTACAACGAATTATCTTGCGTATGATGCAGAGGATATTACAGACGGCAAAAGGCAGAGCCGCATTCTGTTTAAAAATCATTTTTTTAAATGCCTTATGGTTATAATAGGATGGAATTTATTGATTTTTCTGGTAATAGGCCTTATATATATAATACTTGCAATTATTATAATAGCAGGTGTACTGATTCTTGACAGGGCTAATATGGGTATGGCAATCTATCTTTCGGTTTTCAGGGTTGCGATTACTGTTATCAAAATTGTACTGCCGGTAATATCGGTTCCCATATCTTTTGCGGTTTTCACGGGATTATTTTACAGATTAAGAAATGATAAAGGAAACAAACTCTACATAGGAGAAATTGCGGAAGATATTACAGAAAAAAGAATCAGACATCCGCTGACACAGAAAGTTATTGCCATTATTTTTTCGGCTATTTTGTTTACGGTCAATATTTTTTATATGGTAAAAGCCTTTGACAATAATCCGTTTAATTATGTTGAAATGTTTAGTGATACTCTTACAATGGCTCACAGGGGAAGTTCTTATGAAGCTCCGGAAAATACCATGCTGGCATTTGAAAATGCAGTTAAAGCTACCGCAGATTATATTGAACTTGATGTGCATGAGACGAAAGACGGCGAAATAGTTGTCATACATGACGATAATTTAAAAAGAACAACAGGTGTTAATAAAAAAGTGTATAATATGACCTATGACGAAATTAAAGACCTTGATGCAGGAAGTTATTTTGGAGATGAAGAAGAATTTAAAAAATGCAGAATACCTACACTTGAGGAGGTCATGAGTTATACAAAGGGCAAAATCAAGCTTAATATTGAAATAAAATTATCGGCTTATGAGCCGGATCTTGTGGAAGGCGTTGCGGCACTTATTGAAAAATATGATTATAAAGATGAATGTTATGTTACATCCATGAATTACAAGGCTTTGACAGAAATCAAAGAAATTAATGAAGAAATTAAGACCGGATATATATTATATTCCGCATACGGAAATTACTATAATATAGATAATGTGGACGCGTTCAGCATTAACTTTTCATACATTAATAAAAATGTGGTAGATGCAATACATTACAGGGGCAAGCAGTTGTTTGTATGGACGATTAATGACAGAAAAACTGCAGAGAAAATGGTGGCAATGGGGGTGGATGCAGTTATTACGGATAATCCCGTAATGGGAAAAGAGGCAACTTATGCCAGATATTCTTATTCGCTTATCGAAAATGTGCTCAGCTATGTGTTTGAGGATTAATTCATTGATTTTTGGACTTTAAACAAGTATAATATTTATTAAAAGTATATGATACGAGGTGTTTTTATGAAAAATAACAAAATAGTAGTTGCATTGGGAAGAAATGCTTTCGGAGAGACATTCCCTGAGCAGAAAGCTAATGTAGCCAAGGCTGCAAGAGCTATAGCAGATCTTGTGGAAGCAAAGTATCAGGTTGTGATAACACACAGTAATGGACCACAGGTTGGAATGATTCAGACAGCGATGACTGAGTTTGCGAGACTTGATTCAAAATATACAGTAGCACCAATGTCACTTTGCAGTGCCATGAGCCAGGGATATATAGGATATGACCTTCAGAATGCCATAAGAACAGAACTTCTTAACAGAGGCATATATAAGACGGTATCCACAATTATAACACAGGTTAAAGTGGATCCTTTTGACCGTGCGTTTAATAATCCTACCAAGATTATCGGCAGATATATGACAAAGGAAGAAGCAGAGGCAGAGGAAGCAAAAGGTAATTATGTTGTAGAGGAAGAAAAAGGCTACAGAAGAATAATTGCAGCACCTAAGCCAATGCGGAGGAGAACAACAGCCAGAACCAGTGCGGCATTCTCTTCCCGGTACAGGAGGAAGTCAGCGCGACAGAGGCAGATCTGATCGCCCGGATCAAGACCACCGGTAAGGAAAAGAAGAGTGAAAAATAAAGTAGATTTTAGGGCGCACTTGTATAAGGGTTCATAAAACCCCGTTTTTGCAAGTATAGAAATCAGAAAAAATGTTAGTTATCGTTGCGTTTCACTAACTTAGAACTATCGTAACCAAGGCTTTCAAGGTAAGCAAACACATTGTTCTCATTCAGGACAACACGCTCTACATGATTCTGAGGGTTCATCAATTCCTCATAGTCATTGTCCTTTCGCAGAGCCTGAATCAAAAATGTGTATTTGGTATTTGTTTTGAGATTGCTTACAGTGTATTTAGCTGAGTTTGTATAGCCGCAGAGTGTGTATTTTTTAGTTTTAGCATTGTAAATATAAACGGCGTATTTGTCAGCCTTGTTTACTTTGTCCCAACTGAGAGTGATCTT
>OLWU01000493.1_pt1 | contig 10509 bp, 6 predicted proteins | sample 1673351 | NCBI WGS metagenome assembly OLWU01 (sample SAMEA103958109, study PRJEB25191) | human gut metagenome | biome: human-associated habitat [ENVO:00009003]; feature: intestine environment [ENVO:2100002]; material: feces | place: Germany | collected 2013/2015
GCTGTTGATGGTTTTGTTCTCGTTACCGTCGATGATGACACTGTTAATCTTTAAGTCCTCATCGCCGATGAAGGCGCTCCAAGTCTGCTTGCCCTCCGGGGTATTGAACTCGGCGGTCTCAGCCTTGGTCTTGTTGTAGGCCTCTACATAGTACTTGACTGCGTCCTCAGCGGTGTCCATTTTAATACCGCCGTAAGTGCCGGCCTGAAACTCGCCGATTACGGACTTGTCCTCAGTAGCGGCGGCGTCGGCAGCTACGGGTGCGGTCTTGGCGGCGCGGCGCGTCAGCACCAGGCCTATGGCGGTCAGCGCCACACTGGCGCCTACCAATATATATGACAGCGCTGTATCGCCCGTACCCAAGACATTGATGTCGGCGGCCCCGGTACAATGTCGTGATATTATATATATGGTATTATTGAGCACGTGCATCACTATCGGCAGCCACAGCGAGCCGCTCCATAGCAGCAGATAGCCGAAGTATGCGCCCAGAAACAGGCGCGGGACAAATCCGAAGACCTGCATGTGCATGGCGCTGAACAGCGCCGCAGCCACCCATATCGCCACTCCGGCGTGCCAGCGGCAGCCGACAAAAAGGCGCTGAACCATGCCGCGGAAGAATAGTTCCTCGCTAAATCCGGCAAGTACGGCAATGATGAGCAGATTCATCACCAGCGACCCGATGTCCGTGCCGCCAAGCATGGCCTCGGTGGTGCGCGCCGCCGTTTCTTCGAGTTGGCGCAAGGATGCGGCTATACCCTCGGGCAGCGGCAGCGAAGCATTGGTTTCTATCACCCAATTCATGGCCGGGATACTGACAATCATGGTCAACGCAGCCAAGCATACGGCTCGCCACCGCGGACGACTGTCCACAGCCAGGAAACGTGCGGGCAGACGCGTCAGCAGTACGGCCACGATGACCGCCGGCAGCACAAACAGCAGCATATCCTGCATTACGGCGGCTATGCGCAGCATCCGTATATTATCTGCACCAAAGGCGCCACGCATCAGCTGCAAGGCCAGCCCCGTAACCACATAAAAAAGCACGGTGACGCATACGGCCAGCATCAATCGGCGGCCGGGCGTCAGCGACAGTGTCGGCACGGATGTCTTATTTGTCTTCATATTATGTTGTATTGTTTTCTTGATTGTATGGCCGGTATGGCTATTATAGCTGTTATAGCTAATATGGCTAATATAGCTGTTATGCTATCAGGAGGCATAGAAGTTGCGGTGGACGATGCGGCGGATGGCCAGGGCATTGGCGCAGGTCAGCAGCGCGACGATGACCACGCCGGCGCATATCGCAGCCCATGGGCCGGAGGAAGCCATGCCGATGTCGGCAAGGCGGGGCGACCACCAGGACGCGGCGGTCAGCGCGGCGGTCAGCGACAGCACAAGCACTCCGGCATTCACCGCGCCTATCAGCAGATAGTACGGGCGTGCAACCTGCCCGGGCGAGTAGCCTAACAGCATCAAGTCATGCAACTTTTGCTTATTCTTTTGCAGCAGCAAGTATATGCTGAGCATCAGTATAAAGAAGGCTAACAGCGAGATGATTATACCCACGGTAAGGACAATGGTGGTGACCACGCGCAGGAAGTATGCGGCCTTGGAGTTGTCGGCCTTGTCGCCGGCTATTTCGTAGCCGTGGCGTTTGATATATTTGGCTATGGCCGGGTCGCCGGCTGTATTGGCTTCGATAATCAGGCGCGAGGGATTGCGGCGGTCGCCGGGGGCGGCATAGCGCTCGTTGGCCCAATCAAGGAAGGACTGCGGCACGGCTATGGTGTTAAGGCGCGACGAAAACCCGACGATACGTGCCGGCAGTGTTTCGTGCAAGCCGTTGCCGCTCAGCGTCATAGTCATAGGCACGGTGCCTATAAGACCCTCGGAAAGTTGGGGCATGTTGCGCGTGGTGGCAAAACCGAAGTTGTACAGCGTCAAGTAGTCCTTGGACATTATCACCGGAATGACGGGATTAGCCGGATCAAAGGACCAGTCCTTGGGATTTATATCGAGGAATTGGTCGGGAATGGCTTCGAAAAACAGGTATGTAGACATGCGTCGTCCGCCCATTTCGATGGCTGCCATCACGGAGAAATCGGCGCCGGTGAATTGTCCGACATGGCGCGTCCACGATTGGCGTTCTATGTTCTTTATCTCATCGGGCGAGAAGGATGTGTCGCCGCCGGCGCCCACGGTATTGAGGGCGCTGACTTTCTTGGAGATAATGACGTAGTCTTTGCTCCGAAGCCGAGATACGTCAGCGCCTCGAAGCCCTCGAGATAGAGCACAAGGCCGATACGCCGGCCGCGCTGCTCTCCATAGGCCAGCAACAGCGTGTAGCCATAGTTCGAGCCCTGTGCCAACCTTTTGATTTGTATATTTTCCATAGCCGTCAGCTCGGGGAAGAGGCGCATTTCCTGAGGCAGCAGGGCTATATGGCGGCGGCGAATGTCGCACCACTCGCCGACGGATAGGGAGGCCAAGTCGCGGTCGTCAAAGTATATATGCCCCGAGTAGTCGCGGCGGTTGCCGTATATAAAGGAGCATAGCGATGACTTGCCCGTGCCGCTTTCGGCCTCCACGAGGTACGCTCCGGCATCGCGGTGCAGTGTCAGGCTGTGCAACCATACCTGCGAGTCGCGCACGGGGCTGTCGTGCTCGCTGCCGGCGAAAACTCGCGGCAGCACATTGTCGAGCTTGATTGTTTCGATTCGTTTCATTGTCAGTGTTTTATTCGTCCGACTGTTCGTCGTCGGCATCATCGTCCTCGCCGCGAGCCATCATCAAAAGTCGGCGTAAATCCGTGCCGTGCAGCGTCACGACAAAACCGTCCCGATGCACAACGACTTCCACTCCGTCCAAATGCACGATGCCTTCTGATATCGGGGCTATTGCCAATGCCATAAGCACGTCTGCATCCTTATCGGGCATAATTGTCGGTGTCGGAGCAAAGCCGCCGAAATCAGTCGGAATAAAGTCCACGGCTATTTTCAGCTGCATCAGAGTGTCTCCGAGAGCCTCGACGTGTACCTTGCCTTGATGTCCGAAGCGTTGTATCATCGAGGCCATGCGGCGCGTAGTCGCAGCGGCGCCGCCTTCGGCATAGGGCATGGACACGCGTACCACGGCAGCAGCACCCTCCTTTTCGAGGGTGGCACGCAGCGTGCCGCAGACATCGCGCAGGATGTCGGAGACTGCCGCACAGGCCAGTTTTTCTTTGACGCCCAAGCGAGGCTGCAAGTATTGGGAGACGGCACGAATCATAGTTCCGCGGCGCAGCCCGACGGCAACGGCGGCGCACACCTGCCGGTCGGACATTGGCCCGTCGAGAGGTTGTGCGTATTCGCTGAGGTCATATACGACACCGGCGCTGTCGCGCAACTCGCCGCGTATCACCGTCTCGTTTTCTTTATCCGAGACCGTGGCTGTGAGATATTTATCGTCGATGCTCAGTGCCATGACTATGCTCGAACAAGACTTCAACTTCTCGCGCACGGGTTGCGGCAGTGCTCCGCCGGCATCCGGTATCGAGGATACAGCGTGTACAGCTTCGGCGACATCCGTCACCGAAGGCACAAGCCATGCGAAGCGTCCGCCGATGATGACTGTGCCGCCCGAGGCGACGCATACGCGCCCGGGCATAGCATCGCGTCCCAAGTCCACGCGTTCCCAATCGGCAGTGGCATCCTCGGCCACAGCCACATCGGAGATGGCCGTAACAAGAACATCGCGGCTGTCGGAAGGATGCACAAGAACCACCACGTCGGAGGCGCTCAAGCGGCATACGCGGCCAAAGAGGTCGCCGACATCGCCGCCGAGGCCGCAGACGTCACCGGCCTGCCGCCACGGCATTGTCGCGGCGGAAGCTCCGCCGGGTATTGCAGCCAAAACATCGTCTATGGTGCCCTTTTGGATGCCGCTATCGCATGATGATACCGACAGTAGCATCATCGCCACTGCCGGTATCAGCATACATTGACGCACTATATTCATTTGCCCCAATGTGTAAGTATCGTTTTACTTGCTCGAGCCGAAGACTCCTACTATATTATCGTAGATGCTTCCCTTGGTTTCGGTCAGTGCCAATTCGGCGCTGCATGTGCCGCCGCCCTTGGGCGCGTCTACCACGAAGCTGACGCCGAAGGGTATTTCCAGCCCGGAGTATTTCTTCAAGTCGCTTTTGGTGAGGGCAAATTGGAATTCACCGGCCTTGCCTTCAAACTCGCCGACTTTGAAAGAATTGGATTGCTTGGAAATGGGGGCGTTGGACACTACCAAGACGTTGCCTTCTTGCTTGACATACAGCTTGCCGTAAGTAATCTTAGGCTGCGACACGTAATCATCACCGTAGAAGTCGGGCTCGGAGTACTCATAGTCAAAATCATCGTAGGAATACTTCACGGGGATATTCAGCACCATTTCGTTGCCGGTGACAACGGCCGAATCCGTTGCAGCGGCCAGTAAAGCAATCATGTCTTTGGCCTTGGTGGCGTTGTCGTCCTTAAGTTTGGCGGACACGACGAAGTGCCAGTTGTCATACTGAGGATCAGTGAATGAGCCGAGGCCGTTCAGCGGTCCGGCAGCGCCCATGACGGAACCTCCGTCGAAGAGATCGTAGATAGCTTGCAGTTGCTCTAACACTTGACTGCTCATTCCGGGCAATACACCTAAGCCCTGCGCCATATTCTTGGTACTGCCGACGCCGACGCCGAAGGCCATGATGTCCTTGGGCGAAGCGTAAGCCAGCAGGGAGGCATCGAAGCTGCCCGTCTGAGGCATAGTCTTGATTTTGCCGTCAGCGTCCATAAATTCGCCGCCCATAGTAATTCGGGGACCGTCAGCATCCAGGTGGTAGCCCAGGAAGCCCTTGGTAAGGTATTCCATGGAAGGCAAGCTGTTAAATCCGTAGGGCATATAGTCCATAAGCATATTGCCCACCTTCTTGCCGTCTATCAGCATATTGAAGATGCGGTTCTGTGTCATGTAGTCCAGTTTCCAGTCGGCCAGCGGGCTTTCCTTGGCGTTGTCGCGCCATTCGTCGATGGTGGAAGCTGCCTTGGATTGTTTAACCAGAGAGCCGTTCTTGATAGCCAAGAAGCCCAAATTGTCTTTGAGGGCTATCACATGGCGTTTGTCGCCGAAAGTGGTGTAATCGCCGTCCTTGTCGACTTCAAGGGTTTCGTCATCCTCTGCATCTTTCATCGATTTGCAGAACGTGTCTATGTCCGTGACCGAAAAAATCACCAACACCGACATTTTTTCGCCCTTGCCGCGTACACCGACTACGACGTTATTCCAGTCTATACCCTTGAATTCGAGTAGCTTGTTCATGTCTTTGTCGTAAGACGCAAGTTGGGATAGCTCGTCGGACAGCTCGATTTGTCCGTCGGAATTGGTCTTGCAGTTGAGCTGTTCGAGGACGCGTTCAACATCGCCGGACATCACCATCATGCAGTCGTCGGGGATGTATTCCTTGATTTTGTTCGACACCGAAGATGAGTTGCCGCACGAGGCAAGCGTCATCACAGCGGCGCATACCAGTGCCACCGGAGAGAGAATTTTTTTGAATGTCATATTACTTATATATTTAGATGTTTAATTTCGTATGTTATATCGCGCCGTGGCGTCTTGCCGTGGCGTCTCGAGGGTCTTGGCTGTCACGTCTTGGCTGTCGTGTCTTGCCGTCGCGTCTTGGCTGTCACAGACGCTGCAGCCGTATTTCTTATTCCTTGACGGCTTTGAAGCTCATATCAAGGCCCTTGACCGAATGGGTCAATGCGCCCACGGAGATGAAATCGACGCCGCACTCGCCGTAGCCGCGCAGGGTGTCATAGGTGATGCCGCCCGAGGACTCGATTTCGACATGGCGGCCTTTTTGGTTGGCGCGTATGTGCTTGACGGCCTCGCGTGTACGTTCGATGCTGAAGTTGTCGAGCATGATGCGGTCCACATCGGCGGCCAGGGCTTGGTCGATTTCGTCGAGGTTGCGCACTTCGACTTCGATTTTCAGGTCTTTGCCGTTGTCCTTGCACCATTTTTTGGCGGCAGCCACGGCCTGCGGTATTCCGCCGGCAAAATCTACATGGTTGTCCTTGATGAGAATCATGTCAAAGAGCCCGATGCGGTGGTTGGTGCCGCCGCCGATGCGCACGGCTTCTTTTTCGAGCATACGCATTCCGGGCGTGGTCTTGCGCGTATCCAGTACGCGAGCGCCGGTGCCTTCGAGCAGCGCCTGGTAGCGTGCGGTGGTGGTTGCGATGCCGGACATACGCTGCATGATATTGAGCATAATGCGCTCGGTCTGCAGCAGCGAGCGTACGCGTCCGGTGACGCGGAAGGCGATGTCGCCGGGCTTGACGTGCGCCCCGTCGTGTATGTACTCTTCCATACGCAGTTCGGGGTCGAAGCGTTGGAATACCTTGCGTGCAATTTCCACTCCGGCCAGTATGCCGGGTTCTTTGACGATAAGCTGTTGCGTGCCGATTTCGTCAGCCGGGATTGTGCTCAGGGTGGTGGCATCGCCGTCACCGACATCCTCGGCAAAGGCGAGGGCCAACAGGTCGTCTATAAGTTGGTCTTTGGTCTTCATTATCTGTATCTTAGGTATAATTGCTGTAAGCATGTGCCTGACGACACCTGCTGTTTTCGGTCTACACGGAGCATCTCCGCTAAGTATTGTCTTATGGTGCTATTGTTCTCGCGATAAGATTACCACGCTGCAACCGAGTCCACTGCGGCCACTTCTTCCACAGCGGCCGAGTCCGCGGCCACGGCTTCATCGGCGCCCTTGTCGTAGCGGGCGTCCATGGCGGTGTTCAGAAATTCGCCTATGTCTGCATCATTGACTCCCGGGACTTCGTTGGTTTCGACTGCCGACAGGGGCTCGGAGTCGCTCTTGTCGTCGTTACCCAAAAGCAGTAATGCGACCACGGCGCCGACGGCTATGACGGCCACGGCTATGACCGCATATATCCACGTTTTGCCGCGGCGCGGCCCGTTGCCGCCGGGCGTGGGCGCGGGCGTCGGCCCGGGCACGGGAGTGCCTATGCGTATTGTTGCTTCTCTGTCGTCCGCGCCTATGAGGCGTGTACGTGTGTCATCTTTTTCGGCATTGATGCCGGGATTGCTGTCTTGCATGTCCGTGTATTTTTATCGTACCACAGACAGTGGCCGCCGATGACGGCGACCGCTATCCGTTGAAATAACTTATTTCTTGGTTTTGGAGGCATCCAGCTGATGCAGCAGCTCTTCGACGGCGCGATGCAGCTGCTGATCCTCGCCGGTGACGATGACTGCCGGGTCATTGGCCACGCGTACATCGGGCTCGAGCTGGCTGTTTTCGAGGAAGGTGCCTTCGGCGGTGCGGTATCCGATTACGGGGATGCCGTATACCAGCGAGGGGTCTTGCATGGTGACCCAGTTGACCGAGGTCATCGTGCCGGGTACGGGCATACCCACGAGTTTGCCTATGCCTTGGTGCTTGTACACCCAGGGGGTGCCGTGGGCGTTGCTGTAGCATGCCTCGCACATCAGCATAATCGAGGGTTTGTTCCAGCGGCGCGACGGCATATCGCAGGTTTCGATGCCGCGTATTTCCTGCGTGAGGTATTTCTTGCCGCTGAAGAACACTTCAACGTCTTCGTGCAGACGACCGCCGCCGTTCCAGCGCACATCGATGACGATGCCTTCGCGATCGTTGTACTTGCCCAGGACATCGCTGTACACGGTGCGGAACGAACCGTCATCCATGCTTTCGATATGGACATACCCGAGGCGGCCGTTGCTCCAACGGTCTACATCGGCAGCACGCTGACGTACCCAGCGGTTGTACATCAGGCCGTTGTGTGCCGATGCGGATATGGGCAGCACCACTTCGTCCCAGCGTTGTCCGCTATTGGGGTCGTAGATGCTTACCAGTGTCTTCTTGCCGGAGATGTCGGTGAGAAGTACGGAGGCATCGGCGGTGGGAGTAATTTCCTCGCCGTTGATTTTTTCGATAATCATTCCGGGTGTCAGCATGGATGCTGCACGGTCAAAGGGGCCATTCTTGAGCACCTCGGCCACGCGCAATCCCTTGCCGGTGTAGGACATATCGTAGAGCAGACCCAGCGAGGCCGTGCGGTCGCCCGAAGCGGAGCTGCCGCTGTAGCGTCCGCCGGTATGGCTGACGTTGAGTTCGCCCAGCAGTTCGCTCAGCATCTCGGCATAGTCGTAGTTGTTGTTGATATAGGGCAGGAAGCGGCGGTAGTGCGCGGTGAGGTTTTTCCAGTCTACACCGTGCATATCGGCTACATAGAAGCGCTGCCCTACTTCGCGTACCATATTGTCGAACATGGCCGTGCGCTCGGCGGCGTGGTCGAGCGGCATGGTGGCGCTATAGCTTATGGACGTTAATTTGTCGCTCTTGGGGTCGAGTTTGCGCATGGACGAGCCCAGCACAAAGAGGGTCTTGCCGTCCTTGTCGCTCGTAAAATAGAGTCCGCCGCTGATTTTGCTGACCATGCGGTGGTCTCCCTTGCGCAAATCGAGTTTCCACAGCTGCATACCGTCTTGAGCGCGGCTGATATAGTACAGGTTGTCGCCATCGGCTGTCACGGCGTAGTCTGTCATAGCCGTGGACATGGGCGTCACGCGCACAATGCGGTCGATGATGCCGTCCTTTTCGACCTTGATGGCCTTGATTTCCTCGCTGTCGTCATCAGACTTGGCGTCTTTTTTGTCGGACTTTTTCTTATCGGACTTGGCGTCCTTGTTTTGGCGCTTTTCGACTTCCTTGTACAGGGCGTAGTCTTCGGGCGAAAGGCGATAACGGTCGTAGGCGTCTTGATTGAGGAAGCAGATGAACACGTCATCCATCGAGCCCCAAGAGGCGTGGTTGCGCATACCGTAGCGCTCGCTCACAAAAGCAACGGCATTGCCGTCAAGCACCCATTTGGGATTGCCGTCGGTGTATCCGCTGGCGGTAAGGTTGATTATCTCATCGGTCTCGACGTTGATGATGGCGATATCCATATACGGCTCGTGCTTGCGAGTGACGATTTCGGTGGCCAGCCATTTGCTGTCGGGGCTCCATACAAAGCCGATACTACCGTTGCGCTCGGGTGTGGTGGTGCCGTCTGTCAGCACTTTGACCTTCTTGGACTTAAGGTCCATCACGGCCAGTTTGGTGCGGTCGTATACAAAGGCCATTTTCTTTCCGTCGGGCGAGATGTCGGGGCGGGCGCGTTCGTGGCTGTCGGCGGCGACGACCACGGATTCCTTGATGGCGGTGGCGTTCTCGAAGTTGATGTCGTCATCGGGGCGCTCCATTACGGCGCTGTATATGGCGGCATTGCCGTCACGCTCGCTTGTGTAGTAGAGGGTCTTTCCGTCGAGGGCCCAGCTTAGGCCGTACTCGGCTTCGGGGGTGTGCGTAATCTGCTTGGTGGTAGTGTATTCCACGGAAGTCACAAAGACATCGCCGCGATAGGTGAAGGCTATGCTCTTGCCGTCGGGCGAGGGTGCGGCGGAGGTTGCGCCTGAAGATACTTTCTTTTTTTCGGCGACAGGGTCATCGGGGTCTATGAGTGATACCTCGACACGGCGCGGAGCTTTGTCCGTGTCTTTCATCGTATATATCTCGCCGTCGTACCCGAAGCAGAGTGTGCCGTCGGCGCCGCGCGACAGGAAGCGCACGGGATTACCCTTGAAGGCGGTAAGGCGCTGTGCCTTGCTTACATCTGCCAGAGGGGCGGTGTAGACGTTGATGCAGTTGTCGCCCTCGCGCTCGCTCAGGAAGTAGAGGCGGTCGCCGGCCACCACGGGATTGCGGTCTTCGCCGGCGCGGTTGGTGAGATTGGTATGCTTGCCCGTGGCGCCGTCATACAGCCACAGGTCGCGCGTGACGCTGGATGTATGATGCTTGCGCCATTGGTCCTCGAAGCCTTTGACATCTTGATATACAAAGGATTTGCCTGTTTTGTCGGTCCAGGACATCAGTTGGGCGGGCGTTCCGAGTACCTGCTCGGGAGCGCCTCCGCAGACAGCTACTTTGTAGAGCTGGGTCATGCGCGAGGAGGGGAACATGGCGCTGGTCGCCGGCGCTTGGATGGCGGCGGAGAAATAGATGCTCTTGCCGTCGGGCGAGAAGGCTTCGGGTGTCTCGGCGGCGCTGTTGGAGGTCAGTCGCTGCGGACGTCCGCCGCGTACATCAATCATAAAGACATCTAAGTTGCCGTGGCGGGCGCAGGCGTAAGCGATACTCTTACCATCGGGACTCCATACGGGAGTGGTCTCGTAGTAGTCGGTGGCTGTGAGCTGACGTGCCATACCTCCTTGGGTAGGCACCACCCAGATATCACCCTTGTAGGTGAAGGCTATGGATGCCCCGTCGGGCGAAATCTGTACATCGCGCATCCACAGCGGACGCGTCGTGACCGTACTCTCGGCGGCGCTGCCTGTCAAAGAGGCCAGTAGCGCGGCAGCAAGTCCTAATATCATTCTTTTGTGCATAACAATATG
>OLWU01000495.1_pt1 | contig 10475 bp, 7 predicted proteins | sample 1673351 | NCBI WGS metagenome assembly OLWU01 (sample SAMEA103958109, study PRJEB25191) | human gut metagenome | biome: human-associated habitat [ENVO:00009003]; feature: intestine environment [ENVO:2100002]; material: feces | place: Germany | collected 2013/2015
GCTACATGAGAGAGGTCTGGGAAATGTTGTATTTGCAGCACTTACCCATGCGTTCTTCACGTTGAGTGTCGGTATCGGCTCCATGGAGATATTCGGAAGCTACCTTTCTAGGGAAAGAAGACTTACAGGAGAAGCCATAAGTGTTACGCTGTTAGATACATTTGTAGCTATTACAGCGGGACTTATCATAGTTCCGTCATGTTTTGCTTATAATGTCGAGCCGGACGCAGGCCCACCACTTCTTTTCATAACTCTGCCAAGTGTATTCAACCATATGGCAGGAGGGAGAATCTGGGGTACATGTTTCTTCGTATTCATGACATTTGCCGCTATATCAACGGTTATTGCGGTATTTGAGAATATCATGTCGTTTGCCATTGATATGTTTGGCTGGTCCAGAAACAAGGCTGCGCTAATAAATGGTGTGATAATACTTATTGCAAGTATGCCGTGTGTACTTGGATACAATGTGTGGAGTAATCTGCACCTCATAGGAGGCAGGGATGTGCTTGACAGCGAGGACTTTATGGTAAGCAATCTGCTTCTCCCGATTGGCTCACTGGTTTATCTGCTTTTTTGTGTGACAAAGTGGGGCTGGGGCTTTGATAAGTATATTGCCGAGGTCAACAAGGGCGCGGGCGTCAAGCTCTCGCCCAAGCTCAAGCCCTATTTCCAGTGGGTGCTGCCGATCCTGATCGTCATCATCCTGCTGCAGGGTCTCTAAACAGTACAGAAAACCGGCGTCCGTTTCAAACGGACGCCGGTTTTTTGTTGTGTCTATTACGCAGCCGGGCTCGTCTCCGCGCGGGAGACCGCGGTGAAGTAGCTGTGACCGAAGCAGTCGTGGCTCACGCCGGTGAGGCCCTCGCGCAGGAGGTAGGCTGTACCGGAGAAGCAAAGCGGCGAAACAGCGCTGTCCTCAAGCAGCATCGCCTCCGCGTCGTGCAGGAAGGCCGCGCGGGCGGTCAGGTCGCCGGTCGATTCCGCCACGCCGACGAGCAGGTCAAAGGTGTCGTTGCGGTAGCCGCAGACGTTGCTCTCCGACGTGCCGCGGAACGGCAGCAGGTACTCCATCGGATCGTCGCAGCGAGCCGTGAGCGTGGTGAGCGCGAGGTCAAAATCACCGGCGGCGAGCGCCGCGTCAAGCTCCTCGGCGCTCACGCCCACCAGCTCGACCGCCACGCCCGTGGCGGTCCTCCACATATTGAACAGACTCAGCGCCGCCGCGCGCGTCTGCTCCCCCTCCACAAAGAGGAAGCGGAGCGTCGGCAGGCCCGCGCCCTGATAGTGTCCGGCAGAGGTCATCAGCCGCGCCGCCTCGGCGCTGCGCTCGGCATAGCCCTCGGCGTCCGCCGCACAGAGCTCACCGCCCGCCGTGCGGAAGTCCTCCCCGCTCTCGGGCGCGTCGCTGATGCCGTCGGGCACGCAGCCGGTCGCCGCCGTCGCCGTCACGCCGAGCTGTTCGGCGAGCGCCGCGCGGTCGATGGCAAGGTCAAAGGCACGGCGCAGCTGCGCGTCGGAGAAGGTGTCGGTCAGATGGTTGTAGAGCACACAGACCGTCTCCGCCAGCGGAGCGGGCTGCCACGTCTCATCCTCCGCCAGCTGCTCGATGGCCGCGTAGGGCAGCTTCGCGGTGTAGTCCAGCTCGCCGGCAAGAAGCTGATCGTAGTTCGTCTGCGCGTCCGTCTCGAAGCGGAAGCAAATGCTGTCCGGCACGACGAGCTTGCTCTCGTAGTATTCGCCGTTTCTCTTCGTCTGAAGCTGCGCGGCCTTTACCCATGTGCCCACGGTATAGGGGCCGTTCGTCACGATGTCGGCGGTCGCCGCCCAACTCGCATTCCCCTCCACCAGATCACGGCGCAGCGGGGCCGTCGCCGGCGACGTGCAGACGCTGGTGATGAAGTAGGCGCAGGGCCTGCTGAGCGTCACGAGGAAGGTGCTCTCTCCCTTGGCCTTCACGCCGAGCAGCGACACGTCGCCGCTCTCGCGCACCTCGTCATAGCCAGCGACCATGCTCAGAAGCGAGGCGTTGGGCGATGCCGTCGCGGGATCGACCAGGCGCTGCCAGGCGTAAACGAAGTCCTCCGCCGTCACGCGCTCGCCGTCCGACCAGCGGGCCGCGGAGCGCAGCGTGAACGTATAGGTCACGGTGTCGTCGTAATTCTTTTCCTCGATGTATTCCTTGGCGATGCCCGCCACGGCGACCGCCTTGCCGGCGCCGTCGTCGCGCATCCGCATCAGGCCCTCAAAGAGCGTGGAGAGCAGGCTCTCCGCCCCCACGTCGGTGTTCATGGTCGGGTCAAGCGTCTCCAGCGGACCGCAGACCGCGGCGCTCACCACAAAGTCCTCCGCGGGCTCCTCCTGCTTGCCGCAGCCGGCGAGCAGGGTCAAAAACAGCGCCGCACAGAGCAGCAGACAGACGGATCTTCGCAGCATTTTCATCGGGAGCGTCTCCTCTTTCTCTATCGTAAAACGCGGCGCGAAGCGCGCCGCACAGGCAAACATCTAAATGATTATATAAAAATTTGCCCCGCTTGTAAAGACGAGCGGGGCAAAAAGTTACAAATTGTTATTATTTGGCGTCCACGACCAGCGTATCACCCTCGAAGTGGGCGGGCTTGACGTCGTTTCCGGTGAACTTGGCGATGGCGTCGAGCCGCATCTTGCTCGGGTAGTCCGCCACGAGCGTGTAAGCGACGCCGTGACGCTTCGCGCGGCCCGTGCGTCCGATGCGGTGGACGTAATATTCGTTCTCCTGCGGCACGTCGTAGTTGAACACCGCGTCCACGTCGTCCACGTCGATGCCGCGGGCGGCGACGTCGGTGGCGACGAACACAGGCAGCTCGCCGCGGCGGAAGCGCGCCATGACCTGCTCACGCTTTTTCTGCGGGATGTCGCCGTGGATGCAGGCGGCGTCCAGTCCCTCCATCTCAAGGTACTTCGTCAGGCGCTCGACCATGCCCTTGGTGTTGCAGAACACCATCACGCGCTCCAGCTTCTCCTGCCGGATGATGCGCGCCATCGCCGCGACCTTGTCGGTCTGCTCGACCGTGACGGCATACTGGAGGATGTCGGGCTTATTCTGCTCGTCCGCGCGGACGGTGATCTCCTCGGGGTCGCGCTGGTAGACCCAGCTGATGTCCATGACCTCGCGCGAGATGGTCGCGGAGAACATACCGAGGTTGCGGCGGGATGGGATCTTGTCCAAAATACGGGTCACGTCGTGGATGAAGCCCATGTCGAGCATTCGGTCGGCCTCGTCGAGCACAACGGTCTGCACCCGGTCGAGCCGCACGGTGCGGCGCTTCATGTGGTCAGACAGGCGGCCCGGGGTCGCCACAACGATCTGCGGCTTTTTCTTCAGCGCGTCGATCTGCTTGCCAATGGGCGCGCCGCCGTAGAGGCACACCACGCGGATGCCGCTCATAAAAACGGCCAGGTCGCGCAGCTCCGCCGTGATCTGCATGGCAAGCTCGCGCGTGGGCGCCATGATGACCGCCTGCACCTCCTCGCTTTCGGGGTCAATGTGCTCGATGATGGGAATGCCGAAGGCAAAGGTCTTGCCCGTGCCGGTGGGGGCCTTGGCGATCACGTCCTTCCACTCGCGCATCGGCGGGATGCAGCCCGCCTGCACGGGGGTGGACCATTCGATGTTTTTCTTTTCCAATGCGCGCGTCATTTCCGGCAGCAGGCCAAGGCTGTCGAAGCGCACGCCCTGTGTGAATTCCATAGCGTTTTCCTCTGTTCTCGTGATTTTCAGTCAGAGAAATTATATCATGCCTGTCAATAGCGCGGAAAAGAGACGGCGCCGCCGTCTCTTTCCTCCGCTTTGCTTACTTGTGCGGGACGTGCCAGATGTTGTCCGCGTACTGCGCGACCGCGCGGTCGGCGGCGAAGATACCGCTGCGCGCGATGTTGAGAAGCGACATACGGTCCCACGCCGCGCGGTCGGCGTAGGTCTTCGCCATGCGCTGCTCGGCGGCGCAGTAGGAGGCGAAGTCCTGCAGGAGCATATATTCGTCGCGCTGGAGCAGGCGCTGGGCGAGATCGTCGTAGCTCACACCGTCGGAGAAGCCCGTGCGGAGCTGATCGACCACGCGCTTGAGCGCGTCGTCGCGCTCGCAGAGCCGCTGGGGCGCGTAGCCCTGCGCCTTCAAGCGCGCGACCTCGTCCGCGTGCAGGCCGAAGAGGAACATATTCTCGTCGCCGAGCACCTCGTGCATCTCGACGTTCGCGCCGTCGAGCGTGCCGACGGTCAGCGCGCCGTTCATCATGAACTTCATGTTGCCCGTGCCGCTGGCCTCCTTGCCGGCGGTGGAGATCTGCTGGCTGACCTCGCTCGCGGGCATCAGATGCTCGGCGAGGGACACGCGGTAATTCTCCAGAAAGACGACCTGCAATCTCCCGCGGCACAGCGGATCGCTGTTGATCTGGTTCGCCAGCGAATTGATGAGGTGGATGATGCGCTTGGCGACCGCGTAGCCCGGTGCGGCCTTCGCGCCGAAGAGGAAGGTCCGCGGCTGCAGCTCCATGCTCGGATCGTCCTGCAATTTCTGGTACAGATAAATGATGTGCATGGCGTTGAGCAGCTGACGCTTGTACTCATGCAGGCGCTTGACCTGCACGTCAAAGATGGCGTCGGTGTTGAGCGTCACGCCCTGCGTCTTTTTGACGTAGGCGGCAAAGTCGAGCTTGTTGGCGCGCTTGATCTCGTCCAGCCGCGCGAGCACCGCGCCATCGCCGGCGAAGGCCTCGAGCTTCTTGAGCTCCTCGGGATGGAGCAGATAGCCGCGCCCGCCGCAGAGGTCGGCAATCAGGCCGTCGAGCCGCGGGTTGATCTGCGCGAGCCAGCGGCGGTGGTCGATGCCGTTGGTGACGTTCTTGAACTTCTCCGGCTCCATCTGGTACTGCCAGCGGAATACGTCGTGGCGCAGGATGTCGGAGTGCAGCGCGGAAACGCCGTTGACCGCCATGCCGCCCGCGATGCACAGGTTCGCCATGCGCACCTGCCCGTCCCAGACGATGGCCAGCTCCGCGGTCTTGGCGGGGTCGTGGTAGAAGTTCTCGATCTGCTTTTGATAGCGGTGCGCGATCTCGGTGATGATCTCCCACACGCGCGGGAGCAGCGTCTCCATGAGCTGCTGCGGCCAGCGCTCGAGCGCCTCAGCGAGCACGGTGTGGTTCGTGTAGGCGACGGAATTTTTCGTGATGTTCCACGCGGTATCCCAGTCGAAACCCGCGTCGTCCATCAGAATACGCATCAGCTCGGGAATGACGAGCGCGGGGTGCGTGTCGTTGATCTGGATGACGTTCTTCTCGTGGAAGTTCGCCGCCGTGCCGTAGACCTCGATGTGCTTGCGCATGATGGACTGCATCGTGGCGGAGACGAAGAAATACTGCTGCTTGAGACGCAGCGACTTGCCCTCATAGTGGTTGTCCTCGGGATAGAGGATCTTGGCGATGGTCTCCGCCATCGCCTCCTGCTCGCTCGCGCGCAGGTATTCGCCCTGCGAGAACAGGCTCATATCCACCGGCGTCGGGGACTTCGCGTCCCACAGGCGCAGGGGGTTGACGTGCTCGGTGCCGTAGCCCGTGATCTCCATGTCGCAGGGCACGGCGAGCACCTTCGTCGCGCCCTCGGGCACGACGTGCAGCCGTCCGTTGTCCCAGAACTTGCGGACCGTGCCGCCGAAGAGCACCTCCTCCGTCTCCTGCGGCTTGGGCATCAGCCACGCGCCGCCGATGTCCTTCCAGTTGTCCGGCAGCTCGACCTGCTGCCCATCCACGATGCGCTGGCGGAAGATGCCCAGCTCATAGCAGATGGAGTAGCCCGCGGCGGGGATGTCGAGCGTGGTCATGGAATCCAGATAGCAGGCGGCGAGGCGGCCGAGGCCGCCGTTGCCGAGGCCCGCGTCTGGCTCGACCTCGAAAATATCCGCCGCGCGGAAGCCCAGCTCGCCGATCGCCTCGCGCAGCACGCCGCTCACGCCGAGGTTGTAGGCGTTCTTTTCCAGGCTGCGGCCCAGCAGGAATTCCATGGAAAGGTAATGCACCTTCCTCTTTTCCTCGCGGCGCGTGGCCATTCGGCTCTCCACACCGCGCTCGGTCATCACGTCGCGCAGCACCAGCGCCGCGGCGCGCATCACCTGCGCGTCGTCGGCCTCCTCGGGCGTCACGCCGAAGCCCAGGCGCAGCTTATCCGTAAGCGCCTGCTTCATTCCCTGTGTCGTTGTGATATCCATATTTCTTTGTACCTACCTTATTTGCAGATGGAATCGTAAATTTCGCGGTATTTTTTCGCGCTGCGCGCCCAGCTGAAATCCTCGGCCATGCCGCGCTTGCGCAGAGCCTTGTAGGCCTCCGGCTTCTGATGGTAAAGGTCCACCGCCTCGCCGATGACGTAGCACATATCGCCCGCGTTATAATTTGTAAAGGAAAAGCCATTGCCCGCGCCGTTCCACGCCTCGTAGGCGTGAACGGTGTCCTTCAGCCCGCCGGTCTCGCGCACGATGGGCACCGCGCCGTAGCGCATGGCGATCATCTGGCTCAGGCCGCACGGCTCGCTCTTGGACGGCATGAGGAACAGGTCCGCGCCCGCGTAGATCTGCATGGCAAGGCTCTCGGAGTAGCCGAGATGCACCGCCACGCGGCCCGGGTACTTCGCCTGCGCCCAGGAGAAGAAGGACTCGTACTTCCCGTCGCCCTTGCCAAGCACGACGAGCTGCATATCCTTTTCCATGAAGTAATCGAGCGTCTCGCACACGAGGTCGAGTCCCTTGTGGCTCACGAGCCGCGAGACCATCGCGACCACGGGCGTGTCCTTTCTTTCGGCAAGGCCCATCATGCGCTGCAGCGCCGCCTTGTCCTTCGCCTTGCCGGCCATGCGCCGGAGCGAGTAGTTCGCCGTCAGGTTGGGGTCGCTCGCGGGATCGTAGCGCTCCATGTCGATGCCGTTGAGCACGCCGTGGAGCTTGCCCTCCACCATCTGCATCACGCTCTCAAGGCCGTGGGCGAAGTAGGCGTACTTGAGCTCCTGCGCGTAGGTGGGGCTGACGGCGGTCACGGCGTCCGCCGTGACGATCGCGCCCTTGAGCAGGTTCACGTCGCCGTCGAAGGCAAGCGTGCCGCCGGTGAACCAGCCCGCGTCGAGGCCGAAAAGGTCCTCGACCGTCTCGCGGCCGTAGCGGCCCTGATACTCGATGTTGTGGACGGTGATGACCGTGCGGACGGACTTGTAGAATTCCTCGCGCACCGCCTCGTCATGGATGTAGATGGGCACGAGCGCGGTCTGCCAGTCGTTGCAGTGGACGACGTCCGGCTTCTCCGGCAGCAGCGGCAGCAGCTCCGTCACCGCGCGGCAGAAGAAGGCGAAGCGCTCGCCGTCGTCATAATAGCCGTAAAGCTCGGGACGCTTGAAATACTGCTCGTTGTCCACGAAGTACCACGTCACGCCCTGCCGCTCGTAGGAGAAAAGTCCGCAGTACAGGCTGCGCCAGGCAAGGCGCACATAGGTGTAGCGCTCAAAGTGCAGCCGGTCGCGCCACGCGTCCGCGACGCTCTGGTAGAGCGGCAGAATGACGCTCACGCGGTCGCCGTTCGCGGCAAGCGACTGCGGCAGGCTGCCCGCAACGTCCGCAAGGCCGCCGGTCTTGCAGAAGGGAACGGCCTCGGATGTGACATAGAGAATGTTCATAGCTTTCCTCCTTATTCCGTGTATGCTTCAGACGATGCTGCCCTTGGAAATGACGATAGGGTAGCTCTCATGCCCCATGAGCGTGCGCCCGGGCAGGACCTCCACATATTTGTCGGTGATGACGTAGCGGAGCGTCACGCCGTCGCGCACGCGCGTGCCCTTGAAGAGAATGGAATCGCGCAGCTCCGCGCCCTTTTCCACCGTCACGCCGGGGAAGAGGATGCAGTTCTCCACGCTGCCCTCGATGGTGCAGCCGTCGGCGACGAGCGAATTTTTCACGCGGCTGCCCGGCGCGAAATAGCTCGACGCCTCGTCGTCCTCCTTGGCGAGGATGGGCCGCGCGGCGGCAAAGAGCTCGGCGCGGATGGAGCCTTGCAGCAGCTCCATCGAGCGGTCGTAATACTCCTGCACGGAGCGGAGCTGGGCGGCGTAGCCGTCCCAGACGTAGCTCTGGAGCTTCAGCCGTCCGGTCATGCCCGCGAGCACGTCGCGGCGGAAGCTGTATTTATCCTGCGCGGAGCACTCGTCCACGAGCGTGAGCAGCAGCTGCTTGCTGAGAATGTAGATCTCCAGCGAGCGGTGGCCGCGCGGCGCGGTCGGCGCGCACCAGACCTGCCCGATCGCGCCGTCGCTCTCGAGCGTGAGGTAGGTCGCGTTGTCCACGAAGCCGCCGTTCGCCGTGCAGACGGCGGTGATGTCCGCGCCGCTCTCCAGATGCGCGGCAAACACGTCCGCGAGCGGCAGATTGATGATGAGATCGCTGTCGGAGAGCACGACGTAGTCCTGCCGTATCCCCTGTAAATATGAGCGGACGCCGGCAAGGGCCTCCATCTTGCCGCGGAACTCGCCGCTGCGGTAGGCGCGGGTATCGGCGAAGGGCGGCAGGATACGCAGCCCGCCGTACTTGCGCGCCATGTCCCAGGTCTTGCCGTTGCCGATGTGGTCAAGCAGGCTCTGGTAATTGCCGTGCAGCACCACGCCGACGTCGGTGATGCCGGCGGCGTGCAGATTGGAGAGCATGAAATCGACGACGCGGTAGCGTCCGCCGAACGGGATGGAGGCGGGCATCCGGCGTTCCGCCAGCTCGCGCAGTCCCGGCTCCTGTTCGTAGGAGAAAATAATGCCGTGCAGTCCGTTCATCGTACCGTCTCCTTTCCTTCGCGGTTGAGCATCCGGTTCGCCTTGAGCGTGCGGCCCGCCTCGATCTGTGCCTCGGGGCCGACGACCGTGATGCCCCACTCCTCCGGCGGCGCCGCCTCGGGCGACGCGCCGACGCGGGCGTTCTCGCCCACGCGGACGTTCTCGCCGAGGATGGCGTAGGCGACCCTCGCGCCGCGCTCGACGACCGCGCCGGGCATGAGGATGGAATACTCCACCTCCGCGCCCTCGGCGACGGTGCAGCGCTGCGAGAGCACGGAATTGCGCACCGCGCCCTCGACCTCCGAGCCGCGGGTGACGACGCTGTGGTCGACCTCCGCCGTCTCGCCGAGGTAGGCGGGCGGCTCGCTCTCCGCGCGGGCGTAGATGGGCCAGTCCTTATCGAGCAGGTTCAGCCCGCTGCCCTGCGCGAGCATATCCATGTTCGCGTCCCAGAGGGAATCGAGCGTGCCGACGTCCTTCCAGTAGCCCTCGAAGCGATAGGCGGACATCTTCTCGCCGGCATTCAGCATGGCGGGAATCACATTCTTGCCAAAGTCGTTGGCAGAGTTGGGGTCTGCCTCGTCCAGCTCCAAGTACTGGCGCAGCTTGCTCCAGCTGAATACATACACGCCCATAGAGGCTTTGTTGCTCTTGGGCTGGGCCGGCTTCTCGGCAAATTCGTAAATACGGTCGTCCTCGTCGGTAGCCAGAATACCAAAACGGGAGGCCTCCTCCCACGGCACCTCCAGCACAGCGATGGTACAGTCCGCATTGTGCTTTTTGTGGAAGTCAATCATCTTGGCGTAGTTCATCTTGTAGATGTGGTCGCCGGAGAGCACCACTACATATTCCGGGTCGTACTTCTCAATAAAATTGATGTTTTGGTAAATGGCGTTGGCCGTGCCCTTATACCACTCGGCGCCGCCGATGGCCTCATAAGGGGAGAGAATATGTACGCCGCCGTTTTGGCGGTCCAGATCCCAGGGCTGACCGTTGCCCAAATAGTCGTTCAATTCCAGCGGCTGATATTGGGTCAGCACGCCAACGGTGTAAATACCGCTGTTGACGCAGTTGGATAGCGGAAAGTCGATGATGCGGTAGTTGCCGCCGTAGGGTACGGCAGGCTTGGCAATGTTTTTGGTGAGCACGCCCAGTCTGCTGCCCTGGCCGCCGGCCAGCAGCATTGCAACAACATTTGTTTTGTGTGCCATAGTGGTTCTCCTTACTTTATTTTTTCAAGATACAAGGCAGACAGTCCGCTGAGTTTCAGGCTGATGCTTTGCTCCATATTGTGCATAGGTATTTTTTTCGTTTTGTAGGTGCCGCACAGCCGGGGTTTGGTGCCGCCGTATTTTTTCAGCGCCGTGTCCATGACCACTTTATAAGTGCCCTTTTCCGGCACACCGATGCGGTAGTCCTCGTGATCGTTGGGGGTGAAGTTGAATACCGTGATCAGATCCTTGCCGTCTCGGTCTATGCGGCGGAAGGCGATCACCGAGTTGCTGTTGTCATCGGAGCTGATCCACTGGAATCCCTCCCAGCTGTAATCAATCTGCCACAGCGCCGGGTGAGCGGTATAAAAGTGGTTCAGTTCCTTAGAGAAGGCTTGCAGCTGGCGATGCTTTTCGTAATCCAGCAGCAG
>OLWU01000498.1_pt1 | contig 10454 bp, 8 predicted proteins | sample 1673351 | NCBI WGS metagenome assembly OLWU01 (sample SAMEA103958109, study PRJEB25191) | human gut metagenome | biome: human-associated habitat [ENVO:00009003]; feature: intestine environment [ENVO:2100002]; material: feces | place: Germany | collected 2013/2015
AGATATGCCGAACAGAAATCTCTTTAATGAGCTTTTCGGAGAATTCATAATTCGGCAATCATAGCCTTTGTCTTTAAGAAAGTCATATATCCCAACCATGTTATCGGGAAGAGTGTCATAATTCTGATTGTAAGCAAAAAGTATAAGTTTTTCGTTTATCGGCTTCTTTGCAAAAAAATTAAACGCCATCGGCCAAAGCCAAAAGAAAAGAATTCTTCTTCTGAGTAAGACAAGTTTTTTCTTCAATTCGTTCATGGAATCCACCTTTCGGTTTATTATGGTTGATAAACTAACCGCTGAGAAGACAAAGAGACTGTCACCCGGACAGTCTCTGAATCATCATCTTACCATTAAACGGCACGTGTAACCTTACCTGAACGCAAGCAACGTGTGCAAGCATATACCTTGCGCGGAGAACCGTTAACGATTGCCTTAACACGCTTAACGTTCGGCTTCCATGTTCTGTTTGAACGTCTGTGTGAGTGGGAAACCTTGATACCGAAGGTCACGCCCTTATCGCAGAACTCGCACTTTGCCATCCGTTGCACCTCCTTGCTGTCATAACATACCTCTTGCATCGCAAGCAGTTGATATAATAACAGATGTGCGCCGAAATTGCAAGTATTATTTGACAAAAAAACGAATTTTTTTTGCATGGGGAAAGTGTTGCGAAAAAGCGCGCCGCAAGATATAATTAAAAGAAGTATATTCGCCCGTTTCCGGGCAGGAGGAGCGCCCATGGAAAAAGTGAAACGCAACCCGGCCAGCCTGAAGAAAATGGTGGAGGCCTTCGGCATGGAGATCCTGCACCGAGGCCGCGATTTCGACACCGCCGTCGTCACCATCTCCGACGTGAACCGCCCTGCCCTCCAGCTGGTGGGCTTTTACGACTACTTCGATGACAAGCGCCTGCAAATACTGGGCCGGGGCGAGATGCGCTACCTGGACCGCATGACGGAATCGGAGCGCACCCGCGTGTTCAACCAGCTCCTCCGCTACCCGTTCCCGGCCATGATCGTGGCCCGCGGCATGGACATCCCCGCCGAGCTGCAAGCCATGGCGGAGAAGCACGACCGCACGCTGCTGCGTTCTCCTGACTCCACCGTGGATGTCACCAGCAACCTCATCGACTACCTCAACCACGCCATGGCGCCCCAGATCGCCCGCCACGGCGTCCTCATGAATATCTACGGCCAGGGCGTCCTCATCCTGGGCGACTCCGGCATCGGCAAGAGCGAGACGGCCATCGAGCTGCTCAAGCGCGGCCACCGCCTGGTGGCCGATGACGCGGTGGAGATCCGCCGCATCTCCAACACCCTCTACGGCACTGCCCCCGAGATCATCCGCCACTACATCGAGATCCGCGGCGTGGGCGTCATCGACGTGCAGCAGCTTTTCGGCATGGGCGCGGTGCAGTTCGAGACGGACATCGACCTGATCATCCAGCTGGAGCAGTGGGTGGATGGCAAGTTCTACGACCGCCTGGGCCTGGGCGAGGAGAAATACACCATGATGGACGTGTCCCTGCCGGTGGTCACCATCCCCGTCCGTCCGGGCCGAAACCTGGCCGGCATCGTGGAGATCGCCACCATGAAGAACCGCCAGATGAAGTACGGCTACAACGCCGCCCGTGACTTCGTCACCCAGTTCGACAATAAGGTGGACGCCATGCTCCGTGAAAAAAGGGAGAGCCTCTCATGAAATACGTGGGCGTAGACATCGGCGGCACGAACCTAAAGGCCGGCCTGGTGGACGAGAACGGCGTGCTGCTGGCCACGCAGAAGATGAAGGTAGCCTCCATCGCCGACGATGAGGGCCTGGCCTGGACGGTGGCCTCCCTGGTGCAGGAGCTGGCCCGCACGGTGAACATCCCCGTCAGCGACGTGGCCTCCGTAGGCGTAGGCGTCCCCGGCACGGTGGAAATACGCTCCGGCTCGATCAATTACACCTGCAACCTGCCCCTACGCAACGTGCCCCTCCGCAAGCTGTTCCACCGCTACCTCAGCATCCCTCTTTACATCGAAAACGATGCCAACTGCGCCGCCCTGGCCGAATACCTGGTGGGCGCGGGGCGCGACAGCAAGCGCTTCGTCACCGTCACCCTGGGCACGGGCGTGGGCGCGGGCATCGTCCATAACGGCAAGATCTACCACGGCGCTAACGGCATGGCCGGCGAGGTGGGTCACATGGTCATCCAGCGCGATGGCCTGCCCTGTCCCTGTGGCCGCCGCGGCTGCTGGGAGCAGTACGCCAGCGCCACCGCCCTCAAGCGATTCACCGCCGAAGCCCTGGCCGCCCACCCCGACAGCATCCTGGCCCAGGTGGTGGCGGAGAACGAGGGCCGCGTGTCCGGCCAGTCCGCCTTCATCGCCGCCCGCCGTGGCGACCCGGTGGGGCAGCAGGTCTGTGACGAGTACGTGGATTATCTGGCCTGCGGCGTGGTCAACGTGGTGAATATTTTCCAGCCCGACACGCTGGCCATCGGCGGCGGTGTCAGCAACGAGGCGGATGAGCAGCTCCTGCTGCCTGTCCGGCAGCGTGTGGCCCGCGAGAGCATCCCCTGTGGCCGCGACCGCCGCACCCGCATTGTCAAGGCGGAGCTGGGCAACCGTGCCGGACTCATCGGCGCGGCCCTTTTGGGCAAGAATAAGCGTATCTGAAACGCATGGGAGGTACTATGACCTGGTACGATGAACTGGACAAATGGACGGCGGACTACCTGGCGGATATGCCCTATGAACACGATGTGCCCCTGTCCCGCTATACCTCATTCCGCATCGGCGGCCCGGCCCGCCGCATGGCCTTTCCTCAAAACGGCGAACAGCTCATCCTGCTGCTGAGTCAGGCCCGTGATCTGTCCGCCCGGCCCTTTGTGCTGGGCAACGGCACGAACCTGCTGTGCCCTGACGGCGGCGTGGACCGCCTCGTGATCCACACCCGCGATCTGAACCGTGTGGAGCGGGTAGAGGCCGACCCCAACTGCCTCCGTGCCGAGTCCGGCGCGTCCCTGTCCCGTGTGGCCGCCGCGGCCTGCAAGTTGGGCCTTACCGGCCTGGAGTTCGCCCACGGCATCCCCGGCAGCGTGGGCGGCGGCGTGTGCATGAACGCCGGCGCTTACGGCGGTGAGCTGTCCCAGGTGGTGTCCTCCGCCACGGTGCTGTTCCCGGAGGAGGGTGTCAGAACGCTGACAGGGGAGGAGCTGCGCTTTTCCTACCGCCACAGCCTGCTCACCGACCGTCCCGACGGGGTGGTGCTGTCCGCCGTGTTCCGCCTTCAGCCCGGTGACCCGGCGGTCATTAAAGAAAAAATGGATGAGCTGATGACAAGGCGAAAGACTTCACAGCCCTTGGAATACCCCAGCGCCGGCAGCACGTTCAAGCGCCCGGAGGGGCATTATGCCGCCGCCCTCATCGACCAATGCGGCCTGAAGGGGCTGACGGTGGGCGGCGCACAGGTGTCGGAGAAGCACGCCGGCTTCGTCATCAACACCGGCCACGCCACCTGCGATGACGTGACCGACCTCATGGCAGAAATACAGACCCGTGTCTTCAACGCCGCCTCCGTCCACCTCACCCCCGAGGTCAAAATCGTCGAACCCTAAGATTATCTGTCATTCCGAGCCAGTGCTCACACTGGCGTGGGCATCCGTCCCCGCCGCGCCCGCAGGCGCGGAACGCCAAAGCCTTCGTACCCGTCCGTAGGGGAGGGGCTCTGCCCCTCCCGCCGGTCTTGCATTATATTTTGTCTCCGACGGCCTCTTTTCTTTCAGCAGCGAAAGAAAAGAGGAAAAGAAACGCCGCCAAAAACTACGTTTTTGGATTTCCTTGCGCGGCTTTACCTGTTGTTTATATTGTTTGTTGTTGCCACGCGAACGTTGTGCCGCATAGATTTCGCCTAAATATTGCACTGTCTCTGCTTCTCTGAGCGCTGTCGCTTTTGCTCTGAAATGTAGGCGCAGTCTGTTCTGCCGTGGCTGACATCAGCGGCAGCGGCGCAGGCGCAGAGACGATCCTTTTGTCCGCACGACAAAGTCAAATCCCCGTGACCGTGTGGTATAAGCCAACGATGTGCAGCCGAGCATAGCGCGCAGGAAGTCTTGAAACCTTTGGTTTCAAGCAGACCTTTTGGTCACTTTTGGGGCTGCGGCCAAAAGTGACCCGCGCCGGGGCGCGGAACACCCCTGCCTCACACCGCGCAGCGGTGTCATTCCGAGACCAGTCCGCAGACTGGTCGTGGGAATCCGTCCTCCCCGCGCCCGCAGGCGCGGACCACTCTTGCGCCCGCAGGCGCGGAAAACCCTCGCCTCCATCACAGAGAGACGGAAGAGAAACAGAAAAGGAGAACCCCCATGGAAATTCTCATCATCTCCGGCCTGTCCGGCAGCGGCAAAAGCCGCGCCGCCACATACCTGGAGGACGTCGGCTACTACACCGTGGACAACCTGCCCGCGGAGATGATGCTCCGCTTCGCCGATTTCTGCGCCGCCGCCGGTGGCCGCTACGACAAGCTGGCCTTCGTCTACGATGTCCGCGTCGGCGAGCCCCCGGAAAATCTCACCGCTGCCGTGTCCCAGCTCCGTGTCCGGGGCAACCGCTGCCGCCTGCTGTTTTTGGAGGCCGACACCCCTACCATCATCCGCCGCTATAAGGAGACCCGCCGCAGTCACCCCCTCTGCGCCGACGGCTGCTCCATCGAGACAGCCGTCTCCCGTGAGCGGGAGCTGCTCCGCCCCGTCCGCGATGTGGCCGACGTGGTGCTGGACACCTCCGCCTTCTCCACCGCCAAGCTCCGCAGCACCCTGCTGTCCATCTTCGCTGCGTCAGGCGGCGCACTCCACGTGAACGTCCTCTCCTTCGGCTTCAAAAACGGCCTGCCGCCGGAGGCCGACCTGGTGCTGGATGTCCGCTTCCTGCCCAACCCCTACTACGTCCCGGAGCTGAAGTCCCTCAACGGGCTGGACGCGCCGGTGCGGGACTATGTGTTTCATTCTGAACAGACTGATGAATTTTTCCACCGTCTCACCCCGCTGGTGGATTTCCTCCTGCCCCAGTACCGGCAGGAGGGAAGGACGGAGCTGGTCATCGCCGTGGGCTGCACCGGCGGTCGCCATCGCTCGGTAGCCGTTGCCCATTATTTGGCAGAATATGTCACGCGATTGGGCTGCGATGTCACCGAGAGCCACCGCGACATGACCCGCTGACCCTGTTTCAAGCTCCTTCAAAATTTTTCCACGTTTTCGCGTATTTTTCCCGCGTCTTTATTCAAGGTGTTCCATGTTTTTATAAAGTAATTTCAAGTTGATGCACTCTAAATTTTGATAACAACAGGTGATTATATGCGTTCTTTCGCCGCAAAAGTGAAAAATGAGCTGTGCCGCGTGCCCATCTCCCGCTCCTGCTGCGCCCGTGCGGAGGCTTACGGCGTGCTGCTGTATTGCAACACATTTACCCCGTCAGAAGTGCGGATAATCACCGAAAACGAGGATTTTGCATCACGTTTGCCCCGACTTTTTCAAAAGGCGTTCGCTGTGAAATTTGACCGCCTCCCGGAGGAGAGCATCGGAAAGGGCAAGCTGATTTTTGGCATTACCGACCGTGAAAAGCTGGCCCATATCATCAACATTTTAGGCTATGATCCTAACCAAATCACGGCAATTCATGTAAATTTCGGTATTTTAGAGGAGGATTGCTGCCGCACGGCTTTCCTCCGCGGCGCGTTCCTGGCCGGCGGCAGCGTCACCGACCCGGAAAAGCGCTACCATTTGGAAATTGCTACCAATCACAACCAGGCCTCCCGCGAGGTCTCCGCCCTGATGGAGGAGATGTTTTTCCTCCCAAGAATGGTACGCAGAGGCGGCGATTTCCTGCTATATTTCAAACAATCGGAGCATATTGAGGACTTTTTGACCAAAATCGGCGCACCAGTTTCTGCCATGGATATTATGACCGCCAAGGTGGATAAGGAGATCCGAAACGGCGCAAACCGTGCCATGAACTGCGACATGGCCAACGTGAACAAAACGCTGGACGCCGCCCAGGAGCAGGTGGCCGCCATCGAGGCCCTGCGCCACAGCGCCCGGTGGGACAAGCTGCCGGAGAAGCTGCGGCAGACCGCCGCGCTGCGGCTGGAGTTTCCTGAATTATCGTTAATTCAGTTGGCGGAGAAGTGTGACCCGCCGGTGACGAAGTCCTGTATCAACCACCGCATGAGAAAGCTGATGGAGGAGGCAAAAGCATTATGAACACAAAGGAAACACGCTGTACGGCGGCTATCCAATATCGGAAAAACGGCGCGAACTGCGCCCAGTCGCTGCTGGCGGCTTTTAGCGATATTCTGAACATAACGGAAGCGCAGGCGTTGGCCATGGGCGCTGGTCTGGGCGGCGGCGTTCGCAGCGGAAACATCTGCGGCGCGGTGAACGCCCCGGTGATGATCCTGGGCTGCGCCTTCCCGGAGGCCGCCCGCGACAAGGCCCGCGCCGCCTATTTGGCAAAGGAATTTCAGCGCCGCTTTACGGAGCGCTTTCAATACCTGAATTGCCGGGAGCTGTTGTCCCACAAGGATTTGCGGCCCACGGAGCTGGCCCTGTCCCTGGCCGGCGGCGACCACTGCGGCCTGCTGATCGTCAGCGCCGCCGAGATATTGTGCGATATGATGGAAACCGAGAGAAAGAGAGCGTAACGCCATGTCCTTTGTTCACCTCCACGTCCATACGGAATACAGCTTGCTGGACGGCGCGTGCCGCATCCGCGACCTGCCCGCGCTGGTAAAATCCATGGGGCAGAACGCCTGCGCCATCACGGATCACGGCGTCATGTACGGCGCGGTGGACTTTTACCGCGCCTGCCAGAAGGAGGGCATCCATCCCATTATCGGGTGCGAGGTATACGTGGCGCGGCGTACAAGATTTGACAAGCAGCACGAGTTCGACGCCGAGTCCCGCCACCTGGTGCTGCTGTGCAAAAACGAGACGGGCTACCGCAATTTATCCTATATGGTCAGCCAGGCCTACATAGAGGGCTTCTACATCAAGCCCCGCATCGACCTGAACCTGCTGCGGGAGCATTCCGATGGGTTGATCGCCCTGTCCGCCTGCCTGGCCGGCGAGATCCCCAAGCGGCTGCTGAACGGCGACTACGCCGGGGCAAAGGAGTACGCCCTGACCATGCGGGACATCTTCGGCGAGGAGAACTTTTACTTAGAATTGCAGGATCACGGTATCGCCGAGCAGACCGATGTGAACCGTGGTATCCTGCGGCTGCACAACGAGACAGGCATCCCGCTGGTGTGTACTAACGACGCCCACTACCTGCGGAAGGAGGACGCGGAGAGCCACGACGTGCTGCTGTGCATCCAAACCGGCAAGACGGTGGACGACGAGAACCGTATGCGGTATGAACCAAGAAATTTCTACCTCCGCTCCACGGAGGAGATGGAGGAGCTGTTCTCCGCCTATCCCGATGCGGTGGCCAACACCCAACGTATCGCCGACCGCTGCCAGTTGGAGTTTACCTTCGGCAAATATCATCTGCCGGAGTTCAAGCTGCCGGAGGGATACGATTCGCCCACCTATCTGCGGGAGCTGTGTGAGCAGGGCTTTGCGCGGCGGTACGGCGACCGAAAGCCGGAGTACCGCAAGCAGCTGAATTATGAGCTGGACATGATCGAGAAGATGGGCTTTACGGACTATTTTCTCATCGTGTCCGACTTCGTGCGCTATGCCAAGAGCGTGGATATTCCCGTTGGGCCGGGGCGCGGCAGCGCCGCCGGGTCGATGGTATCCTACTGCCTGGACATCACCGACATCGACCCCATGAAGTACGATCTGTACTTTGAGCGCTTTCTGAACCCAGAGCGCGTGTCCATGCCCGATATTGATATGGATTTCGGCGACACCCGCCGGGGCGAGGTGGTGGATTACGTCCGGCGGAAGTACGGCGACGACCACGTGGCGCAGATCGTGACGTTCGGCACGATGGCGGCCCGGGCCGCCATACGGGATGTGGGTCGGGCGCTGAATATGACCTACGCCGAGGTGGATCAGGTGGCCAAGCAGGTACCCGCAGGGCCGGGGGCGCTGCACATCACCTTGCAGGATGCGCTGAAGCTGAGTAAACCGCTGGCGGATTCCTACCGGGACGACCCACGGGTGAAAAAGCTCATCGACACCGCCATGGCGCTGGAGGGGATGCCCCGCCACGCCTCCACCCACGCGGCGGGCGTGGTCATCACTAAGCTGCCGGTGTACGAGTATGTGCCGCTGGCCCGAAATGACGATGCGGTGGTGTGCCAATACGTAATGACCACGCTGGAGGAGCTGGGCCTGCTGAAAATGGACTTTTTGGGGCTGCGAAACCTGACGGTGCTGGACGACGCGGTGAAGCTGGTGCGGCGGTACGAGCCGGACTTTACCCTGGCGGATATTCCTGACGATGACCCGGAGACGTATGACATGATCTCACGGGGACAGACGGCGGGCGTGTTCCAGATCGAGTCCACCGGCATGACCGGCGTGTGCGTGGGGCTGAAACCCCAAAGCATTGAGGACATCACCGCCGTCATAGCCCTGTACCGCCCCGGCCCGATGGAATCCATCCCCCGGTTCATCGCCTGCAAGCATGACCCGAAGCTGGTGACGTACAAGCACCCTAAGCTGATCCCCATTCTGTCCGTGACCTACGGCTGCATCGTGTATCAGGAGCAAGTCATCCGCATTTTTCAGGAGCTGGGCGGCTTTTCACTGGGGCAGGCGGACATGGTGCGCCGGGCCATCAGCAAGAAAAAGGCCAAGGAGATCGAGAAGGAGCGGCAGGCCTTTGTCTACGGCGACAAGGAGAGAGGCATCGCCGGGTGCATCGCCAACGGCATTGATGAGGCCACGGCCCAGGGCATCTATGACGAGATCTACGACTTCGCCAACTACGCCTTCAACAAGGCTCACGCCGTCAGCTACGCGGTGGTGGCCTATCAGACGGCGTATTTCAAGTGCCACTACACCAAGGAGTACATGGCGGCGCTGCTGACCAGCGTGCTGGACAACTCGGAAAAGGTGGCGGGGTATATCAACGAGTGCCGCGACTGCGGCATCGCGCTGCTGCCGCCGGACGTGAACCGCTCCAGCGACGGCTTCACCGTCGAGCAGGAGGGGATACGGTTCGGGCTGGTGGCCATCAAGAACATCGGGCGCGGGTTTATTCAGGCCATGGTGCGGGAACGGGAGAAGGGCGGCGCGTTTACGTCGTTCCAGGACTTCTGTGAGCGGATGTACGACTGCGGCGATATGAACAAGCGGGCGGTGGAGAACCTGATCCGCAGCGGCGCGTTCGACGGCATGGGGGCGCGGCGCTCCCAACTGGTGGCGGTGTACGAGAAGGTGCTGGACGCTATCGGCATGGTGCGGCGGCGGAACGTGGAGGGGCAGCTGGACTTCTTCGGCATGGCCGCGTCGTCGTCGGAGGCCCCCGCTCAGGTGCATCTGCCGGACGTGCCGGAGTATACCGCCGTGGAGCGGATGCAGATGGAGCGGGAGACCACGGGATTGTATCTGTCCGGCCATCCCATGTCGGACTATCGGGCAACAGCCAAGCGGCTGGGCGCGGTGTCCATCGGGGAGATCACCCAGGATTTCGCCGGGGAGGAGGGCGCAAGCCGCTTTGCCGACGGACAGATGGTGACGGTGGCGGGCATCGTGGCCTCCAGCAAGACGCGGCCCACCAAGAACGGGACGCTAATGGCCTATGTGGTGCTGGAGGACGAGACGGCATCCATGGAGCTTCTGTGCTTTTCTCGGGTGCTGGAACGATGCGGCAGCTATCTGGCAGTGAACAGCCCGGTACTTATCAAGGGACGGCTGAGCTTGCGGGACGAAAAGCCGCCGCAGATCATGCCGGACGTGGTATTCCCGCTGGAGAGTTGCGGCGTGGGGGTGCTGCAGGACGGCAAGGCCGCGGAGAGCGACACGGCGGCGGTGTATCTGCGGGTGAAGAGTGTGGACGACCCGGCCTTCACACACATCCAGCTAGTGGCCACCATGTTTGAGGGAAAGGTGCCGCTGAAGATACGCATTGCCGACACCGGCAAGCTGTGGGGCGGCTTCTGCCTGGACCACCCGGCGTTTTTGAAGGAGTGCCGGGAATGGCTTGGACCGGAGAACGTGGTGGTGCGAAGGAAGGAAAAGAGCGAATGAGTGTCAGGGTGCGGCCTGCGGGCCGCACCCTTTTTGCCTTTTGGGCATAGAGTGGAATGAAAGAGGCCGTCTTTCACTACTTATTGGGAGGTCATTCTATGCCTGAAAATGTAATGCCGGGACCGGTCTGCGACCTGGGGAACGTCCGGGAGGCCGTGTGCATCCATACGCGGAAGATATTTGACTCATGCAGGGATAAGGACTGCGTGGAGGATCTGCGCTTTTACCCCACGGCGGCGGCGCAGGAGGTGCTCAGCGCGTCGCAGAT
>OLWU01000499.1_pt1 | contig 10432 bp, 13 predicted proteins | sample 1673351 | NCBI WGS metagenome assembly OLWU01 (sample SAMEA103958109, study PRJEB25191) | human gut metagenome | biome: human-associated habitat [ENVO:00009003]; feature: intestine environment [ENVO:2100002]; material: feces | place: Germany | collected 2013/2015
AAAAAAATAAACAGACCTTTGCAGGAGAGAATTGAAAAATTGTAAGATTATTTCCTCTGATATACAAAAAAACGGTTCAAAACTCAACGGAGCATACAAATGTGAAAAACAAATAGGCGTTGAGAGCGAGATTTTTGTTGAAAAAAATTAGTGACTAATCACAAAAATTGTGATACTATATATTAAATATCGACAGAAAATTATCTAAGGTGGTTTTTTAGTGTTTGAGCAGGTCCTCAGTATTGACCGTATGGAAAATGCCGTAAGCTTATTCGGCAGCTTTGACGAGAATATAAGACTTATAGAAAGTGAATTTTCGGTTACGGTTTTAAATCGCGGCTCCGACCTTAAAATAAGCGGCGAGGCGGAAAATGTGGCTAAGGCCACAACCGCCATAGAGCGCCTTTTAGCCCTTATAAATAAGGGCGAAGCTCTTTCCGATCAAAACGTGCGATATGTCATATCTCTTGTTAAGGACGGCGAAGAGGACAAGCTTATGTCCTTATCGGGCGATTGCGTCTGCATAACATCTAAGGGCAAACCCGTAAAGCCGAAAACGCTCGGTCAGAAAAAGTATGTCGAGGCAATACGAAAAAATACAATAGTTTTGGGTGCGGGTCCTGCCGGCACGGGTAAAACATATCTTGCCGTCGCCATGGCTGTTACTGCTTTTCGCGCAAAGGAGGTCAATCGCATTATCTTGACACGTCCGGCGGTTGAGGCAGGCGAAAAGCTCGGATTTTTGCCGGGCGATTTGCAGCAAAAGGTTGACCCTTATTTAAGACCGCTGTATGATGCGCTTTTCGATATGCTCGGGGCAGAGGCGTTCGCCCGTTATCAGGAGCGCGGCTCTATTGAGGTGGCACCGCTCGCGTATATGCGCGGCAGAACTCTTGACGACAGTTTTATAATACTTGACGAGGCGCAAAACACCACTCGCGAGCAGATGAAAATGTTTTTGACCCGTCTCGGCTTCAACTCTAAAATGGTAGTAACCGGCGATGTTACCCAAATAGATTTACCGGATGGGAAAAGGTCGGGGCTTACCGACGCTATGAGAATACTCAGAAATGTTCCGGATATTTCAATAAATACGTTCACCGAAAAGGACGTAGTAAGGCATAAATTAGTACAGGATATAATCAAAGCATATGAGAAAAATGAGGAGAAAAGAAAATGACAGACAAAATTAAGGTAATCATCTCAAACAAACAGAAAACGGTAAAAATACCTACGGGTGTGCGTATGCTCGTCCGTCGCTGCTGCCTCTGCATCCTCTTTCAGCGATGCAAGAGCCTTTTTCATGTGCTCGAACAGAATGACCGTCTCTGCCTTACACTCTCTGATAGACTGTCCGACATTTCCAGTATCTTATTTCTGGTAAAATTTTCCACGACATCATCTCCTTTATTTATCCGCTTAACTTCCATTATATATCGGCAAAAGAGAAAAATATGTCATATTGTGTATATTGGATAAAAAAAACGGAAGCCTGACAGCTTCCGTTCCATTCAGTCATCTTCCGGTCTGAAAATAACTTCATTCGGATATACAAGTCCTAATTTATTACGTGCCATAAACTCGACAAACTGCTTGGTATTCACATACTTGGAATATGTCTCAAGTTCCTCCGTGCGCTGTTTCTCTGCCGTCAGTTCATTCTCAAGCTGTTCTATCTTCTTGTCACCGGCATCATTCTCAGCCTTGATGTCTTTTACCTTGAATTTAAAAAAAATGCAGATGGCAATAACAGCCACTGTAATAAAACCGGCAATAAAAACATTAGATTTTTTACCTCTATGACTCATGGGTGCCACCTCTTTTCTTCTTTCTAATTGTAAATAATTCCGTTAGTTTTTTCAAGATGAATTTACTTACTGTTTTATATAATATGGTGCCGCATATAAGACCAATGAAAAAATATACCCTTAGTCCGCCGTCATCTATTTTTATTATAAAAACCAGTGTGGTATAGCTTACAAAAAGCCAGAAAATTATATCTTCAACAGATACTGCCACGTTGCAATGTTTTATTATCCTTCTTATTATCCTCAACAAATCATAAGAAAACGTCAATGCCATTCCGTATGCCATAACCAGAAGAGCTTCTTTTATTTCCTCAACAATAAAATCCGGCATCACTTGAATAATCTGGTAAAAATAGATTCACCTTTCCTGGCATATGTATTCACGTCAGAATATACCATTCCGTCTATGGTTCCCGCGATTTCAATTTCTCCTTTTTCCACAGACAGTCTGTTTACATGTAAATCGTGTCCTTTTATTGAAAGCATCCCCGACTCCGTTTCAAGTAAAATAGCATTAAGGTCAAAAGATATTACATCTTTCACACCCGTTATTGTACCGTTATGTCTGTCTGTCAAGGATAAATGATGAGGATTTGCCTGTATGTGTTCTTCCATTTCTGCCCTCCGGTTTTATGAATTATTACACAATATATTCATAAAAAGTCCGGTTTATGAATGGTTAAAATTACTGCACATATTTATACATATCTTTGGCATCGTCTTTTTTGGTTGTCTCGATTATATCTGTTACCATAACCTTAACTGTCTTATCGCCAAAATGTATTTCGATTACGTCACCCACTTTTACGTCAACTGATGCTTTTGCGGTTTTGCCGTTAATACTTACTCTTCCGCTGTCACAGGCTTCATTGGCTACCGTTCTTCTTTTTATAAGTCTTGAAACTTTTAAATATTTGTCTAATCTCATTTTAATCTCCTCCGGACATAACTACAAGAAACGCCCCAGGTCATCCCTGAGGCGTTAAGCTCTGATTCTTTATTAGTTTAAGCTGTCTTTTAACTGCTTGCCTGCTTTGAACTTAGGTGTCTTAGCTGCTGCAATTTTGATTGTCTCACGAGTTCTAGGATTGATTCCTTCTCTTGCTGCTCTTTCACCAACTTCAAATGTGCCGAAACCTACTAACTGGATCTTCTCACCCTTCTTTAATTCTTCGGCAACTACTTCTGTGAATGCCTTTAATGCTTTTTCAGCATCTTTCTTGCTGATTTCTGCCTTTTCAGCGATTGCTGAAGCTAACTCAGTCTTGTTCATGTATTATGTCCTCCTAATAACATTCATATTCGAGTATCTTATTATATCGAGCGCCTGTTTTGCACTCCTCTACCCACAATGATATTTATAATGGTTTTTTCTTCCTTTGTCAAGAAAAAAAGCCTTTTTTCCTTTATTTTTCCGTGTTTTTTCTGTATATAAGATACAACCCTTTAAGAAGGAGTTCATCATCTGCTATAATATCATGTTTGCACAGAGGAATAACTGTTTTTGCAAGTCCTCCTGTGGCTACTGCTTTTGCTTCACATCCTATTTCTTCCCTTATTCTGTCAATAAGTCCGTCAATCATCGACGCATTACCGAAAAGGATTCCGCTCTTCATACAGTCAACCGTATTTTTACCTATAGTCTTTGCAGGTGCTTCAAGTCCTATTCTGGGGAGCTGTGATGTTCTGCTTACAAGGGATTCAAGAGAAACCCTGAGGCCCGGAATAATCATGCCTCCGATATAATTCTTGTCCTTATCAATCACGGAAACCGTTGTTGCCGTTCCCATATCTATAATTATAAGCGGTGCCCCGTATTCATTAATTCCTGCAACAGAATCTACTATAAGGTCAGCTCCCATTGCCTTTGGATTATCCATAAGTATATTGAGTCCCGTCTTAATTCCCGGGCCTACAACCATAGGGACTTTACCGATTATCTTATTTACGGCAGTCTGAAGTATAGTTGTAAGCGGTGGAACTACCGACGAAATAATCGCACCATCAATTTCATTATCTTTTATGTCATATAATTCAAGCACAGTCTTGATGCCAATAGCATATTCAAGTTCTGTCTTGGATAAATCCGTGCAGAGTCTCTCAACAAAAAGTATTTTGCCTTTTTCGATACATCCTACCACGATATTGGTATTTCCCATGTCTATTGCTAAAACCATTTCTTTTCCTCTTCCTAATAGGCAAATACGCAGGATATTCCGTCCTGTTTTGCCGTAATGCAGGCACTTCTCGCCTTGGATATGTAATTATCGATATTGTCAACATGTTCCGGCAAAAACATAATTCCGGCATTGACATCCACCTTTGCGTCAGGACATTTTTCATCACATATCTTCTTAAAATTAAGTTTCATACGTTCTACCATTGCCGATGATATTTTGTTGCCCCTTGTATCAAAATGATTGATAAGTGCTAAAAAATTATCGGCATTAGTTCTGCATCCTATTACAAATCTGTCTTCTATTTTGGCATATTCTTTGGTAAATTCCCTGAGAATGGTATCTCCCATTGCCCTTCCATAAATACTGTTAACCTTATCAAAATTGGTAAAATTAAAGCAGGCAAGAGCCAGTTTCCCTGTCTTTTTGGAATTAATGTGTTCCAATGATTTTTTCTTGAATATCTCCAACTTAGGAAGTCCCGTAACTTCATCATGTGTCTTTGACTTAGCGTCTTTCTTAACAAGCTCAAAGTAATTCTTTAAGTTAGAAAGATAAGCTGCTATAAACTTGGAAACAAGCCTTAATGCCGTAACTGTTTCTTTACTCCACCTTATACTGTTTCTATGTACCTCAAAGCAGGCAAAACCTGACGCATTATTGCCTGAATATGTGCATACAATTGCCGACCTGGTTCCGATTTCCTTAAGTTTTAGAAGTATAGAATCATCTCCCGAATAACCGGCAAAATCATCAACAACCATAACTTTATTTTTTTCAAAGCCATTATGTGTCAGTCTGTCAAGCGGATTTCTGGCTAATACATTGCCAACCGCTACATTGTTCTCGTCATACCACTGGAATGAAGGTGAAGAAATTCCCGTATTCTTGTCATATTCACTTATGGATACGCAGTCAAGTCTGTATTTTTTACCGATTTTCTGTATTAATGGCAAAACAGCAGCGCCGATATTCCCTGTGTCTGCCAGCGTGTCCAAAGCGTCTTCTACAATTTCCGTATCTATATAATGACATTCCTCATTATTGTCACCGGATGTCATTTTCATAACATATTCTTCGGGAATCTGCATATATTCCATGTCTGTAAGATTGCTTCCCACATAATCAACTGCCATGTCATTGTTTTCAGGATGTCTTATTATTTTACCTAATACACTGCATGCATTCCAGTTATTATCATATTCAATTCTGCCCTTAAGTGTGTAATCCCTTAAATTACCGGGAGTAAATGCTACCTTTATCTCCTCTTCTATAGTTCCTCCCATATCACGGCTGACTGCTTCCTTTATATATCTTATTATTTCATTATATGCTTCATTGGCATATTCGCTCCCGGATCCGTACACATTAACTGCATTACCGTATTTTGAAAGTTCTGCCGGTCCGCCAAGTATGGTAATATTACCCTTTAATATATCATATTTGAAAATTATATCTCCTGATATAAGTGCAACATCTTTATATAATTTAAGTTCATCTTCTGTCTTCATAGAAACACCCTTTCATTATCTTCATCTGCCTTTGAATAAATAAGGCACTATCAATCCTCAGATAGTGCCTTTAGATAGATGGAAATTATTCGGATTTGGTATCCGCTGCTGATGAATCCGACTCTGCTTTTGTAGAAGTAGTCTTTTCGTTGACATCCATCTTATTATTATCGCATAACCACTCACTTACGCCTTCAAACACAAAGCTTTCCATAATGTAGTCACGTCCATATTCCTTTTCAAAGGCTTCTACACTATCAAAATTATAATCTGAAAGAAGATCTTCTGCAAGTGCCTTATAAATTTCTTCTGTTACCGCTATGTTCTCCTTCTTAGAGATTTCACATGCAAGCATTATGTATTCAAGCTCTTTCTTTGCCTGTTCCTCGCATGCTGCTTTGAGTTCATCTTCTGACTTAAAACCGTATGCAGTAAGGATTTCCTCGTATGTTTTTGAATATGTCTCTGCATATTTCTTATACTGTTCCTGATATTTGCTGAAATAATCATCTGTAGCCGATGTAAGCTTATCTTCAGGATATCCGTTTATCTTGCTTGAATCGAGAATTTTTGACCAAAGTCCGGAACTGTAAGTTTTCTTAAGACTATACTCATTCTGTGCCTGGATTTCTGTCTTAAGTTCCTTCTCAAAATCATCTACTGTTGTGAACTTATTGCTTGTAAGTTTTGATACAAAACTATCATTCCATTCAGGAATTGTCTTTTCGCCATAAATGTAATTAACTTTGATTGTGAACTCAACATCTTTGCCTGCAAGTTCTGTATTAGTCTTGTAATCATCAGGGAATTTACATTTAAGTACGTATTCTTTGCCGCATTCAAGTCCAACAAGCTGGGAATCAAGGGATTCAATAAAACCGCCATGAATCTTATACTTATAATTTGTTGAAGTTCCGCCATCAAATGCTTTTCCATTATATGTTCCGGCAAAATCAAGATTGATTTCGTCTGTATCAGCTACTACTCTGTCAGTTATATTGTCACCGTAGGTAGCATTCTGTGACAAAACGTTGTCTTTATATGCCTGTAACTGTTTCTCTACTGAATCAGGCGCATCCACAGGTATCTCATATCCCTTGTATTCGCCTACTTCAACATACTGTGAATAGTCCGGGAGTTCCACGTAATTCTTTCCACCAAGTTCATAATACTGTAACTCCTTAGTCTCAGGTTCCTTATCGGTATTTTTGCTCTTATCTTTGCCGCATCCTGCAAGTGAAACTGCCATAACTCCTACTAAAAGAGCTGCAATAAATTTTCTTTTCATTAAATAAAAATCTCTCTTTCATATTTTTATATTGCAAAAAATGCACTTATTAACTCTATCATATAAGCACTGAAAAATCAAAGGTTTTCACAAAACATTCACTAATTATCAAGTGAAAGGTCTTCCGCTTCTATAGTCATTATGGTTTCTTTGTCAATATCTTTAATTCCCACAATTCTTCCTGCCTGATTGGAAATAGCTTTTTCCAGGAAATTTCTGGCATCTCTTGCATTACCGAAATTCTCAGGCTTATTGGCAGTTACTTTTCTGTAATATTCCAAGGCTGCCACTCTCGCTCCTTCCGATAATACATAATCCTGCTTTGCTGCCATGCTTTTGATTATTTCCAAAAGCTGTTCTGCCGTATAGTCTTCAAATTTCATAAACTTATTAAATCTTGAACGGAGTCCCGGATTAGAATCAAGAAACTGTTCCATAAGATCTGTATATCCTGCAACAATTACCACAAGATTGTCCCTGTTGTCTTCCATTGCTTTTAAAAGTGTATCTACGGCTTCCTGTCCAAAATCTCCCTGACCTTTATTGGCAGTCAGTGTATATGCCTCATCAATAAACAGCACGCCGCCAAGTGCGGTATCCACTACTTCCATTACTTTGGCAGCTGTCTGTCCGATATATCCGCTTACAAGTCCCGACCTGTCCACTTCCACGAGGTGCCCTTTGCTTAAAACGCCGAGGGAATTATATATTCCTGCTAAAAGTCTTGCTACCGTTGTCTTACCTGTTCCCGGATTGCCCGAAAAAACAAGATGTTTTGAAACGGTGGGTACTTTCATCCCGCGTTCTTCCCTTATTTTCTGGACTTTCATCAGATTAACAAGGGTATTGACATCTCTTTTTACATCATCAAGTCCTGTAAGGGAATTAAGCTCCTCTAACGCCTCTTCGACTGTCTTTTTCTCAGTGTTTGTTTCTTTAACCGTACCTTTAACATTTACGAGTCCGTATTCTTTTGCATTTTTTTCAAGCATGCCTATATAACCTGTAAGTCTGTCTATGAGTGCATCACCTGTTGTGCCGTCCCTTGCAATAAGTTCCTGTCCCAGATTTCTCATAACATTAATATACTTAGGTGTTCTTCTTTTATTATCTTTTGCCTTACCGCCTGCATCCGACAATATAAAATACTTCATCGCAAATGGTGGGTTGTCCTTATATGACGGCTCCTGAAGATGTTCACTTGCAACGATGGAACGCAGCATACCTTCCGTTACATTAAACCCTGTTGCTTCTTTAATAAAATTAATCTCCTGCCCGGAAAAAAATCCGTTACCATAGCCGATATAAGCAAGAAGCTTAAGCATTTCATATCTGACATTTTCCCTGAAAGTGGTAGTCATTCTATCTTTAATTATTCCGTATGCTTCTATCTCATCTGCGCATACCAGACATTCTTCAATATCGTTTTTTAAATTCTGGTCCATAATCAGCCCTCTTATAAATAACATTGGAACAATTATAAACTTTATTGACATATAAATCAATAATATGTAAAATAATAATAATTACTATTATCAAAGTGAGGTATTACATGCAGATAAAAAGTTTGAAAAAAAGCAGGCAGCGTGAGGCTGTTTATGATTTTCTCATGACAAGAAAGGACCATCCCACAGCTGATTTTATATATGAAAATGTAAGAAAGACATTTCCGAACATAAGTCTTGGTACAGTTTATAGAAATCTTAATCTTCTGGTTGAGTTAGGACAGGCACAGCGTTTCTCTACCTATGATGGCTACGACCACTTTGACGGCAATCCGGCTCCGCATTATCATTTTGTCTGCAACAAATGCAGATGCGTTCTCGACATTGATACTCCGGCGGATGATGGATTTAAAGCTGGTGTTATAAAGAAACTTACTGATTTTATTGGAATGTTTGTGGTTATTATTTTGGCTTTTTATCTTAAAAATTATATATCAGTAATTATGTACGAAAATTTACCTTTCTTTAATTTTTTTGGGCTTATTAATGGTATTGATGCTTTAAATATTTTACTTTATGAGGTCATTGCTTTTTTAGTTATATTTATTGCTTTATTATTTGTATTGAAAGTTGTACTTATGCTTACTGGTTTAGTTGAAAAAATACTTAAGGCTACTGTTATACTTAGTATTCCATCTAAATTACTTGGTATTGTAGTGGGAGTTATTGAAATGTATGTATATTTATTTTTAATACTTGTAATTGTTTCGTTACCAATATTTGATTCTTCATTTTTGAAGGATTCTAAAATGAATAATTTTATTCTTAATAATACTCCAGTCTTATCTGGTGTATCAGAAGAGATTATTGATATTTATGGTGATGTTTATAATATTATAGATAATAGAAAGAATAAGACTAATGAGCAGTTAAATGAAGAGATATTAAAGGTATTAATTGATAAGAAAGTTGTTACTAAGGAATCTGCTAAAAAGTTAGTTGATAAGAATAAAATACATATTAATGATAAGTCAATAGTAGAATAGGAGGTTTGTTATGGGATTAATTCATTATGAAAATGGTTTTGATGATTTGATTAAGGATATTGCTGTTGTGGATTTTTATGCTACATGGTGCGGTCCTTGCAAAATGTTTGGTCAGTTTATTGGGCAAATTCATCTTCATATGACTTCTCCGATCAGATCATATTCATTTACGTCGAATATCTCCACATCCACAAAGTCGCCCTCATTGAGTTCATAACCGCAGGTAAAGCTTACAGAGCCGTCTATATCCGGAGCGTCACGCCAAGTTCTGCCGTAATAGCTGTCGGTATAGCCGTCATAGCCCTCAACAACACAGCGCATTGTTTTGCCGATGTTGTCGTGATTCAGCTTTTCAAATATATTGTACTGCTGCTCCATTATGATTTCGCCGCGTTTTTTTCTGATCTCCTCATCCACCTGGTCGGGGAATTCCGCCGCCGGAGTTCCCTCCTCCTGAGAGTAGGCAAAGCAGCCGAGCCTGTCGAACTTCATTTCCTTGACAAATTCCGAAAGTTCGGAGAACTGCTCCTCCGTTTCGCCCGGGAAGCCTGTTATCAGGGTAGTACGAAGCACCACATCGGGTATTTTCTCTCTTATTTTCGTTATGAGTGCCGTAAGCTCCTCTTTTGAGCCGCGGCGATTCATACGCCTCAAAATATCCGAATTGCAATGCTGAATCGGAATATCCATATAATTTACGATTTTATCGTTATTAGCAAATGTATCTATTATCTCGTCGCTGAGCCTTTCGGGATAGAGATATAAAACTCTTATCCACTCTAGACCCTCGATTTTTGACAGCGATGTCAAAAGAGCCGGCAGCGCGCATTTACCGAAAAGGTCCTCTCCGTAACGCGTTGTGTCCTGCGCAACAACTATAAGCTCTTTTACTCCGCCGTCTACAAGCGCTTTAGCCTCTTCCAAAATGCTCTCCGGCGTGCGGCTTCTGTATTTTCCGCGAATTGACGGTATTGCACAATAGGTGCAGTTGTTTGAGCACCCCTCGCCTATCTTTATATATGCGTAATAGGACGGTGTGGTGAGCATACGCTTACCGTCAAGCGGCAGGCAGGTTTTTTCGCCGAAGGTTTTAATATCCTCTTCGCCGCCGCAAACCTTTTCGCATACCTCGCATATGTCAGAATTCGAGCCTATGC